>Ga0131853_10000032_pt1 | contig 188669 bp, 184 predicted proteins | sample TergutLab28metaG_FD_92764 | JGI IMG/M metagenome (GOLD analysis project Ga0131853, IMG submission 92764) | Labiotermes labralis P1 segment gut microbial communities from Petit-Saut dam, French Guiana - Lab288 P1 (version 2) (version 2) | ecosystem: Host-associated > Arthropoda: Insects >... | reverse complement strand
TTGCGCTTCTGGCTTTTCTTTGTCAAGATGTGGCTTGTAAAGGCGTGGGAACGCTTTACTTTGCCATTCTTGGTGAGACTAAATCTCTTCTTTGCTCCGCTATGCGTTTTCATTTTGATCTTTGGCATTCTCGTGGTTCTCCCTTCCGTGGTGTCATTATTCTGCGGCTGATTCTGTTTCTGCTACGGACTCTGGGGCAGACTCCGCCGCTTTCTCTTTCTTTGTCACTTGCTTTTGCACTTTTGGTGATAGGAACATAGACATGTGCCGTCCCTCAAGCTTTGGATTCTTTTCTAAGGTGGCGATCTCGTCACAGGCTTCGGCATAACGTTTTAGGATGTTTGCGCCGATGTCTGTGTGCGCCATTTGACGGCCTCTAAATCGGACTGTGACTTTGAGGCGGTTGCCTTCGTTTAGGAACTTGTGGCCGCTCCGCAGTTTTACGTTGAAGTCGTTCGTGTCAATTACGGGAGACATGCGAATCTCTTTGATTTCAACAACATGCTGGTTTTTCTTGGCCTCTTTCTCTCTCTTGTTCTGCTCAAACTTGAACTTTCCATAGTCCATGATCTTACAGACCGGCGGTTTTGCGCCGGGAGAGATCTTCACCAAATCAAGATCTTTCTCATATGCGATATTCTGTGCATCTTCCGCACTCATGATGCCGAGTTGTTCGCCCTCTTCTCCGATGAGACGAATCTCTTTATCCCGAATATCTTCGTTGATTTGAGTCGTTTGTTTGCTAATCCGAAAGCACCTCCAATTTCATTCTCCACACAAAAACGCGAATGCATATGGCACCCGCGTTTGAAATACACCGCTTGACAGACCTATGGTCTGCGAGTCAGTTCTCTCTTAACCAGCGCGCACCATCTGTGGCCTGGTGAGGACGGGGATGCCGTACCTGCTTCCTTTTGCTTTGGTAGTATACCATGGGTGTGAGGGGGTTGTCAAGGGCTTTGTTTGGTGCTACCCTCTTTTCTGAATGCTAACATTAAATGCGAAAGGTGACGCGCCTTGACAATGCGCCACCGGGCGCATTTATTTTTTGCCATATTTTATTAGCGGAGGTGAGAAAGTGCCGGGGAAATACAAGTTTTTAACCAAAGCCGACAGGCAACGAATGGCGGAATGGTATCTCAACGGTGAACGCGCTTGCGATATTGCCAATTGGCTAGGGGTTCACACAGCGACCATATACAACGAGCTTCAGCGCGGGTACACAGGCGAGCTTGATAAGAACCAACGCCGCGCATATGACCCGGAATTAGCACAGCGGAAACTTCAAGAGGGATTCGGGCGGCGCGGGCGGCGGAGCAAAAAAGCGGACGCGGCACTATGACCGCCGCCGCTATGAAAAGAGGTTGCCACTATGAGTAACGACTGTATCACTTGCTTCAATCAGCTTTTCAACCCGGAGACAGATTGTACAGAATTGCATCTATGTGATGTGTGTTATTGGAAAACATTATTTATAAAAAAGGAGCGGGAGACATGAAATTAGCAACAACGGTAACTTGCCCATATTGCGGGTTCGAAAACCACCTTGCCGCCGCGCAACGCAGCGGGCGGGAGCTTCGCGGGTGCAATTATGACAAAGGGGGTTGCGACGGCACTTTTGTTGTCGAGTACACCGCAACACTCACGGCAACGGTGCGGCGCATCGAGGGCGAAGAACGCCACGCGGCGGAGCGGGACACCGCGCCGACCGACGGGCGGGTAAAACTTGCAGACATCCGCCCCGGTGGACGCTTCAGCTTCGGCGGCGTTGTGTGGGTAAAGCTCAACGATAGCGGGCTTTGCTTGTCGGCAGAGTTAGTCACAGAAAAAGCCTTTGACGGAAGAAATTGCAACGATTGGCGCGGTTCATCGTTGCGGCAATGGCTCAATGAGGACTTTTTACAACAGCTTTGCGACCATGAAACCCGCGAACACGGGGACAACCCGGACGCGCCCGAGCCTTTTATAAAAATCACGTCAGACCTCACGGCGGACAACGGTATGACCGACTACGGGACGGCGGAGGACTTGATAGCCCTCTTGACGTGCGACCTATACCGAGAGTACCGCGACATTATACCGCCCGTGGATAACTGGTATTGGACGCTTACGCCGTGGAGTTGTGACCCCGAATACTCCCACAGCGTCCGGCTCGTCCACACTTCGGGCGTGTTGTCGAACTTCAACGCGCTCCACGGCCACCACGGCGTTCGTCCGCTTTGCAATTTATCATCTGAAATCTTGGTATCTGTTATTGAGGGAACGGAGCAATGAAGCCACTATTGAGAACCGCGGGAATTGCCGCCGCAACAGCGGGAACGCTTGCCGTCATTGTGAAAGCGGTTAAGTCACACCCGCGGGCAACTCTCCGCGCCTACGGCATAGGGAAACGATGGAAAGCGGATATTGAGGGCGCAAGAAGCCAAGACCTACCGGGCATTATAAAAGCCGTTGCGCTCTACTGTCCGCCGATGCAGGGCGGCGAACCAGACGGGACAAGCCGCGTAGCGGACAAGCCCTGCGACTATGACACAATCGCCGTAGACTTTGACGGGACGCTTTGTGTTGACAGATTCCCCGAAATCGGAGAGCCAAAGCCGCTTGTTATTGAGTATGTCAAGCACCACGCCGCCCGCGGCACGAAGATTATTTTACATACTTGCCGCGAGAACACAGCCCGCCGCGCCCTGCTTGACGAAGCCGTGGAGTTCTGCAATATATACGAAATCCCACTTTATGCGGTCAATGAAAACCCGGACAACCCATACCCCGCACAGTACGGCGCGGAGCGGGCGGGGCGCAAGGTGTATGCAGACCTCTACATTGATGACAAAGCGGTAAACCCGGCAGACATTGAGCGGACGACGGAATAGGAAGCAATACCCGCCCGCATTGAGGGCAAAAAATACAGGAAAAGAGGGCGATACCATGAAGCGGATTATCAAGTATGCGATACTTACGGCTTGCGGCATTGCCCTCTTTCTTGTCGTGAATTACGCCGGAACGATGCACCGCGGCTACGCCGCAATCGGTGGAGAGGGCTTTTTTATCCTCTTACCCGTGCTTTGGTGGATTGTCGAAACCGTGATACGCGACTTTAAGCACAAGCCATAAAAAAATATAATGGAGGTTTTATCATGAGCGAAGAAATCAAAGGCACAAACACAGCCACAGAGGGAACGGAAACGCCCGTAAACGGCACGGATGGAGCGGGAGGGGCAACCACGCCCGAAAGCAAGAAAGGCGCGAAAGCGGGCAATGCGGGCGTATACGTCCACAAGTTCCGCAAGACCTATGAATTTGAGGGGAAAAAGTATGACACCCTCAACTTCTACTTCGAGAACCTAACCGGGCGCGACATGATAACCATTGAAAGCGAAATGCAAGCCAACAACGAGTACGCGCTTGACCCGCTTTTGAGCAGAAACTTCCAAGGTAAAATGTCCGCTCGAGCGGCGAACATCGGCAATGATGTACTGGAATCCATGCCAATACAGGAGTTCAACGCGATTACCAACGCCGCCCGCAACTTCCTCATTGATTCCGGGTACTAACCCGAGCGGGAACAGCGCAAAAATAACGCCCGCGCTTGTTTGTAGCAAGCGCGGAGCGTTACCGCCGAAGCGAATTTACAACGATTAAAAACCAATATCATTGTACTACACTTCAGCGGATTTGTCAAGTATTTGCAAGGGAAAACGCCGATTTTTCGTGGCGTTGCGGGCTTGTAATGGTGATTAACATTATCGCTAACGGACACAAAACCGAGACCGAAGGAGTGTAGGCAATGAGCGAGAAAAACAATACTAATTTTTCACATGAAAGCGTCCCGTCCTGTCCTGTCACGTCCCGCCCTTACCTCTTCGAGACAGTTGCGGCGGTCAAGCGGCAAGTTGATTATGAGTGCTTTGCGCGGGAGATACCAACAAACCCCGGCAAGTTTACCGTTGACCCGCTATACAACGAGCTTTGCCTTATTATCGCGGAAGTGCTTGTAAAGCCGCCAAACAGCGTTATGAGGGTGAGGGGCGCGGAGGTTGAATCGGGCATAGTGCAAGAGGTATACCGGGCGTTGACAAACGACCATTTACAGCAAGTGGCGGACAATTTCAGAGAGCAAACGCACATTATCCGCAAGAAAACACCATACTTGCAAACCGCCCTTTACAATGCCCTCTTTGAGCTTGAAGCCGCGACCGTCAACGACCTCCGCAACAGCGGGCTTATATAGCGGGGGTGCGGGATATGCGTACCTTCGTGAGAGAAAAGAAAATCTATTGCGGCGCGGAGTATTTGGAGGTTGATATATTCAACTACACCAAAACCGAGGAAGAGAACGCTCGCCGCGGCAAGCGGAGCAAAAAAGAGGTTGACAGTACCCTTAAACAAGTAGATTGGAACGAGTTAAACAGCCGCCGCCGCTTCACACAGCTTGTAAATACCAACTTTGGAGAGGGTGACATACACGTTACGTTGACGTATGCCCCGCACAATCTCCCCCCGACCGTCGAGGGCGCGGAGAGAGAGCTTAAAAACTACTTGCGCCGGGTTGCCTATAAGCGGCAAAAGATGGGCTTGCCGACCCTTAAATATATCTCAATCCCGGCTTGCACATACAAAGCGGACGGCGTAACCCCCGCCCGCATACATCACCACATCATTATGAACGGCGGGCTTGGCCGTGACGAAATAGAGGACTTATGGCGCAAGCGGCGAGAGCGAAAGCACCCCAAAGGGGAAAAGATAGGCTACGCCAACGCCGACCGCCTACAACCAGAGGAAAACGGGCTTGCCGCCCTCTGTGAGTACCTTGCAAAGCAAGCGGGCGGTAAAAAGCGTTGGAGTTCGTCACAGGGGCTTGAACAGCCGATACCAGAGGTAAAAGACCCCGACACCCCGCCCCGTGAGAACGTAAGCCGCATAGGGACGGCGGCAAGCCTTGAAAGACCGTGGAGCAGAACCAACGACCACAGCTTCAGCCGCAAAGAGGTTCAAAAAATCGCCGCCGCTCCGCCCGACCACTCCTATTGGGAACGGAGATACCCCGGCTATACGCTCATGGGCGGAGACTATGGGTATAAGGCGGTTTACAGCGATACCAGAGGTTGGGCGTTATACATCAAGCTCCGCCGCATACGGCGGGAGTAAGCGGAAAGGAGGGCGCGAAATTGGAGCTAAACAGGCTTTACAACATGGATTGCATGGACGGTATGCGGAGCTTCCCGGACAAGCACTTTGACCTTGCCATTGTTGACGTACCGTATGGCATCGGAGCGGGAGACTATGAGCGCGGCGGAAAGCAAAACGGCAATGCGCGGGCGGCTTCCACAGCATATACCCGCAAGGATTGGGACAGACAACCACCACCGCAAGAGTATTTTGCGGAGCTTATGCGGGTGAGCCGCAATCAAATAATATGGGGCGCAAACCACTTTATAAGCCGCATACCCATTGACGCGCCTTGTTGGATAGTGTGGGACAAGGAAAACGGCAACAACGATTACGCCGACTGTGAGCTTGCTTGGACTTCGTTTGATACAGCCGTCCGCCGCTTTACTTTCAAATGGCACGGAATGTTACAAGGCAACATGAGGGACAAAGAAACCCGCATACACCCCACGCAAAAGCCCGTTGCCCTCTATTCATGGCTCTTGTCGAGATACGCAAAGCCGGGGGATAAAATCATTGACACCCACGCGGGGAGCGCGTCAAGCCTTATTGCGTGTCACCGTCACGGCTTAGAGTTTATCGGCTTTGAGATAGACCCCGAGTATTACACCGCCGCCGACAATCGGCTTCGGGCGGAAATGGCGCAACTGTCCCTTGACCTAACCGCCCCGGCAGTGGAGCGGGTGGAGCTTGTGCAAGGCTCACTATTTGGCGGGGGGGGGGGTACTCTGATTGCTTATACCCCACCGACAAGCCGTAGAGCGGCATAAACACTTATTTTGGAGGTAACTACATGAAGTATGTAACTTGTGGCAATTGCGGGGCAAACAATGACCCCGGAGAGCGTTGCGATTGTGCGGACAAACCGCCCGCGCACAACGCAAGAGAGCTTGACAAAAGAAGCGTAGTGTTTCCGCCGAAACGGGCAACGCCCCCGGCGTATAAGCCGTACACGGGGCGGCGGGCAGTGTGACAGCGAAAGACACCAACGAAAGGAGCGGGAGCGGGTGAAACAACTTACTTTAGGCAGTCTTTTTGATGGCATCGGTGGCTTCCCTCTTGCGGCGCAACGGAGCGGGATAAAAACCGTTTGGGCTTCGGAAATCGACCCGACTTGTATTGAGATAACGAAGCGGCACTTCCCGTGCATACAGCACTTAGGAGACATTACCGCACTACACGGCGGAGAAATCCCGCCCGTTGATATTATTTCCTTCGGCTCACCGTGCCAAGATTTGAGCGCGGCGGGCAAGCAAGAGGGCATTGACGGCGAACGGAGCGGGCTATTCCGTGACGCTATACGCATTATTTACGAAATGAGGGCGGCAACCAATGGGAAATATCCAACTTTCATTATTTGGGAGAACGTCAACGGGGCGTTCGGGAGTAACAACGGTAACGATTTTCGGACAGTCCTTGAAGAAATCACAAACACCCGTATTCCAATGCCTGATAGCGGACGATGGGCAAACGCCGGAATGGTTGGAGGTTGGAGGGGGGGCGCAAGTGTTGCATGGCGGCAACTTGATAGCCAGTATTGGGGAGTTCCCCAACGTAGAAAACGCATCTTCCTTGTGGGAGATTTTAGAGCCGACCGCGCCCCGCAAATACTCTTTGAGTGTGAGAGCTTGCTTGGGTATGTTGCAAAGAGCGGAGAAGAAAGGGAAAAAGTTACCGGGGCTTTTATCGGCGGTATTGAAAGCGAGAGCGGGCTTGATACAAGGAACACCGTTGTTGATTTTGGACGAACAGCCGACCGCATTTACATCAACGCCGACACCGCCCGAGCAATAACCGCGACCGACGGCGGCGGGGGTTCGGCAACGGGACTTTACTTTATGACCGAGGGCGAACCGCTCACCTTCCCTATCAATTTGCAAGTGGCAACCCGCCACAAAGCACTTGGCAGGGGTACGGGGTTAGGCGTAGCGGACGAAGGACAGCCCGCGTATACCCTGCAAGCGGCGCACAGTCACGCGATAGCCTTTTTTGAAGCATACGCCCCGAGTGGACACGCCGACTATACCGAGGGCGTGGGGACATTACGGGCAAGTATGGGAAAACACGGACGGAGTTCGTCAAATATCCTTGTCGAGATGTACGAGAATCACAGCCGCGGCGGTTTTCGTGAGGGTTGCGGGACGCTCCGCGCAAGCGGCGGCGATTATGGCGGCGGCTCTGAAAACCTCATTGTCATATTTCAAAAAATGGCTTTTTACGTCCGCTATGCCCTCCGCAAACTTACCCCCTTAGAATGTGAACGCTTGCAGGGCTTCCCGGACTACTGGACGAAATACAACACCACGGGCGGCAAAATAGCCGACACGCCGCGTTATACGGCTTTGGGCAACAGTTTAGCCGTACCATGCGCCGAGCGCGTTTTTAGGGGCATTATGGCGGTTACAGGCGGCGCGTTATGAACCTTGTGTATTGCGAAAAGTGCCGCGCACTTACCCCCGAGGGATTCAGCCTTTGCCCGCCGTGTATGCGCGACGGTGGAGCGGGTGAAAAAGAGGTTATTGCGGCGGCGGAGCTTATGGACGTTGCAAACATTGTCAACATGAGGGACACGGACGCAAGCCAACGCGCCGCCATTGCAAGCATTTTAAGGATTGCGGAGCGGGAGGGATTGAGATTATGACCGCACAGGAGTACAACAGGCGGAATATTGAGCGGCAATATCAGCTAGTACACGAAACGTATTACGACCCGCCGAAAACCCAAACGGAAAAAGACCTTTATAACCTCAAATATATGCTTTACGGAATCGGACACGGAAGCCTTTTGTTTCGGAGCGGGTGCGTATCGGCATTACAGAGGGCTATTAAAAGATTGGAGGGGCAAGCAATTGAGCAAAAAGAAGAACCCAAAACGCAAGCACAACCCCAAGAAGGGCAAGAAGCCTGCGCCGCAAACCGTGGCGGCAAGTCCGCTACTTAGGAACGCCGACATCATAAACCGCATGAAGCCAATTATGGACACGGCGCAGCGGGTACGGGCGCGACAGCGGGAGCGGGAGAAAAACGCCGTCACCCCCGCCGCCGAATAAGACGAAGGGAGCGATTAAAAACCATGATTCAAAACGAGCGCACAACCGCCGTAATTATACAGCGCGGCAATTATTTCTTCGGTCACACCACACGAAAACAGAACGGCACTATTGCAGACCACAAGCCGCCCGAATGGAAACCAGACCCGGCGGGCGCAAGTGTAGCAGTGTCGGAATTTGATACAGAGAAAAATGAGTATCTAGCCGCGGCGGATTTATTTGCCGCGTGGGACACGGACGGCATACAACGGTGTGTGCGGGAAAAACTTGCGCTAAACCGCGGCAACTTCCCCGCCCCCGAGGAATTGTACAAATGGGCGAAGAATAACGAGGACAGCCCCGACCTTTGCGAAATTTGCGAAGGGGTGTGCGCGGGCTACGACTGTAGCGTTTGCCCGGTAAATACCATAAAGACGGAAGCGGAGGGCGCGGAATGATACACAAGCCAATTTATGAGCCGAAAGCCCGCGCCAAAGAGTACGGGGACTTGGCGGTAAACATCTACAGCGGGTGCAATCACGGGTGTACTTACTGCTACGCCCGCGGCATGAAGAAACGCTTTACACCAAAGGGCGGGATATGTGCTTTCGACAACCCGGAGCCGCGCCCCGATATTGTGGAATCGGTCAAGCGTCAGATTGAGCGGGAGCAGATAACGGGCAAGCTCATACATCTTTGTTTTTTGTGCGACCCCTACCCCGCCGACATTGACACCGAGCCAACCCGCGAAATTATCAAGGCTATCAAGCGGAGCGGGAACAACGTACAGATTTTGACCAAAGGCGGAGACCGGGCAATTCGTGATTTTGACCTTTTGGGAGCGGGTGACTGGTTCGGCGTTACCCTCACAGGCTTGCCAGAAAGTGCCGAAAAGCACGAACCCCGAGCGGCAGACACCCAAAGCCGCATTATCGCACTCTTGGCGGCGCGTGAAGCGGGTATCAAAACTTGGGTATCGTGCGAACCCGTTATAGACACCACGGCAATATACGGCTTAATTGGACAGGCGCATTACATTGACCTTTTCCGCATCGGCAAGATGAACCACCACCCGAGCGGGATAAATTGGGCGGAGTTTGGCGCAAAGTGCGTTGAGCTATGCGAAGCCAACGGGCGGGCGTATTACATCAAAGATGATTTACGGGCAGAAATGGCGGGCAGAGCATGAAACGGACACTTGATAATTGCCGCCTTGTGCAAAAATACGGCAAGCCGCCGCAATATAACGGAATGTGCGAAGGGCAAGCAACCTCACCGACCAATGACGAGCCTTGCGAAATCTGCAAAAACTGTAAACTGCACTATCTAAACGGCGAAAGGAGCGAAGCGGACAATGAAACTTAAAGCCATAGCGTCATTATTCAACCGCAACAAGCGGCTTACCATCTACACCACGCCGGAGGGCGAACAATGGGTAGGCAACGGCATAGTAATGTACTGTTTAGACGGTATGCCGCACATGACCCCGCAAGTTATTTTACGGGTTTTCGATGTGCCACCCGATAAGTTCGACAAGTGGATATGCCACGAAAGCGAAATGCCTACAACAATTGATTTTTCGGTCAACGTGACCGGGGAAACAGACATAGAGCCGCTAAAAGTTAATATTGATTGGTTCGGTGATAAGTATTGGCTTTTCCCGGACGGGCGGAGGATATACAGCTTCAACGAGGACTATATCAAGCCGCTACTGGATGAACCCGATTATCTCACTTATCACAAGCGGGAGACGGCGGGCGGCGGGTTCGTGCTTGCTTGCAAGGTGGGCTTAGAGCTTCGGGCGATTATCACACCAATGCACCTACACGAAAAAGCGGACTACACGGCGGAGATTGCCCGCATTGCCGCCCTCTATGCCAACATGGAGCGGGACAGAATAGTAAACGCCGCCTATGAGCTTTACGGCGATATGGCGGAAGCAGAACAGGAATCAGACCCGCCGCTAACTGTAGACCCCGAAACGGGGGAGCTTATCAGCGGTCAAACGGGATTCGCGGACAAAATCATAAACGACGCAATCAACGGGTAAAGGAGGATTTACAACGATTATGAAAACCATAAGCATCATCAATCTAAAGGGCGGAGTAGGAAAGACCATTTCCGCCGCAAACATAGCGCATATCTTAGCCGCGATACACGGCAAGCGCGTTTTACTTATCGACAACGACAAGCAGGGCAACATATCAAAAATGTTCGGGATTCACGGTTACGACAACCCGACTATTGCGGAGCTTTTGACGGAGCGGGACGCAAACATACACGAAATCATTACACCATCCCGCTACCCAACGCTTGATATTATCGCCGCCAACATGACGCTTCTTAGGGCGAACATGGAAATATTGCTTGACGCAACGCGCCCACAGCAAACACGCCTTAGAACGGCGTTAAAGGGCGTAGCGGGCGATTATGACTATTGTGTGATAGATTGCGCCCCCGACCTCAATATAAGCACCATCAACGCGCTTGTGGCGTCGGAGGACGTGCTTATACCCATCAAGATTGACAAGTTCGCCTTTGACGGCTTGGCGGAGCTGAAAGAGCAAATTGACAACACCCGCGAGGACTTAAACCCCGCACTTACCTTGCGCGGTTGCTTCGTGACCTCATACCAAAATAACGAGGTAAACAGGCAGGGCGCGGCGTGGTTGCGGGCGCAAGCCGAGTACCCCATATTTAACACCCATATCCGCCGCACGGAAAAGGTAGACGAAAGCACCTTCGCCGCCGCCCCTATTATCGAATATTCGCGGTATTGCGGTGCGTCGAAGGACTACCTTGTACTTGTAAATGAATACTTAGAAAGCGTGTCCGATTCGGACACAAAAGGGGGCGCATGAAATGGGAAAGGGCTTTAATGTCAGTCAGCTTTTAAGTGGGGCTTCGCTACAGGCGGAGCAAGGGGGCGCAGCGGAGCAAGAAACCGCCCGCCGTCCCATGCTCAAAGTGATACCGATACACATTGACAACCTCATACCGTCGAGCGATAACTTCTATTCGGTTGATAATGTCGCGGAGCTTAAAACCTCAATAGAAATGTTCGGCGTACTCCAAAACCTAACCGTAAAGCCCCTTGACAACGGAAAATATGAAATCCTAGCGGGCGAACGGCGGTACACGGCTTGCAAAGAGCTTGTTGCGGAGGGCAAGACCGAATTTGAATACGTCCCGTGCGGCATACAGGGGGAGCGGGACGAAATCAAAGAGCGTATTTTACTGATTATCACCAACAGCACCGCCCGAGAGCTTACCGATTGGGAAAAGATGAAACAGGCGGAGGAATTGACCGAGCATTTTACCGTCCTCAAAAAGCGGGACAACTTACCGGGGCGCACCCGCGACCTTGTGGCGGAAGCTCTCAATACCTCCGCAACACAAATAGGGCGCATGAAAGCGATTGAGAACAACCTAACGCCAGAGCTTAAAGCGGAATTTCAAGCGGGGCGGCTTGGGTTATCGGCGGCTTATGAGTTGTCGGGCATGGCAGAGGACAAGCAAAAAGAAGCCTTTGCGGGTTTACAGGAAAAAGGCGGCTTGTCCCTCAATGACGTTAAGGACATAAAACAAGACCCAACCCCGAGCGAAGCCGAACCCCCGCCCGCGCCGCCACAAGACCCGCCGCCCTACGAGCCGAAAGACTACCCAGAAACGCCGACAGACTTTACAGAAGGACAGGACAGCGGAGAGGACGCGCCCGAGAGCGCGGACTTCGTAGACATGAGCGGGGCGGAAAAGGCAGAAGCCGCGATTGCGTTTTTGAATGGAAAGCGGTACGCCCTCTTTGCGCCGGGTGAGGACACGCGGGTATTGGACTTTATCATTGAAACGCTTGAGAATTATGCAAATGAAAGGTAGTGCGAAAATGATATACCGCGAAGAGGGATGGAAAGCCGAGGTAGAGCTTGTTTCACAAAAAAGTGATGAAAAGGGCGTTGAAATGACTTTCCGAGTTATAAAAACGCTCACGCGCCCGCTCCACATCATACCAGAAGCGATACCAAAAGACGGTACAGTGTTTACGGTGTGGAAATCCCACAACGCCGGGGCTTATGACGGGTGGTATGTGGGTGATTATTAAAAAGGACGGGCGCAAAAATGATATTCAGTGAGGGCGGCTATAAAGCGGAGGTTGCGCTTATCGGGGCGGAATGTGACGCAAAGGGCGTATCAATGACTTTCAGAATCATAGAAACCATTTTACGCCCGCCGTCCTACAACAGCGAAGAAAGCCACAAAGACGGGGACACGTTCACGGCGTATAAATCGCACAACTCAACGGGCGTCGCAAGTTGGAGCGTGAGCGGAGAATAGCAGAGAGCGCAAACGACACGGAAGGAGCGGGCGGACATGGAGCGGGAAAAAGTAAAGTCAATATTGGCATTTTACCGCGACATTGACGGCGAAGTGATATTGGCAAAAAGAATGTTACGGGATTATGAGGACACCTATTATGTGGGCGGAAACGGTGGCGCGAACCTTGAAAGCTATATCAAGAGCCGTAACAAGGTATCAAAGCCGACCGAAGCCGCCGCCCTCAATATCCCCGAATCTGCAAGCGCGGTAATGCGCGACTTGCGGGCGGACGTGGAGCGGCTTGCCGCACTAAAAGCCGCCATACTGCAAGAGCTTAATAAGCTACCTCTCCAACAGAAAAGCATTGTGTACGATTTTTACATACAAGGCTTGCAATGGGTACAAATATCGGCGCGGGTTCATTACAGCCCAACACGTTGCAAGACAATACGCAACAGTGGGCTTGATAATTTGGCAAGATATTTTACAAAAAACGACCTCATAAAAAACTTCAATTACCCTACTTAAAAGAGTGTCCGCAAGTGTCCGTTTTTCATGCTAAAATTATATCGTTGGCAAGTGCCGCAAAACGAGCATATCATACGCGATTTTTAGAAAACGGACTTCATACTTCGGGTGAGGTTCGTTTTTGTGTGCGCTTCCCGAATAGGGACACGGGCGCGAATAGAGAAACAAACGAAAGGGGGCGCGTCCATCGTGGCAAGAGAGCGAAACCCAAACCGCGATACAGCTAAAAAGACTTGGCTTGAAAGCGGCGGAAAAATATCTACAAAAGAGCTTGCGGAAGCCGCGGGCGTACCCGAGCAACGCATACGCAAGTGGAAGAGTGAGGATAAATGGCAACAGGAGCTTGACGCGCTTAACAAACCAAAGCGCGGCGGTCAGCGCGGCAACAACAACGCAGCGGGACACGGCGCACCTAAAGAGAATAAGAACGCCGAAACACACGGCGCGTATGCGCGTGTACACTTAGAACATTTATCACCAGAGGAACAAGAATACATTGAGAAATTAACTCTTGATGCAGAAAAAAATATGAAAATCGAATTGCAACTACTCTTTGCAAAGGAAAGGGATTTATCAAAAAAGATTGCCAAATATGAAAATGAAAATCCAAATGAATTATTTGTTGACCGGGTAATTGAAATGTTAGTTCCGAAATCGGGGAGCGAATTTCAAAAAAAGCCGCCAACAAATGAGGAAATGAAAACGGCAATGCGGACGGTGATTAAGGCAAGTCCGTTCGACCGCATTATGAAATTAGAAGCGGAGCTTAACAAAACGCACGGAAGAATACTAAAGCTCCTTGACACCATACGCGCCCATGAGATGGACAAGAAGCGTTTGGAATTGGACGAGCGAAAACATACGCTAAATAAACAACGTGCCGCGGGCGTGTACACCGTTGACCCCGACACGGGGGAGCTTGTTGACACCGAGAGCGCGGAGGACGTGGACGGGGTATAGCCGCCACTCCCCGCCCGCCCCACCCGCCGCGTAGGTACTTCCGCCGCCGGGACGTCGGAGCGGGTGCGAAGACCCCGGGATTTCCCCAGATATGAAAATTTTTTAACCACTTCCGCCGCTTTTATGTGCGTCGATTATAGGGGGCGCAAAAAACGCCACAGGCGGCGCGGGCGGCGGCTCACTCACCGCATGACAGCCACAGGCGGCGAAATCAGACGGCGAACGCGCAAAAAATCAGCGCAATGCGTCCAATTCGGACACATCACACCAACGGCACGGCGCATCGGGCGGCACACACAGCGCGGGGCGGACAGAAACGCGCAGCGGCGCGGCGGCACGGACAGAACAAAAAGGAGGGGCGGAGCGAAAACGGCAGTCAAAGGGGGGCGCGATTTGAAAGTTTACGACGTTAAGGCGGTTGCGCGGGTTCTTGACTTGACCGAGCGGCGCGTTCGGCAACTCAAAGAGCAGGGCATTATACAAGAGTACAAGGGTATGCCGGGGCTTTATGAGCTTATACCGACCGTCCACGCTTACGTCAACTATTTACGCAACCGAAACCCCGAGAGCGCAGAAAATATAGACTACAACACCGAGCGGGCAAAGTTGGTTAGGGCGAAGCGGCTAAATGAGGAATACGATTTACGGGTAAAAGAGGGGGATTTACACGCTTCGGCGGACATTGAAACGGTAATGTCAAATATGCTAATAAATTTCAAAAGCCGCCTAGCGGCAATCCCCGCAAAACTCTCCCCCATCCTGTCAAAAAAGACAGACAAGGCGGAGATACACAGGATATTGAAAGATTCCGTTGACGAAGCATTGAACGAGCTTGCGGACTTTAACAATACATTCAACGAGGGGGCGGACGGCGAAAGTGAAAGCGGCAACACATAACCTATTCAAGCGCGTTTTCATAGTCCTACAGCCCCCGCCCGACATGACACTTACCGAATGGGCGGACGAAAAGCGCGTATTGTCTAAAAAGACCTCCGCCGAACCGGGGCGGTGGAAAACAAGCAAAGCACCATATCAGCGGGAAATTATGAACGCCATATCAGACGTAGGCGTTCAAAAGGTTGTTGTCATGTCCGCGGCGCAAATAGGCAAGACGGACGGGTTCATACTCAATCCAATTGGGTATTTTATGGACTACGACCCCGCGCCGATTATGGTAATGCAACCGAATTTACAAATGGGTGAGAGCTTCAGCAAGGACAGGCTCACACCAATGTTGCGGGACACCCCCGCGCTTCGGGACAAGGTAAACGACAAGGCTAGAAACAGCGGAAACACAATACTACACAAGGAATATCCGGGCGGACACGTTACCATTGTCGGGGCTAACTCCCCTTCGGGATTGCGTAGCCGCCCGATTCGCATACTGCTTGCGGACGAAATAGACGGCTACCCCGCCACAGCGGGAAAAGACGGAGACCCCCTATTACTTGCATCTAAAAGGCTTACGACCTTTTGGAACAAAAAAGAGGTTTTTATATCCACGCCAACCGTTAAAGGTGTGTCACGGATAGAAATTGAGTTTGAAAACAGCACACAAGAGATTTGGCACGTCCCTTGTCCGCATTGTGGAGAGTATCAAGAGTTGGAATGGGGGCAAGTGAGCTTCGACAAAGATAATCTTTCAGAAATCAACTATGTATGTCTCAAATGCGGCGTGATTGATAGTGAGATTGCATGGAAAGACCTTTTTGTAAACGGGAAATTTATACCGCGCTTCCCTGATAGAAAGGTTCGCGGCTTTTTCCTCAATAGCCTTGCGTCCCTGTTTGTCGAGTGGAAAGAGATTGTTGAGAAATTCCTTGTTGCCAACGAAGAAAAGAAAAAGGGCAACATTGAGCTTCTGAAAGCGTGGACGAATACCGAAATGGGGCAAACGTGGGAGGAAGAGGGCAATGAGATTGAACACGACGCACTTTACCGCCGCCGCGAAAAGTACAATTGCGAAATCCCGAACGAAGTAATTTGCCTTACGGCGGGCGTTGACACGCAAGATGATAGATTTGAAATTGAGGTTGTCGGTTGGGGCGTCGAGCGGGAAAGTTGGGGCATCAAGTATCAAATTCTTTACGGGGACTTAAAGCAACAAAGGATTTGGGACGATTTGAAAGCGTTTTTAAGCCAGACCTTTACCAGAGCGGACGGAACGAAATTAAAGTTACTCCGCACTTGTGTTGACATGGGCGGACATTTTCACAATGAAGTAATAAAATTCTGCAAGCCACTCTTCCCGACCGTGCTACCCATCCGCGGGCGCGGCGGCTTTGACGTGCCGTATATCCCCCGCCCGAGCAAAAACAACAGGCTACAGACCCCAATGTGGACGCTTGGCGTTGATACGGGCAAGGCTTTAATCTATCAGAGCCTTGCGGTTGAAGAAGAGGGGGCTAATTACTGCCATTTCCCGAGGGATAAGGACGCAGGGTACACAGAGGACTATTTTAAGGGCTTGACGGCGGAACGCATGGTTATGACCTATAAAAAGGGCAAGGCTCAATACGTTTGGAAGCTCAAAGAGAATGGCACAAAGCGCAATGAGCCGCTAGATTGCCGAAATTACGCACAAGCCGCCCTAGAAATAGCGGGCGGCATATCCGTACTTAAAAAACAAGAGCGGGCAGAAACAACCGCCGCGCCAGTCAAAAAGCGCGGGCGCGGCGTTCGCGGACAGGGGGTACAATAAATGTCGGGCATAACACTAGAGCAAGCCGAAAAACACTTGCAAGCATGGCTAAAGGCGGAGCTTGAAGTAACGATTAGCCAAAGTTACAAAATCGGCGGGCGAAATCTCACAAGAGCCGATTTAAGACAGATAAGGGAGCAAGTGAAATTTTGGCAAAGTCAAGTAAATCAATTAAGCCGAAGGGGGCGGAATCGTATATTACGAGCCGTCCCCCGCGATTTGTAGGGGGTGATTCCTTTTGAATTTCATTGACAAAATGGTTGCCGCCGTTTCCCCATCGGCGGGCGTGAAAAGAGCCGCCGACCGCCGCCGCATTAACATCTTGAACAGCGGCTACGGCAATTACGGGGCTTCTCATACCAAAAAATCACTTATGGGGTGGATATACGGCGGCGGGAGCGCAAACGAGGACATACAAGAAAATCTATCCACCTTGCGGGAGCGTTCGCGTGACCTTTACATGGGTGTGCCAATTGCTACGGGCGCAATCAAGACCATGCGGACAAATGTTGTCGGTTCGGGGCTTGTCCTCAAAAGTCAAATTGACTATGAGTATCTACGCATGACCGAGGAACAGGCGCAACAGCTTGAAAGCGATATAGAACGGGAGTTTGCAATATGGGCGGAATCAGAATCTTGCGACATGGAGCGGCTTAACAATTTCTATGAGCTTCAGCAACTTGTGTATCTCAATTGGCTTTTGAGCGGGGACGTGATAACGCTATTGCCGACAACAAAGCGCGTCAACGACCCTTACGACCTCCGCATACAGCTTATTGAAGCCGACCGGGTATGTACCCCGCAAAGCGAAGAACAAAACCCACTGATAGTAGGCGGCGTGGAGACAAACAGAGCGGGCGAAATCGTAGCGTACCACATCAAGAACACACACCCGCTATCAATGCAGACGGGAGAGGAAGAAAAGTGGCAGACGGTTAAGGCGTTCGGGGAAAAGAGCGGGCGGCGCAACGTCCTCCACATTATGAACCGTGAGCGGATAGGACAGCGGCGCGGTGTACCTTTCCTTGCGCCTGTCATTGAAGCCCTCAAACAGCTTGGGCGGTACACCGAAGCGGAGCTTGTTGCCGCCGTGGTTAGCGGTATGTTTGCCGTGTTCATTGAAAAAGGCGAAATGAGCGGGGACGGCGCACCGCTTGGCGAAGCCATACCCGAGAGCGAACAGATAAGCAAAAGCCCCAACGATATTGAGATAGGTAACGGCTCAATTATCGACCTAGAGGAAGGGGAAAAAGCGAACGCCATAAGCCCCGGCAGACCTAACCCCAATTTTGACCCGTTTTTTTGCGCCGTGGTCAAGCAGATAGGGACAGCCCTTGAAATACCTTACGAAGTGATTATAAAGCACTTTGGAGCGTCCTACAGCGCGTCACGCGGGGCGTTGTTGGAGTTGTGGAAATCCGTAAAAATGTATCGTAGTTGGCTTGCGTCAGATTTTTGCCAACAGATATTTAAGGAATGGCTTGCGGAAGCCGTTGCAAAGGGCAGAATAAACGCCCCCGGCTTCTTTATGGACGCGGCTATAAGAAAAGCGTACAGCGGCGCGGAGTGGAACGGTCCGGCGCAACTTAGCCTTGACCCAACGAAAGAGGTTGCCGCCGCTAAAATGCGCGTTGACAACGCTTTTTCCACCCGCGACAAGGAAGCGCAAGAGCTTACGGGCGGGGACTTTTACAAGATTGTGCAACAGCGCAAGAGAGAAGAAAAACTTATGAAGGAGGTACGAGACATTGAGCAAACCACAGGGCAACACAATAGCGGTTAGCCGCATGGCGTGGAATTTCAGCAAGGTAAACGACAGCACGACAGAAATATTCATCTATGACGTGATAGTTGACAAACAGCGGGCGAATTGGTCAACAGGCGAAAAAGAGGGGGTATCTCCCATTTCCTTTAATGAGGAATTGCGGAAGGTAACAACTGAAAATATTTGCGTCCGCATCAACAGCCGCGGCGGGGATGTATTTGCGGCGGAAGCCATAAGAACCGCAATACGGGAATCAAGGGCGACGGGCAAAGCCGTTACTTGCAAGGTTGACGGCTTTTGCGGGAGTGCCGCCGTTGGAATCTCCGCGGCGTGTGAAACGACCTCTATACCGTCCTCCGCGTGGTTTATGATTCACGACCCGCACATATTCGCCTTTGGCTATTACGACATACCCGCGCTAAAGAAAGACATCACCATGCTTGAAAAAATCAAGCAAGGAATCATAAGCGCATACGCCGAAAAGACGGGGAAAGATAAGCAAGAAATTTCCGACCTTATGACGGCGGAAACGTGGTACACGGGCGATGAAGCCGTTGAAAACGGTTTTTGCGATGAAATCATGTTTGAGGAAGAGGGTAACGCCGAGGAATCGGAGGACAACCCCGAAAACATGAGCTTGCTTGACGTTTCAATGTATAGAAACGTCCCGACAGCGTTGTTAAACAGCCGCACCCCCGCGGCGGCGGTTAAACATATACAAAATCAAACCCAAAAACAAGAAGGAGTGAAAAACAGCATGGAAATTAAGAACGTGGAGGAATTGAGAGCGGCACACCCAGAGCTTGCGGCACAAATTGCCGACACAGCCGCCGCCGCGGAGCGCAAACGCATACAGGATATTGAAAACATTGCGCTTCCGGGCTTTGAGGGGATTGTCAACAAGGCAAAGTTTGAAACCCCGACCGCCGCCGCTGAAGTTGCTATGAATATCATAGCAGAGCAGAAAAAGCAGGGCGCGGCGCATCTTGGGAACGTCAATGAGGACGTAAACAACAGTGGCGTTGGCGAAGTCACCGCACAAGGGCATGAGGGCGGACACGAAGGCAAAGACCCTTACCTTGCGGCGGTTGACAGCGAAATGCCGAAAACTACTTAAAGGGAGGTAAAAAATCATGTACGGAATCAATAAGGCAGTAAGCAAGCCCGACAACTTTTTTGCGGGCAGTTTCCCGATTGCAACAGACTTCGGGGAAATCAAGAAAGGCGCAACAGTCCGCGCCCGCGTCCCGGTTGTAAAGGGAGCGGACGGCATAGAGGAAGCAACAGCGGCAACGCTTGGCGATGTAATCGGCTTGACGGCGGCAGAACCGAGCGGCAACGAGGTTGTCTACTACCTCACGGGTGAATTTTTCACACAAGCTATCACACTACCGAACGGCGTAACCGCCGAAGCACTGAAGCCCGCCTTGCGTAAGGTGGGTATTTTCTTGAGGGAGGTAAACACAAATGTCTAACGGAGTTACTTATAGTCCTTTCGAGCCGCGCACGATGGGCGAGGTTATCAAACGCCTACCGCCCGTGCGAACGTTCTTTAAGTCAACCTTTTTCAAACGACAAAAGACCTTCGTAACAAGAAGCGTTGACGTAGACTTCAAAAAGGGCAACCGCGCCCTTGCGCCCTTTGTCCACCCCAGAATCGGCGGAAAAACAATGCCGAACCGGGGCTTCCAAACGAAAAACTACACCCCGCCGTATGTCGCGCCGGACAAAATTACAACGGTTGACGATTTGGTGAACCGTTCGTTCGGTGAAAACATCTACAGCGGAAAGACCCCGGCGCAGCGGGCAGTTGCCAAACTTGCGGAGGACTTCACCGAGCTTAACGAGATGATAACCCGCCGCGAAGAGTGGATGGCGGCGCAAGCCATTTACACGGGCGCAATCCCTGTTATTGGTGAGGGGCTTAATGAGGTTATCGACTTCGGCTTCACCAACAAAGAAACCCTTGCCGCCGCGCAACGGTGGAGCAACGCCGCTTCCGACCCGATAGAGGACTTGAAGCGTTGGCGTAAGCAAGTGCAAAAGACGGGCTTCGTCAATTGCGATATTTGCGTTATGGCGGACGACGTAGCAACGGCGTTCATCAATCACGAAAAGGTTAAAAGCCTTTTGGACGTTAAGGCGTATGACCTTGCCGTTATCAAACCGCGGGAAATGCCGAACGGCTTAACCTATGTCGGCACAATTAACGGCATGGGGCTTGATATTTACACCTATACGGAGTGGTATCTTGACGATTGGAGCGGCGATAAGCCAGAAGAGAAGCCGCTTGTCCCCGAAAAGACGGTTGCGCTTCTCTCAACGCAAGCTATGTACTCTATGTACTACGGCGCGGTAACTATCCTTGACGGGCGCGGCGGCGCGGCGGAAACATTTAAGACCGTCGAGGGCGCAAGAGTTCCCGACACATGGACAGAGCGCAAACCCGCCCGCCGTTTCTTGCAGTTGAACAGCAACCCCCTCCCCGTCCCGCATGAAGTTGACAGTTGGTTTGTTGCAACTGTGTTGTAATGGCGGCGGGCTTTAAGGCGCAAGTAAAACGCGACCTTGCCGCCGTATTCCACAACGCGGACGAACACGCGGACATGACAACGGTTGAGTACAACGGTAAGCGGTACGAAATCCCCGTTATCTTTGACAGCGACAGCAACAAAGACCGGGTAAAAATCATGCGGGACAACGCCGACGGCGTTTACGTTTCCGACATGACCGTTTTTATATCGTTTTACGACATCAAAATTGTGCCGCGCAAGGAAACAAAAATCATCATTGACGATACCGAGTACATGATAGCGCGGTCAAGCATTGCCGCGGGGAGCATTGCCCTTGATTTGGAGGTTTTAGACGAATGATAGAGATTATTTCAGATGAAGCCTTTGAGCGGGTAAAGCTGATTCTACACGGCGTACCAAATGGCGCGGAAAAAGCCCTTTACGGCATAATATCCCGCGCCACAACGACCATTAAAAAAGTGTCATTACAGGGCATAACGACCGTATATGACATTAAGCCGGGAGCAATTAAGGAAAACACAGCAATAAAACTTAAAACGCAAAAGGCAGACGGCGGAGTTGTCGGCACAATCCATTATTCCGGCGTAAGGATTCCGCTTTATCGCTTCGCCGTATCGCCAAAACAACCGAGACAGGGCGCGACCGTGAGAGCGCGACAACGCCGCGACAGGGCAATGACCGTGTTTCAAAACGCTTTTGTTGCCCGCATGAGAAGCGGACACGTTGGCATTTTCGAGCGGGACACGCGCCGCCGAACGCCGATTAGCGAAATCATGGCGGTATCTACCGCGCAAATGGCGGCGGATTCGGGAGTAATGCGAAAAGCCGAGGAAGCCGCACAAGAAACCATTGTAAAGCGGACAGAGCATGAGATACACCGCATTTTACAAGGATTCGGGGTGAGATAATGACACCGAACGTACTACTTGAAAGGCTCAAAGAGTTTATACAAGAAAACACGGCAGACATTATACTTGCCGTCCGCCCCGTGAAAAACAAGACCTTGCCGCCGCGATTGCGAGAACAGACCGAGGAAGAAGCGGAGGAAGTCACACAACGAGCCGCGGAGGTTCATTTAATGCGGCTACCAGACAAGGACGCGGAAACAAACCGAATACCGTATGTACTCTTGCAGTATTTAGCGGGAAAGGACGAACACCCAGAGGGGCGGCAAGAGGACACCACAGGTAACGTGAGAATCATTGTTGCCACCTATTCCGACAACGACAGCGAAGGGGCGTTAGACGTTTTGAACGTGATAACAAGGATTCGCATTGCGCTACTGAAAGCGGGCGTTGTCGGTGAGCAGTTCCTACTTCGCAAGCCGCTTGACCATCTGATATACCCAGATGATACGCAACCGTACTTTTTCGGTGAAATGATGACCGTCTGGGAAATGCCAACAATACGAAGGGAGGTACACACAAGAAATGAGTACAACGAAGAATACTAAAAACGTGTCCAATTCGGACACAGACACCGCCGCAGCGGAAGCCGCCGCGACCACCACGGAGGAAGTCACCCCAGAAACAGCCGCAGAGGAAACCGCCGCCGAAACAAAGCCCGCCACCGTGCAATACGAGGGCGTGACAAACTTTGTATATATCGGGGCATCGTTGCCGAACGGCAGACTAAAAAGTAACACCGTTTTAATCGGGACTTATGCCGAAATCACGGAGTATTACAAAGAAGCCATTGAGCTATACCCACCCGTGGCAAAGCTCATTGTACCCGTGTCACAGCTTGCGGAATCCCGAGAGAAAGCGAAAAAAGGCGGCAATCTCATTCACAAGTATTGTCAAGAGGTTGCCGACCTTATCACACCGAAAGGAGAAGAAGAATAATGTCGCAATTTTTTCATGGCGTAAGAACGCGCCAAGTCAGAACGAGCATATCAACCCCCGTCACGGCGGCAAGCGGCGTTACGTTTGTCGTTGGCACAGCCCCCGTACAAATACACGGCGGAGTAGCCCCCGAGGGCGGCGGCTCTCTTGTGTTTCAGAACGTCAATGTCCCGGTGATGGGGATAAACAACGGCGACGCCGTAAGAGCGTTAGGGTATTCGGACGATTGGAAAAAGTACAGCCTTTGCGAAGTCATGTATAACCACTACAGGCTATACACGACCGCGCCCGTGTTCTTCGTCAACGTACTTAACCCCGCACGGCACAGAAAGACCGTTGCCGCGCAAGTGTACCAAATTCGGGACAGACAAGTTATATTGCCGCTTGAAGCTATAGCGGAAACCGTCACCGCCGCAGACTACAAGAAGGGTGAGGACTTCGAGCTTTTCTATGATGAATCGGCTCTTGTCCTTGAAATCTTGGACGGCGGCGCAATCGCGCCGGGTGTAACGGAGTTGTCCGTAGCCTTTGACGCAGTAGCCCCCGAGCAAGTCACCAAAGCGGACATTATCGGCGGCTTTAACGTGGCAACAAAACAAACAACGGGCTTAGAGCTTATCGAGCAAGTGTTCCCGCGCTTTGGCGTTGTCCCCGACCTTATCATTTGTCCGGGTTATTCGCATGACGCGGAGGTTGCCGCCGTTATGACGGCGAAAGCAACGAACATCAACGGCATTTTCGAAGCGAAAGCCATTATTGACGTCGATACAAACGCCGTCAAGCACTTTGCGGACGTGCCCGCGTGGAAACGGGACAAAAATATCAACGACAAACATCAAATATTGTGCTTCCCGAAATTCAGACTTGCGGAGCGGGTTTTCCACGCTTCCACGCAAGCCGCGGGACTGATGGGGCGCACGGACACACTCAACAACGGCGCACCATCGGAAAGCCCGTCAAACAAGCTCTTGCGTATCAACGGCGCGGTTCTTGACGATGGGACGGAGGTATTACTTGACCTTCAGCAAGCCAACTTCTTAAACGCCAACGGCATTGTGACCGCCTTAAACTTTATAGGCGGCTTTGTTTTGTGGGGCAACGAAACGGCTTGCTTCCCTGCCAACACGGACGTAAAGGACTTCTTTATCCCCGTGTCCCGTATGTTCGGGTGGGTATCAAATTCCGTCATACTCACTTACTGGAATCAAGTTGACAGGAAAATGAGCCGCCGCTTCATCGAAAGCATCGTTGACAGCGTGAACATTTGGATAAACGGGCTTGTTTCGGAGGAACACCTTTTAGGCGGGCGCGTGGAGTTCCGCGAAGAGGACAACACACTAACGGGCATGATGGCGGGCAAAGCGACATTCCGCATATTCTTGACGCCGCCTAGCCCCGCAAGAGAAATTGAGTTCGTGCTTGAATATGACCCGTCATACGTCACAATGGCGTTGGCGGCGTAAAGGAGGGAAAAGTAAATGAGCAGAATCAATGAATCCGTCATAAACTTTCAAGTTTACGAGGACGCGACCGAGTATTACGGGATGGCGGAAGTGGGCTTGCCCGAAATCTCCAACATCACGCACGACGTACAGGGCGCGGGCATAAGCGGGACGTTTGAAAGCGTTGTCTTGGGACACCTTGAATCAATGACCCTTACACTCAACTTCCGCACCCTTGTACGGGACGCTATCAAACTGCTAGAACCCCGCGACCATCAAATAGACTTGCGCGTGGCGCAACAGGACAAAGATACCGTGTCGGGCAGAACCATTGTGACGGCTATGAAGCACGTTTTTGTGTGCAAGCCGAAAATGCTAAACCCCGGCACGGTTGCCCCCGCCGCCGCCGCGGACGCAAGCGGCGAATATGCCGTTACCTATTGGGCTACGTTCATAAACGGTAGAAAGACCCTTGAAATTGATATTTTGAATTTCATCTACTTTGTAAATGGCGTGGACTACTTGGCGGAAGTCCGGGCGGCGTTGGGTAAATAATCGGCGGAATAAACCCCGCCGATTTTCTTTGCCCTAAAAAACAAAAGGAGGACACACCATGAGCAACGACACAAACACAGCCACAGAGGACACAAACGCACCCGTGAACGGCGCGGATGGAGCGGGAGGGGCAACCACGCCCGAGAGCAAGAAAGGCACAAAGGCGGGCAACGCGGGCGTGTACGTCCACAAGTTCCGCAAGACCTATGAATTTGAGGGAAAAAAGTATGACACCCTCAACTTCTACTTCGAGAACCTAACCGGGCGTGACATGGTAACCATAGAAAGCGAAATGCAAGCCAACAACGAGTACGCGCTTGACCCGCTTTTGAGCCGAAACTTCCAAGGTAAAATGTCAGCACGGGCGGCAAACATCGGCAACGATGTACTGGAATCTATGCCGATACAGGAGTTCAACGCGATTACCAACGCTGCAAGAAATTTTTTAATAGATTCGGGCTATTAAAATGCCCGAGCGGATGGTTCGCAAAAGAGTGTTACCGCCTTGCCAGAGAAACGTACACCCCGATTGAGTTTTATGTATCGCTCACGATTCGGGAGTTTTTCTATTGGCGGGACAACATCATTGCGGCACAAAAAGAGGACGAAAAGAACAGACCAAAAGGCAAACGGAGCTAGGCGGGGGCGCGTCCCCCGCCTAGTAGCTTTTTACAGGGGGTGAACACATGGCGGGAAACAGAAAAGAACATGAATTGTTAATGAAATTGTCGGCGGCTCTTGGCTCTAATTTCAACTCCACGTTCCAGTCCGCTATGAACACCACAAACAGCTTACAAGGACATATTAGGGACTTACAGAGAACGCAAGGCGATATATCGGCATACCAAAGAGCCGAAGCCGCGATAGCGGATTTAAGAGAGGAAAAAGAGCGGCTAGAAAACGCGGGAGAGCGAAACGAAGCCGCTATTGATAGAGTAAATAAACAGCTTGCCACACAAGAGGGCAGACTATCCGAGGTGTCCGGGCGGCTTCAAGCGGCGGGCGTTGATACAAATGACTTGGCGGCGGAAAGTGAGCGGCTACGGCAAGAGCAAGAACGCCTTGTAAGAAGCCAAGAGGATTTAGCGCGGGCAACAAAGGCGGTTGAGGAAAATAAGCGGGCGTTAAAGGCTACTCAACGAGAGCTTTTAATGCAAATGGGGAAATTGACAATTGCCGCCGCCGCAATATACAGGGGGGCAATCCAACCCGCCGCAGAATTTCAGTCCAGTATGTCCGACATCCGGGCGCAAACAGGCATGACCACGGAAGAAATAGATATGCTTGGCGGCGTTATCCGGGAAATGGGGCGGACAAGTAGGCACAGCGGGCAAGAAATTGCGGAAGCATATGCCGCCGTTGCGGTCAGAGGTCAAGACGTCGCCCATAGCGCGGAGTTAATGCGGACGGCTATGGTATTAGCGGACGCAACGGGCGGCGATTTGGCAAGTACGGCGTATTTTCTAGGCAACTACTTCTTGAAAACGGGAAGAGATATAAGCTATGCAGAGCGATACATCAACGTATTTGCTCACACTGCACAGGCAACAGGAATCGGACTTGGCACGTTGCAAGACTATCTTTTCCGCGCCAACGCTTCGTTACAGCTTGCAAATATCAGCGGTACGGAAGCTACCGCGATTTTTGGGAATCTCTATCAAGCGGGTATTCGCGGCGCAAACGCTTACAGCGGTTTCCAACAAGTAATACAAAGCCTTATGTTGCCGTCAGACGGAGCGGCGGCGGCACTTGAAAGGCTAGGAATCAACGTACAGCAAATGAAAGATAGCGGTTATGACATGACCGAAATCATGTTCCGCGTTGGGGACGCGCTAGAGTACGTCGAGGATAACACGGAACGCCTTGCGATAATGCAAGACCTATTTACACAACAAACCGCTTTCGCCTTTGCAGACGAATTATTCAACCAACGCGATACATTGCGTGAGCTTATCCCCGAGCTATACGAAGCGGGAGACGCGGCGCATGGCATGGGCGCGGCATACATAATCGCCGCCGCCCGCACAGATAACTTTGCAACCGAAATGCAAATAGCGCGAAACACTGTAAACGACATAAGAATATCAATCGGGACGGCGTTAATGCCCGCCGTAAACGACTTGATAGGCGGATTTGCAGAGGGAGCGGGACGGGTTGCGGAGTGGGCGGAAGAAAATCAAGACCTTATCGTAACCATTGCGAAAGTTGCGGTGGGGCTTGGCGTTGCCAAACTTGCGGCTCTAGCCTTGAAAGTAGCTTATTTGAAAGTCAAAGGCGTTGTCCTTGCCGTTAAAGCGGTCAAAGCGGGTTACGCAGCGGCGCAAGCGGCAATGAACGCCAAAACAAGTATATCAATCGCACTTAGCAAGAAAGAGCTATCAACGACCTCCGCACTTATCGGGGCTTATATCGCAAAAGGGAAAGCGTTAGTAGGTAAAACAGCGGCAACGCTGGCAAGTAAAAAAGCGGTAATAGCGGAAAAAGTGGCGTTGGTTGCGTCTAAAGTGGCAACCGTGGCAAAAACAGGCGCGACAAAGGCGGCAACCGTGGCGCAATGGCTTCTTAATAAGGCAATGTTAGCAAACCCGATAGGGCTTATTATCGCGGCGATTGCGGCGGTAATAGCGATTGTGGTACTCCTTGTCAAGAATTGGGACACGGTAAAAGAAGCCGCGGCGCGTGTGTGGGAAGCGGTCAAAGATGTATTTAGTAAAATCCTAGAGTTCATCAAGTCCGTTTGGGAATCCATCAAGGCGGCATTTGCCGCCGCGTGGGAGTTCATTAAGGGCGTGTTTTCCGCCGTTGGCGAGTTCTTCGCGGGCGTGTGGGGCGCAATCACGGGCGTATTTTCCGCCGTGACGGGTTGGTTTTCTCAAAAGTTTACCGAAGCATGGGAAGCCATAAAAGCCGTATTTTCGAGCGTGGGAGCGTTCTTTACGGGCATTTGGGACACAATCAAGTCCATATTTACATCAATCGGCACAACGATAGGAACAGCCATAGGCGACGCTTTCAGAGCCGTTGTCAACGCAATAATCGGCTTTGCGGGACGGCTCATAAACGGATTTATCAACGCCATCAACGCGGCAATCGGGCTTATCAACCGAATCCCCGGCGTAAACATCCCGCTTTTGGCAACTGTTGGCTTGCCAATGCTTGAAAAAGGCTCAAACTTCACCCCTGCAAACTTTATCGCGGGTGACGTTGACGGCAAGGGCGGCGAAATCGTAGCCAACGCCCGCGGGCGCAAAGTCTTTACCGCCGCACAAACAAGTGAAATCTTCAAAAACATCAAAGCGGCAAAGGCAATGCTTGGCGCAACCACCCCGCCGCCCGTGTCCGATTCGGACACACGCCAGCCGACAATGGCGGAGCGCATAGGCGGACTTATCGGCGCACTTCGGGGCGCGGCGGGCAACCGCGCCGAGGAAATGACACAAGCCCCGTTGCCCGCGCTACCGGGCGCACCGAGGGGCGGCGGGCAGACATGGAACATTGAGTTCCGTACCGAGGTTCATATCAACGGCGATGCGCCGGGAGACTTGGACGAAAAGCTACAAAAGAACAATGAAAAACTGCTTGCCATGTTCAAAGAGTTTCTACGCAAGCAACGCGAGGACGAAGGGAGAATGGAGTATGCCTAATACTTACTTGACCGTTTCGGGTGACAAGTGGGACTTGATAGCAAAGCGGACACTTGGGAGCGAAATGCGGGCGGACGCACTCATAAACGCCAATAGAAAGTATCGGCATATCTTCATCTTCCCCGCCAACGTGCGGCTTGTCATACCGACAATCCCCGCAAGACCCGCGGGCGGATTGCCGCCGTGGAAACGGGGGGCGGCGGTATGAGCGACACCGCGCTTGCAAGGCGTACCATAATCGCCGTTTCCATTGACGGCGTAGACATCAGCGAGGACGCAAACAGATACTTAATAGGCATGACCTACACGGACAACGAGGAAGATAAGGCGGATGATTTACAACTAGGGCTTGACGACCGGGAGGGCGTTTGGCTCAACAATTGGCTTGACAGCGAGGACGGGACAAAGGGCGCGGAAATATCCGCCGTTATTATTCAAAGAAATTGGGAATCGACCGGGCATGACCGCGTACTTGGTTGCGGCTCATTTGAGATTGACAGCTTGGACAGTTCCGAGCCGCCCGCCGCCGTCTCAATCAAAGGCACTTCCCTCCCCTTTACATCCGCCGTGAGGACGGCAACCCGCACGAAAGCGTGGGAAAACATAACGCTTCAAGGCATAGCGGGAGAGATTGCCCGCAAAAGCGGCATGAAGCTCATGTTCGAATCGTCCTTTAACCCGTTGTATGACCGCAAAGAGCAAGTATCATTGTCGGACATTGCTTTTCTGAAAGGGCTTTGCTACAACGCGGGCATATCTCTTAAAGTGTCGGGCGGCATTATCGTACTATTTGACGCGGCGGACTACGAACAAAAGCCCGCAGTTGCGACAATACGGCGCGGAGAAGCTAACGTAATAAGTAGGCGGTTCAGCACATCAACAAATGATTCCAATTACGCTCACTGTCATGTGAGCTATACAGACCCACAGACAGGGCGGACGATAGAATACACATTTACAGCACCGGGGGCAGACCCCGAGGGGCAAACGCTCAAAATCAACGAGCGGGTAACGTCCAGAGAGGAAGCCCGCAACCTTGCAATGCGCCGCTTGCGCCAAAAGAACAAAGGAGAAACAAAAGCGGACTTCACGCTTTCGGGGGACACGCGGCTTGTGTCGGGCGTTACCGTTGATATTGAGGGCTACGGAATGTTTGACGGTAAGTACATCATAGCGACCGCCACACACAGCGTAGGCGGCGGAGGGTACGGCGTCGCACTGAAATTGCGCCGGGTATTGGAGGGGTACTAGATGGACTTACAACAAGAATCGGCATTAAACAACCTAGTTCGGATTGGAACAGTGAGTTCGATAAACGCCGCGAACAGGACGGCGCGGGTGGAGTTTTCGGACAAGCAAGACGTTGACGGTACGCCCTTAATATCGGGTGCGCTCAAAGTGATACAAAGCCCGCCGTTTATCCCGAGCGCGGGCGCAACACAGGAAACACAACCGAGGGGCGGTGGAAGCGGCACGACGGCGTTTGAAACCCATACGCACGGGCTAACTATACGCCCGTGGTTGCCGTCCATCGGGCAACTTGTGGTATGCCTATACCTTCCGAACGGAGAAAGCGACGGTTTTATATTAGGGGGTATTTGATTATGGCAATAATCGGTACATTTGGGGATATTGTTTTTTCAGTATCTAACAGGCAAGTAAAAACTATTGAAAGTCTAAGGTGGGAAAGTTCGGCGCAATACGCAACACATAACCGCCACTTACGACCCGTCTTACTAGAGTTCACGGGGACAGACCCGGACAAAATCACGATTACAACGTATTTTTCTGCATTTTTGGGCGTGAATCCCAGAACAGAGATAGCGAAGCTCTTAAACGCACAACGCAGCGGGCGGCATGAGCGGCTAATAATCGGGAGTTGGGCGTATGGGAAGCACAGATGGGTAATAACAAATATGTCAAAAAACTTTGAGAGGTTCGACAGCCGCGGCAACTTGCTCATTGCGCGGGTATCGGTATCTTTTATGGCGTATTCGGGGAGGTAATTACATGACGCACACTATCACGGCAAACGAGCGGCTTACAATCACCTTTGCGCCGGAAACGCTCATAGAGGAAATCATACAGAATGTAGCAATGATTTTGTCAACACCGAAGAACACCGCGCCGCTTTTCCGCGACTTCGGCACGTCGATAACATTTCTTGACCGACCGACGCCCGCCGCTGAAGCCCTTATTGTGGCGGAGATTTACGATGCAATAGAAATGTTCGAGCCGCGGGCAGAGATTATAAACGTGTCATTTGTGCGGGATGAAATGACGGGTAAAATTGTCCCGAGTTTGGAGGTTGGAATAAATGGAGAGTAATGCAGTACGGCAACGGACTTTCCCAGATATAAACTTCGTTGATATGGACACCGAGCGGCTTGCAAACAGCATGATAGCCGCATACGAAGCGTTCACAGGCAGAACGCTACATCAAGCAGACCCGGCGCGGGTTTTCATTTTATGGATTAGCGACATTATCATGCAAGAGCGGATTATCATTGACGCTTCCGCAAAGCAAAATGTCCCGCGCTTTGCGGAGGGTGATTATTTAGATTCGCTTGCGGAGCTTTTCAAAGACACCGAGCGGCTACAGCCCGCGCCCGCAAGAACAACTTTCCGCTTCCACCTATCCGCGCCGCGCCCATCCGCGCAAATTGTACCGAGAGGGACACGGGTAACAGTTGACGGGGATATAACCTTTGAAACGGAGGAAGCGGCAACCATTCCACGCGGGGAGCTATACGGCGACGCCCGCGCAGTGTGCCAGACAGCGGGCGCGGAAGGTAACGGCTTCGCACCCGGTCAGATAACGCAGATTGTTGACGTTTTCCCGTTTTACGAGCGGGTGGAAAATATCACAATGAGCGAGGGCGGCACGGACGCAGAAACGGACGAACAGCTTTACGAGCGGCTACGGAACAGCATGGAGAGCTTTTCGACGGCGGGCAGTATCGGCGCATATATCTATTGGGTCAAGACGGCTTCACAGCTTATCACGGACGTAAAGCCGACAAGCCCAGAACCCGGCGTTGTCGACATTCGCGTATTGCTTGCGGAGGGCGCATACCCCGACCAAGAAATGATAAACAAAATACGCCGCACACTTGACGGCAACGTACCCATGACCGACGACATACACATATCAGCCCCAGACACCCGCCCCTTCGACATTGATATTGTCTATTACCTCCCGCGGAGCGGGGCGGAAAGCACAACGACAATGCGAGCGAACGCCGAAAGAGCGGTTGCCGAGTATGTCCAGTGGCAAACCGAACGCATGGGGCGGGACATAAACCCCGACAAGCTCACTTACTTAATGAGGGCGGCGGGCGTGAAGCGCATTGACAGAATAAGCCCCGGATTTGAGGTAATAGCCGAAAACGAGGTTGCCGCCCTTGCGAAGTTTAGTGTCGAGTTCGGGGGGCTTGAAGATGAATAACACCATGCACGACATTGATTTTACCCGCACACTGCCCGAGCCGCTAAAGAATGACGAAAAGATACTTGCGCTTGGGCGGGTTATCGCGGGAGAGCTTCAAGAAAACATAAGGCTTGCGCGGCTCAATATCATTTACGCCCGCATTGATGAATTGCCGGAAGAGCTACTTGATATTATCGCCCATGACCTACATATTGATTGGTACGACTGCGACAGCCCAATTGACATTAAGCGGGCGGTTATCAAAGAGAGCGTGAGGGTTCATAAGCGCATGGGAACGCGCCCCGCCGTTGAGAGCGTGGTAAGGGCGTATTTTGGGAGCGGAGAAGTCCGGCACTGGTACGAGTACGGCGGCGAACCTCACCGCTTCAGAGTGTTAAGCAGTAACCCGAGCATTACGAATGAAAGATTTGCCGAGTTTTTACGGATATTGTCAACGGTCAAGCGGCTTAGTTCTTGGCTTGACGGTATTCTAATTGGGCTTACGGGTGAAATGCGCTTGTTTTTCGGCGTTATACGGCGGGAGTTTTCACGCGAAATGCACATCATGGGTGACGCTGATTTTGTAGACCAACTCATTACCATACACACGGCGCACGTCCTCAATGAGCGAACGCGGGAAGCTCACATTGTGGGGCGGCAAGATTATATTAACCTCAACTTCGGGGCGTTACTCTTTGAGCAAGCAAGGGAAACCGCCGCGATTGGAAGCGGACAAATTGAGGTCAAGCGCGGCGTGTTGATTTATGAGCAAACCAACGAAACATACAAATTAAAGGAGGAATCACAGTGAGTACGTTTATCAACAACGACATTACGGACGCGGGGCGGGTACTGCTTGCAAGAGGACACATGGGAGAACCGATAAAGTTTACCCGCCTTGCAATGGGTGACGGCTTTTTGCCGCCCGACACGTCGATACGCGAAATGACAAACTTAGTAAATCAAGTTGTCAGCATTCCCATATCGCGGCTTCGGCGCAACCCGGACGGCACGGTAATTATCGGCGGCACGTTCTCCAACGCCGACATTACAGAACCGTTCTTTTATCGGGAGCTTGGACTATTTGCGGAGAACGTGGACGGCGTGGAAAGCCTTTATTGCTACGGCAACGCCGGGGAGTTTGCGGAGCGGATAACGCCCGTCGGCGGCGGTTCGGTCATCACAAAGGCGATTGACATTGTAACGGCAATCGGCACAACGACAAACATTACCGCGAACATTGTTGCCGCGGGGGTTGCGGAGGAAATTTCTTTTGACGATACCCGTACACTGTTAGGCGCGTCCAACGTGCAAGAAGCCGTTGAAATTTTGGCGCGGGCGGATAATCAGCGATTGCCCGTCATTGTCATATCAGAAACCGAGCCGACCGAACCGTGCGAGATATGGCTTAAACCCGCCGGGGGCGTCGAGTTCGACGCGCCGACCATAGACGGCGGCGGGAACGAAGAACCGGGCGGGACACCGCAAGAGTTACGCTTCTATTTGGCGCACTACTACGACAGGGTAAGGCGGCGGTTTTTCCCCTTTGCCTACATGAACACGGCGCAAAACGTCCTATTAAACCCCGGCGCATCGGAAACCGTTGCGGACGCTATCACACAGCTTAACGGGGCGCGTATTCAGATTTTGGCGGAGCTTTTTGCACACGCAAGCGACGCGTCCATACACGGCGAACCGGGACAGCTTGACAACGCGCTTATGGCAATCGGTGAGCTTATTCTACACATCAACGACAGCACTATACACATCACGGCGGCGGATAGGGCGCATTGGAGCGGGGGCGTGTTGACAGCACAAGAAGCCCTATTGCTTGCGGAGGAATCCCGCAATGCCGCGCAACAAGCGGAAAACCGACTTGCCCGCCTTGAAGATGGGCTTTTCAACAACATCACGGGCAATCCGTTTCTTATTTCCTTTGACACGCTAGACGGAATTAGCCTTGTTCGGGGAGTTTGGAACAGAGAAAGGCAGCGGATAGAATGTTAAAATTCGCTTGCTCTGCAAAAGAGTTGTCTTGCTTAATCGGAAATCTGTTTGTCGAGCTAGAGCCGCCTTGTACCGCGTGTGAGGACACCGAGCAAATAACAATTTGCGGGACTACACACGCCGGAGAAAAGGCGGTTCTTATCATAGGCAAAGACGGGTTCTATTATAGCGGCAACCCCGAGGACGTGATAAGTACCCGTGAAAGTAGGTGCATTGGTGGAGCAAGGTGCGAGTAAGCCGCAAGCCGAATTTCTTATCATTACAAAGGCAAAAGACCTTGTAAAACATACCTTTTTAATGACGAGCGAAAAGCGATACCCAAAAAAGTACAGACCATTAACCGAGCGGCTACACGACCGAACGCTTGAAATATTCGAGTGCATACAGGAAGCCAACGAGTTAGAGCTATCAGACCCGCGGGAGCTTGCGGAGCGGCAACGCTTACAAAAGAGAGCCTTGACGCTTTGTAAAACGGTTCTCTTCCTCATAGAATTGTCGCACGAAAGGGGGTGCATCAGCGTTGAGAGTTGCAAACACTGGTCAAAGTATGTGCTTGACGTAAAGTACATGACCGCGAAATGGAAGAAGCAAGAAAAAGAGCGGCACAAGCCGCGGTAAGTCCTTCGGGGTATGTTTTACATAGTTTCAACGCCCAACGCGTCCAACTCCCACAACGTCCGGCACGTCAACACTTCGGGCGTGTTGACGAACAACAACGCGTTCAACGGCAACCACGGCGTTCGTCCGCTTCAGTAGAAACCCCGCTCGAGTAAGCCGCAAGGCTGAAAGCAGAGGACTACTATCTAAAGGAAAGCATATCCCTCCGCCCGCATCGGCGGCGGTAAATACAAGATTGCCGATACTGATACATTGCACCACGCAAGGTAAAGGTTACGCACGGCAAGGAGATTTTTTTACATGACCGATTATGAAAAGGTGTGCGATTATAAAAACCTATACGCCGCGTACAAAAAGGCGCGTAAGGGACGGCGCGGTAAGGCGAGTGTTGCGAAGTTTGAAGCAAATTTGCTTGAAGCCTTGCATTACCTCCACACCCTGCTTGTCAACAAGACTTACAGAATGTCGGAATACATTGCCTTTGAGGTTTTCGCACCGAAAAGGCGCGTTGTTATGTCGGCGGCGTTTAAGGATAAGATTGTACATCACTCGCTATGTGATAACGTCTATGAGGAAAGGCTATCAAAGACGTTCATATACGACAACTACGCCGCACAGCGCGGCAAGGGTACGCACTTTGGGCTTAACCGCTTGGGAGAATTTATGCGGCGGTTTTACAGGCTACACGGGGCGGACGGTTGGGTTTTGAAATGCGACATTGCGAAGTATTTTTACACAATTCAGCATGACGCGTTGAAAGCCATATTGCGAAAGCACATAACCGACCCTAATACGCTTTGGTTGACCGATTTAATTATTGATTCGACCGATAACCCCGGAATCCCGATAGGCAATCAGACTTCTCAATGGTACGCAAACATCTATTTAAGCGACCTAGACCACTTCATAAAGGAGAAGTTGGGAATCAAGTATTACGGGCGTTACATGGACGATTTTTACTTAATCCATGAGGACAAGGAATACTTGCGGTATTGCCGCGGGGAAATCGAAAGACGCATTGCCGACTTGGGGCTTGCGTTCAACAGCAAAACGGCTATCTTCCCACTCAAAAACGGGATTGACTTTTTGGGCTTTCATTTCTACTTGACCGAAACGGGCAAGGTTATCCGCAAGATACGCCGCAAGAGCAAGAACAACGTGCGGCGCAAGTTGAAGCGCATGAAAGGCTTGCTTGCCAAAGGGGAAATCACCGAGAAAGAAATACAATGCTCCTATCAGAGTTGGAGAGGACACGCCCAAAAGGGCAACACATACCGCCTTGTCCGTAACATGGACGCTTATTTTAATAAACTGTATAAGGAGAGTGAAAGTAAATGCCACAAAAATTAAGCGCGTTACCAGTGGGCGCACTGGTAAGGGACACAAACAGCCGATACTTCGGGCAGACCATAACATGGCGGGTTGCCGCCCGCAATCACGCGGGCTATCCCGCAAACTCAACAACGCTCATTGCCGACAGGATTTTAGCGTTGTTGTGCGTTGACGGCAACGAGCCAAGCAACGCAGACGCTAACCGCCGCTCGAGCGGGAACAACCGCTATTTACACAGTAACTTGCGGCAATGGCTCAACAGCGAAGCCGCCGCCAACGCGTGGTACACAGCGCAACACCCACAAGATGAACCACCGAGCGCGGCGCGGGTATGGACGGGGCATAATCCATATCAAGCGATAGCGGGCTTTTTAGCGCACTTATCCCCGGACATGAGAGCCGCCCTATTGCCGACCACACTAACCGTTGCCCGCAACACAGTTGTTGACGGTGGCGGTTCGGAAACGGTAGTAGATAGGGTATTTCTTGCGTCCAATACCGAAGTTGGGCTTGCCAACGAAAACAACATTGCGGAGGGTTCGCGGCTTGCGCTATTCAGCAATGACGCTTCGCGCCTTGCCATACCAACGCCGCAATGCGTAAGTAATAGCTCATGGCAAGGGACAGGCTTCAACTCTACGGCGGCGTGGCATTGGTGGCTAAGAACGCCCGTCGCGTCCAACTCCCGCAACGTCCGGCTCGTCCACACTTCGGGCGTGTTGTCGAGCAACGTCGCGTTCGCCGGCAACCACGGCGTTCGTCCGCTTTGTAATTTGTCATCTGAAATCTTGGTATCTTCAACCCCGGACGGTGACGGAGCATTTACGATTGTGTGGATTCCGCCCCCAACAGCCCCCGACGGTATCACAACGCCCGAAAGTTTGGTAAGCGGCAGAGCCGCAAGCGTGGCGTGGGGAATCTCCACCGCGCCCGAAAGCGCGATAGGCGGGTACGTCTTAGAACGCACCGCCAACGGGGGCGCGTGGACAGAGATACACAGGGGCATAGCCCGCACACACGCCGACAACATATCCGACCAGTGGACGACGGTACAATACAGAGTGCGGGCGTTTAACAATCACAATATCTACGGCGCGAATACAACAAGCCCCGTACTTCATGTGACGCACAGCCGCGACCCCGTAATAAACGGGAGCGATACCGATTTAGGGGAGCGCAGCGGCGCGTTTAATCAGACGTACACCGTCACAAACCCGGACGCGCATTTAACCAAAACCCTTACAGTCGTCGAACGCATCAGCGGCAGGGTGAAGCGCACGTTTACCGCAACGTCCGGCGCAACAAACACTTTCAGCGTCACGGCGGACGAATGGCGGGAGCTTTTGAACGGGACGCACACCCTCACGATAACCGTAACGGACAACTTCGGCGGGACGGCAACGCGGACGCTCACGTTCAGCAAAAACGAAACGCAGATAGAGCTTATCCTTACAACCCCGCTTGAAGCGGAAGAAGCCGTCACCCGCGCCGTCATGAACATCACCCGGCAGATACCGCCCGCCGCGGCGTTTACGGTGGAGGTGTGCAACAACGGATTTGACGCTACGCCGACATGGGAGGACGTAACGCAAGCCGTGGTATCGGGCAATCGGTTCTTCTTGCAAAACACAGACCGAACCGCGACCCGTTGGGGCTTCAACCTCCGCGTGAGGGTAGAGCGCAACGCCGCGCAAGGTGACATCTTTATTCAAGGAATAGGGGGTAATTTTGAATGAGTGTAAAACACAGAGTAGACAGCTTGACCGAGCGGCGGGAGCAACGCGAAAGAGAGGCGGCGTTAGAATCCGCAACCCTGCTTATTTTTCGCAGTATGGCGCAAAGCGGGGTTATCCCCGCGCCCGTGGCACTAGAACACGCCCCATTGTTTGAGGTATGGAACGAAGGGGACATTATGGCAAGCGGAGAAATCCGCCGTTGCCCGGAGAACGGCAAGCTATACCGCTACGACACCGCGCCCGCCCCGCGGCTTGCCGCCGATAACGGGATAATGGCATTGACCGAGGTAATGGAATTGACAACGGAAGCACAGGCGCAACCCAAGACCACAAAAAGGGGCAAGCCAAAGCCGCCGTCAAAAAGCCCCGATTTGTGGGCGGAAGTAGTGTAAACAAAACGCACCCCCGGCACAACGATGCGCCGGGGGTATTTAATGGGGTGATTATATGCAAACGCCGGAACAGATTGCAAACATGGTTATAGAGCATACACGGGAAATCGCGGCTTTATGGGAAAGTACAAAATCATCCCACAAGCGCATTGACAACAACGAACGCATGATTGCGGGCATACATGAGCTTGCAAAAAGTGTGTCGGCAATGGCAACGGAAATCAAAGCACTAACAAACCGCGTGGACAAAAGCATCGAGCGGACGGAAGAAGGCTTAAAAGAGCAAGGGGCGCGGATTGGGAACATGGAAAAAATCATCAACCAGATTGAGCGAAACGAAAAAGAGCTTCAGAGACAGGCGGAGCGGCTTGCCGCAGTAGAAAAAGCCCCCGCCGATAAGTGGAGTAAATTTGTTTGGCTTATTGTGTCCGCCGTAGTAGCGGCGATTATGGCATACATCATCGGTAACTTCTATTGGGGGTGACAACATGAGAAGAAAAGAATGGTTTAGAAACGCAAAAATCAGACTTGCGGCAACCGTAGCGGGTGCTATTTCTGCCATTATTGCCGCTGGGCTACTCTTTGATTGGCGGGCGGCTCTAGGCGTACTTGTGGCGGAAATTGTGGCTTGCTTGGCGTACAGTATCAAAAAACTATATGAGAAAAAGGAAGAAGGTAACGGGTAATGTTACGATTAGACCAAGAGTTTATAACGCGAAACCCAACATACACAAACGGGCAGAGGATTGTTGTTAGGGGGCTTATGATTCACTCGATAGGCACACCACAGCCGGACGCAATGGTAGTCCGCAACAATCAGAATCGCGCCGATGCAAGGACAAGTTACCACGGGATGATTGACGGCTTGCGGGATAGAGCGATTCAGCTTCTACCGTGGAACGCCAGAGCTTGGCACGGCGGCGGCACTTCAAACAATACCCATATCGCAATCGGCATGAGTGAGCCTAACACAATTCGATACACAGGCGGCGCAAACTTCGTAGATAACAACCCGGAAGCTACGGGGCGTTTCGTGCGTCAAACATATGCAAAAGCGGCATTGCTTTTTGCACACCTTTGTACGGAGTTCAACCTAAACCCAACACGGGACGGCGTTGTTATAATCTCACATTCAGCCGGACACAGAATAGGCATAGCAAGCAACCACGGCGACGTAGAGCATTTATGGAATCGCTTTGGTTTAACGCTTGCACAATTCCGCCTAGACATTCAAGCGGCTATGCGTAATGTCGTTCAGCCGACCACAGGGGACGACATTGAACCGAGGCGTTACCTTGTAACTGCACAATCTTTGAACGTGAGAAGCACCCCCGGCGTGACAAACACAAACCGCGTTGGCGCGTTCCCGCGCTACAGGGAGGTTATTGCAACCAGACAACAAGGGCAATGGGCATTTGCCACTGATGGCGCACTCACGGGATGGGTGCATAGCGGTTATCTATCCCGCATCGTAGACGCACCTTATTACACACCAGAAATGGAGGAAGATGTAGAAATGAACAGAGACACATTTAATCAATGGCTTGCCGAAGAGACGGAGAACCGCCGCCGTGCATTGAGCCAGCTACCGCCTAGCGCATGGGCTAAAGAAGTGTGGGAAAGATTGACAGAGCAGGGCGTTACAGACGGCACAGCCCCACTTAGGGATATGTCACGTCAAGAGGGGCTTGTACTTATCGACAGAATGATTACAGCCTTAAACCTTGACCCGGCACTATTTGAAGGTTGCTTATGCGACCATGAAGAACCCGCGCCGACAGGAGAGCCATTTACAGAGTTCGACGACAACTAGGTTGTGTCCGATTCGGACACGCACAAACACACGAAGCCCGCCACGGTTCACCGAGCCGCGGCGGGCTTTTTTCATGCTCAAAAATATTTTTACAAAAGTGCTTGACTTCCTTATGCTTATACGGTACCATATAAGCATAAGGGGACGGAAAACGGAGGTAGCGAAAGTGATAAATCAAAACGACATGGAACATCTTATAGACTTAGTGCAATGCGGGGAAATCACCCCCGCGCAAGCAAATGTTGAAAAAGTACGCATGGCGCGGGTTCAAGTTGTAAAATCCAGACTTCCGGCAAGTGTGCGCTCCGCGCTTAACGCCGCCGTCAAAGAGGGCAAGTTGTCTCACATAAAAAAGAGCGGAAAAAAACCGGAAATTTATTACCACCCTAATTTTGAGCATTTAGCAAATGCAGAGCGCAACCGCATTGAAAAGGAAACAATAGAAGCACTTTTGGGAGTACTTGCATAAACAAAAATCCGTAGCGGGGCGGACAGCCCGACCCGCTTAAAAAACAGAAAACAAGAAAGGATGATTGAGTAATGGGTCTAAATTATGGCAGAGGCATTGGAGCAAAAGCCGCCCGAACAAAAAAATGCTCTTGCGAAAATCCGAAGTGGGAAGTGGACGAGGTGCGTATTTCTATAAATCGTGAAGCCGTGCTTACTTTGCATTGCAATACTTGTAAAGCGTTTTGGGACACCAAAAGTAGAGCGGCAAGAGAATACGCCAACTTAGACCGCGTACCGCATCCTTTCAAGAAAACTTACCGTGAAATATTTGCAGAAACAGACGCAAGCCGGGTAGAAATGTTAGAAGGGCATATCAAAGCCCAAAAGCATATAATCAAAGAAGCCGAGAAAGAAATAGCGAAAACACACAGAGAAATTGACCTACTTAAAGGCGGTGAATAGTTTAAGAGGGGGACGCATTAATGCCATTTGACAAAGATACCGCCCCCACTCACGGGAGCAAGGGCGGCGGCAACAGTTGGAAAACCCGCAAACCAAAAGAGGTGCGCGATAAACAGCTTAAAATTGTTATCACGCCGACCGAGTACGACGCCATAACCGAGAAAGCCGCCGCAACGGGCTTATCAAATGCGGAGCTTGTTGTTCGGGCAGTTAAGGCGTACAAAAGCAAGTAAAAACACGCTTAACAGCAACAGGGCGGAAAGCCCGCCCCGTTCTATGTTTCGGACAACAACCATTCAACACCAACCCCCAAAACCTCCGCGAATATCTTAAGCTCATAGTCTGCTACAAACCGAGTGCCAGCTTCGATTCGGCTTATACTGTCTCTTTCAAGAGTTACCCCGGCAACTTGCAACCGCGCCGCAAGGTCTGATTGCGTAATGCGGCTTTTCGTCCGCATTTCCCGAATCCTATTGCCGCAAAGGTTCTTTTTGCCCTTGAAGTCGTATATCCTCACCTAACCCGCCACCCTCCCCGTATGTTAATAGTCGGAATCTTGCTTGACTTTAACACGCGAATAAATTAGAATTGTGTTAAAGGTCAGAAGCGCGCAAATAAATAATGTAGAGGACAGGGGGCATTATGGATTTTGGGAAATGGGACAAGGCGGCGCACGGGGACAGCGAACAGCAAAAGCGAATAGCCACGGCAAAAAAAGCGGCAACATCACCCGCCGCCGTTGACCACGAAAACAAAGCCGCTGAATTTAAGGGTTCGGGAAAAACACCTTATATGGCAACGCTTGATTCATGTACTTGTGGAGACTTTATAAGACGTAAATTACCATGCAAACATATATACAGGCTTGCGCTTGAATTAGAGGGCGCGGACGTTCAGCAAGGCATTAACAAAAACGAATATGCCGAATTGCCTTTTGATATTTTTGCCTTACCTATCGAAAGTCAAAAAATGCTATATGATATGTGCGTTGCAAGTATATACCACGGCGGGAAGCTGTTTGTTTTTGAACGCAATGGGTTTTCTGAAATACTATTTTTCAAAGGGTTTTGTATTCAAAACGTCCCAACGGCTAAAATATTAACCGCGCTCCCTGTCTCTGAAATAAAGCGCATTTTATTTTCGTTTGATATGGGGGCGGAAGGGTTGCCTAAAAAAACGGCGCAAAAGAAAACACACGCCGCATGGATAGAAGATAACTTTGAATCGGTTGCCGCCGCAGTTGATAAGTATTTTATATTTTTAGAATTTACCGAACACGCGGACAAGCTCAAAAGTACGATACATAGGCGTTTTACAAAGAGGTTCGAGCGCGTGACCGTTGATTATGGGAACGACATAACGAGCGAACATCTCAACGAAGTTTTCGTTCAAGACGCTTAAAGCGGCGGACATTAAAGCACAAAAAGCAAGCACCTAAAATACCCGCCCAACTCTGGGCGGGTATTTTGTCCCCAATATAACTAATAAAGGTGAAAGGGTGGTACAGTGCGAAGTTTCAAACACTTTACATGGGATGACAGATTGCGCCTTGAAACAATGTTGAAAGACAGGAAAACGCCGAAAGAGATTGCCGCCCGGTTAGGCTTCCATATAAGCAGTGTATACCGAGAAATTGAGCGCGGCGCATATATGCACAAAAAACATGATTGGACACACGAAAAGCAGTATGCCCCAGAGGTTGCAGACAGGAAGTACCGCGAAAACCTAGTAGCAAAAGGACCGCCGTTGAAGATTGGGAAAGATTATAAGTTAGCCGCCCACATAGAACAGAAAGTTATTGATGAAAGATATTCGCCCGCCGCCGCTCTTATGGACATAGACAGAAGCGGTAAAAGTTTTCAGGTATCAATATGCGTTGCTACACTATACAGCTACATAGAAAAGGGTGTATTTCTAAGTCTCACAAATAAACATCTTCCGATAAAGGCAAAACGCCGGAGAGTTTATAACCGCGTCCGCCGCGCCCATGCCCCGCGAGGCGAGAGTATAGAACGCCGCCCGCAAGAAGTCAACGCAAGAACAACATTCGGACATTGGGAAATGGACACGCTAAAAGGAAAGCAAGATACGAAAAAAGCCTTGCTAGTCCTCACGGAGAGACTATCAAGGCAAGAGGTATCAATGCCGATAGCAAATGTTACGACCGAAAGCGTATTAAAAGCCATAGACACTTTAGAGCGGCGATACGGAGAGCTATTTAAGACAGTATTCCGAACAATCACCGTGGACAACGGGAGCGAGTTTGCAGATAGTGCGGGCATTGAGCGTTCAATCTACGGAGGACAGCGGACAAAGTGCTACTATTGCCACCCAAGAAGTGCGTGGGAGCGGGGCAGTAATGAGAATCAAAATAAGATGATACGCCGATGGATTCCCAAAGGTACGCCTATTGAAAAATACACCGATGACGATATAATGAACATAGAAACATGGATAAATAACTACCCGCGGCGTATTTTCAAGGGAAGGGCGGCGGTTGATATATTCAAAGAACACGTTGCCGCCCTTGCCTAAAAGGGCTTAAAAAGTTTTTTCAATTATTTTCGCATTAACTATTGACATTTACCGGTGCTACCCTCTTTCTACTTTTCCGGTGGCACAAACTCCAGCAAATCACCAAGCTCACAGTCAAGTGCCGTACAGATTCTTGCGAGGACGTCCGCATCAAATCTAGTAATAGTGCCCTTGTAGTAGTTATTGACCTGTGCCCAATTCATTTCAGCCATCCGACAGAATTTTCTTTTGCTCATGCCGTCTTTTTCCATTAACTCGTTCAGTTTAATCTTAATTGTCCCGTACTCCATAGCGGCCTCCCAGCATGTTCAGGCAATGAGTTACTTGACAATAGCTTAGACTTTCTGTAACATGATTGTAAGCCTCCAAAAGTGGTAGCACACTTCTTTAGTAGGGTACAAAAAAGAAAGGTGTGGAGCAATATGCCGGATGATAAGAGCACTGTGATCGCCCTTTTCCCTTCTGTCCATGGGCAAGGTGCTTTGGAGTCGAAATTAAAGCGAGAGCTTGATGTCCCCTCAAGCCTTTTCAGCCAAAGTTTTAGAGAAGACATTTACTCTGTGTTGACCCTCAGCGAATGGAGCGATGAGGTCACGCTCCGTTTGATCCAAGTGCCAAACCTTTTGCAAGAAATAGTGGGAGCACTGCACAATGATGATATGCTTTCGGCGTTTTTTGAACAGCGGACAAGGGATTTGATCTTGGAGCTTGTGGAAAAAACCGAAATATAAAACCAGCCGGGAAGAGATGACACTCTCCGGCTGGTTCTTTGTTGTAATAACACTTATCGCCCTGTTACTTGACAGGAAAAGATAGCTCGCCCCTACAGGCTAGATTGCAAAGTTTCCGTCTACAAACACCGGGATCTCCTGCCCATCCTCCGTCACCCCGATAATCGACAGATCCGCTGTGCCGATCATGAAGTCTACATGAACCAGGGAATCATTCATGCCCCGGGCTTTGAGTTCTTCCTCTGTCCGCTGATCTGCGTCGCGGAATTTGGGGTAGGCTTTTCCGAAAGCCAAATGACAGGAGGCGTTTTCGTCGAAGAGGGTATTGTAGAAGAGGATGCCCATCTCAGAGATTGGGGAGGCGTGGGGTACCAGTGCAATCTCACCCAGATAACGGGCGCCTTCGTCAATGTCTAGCTCTTTCTCTAAGTGTTCTAATCCAGCAGAAGCTTCCGCTTTTATGATTTTACCGTTTTCGAAGGTGAACTTGATGTCCTCCACCAGGTTTCCGTTTAGAGACAGGGGCATACTGGAATAGACCACGCCCTCGGTGCCGAATCTGTCTGGCAGGACAAAGATTTCTTCTGTTGGGATGTTCGCCACAAAGGGCTGTCCTGTCTTTGCCTCTTCCCCACAGGCCACCCATTGATGTTCTTCCGGGAGCTTAAGTGTTAAATCTGTTCCCAGACTGTTTTGAAAGCGGAGAGATTGGAAACGATAGTTGTTCAATGTCTCGGCGCGTTTTGACATGGTCTCAATCTTCTCACGCCAGATTTCCACCGGGTCGCCCTCTCCTACGTGGATACAGGCTAAGATCGCGTCCCAAAGCCGGGCGATTGCCGCTTGAGGCTCTAGGTCCGGAAACACTTTCTTCGCCCAAGCCTCTCCGGGGATGGCGGCGATTGTCCATGGGAAATCGTTTGCCATCAGCTTGTCGTGGAATGCTTTTGTGGCTGTGGAGGACGAGATATTGGCACGCTGGATGCGGTCAGGATCTACACCTAGGAGCAGTTCCGGATCTGAGGCGATGATGTGGATTAGGGCGGCCTCCCGCTCGGCGTATTCGTTGTAAAACACGGGGATCCAACGTGGAACTTCATCGAAAACTTTGGTGTCTGCTCTGAGATAGTGCATCCGCTTGAGTGCGTCATCATAGAAGCGGGTGACCACTTCTCGTGCTCCGGCATCGTAGGCCGCTTCCGCTACGAGGCGGGCAAAGTAGGCGGAGTCGGTGGAGCTTGAGAGCACCACAGTTTGACCGGGTCGTACATTTGCGCCGACCTGAACAATCAGGCGGGCATAGTCTTTTAGGTGGTTTTGCATGGAATCACTCCTTTTGTGTAGTATAGCCGCGGCGGGCGACTCGTAATCGCCCGCCGGGATAAATCTATTTACCTGTCGCCTGTTTTACGGCCTCAGCAATTGGGGTTAAGTCGATATCCTCTATATCGAGATAAGCATCTGTTGGGAGATCTACATCCTCTTTCGGTACCAGGGCTCCTACCGGGCAGGTGGAAACACATAGACCGCAAGAGGTGCAATTTTTCTCCTCCCCAAGGGGGACACTGAAGGATGGTTCCACCGTAGTGTCAAATCCGCGCCCGACAAAGCCAAGGACACCGGCACCTGTTTCGATGCAGATCCGCACACAACGACCGCACATGATGCATTTGTTGCGATCACGGACGATATATTCGTGACTTTCATCGATGGGATGCTTTGTCATAGCGCCCGCCAGTGCAAATTGGTCGATTTCGTAGACTGTGCCGTACTCTCGGAGTTTACACTCCTCCACATCCGCACAGCCACACTTGAGACAGCGGGAGGCTTCCAGTTTCGCCTGTTCTTCTGTGTAACCCCGCTCCACTTCTTTGAAATTATGGTGCCGCTCCGCTTCTGAGAGGACGGGCATGGGTACCCGATCAATCTGGGGCAGATGGCTGAGTGCCGCTGGATCGAGATCTTCCAGTGTTTTTCCGCGGACGTGGTTGTAGCATTCCCCGGGCGCTACGATCTGGGCACCGTTCATGTATTGATCCATGGCAAGCGCCGCCCGTTTGCCCCCGGCGATTGCTTTAATCGCGGTCAGCGGACCTGTCACAACATCTCCTGCGGCGAAGATGCCGTCTATGTTTGTGACGCCTGTCTCCTCATCAGCGGCGATGCGCTCACGTTTTACTGACACATTACAATCTTCACCGATGAAACTCAGGTCTTGGGTCTGTCCGATGGCGGAGATCACGTAATCTAGCTCTAGGTCGAATTCTGAACCCGCCACCACTTGAGGACGGCGTCTGCCGGAGTCGTCGGGTTCGCCCAGCTCCATTCTGGTGAGGGTTAGACTGATTTTATCGCCCGCTTCCGCTACCTGAGTGGGATTTGTGAGGCATTCGAAAATCACACCCTCATGGTGGGACTCTTCGATCTCCATCTTGTCAGCAGGCATTTCCGCGATGGTTCTGCGGTAGATGAGTTGTACACTCTCTGCGCCTAGACGTATTGATGTTCTGGCACAGTCCATGGCGGTATTTCCGCCGCCCACAACGGCTATTTTCTTGCCGGTAAAATCCGGCTGGATGCCACGGGTGACAGAACCGAGGAAATCTACACCGATAAGCACTTTGGAACAGCCTTCTTCTCCCGGAATGTCTAGCGGCCAACCGATTTGGGAGCCAACTGCTAGGAGGATAGAATCATAGCCCTCCGCCTTGAGGCTTTTTGTTGTGATGTCTTTGCCGAAGTCCACACCATAGCGGATTTCTACGCCCAGGGCTTTGATGATGTCGATCTCCGCGTCTAAGGTTTCTCTCGGCATCCGATAAGATGGGATGCCATAGCGGAGCATTCCGCCGGGGTTTTCTTGCCGTTCGAAGACGGTAACTGCATGTCCCATCTCCGCCAGATACCACGCCGCTGATAGCCCGGCAGGTCCCGCTCCGATGATGGCGGCTTTTTTGCCGGTGGCTTCCTGTTTCTCCGGGAGGTAAGGGGTCTCTTGGGCAAGGTCGATATCCGCCGCGAAACGTTTGAGATAGGCAATGCCAAGGGTACCCTCCAGTAAATTCCGGCGGCACACACTCTCACAGGTGCGGACACAGATTCTGCCGCAAACGACTGGGAGGGGATTTGTCTCTTTCATGAGGCGGATGGCTTCTTTATACTCACCCTTTGTGATGTGGGCGATGTAGCCTTGCACGTCCATGTGTGCCGGACACTCCAAAGTACAGGGTGCGGTACAGTCGCCGTAATGTTCGGATGCCAAGAGCTCTAAGCAGGTCTTTCTTGACTCGCGGATTGCCTCTGAATCGGTGGTAATCACCATGCCATCGGCTACCGTTGTGCCACAGGCTAGGGGTGTGCCTCTTTGGCCTTCGATTTCCACCCGGCAGATCATACATGCGCCCAGTGGATTCAGGCGTGGGTCATGGCAGAGGGTCGGGATGAAGGCGCCGTGTTCTCTGCAGGCTTCCAGCACGGTTTGTCCATGGCGGACGTCACATTGTCTTCCGTTGATTGTCAGTTTCATGTCGTCCTCCTCCCTATTCCACAATGACAGCGCCGAATTTGCAGACATCTCTGCAGATGCCGCATTTCGTGCACTTGTCTTGGTCAATGACGTGAAGCTTTTTCACCTTACCAGCAATCGCCTCTACCGGGCATTTTCTGGCACAGATGGTACAGCCGACACAGTCATTGGTAATCTCAAAATGAATCAGCGCCTTACACTGTTTGGTGGGGCATTTTTTCTCTTCGATGTGGGCGATATATTCGTCTTTGAAATAACGGATCGTTGTAAGCACCGGATTTGGTGCTGTTTGTCCCAAGCCGCAGAGGGAGTTCCCTTTGATTTGATGGGATAGATGCTCCAGTTTTTCAATGTCCCCTGCTTCACCCTTGCCCTCGGTGATGCGCTCCAGGGTCTCTAACATGCGTTTCGTGCCGATCTTGCAGAAGGTACATTTGCCGCAGGATTCTGACTGGGTGAATTGGAGGAAGTAGCGGGCAATGTCTACCATACAGTTGTCTTCGTCCATGACGATCATCCCGCCGGAGCCCATGATGGCGCCTGTTTCGGCAAGGGGGGCATAATCTATGATGGTGTCGATCTTGTCAGCCGGGATACAACCGCCGGAGGGGCCGCCCATTTGGACTGCTTTGAAGGCTTTCCCGGAAGATGTGCCACCGCCGATATCAAATACCACATCTCTGATGGGCATCCCAATGGGAATCTCAACCAGACCGCCTTTTTTGACTTTACCCGCCAGGGCAAAGACCTTGGTACCATTGCTGGCCTCGGTACCGATTGCGGCAAAAGCGTCTGCGCCATTGCGGATAATCCAGCCGATATTGGCTAGGGTTTCTACGTTATTGATATTAGATGGCTTCCCGAACAGTCCGCTCTCTGCCGGAAAGGGCGGACGGATGCGGGGCATCCCTCGCTTGCCCTCGATGGATTCGATTAAGGCTGTTTCTTCCCCGCAGACGAAGGCACCTGCACCCTCCTTGATGTGGAGTTTGAAATTGAATCCTGTGCCGAAGATATCTTTGCCCAAAAATCCTCTTGCCTCAGCCTGTTCGATGGCAATCTGTAAGCGGCGGATGGCAATGGGATACTCTGCTCTGGCATAGACATAGCCCTCAGTAGCGCCAATGGCATAGCCGCCGATGATGAGGCCTTCGATCACACTGTGGGGGTCACCCTCCAGGATGCTTCGATCCATAAACGCACCGGGATCTCCTTCATCGGCATTGCAGATGATGTATTTCTGATCGGCATCGTAACCCGCGGCAAATTTCCACTTGAGTCCTGTTGGAAATCCCGCGCCGCCTCGGCCTTTTACGCCGGATTTCAAGACTTCGGCTATGACTTCCGCAGGAGCCATCTCTTTTAGGGCTTTCTCCAAACCTTTGTAGGCATCCATTTTCAGGGCATCATCCAATGATTCCGGATCAATCGCGCCGCAACGCTCCAGCACAATGCGTACTTGGCGGGCGAGGAAGTTTTGTTCGCTTCCATCTCCGTCTGAGTCAATGACTACAGCCTCATACAAGGGGGTATCTTCTAGGATATGACTTTTGAAGATTTCCGCCGCGCGGGTTTCGTCTACGCCGCCGTAGATAAAGCGTTTTCCGCTTGCGTTTTGCACTTCTACCATGGGTTCTGTGTAGCACATGCCCATACAGCCGGTTTCTCCGATTTGAACCGAGACACTGGCTTCTTTTGCAAGTTTTGTCAATGTATCTCTTACCTGCAGTCCGCCGGCGGCGATGCCGCAGGAGCCTAGGCCGATGATGACTTGTTTCATGTTCAAATTCCCTCCCTTTCCCGGAATGCACGGATGGCGCCCCGGGCGGTCTCCGGTGTTAGGCGACCGTGGGTCTCTTCATTGATGGTGATGACGGGTGCCAAGGAACAGCAACCGATACAAGCGACAGACTCCACTGTAAACATCCGGTCTTCCGTTGTCTCGCCCAGGGTAATACCCAGCTCCCGGCAGATGGCATCTGCGATATTTTCCGCCCCGATGACGTGACAGGCGGTACCAAAGCAGATTTTGACCACGTGTTTTCCCACCGGCTCCAGCCGGAACTGGGAATAGAACGTCGCAACACCCATGATTTGGGAGACAAAAATCCCCGTCCGCTCAGAAAGGCGCGCAATTACATCTTCCGGCAGATAGCCATAGGCCTCTTGTAGTTTCTGTAAGATTGGAATCAGCTCGGCCTGTTTGCCGGAAAAGCCCTGCATGACTTCCTCAAATGCGTCCCAATACTTACTGGTTTCTGCACAATTTTGACACATTGTTATCCCCCTCCTTGGAGTACACAGATAAAGATATTATATCATTAATTACAGACACATGGAACAGGCAGTTTTGGGAATTTTCCGTCTTGACAGCAGTCACATTTCTGATATAATTGTGCTAGACTAATTTCGCAATTGTACTAGTACGATTCGCAACTTTAAGGAGGCCGCTGATGCAAATCACAATTGATCCGGGGCGCTCTCTCCCTGTTTATGAGCAAATTGTATCCCAACTAACCTCTGATATTCAACAAGGCGTGCTTCCTGTGGGGACGAAGCTTCCCACTGTCAGGGCGCTTGCCTTGCAAAACGGACTTGCTATCGGCACCGTGCGCCAGGCTTATGATACCCTGCAACGGCGGGGTTACATTGTCATGCACCAAGGCCGGGGTACCTTTGTCCGTCCTACTGCACCGGAGCGTTTGGCTCCCCTGCCCAGTTCCGGTTCTGCCTCCGGCACACAAAGCCGAAAGCAACGAGCCATCCAAGCGGTGGATCGGGCTTTGGGCGAGATTCTGGCACTGGGTCTCTCCCCCCAAGAGGCGCGGATTTTCTTTGACCTCCGTCTCCGTGAACTGGAAGACATGGGGCCTGTAATTAAACTTGGTGTGATTGATTGCTCTGCTGAGGCATTGGCAGAGATTTGCAGTCAAATCGCGCCGCTTCCAAATGTGGAAGCGAAGAGTTTTTTGCTGGACGATGTTTTGCGTCATCCGGATTTACTTTCTTCTGACTTAGATTTACTTGTACTCACCACGACGCACCTAGCCCAGCTCACGGAGCGGGTTGACGCGGAACAGCCTATGGCCGCTATTGTTATGACCTTATCTCCTGACACAGCGGCGCGGCTTGCACGGATTCCCCGGGATGCCAAGGTGGGCATTCTTTGTAAAAGTCAGCGTTTCAGCGGCCTCATCCAGCGGGCGTGTACGCGCTATTCTCGTCTGGAGACACCTCCCCAGGCAATTTTCTGGGGTAAAGAACATAGTGTGTCCGCACAACTGCAGGAGATTGACACGCTCATTTTACCCACTGCCTATGAGGCGATTTGTCCGCCTGAAGATCTGCCTATCTTAGAGGCGGCCATGGAGAATCTCAAAACGATTATTTACCACTTTGAGATGGATCAGGGTTCTCTCTTATCTCTAACGACCCAAATTCAACAAGTGTTAGACGCGCGGCTTGGCGCGTAGAGTACCATTTAAGAAACGAAAAACGAGAGGTATGTCAGTATGAGTGATAAAAAAAAGCTCGTCCTCGGCGTCATTGGCGCCGATGTCCACGCTGTGGGCAACAAGATTCTTGCACATGCTTTTGAACTTGCCGGGTTTGATGTGACAAATCTCGGTGTCATGGTCTCGCAAGAGGAGTATATCGCGGCGGCGTTGGAAGTAAACGCGGACGCGATTATTGTCTCCTCTCTCTACGGTCATGGTGAGCTTGACTGCCGCGGCCTTCGTGAGAAATGTGACGAGGCCGGCCTTGAGGGTATTTTGCTCTATGTAGGCGGAAACATTGTTGTTGGAAAACAAGACTTCTCAAGCGTAGAAAAACGTTTCCACGACATGGGATTTGACCGTGTCTTCCCGCCGGGTACCACACCAGAGACAGCGATCACATCCCTACAGGAAGATCTCAGTTGCTAGACGAAACTTCGGAGGGGAGCAACTATGGAGGCTATTCTCTTACTTGACATTGGCAGTACCTATACGAAGGTGACAGCAGTTGATCTATCAGAACCTGGGGTTTTAGGCACAGCTTCCGCCCATACCACCATCCAGACAGATGTGACCGAAGGTTTGGCACATGCACTCTCTGCCTTGGAAGCAAAGACTGGACCTCTCCAGTTTACAGATCGTCTGGCTTGCTCCAGTGCGGCGGGGGGACTTCGGATGGTGGCCTCGGGTCTTGCTCCCTCTCTCACAGAAGAGGCGGCGCGGGTGGCTTGTCTGGGAGCGGGGGCGAAAGTGATTCGCAGTTTTGCCTACAAGCTCACAGAGGAAGACGCGTTTGAGATTGCCGCTCTGAAGCCAGACATTTTGCTACTGGTGGGCGGCACAGACGGTGGAAATGAGGCTGTATTACTTCATAACGCCTCTCGGATCGCGAAACTGGAACCAAACTTTCCCATTGTCCTTGCAGGAAACCGCAACGCTGTGACAGGATGCCGGGAGTTGCTTGCTGATTGGGAGTTATATGTAACACCCAATGTCATGCCTCGGCTGAATACCCTCAATGCAGAACCTGTGCAGGCGCAAATCCGGGAGCTGTTTTTAGAACGGATTATACGCGCCAAGGGACTGGGTCAGGTGGCAGAGCAAATGAGCTTACCGCTCATCCCTACCCCATCCGCTATGCTACTTGCGATGGAACTTCTGGCAAAAGGCACCAAGGAAACCCCTGGTATAGGCGAACTCTTAGCCGCCGATTTGGGTGGGGCTACAACAGATGTGTACTCCATGGCAAGGGGGGCGCCCACAGATGTGACTACCATCCTGCGGGGCTTACCGGAACCTTATTCCAAGCGAACGGTAGAGGGTGACATTGGGATGCGGTATAGCATCCACGGGATTTTAGACGCGGTGGGCATCGAACACATTGCCGAACAAGCGGGACTTTCTACAGAAACGGCGGAGACCCTTATTGCAAGACTCACTGCATACCCTGACACTTTACCTGACACGCCGGAACTTGCCGCTCTAGACCGTGCCCTTGCCGCCTCTGCTGTCTTGACAGCGGTCACACGGCACGCGGGACAGATTGAGACGGTGTATACCCCCCAGGGGCCGGTCTCTGTCCAGACGGGGAAGGATTTGACTCGGGTGTCTCAGCTCATTTTGACCGGCGGCGCCATTGTCCACAATCCCCAAGGGTCACAGATCGCCAAAGGCGCCTTGTTCCACGACCAAAACCCCACGTCTCTTAGGCCGAAAGAGGCCAAGATATATATTGATCAGTCCTACATTCTCGCATCTATGGGTTTGTTATCACAGAAACATCCGGATATCGCCCTCACCTTAATGAAAAAGGAGCTTATGGAGCATGGAACTCAAAAACAAACGACTCACTGAGGAAGAATTTAGCGCACAAAGAGAAGAGGCTCTGGCACAATGGCCTACAGGAAAAGATGTTGATATCGAGGCTGGCATCGCCTTCCACAAAACCCTGCCGGACAGCAAATGTTTCTCTAAGAAATTACTTCAGGCCAAGGCAAAAGGCGCCACATTGGTACAACCTCGCGCTGGGGTTGCCCTCATTAAAGAGCATATTGAACTACTCACCTATCTGCAAGACAAGGGCGAAGCGGATCTGTTGCCGACTACCATTGACAGTTATACCCGCCTGAATCGCTTTGAGAACGCACAGCGGGGGATTGAGGAGTCTATCGCCTCGGGCAAGAGTATGCTTAACGGCTTCCCGGCTGTGAACCACGGCGTATATGGTTGCCGTCAGATTGTAGATAGTCTGGACACCCCTGTCCAAATCCGCCACGGCACACCGGATGCCCGGCTTCTTTCTGAGATTGCCTATACCGGCGGCTATTCCTCCAACGAGGGCGGCGGGATTTCTTATAACATCCCTTATTCTAAGAACGCAGACCTCACAACCACCATCCGCCACTGGCAGTATGTGGATCGTTTGACCGGCATCTACGAGGAAGCCGGTGTATCCATCAACCGTGAGCCATTCGGTCCTTTGACCGGCACCCTTGTACCGCCAAGTATCTCCCATTCTGTTGCCATCATCGAAAGCCTCCTTGCGGCAGAGCAAGGGGTTAAGAACATCACCGTGGGTTATGGACAATGCGGAAACCTTGTACAAGACGTGGCGGCAATCCAGACTTTACAGGCGCTTACAGATGAGTACCTACAGAAATACGGCTACGGAGATGTCCAAGTAACCACCGTGCTCCACCAGTGGATGGGTGGTTTCCCGCAGGATGAGGCGCGTGCTTTCGCCGTTATCTCTTGGGGCGCTACCATTGCGGCTCTGTCCAGAGCGACGAAGGTTATTGTAAAGACCCCTCACGAAGCAATTGGGATTCCGACTATGGAAGCGAACGCCCAAGGTCTTCGTGCGACAAAGCAGATGATCTCTATGCTGGATGACCAGACCTTTGTTTCAAGCACCCTTGATTGTGAAAAAGAGATCATCTCCAAAGAAGTCCACTGTATTGTTGACAAGTGCTTTGAACTGGGTGAGGGTGACCTTGCAGTTGGCGCTGTCCGTGCCTTTGAGGCGGGTGTGCTGGATATCCCATTCGCGCCAAGCCGTTCGAATGCCGGGAAACTTCTGCCTGCGCGGGATAATGAGGGTGCAATTCGGATCTTTGATCCGGGCAAACTTCCCTTCACACAGGAATTGCTTGACTTCCATAAAGAGAAGATTTCTGAGCGGGCAAAAGCCGAGGGACGGGAAGCTTCCTTCCAGATGGTTATTGACGATGTGTATGCAATCAGTAAGGGACGTCTTGTGGGACGTCCGACAAAATAAGGATTCACATATTACAAAGTGCCTGCGTTTTGGCGTGGGCACTTACCCTGTATAGTAGGAGCGATTTTAATGAAAATTGTAAAAGCAGTTTGCGCCCCCGGACGGACGGGATTTTATTTTGACGATCAACGCGCCATCAAAGCGGGTGCGGTTTCCAACGGTTCTACCTATCAAGGAAATCCTGTCACGCCCGGATTTACAGCAGTGCGGCAAGCGGGTGAATCTATCTCTGTTATGCTGGTTTTGGAAGACGGCCAAGTGGCCACGGGCGACTGTGCGGCTGTACAATATTCCGGCGCGGGCGGACGGGATCCGCTGTTTTTGGCGAAGGATTTTATCCCTGTAATCGAACAACACATCTTCCCCGCCCTAATCGGGCAAGACGCGGACAGTTTCCGCCGTCTTGCGACTGAAATTGACACCATGGAAATCGACGGTAAACCCTTGCACACAGCGATCCGCTATGGGGTATCCCAAGCGATTTTGGACGCTGTGGCAAAAGCCCAGCATCGTCTCATGGCTGAGGTTGTGGCAAAAGAGTATGACCTCCCGCTCACAGATGCGGAAGTACCGATCTTTACCCAATCCGGCGATGGACGCTATGACGGTGCGGATAAGATGATTATCAAAGGTGCACAGGTTATGCCCCACGCACTCATCAACAATGTAGACACAAAACTTGGCCACAAAGGCGAATTGCTTCTGGAATACGTCACCTGGCTTCGCAATCGTATCATCGAACTTCGCACAGATGAGAATTATCTGCCGATTCTGCACATTGACGTCTATGGCACCATCGGGCAAATTTTCGGGAACGAAAACTTTGAAGCCATGGCGGACTATCTTGCCACATTAGGCGAGGCGGCGGCTCCCTTCCTGCTCCGCATCGAAGGGCCTATGGACGTGGAAGAGCGGGAGCGGCAGATGCAATGCCTGAAAGCCCTCACCGCCCTCATTGATGAGCGGCAGATCCCAGTCCAGCTTGTGGCGGATGAGTGGTGCAACACTTTAGAAGATATCAAATACTTCGCCGATAACCGGGCAGGACATATGGTACAGGTGAAGACCCCTGACCTGGGCAGTGTCCACAACACGGTAGAGGCTGTTCTCTATTGCAAAACAAAGGGCATTGGCGCGTATCAGGGCGGTACTTGTAACGAGACTGACCGCTCTGCCCAGGTTTGTGTAAACCTTGCCATGGCGACAAAGCCTGACCAAATGCTGGCTAAACCCGGCATGGGTGTGGACGAAGGCTATATGATCGTCTACAATGAAATGCAACGGATCCGCAGTATTCTAAACATGAGGGGGTAGACTTGATGAGAGAAGAATTTCGCATTCTTGCCCCGACAGCTATTCTAGGCTATGGTTTCCCTGTGACCTCCTTTGAGGAAGGCATGAAACGGGAACCACACCTGATCGCAGTAGACGCTGGCTCCACCGATCCGGGTCCTTATTATCTGGGCGCCGGTGTGTCTTTCACAGATAGAGACGCGGTGAAGCGGGACTTGGAGATCATGATCTGCGCCGGATTTGCACGGAAGATTCCCATCGTCATCGGCTCTGCCGGCGGATGCGGCGGAGATTCTCATCTGCAGTGGTGCAGAGAGATTGTGGAAGAGATCGGAAGAGAGCATTCTCTTCCTCTGAAGCTTGCATTGATTGGATCACAACTCAATAAAGACTTCTTACAGAATGAGCTTGCAAAAGGCAATATCACCCCCCTTGATCCGGCACCTGCGCTCACAGCGGAAGATCTGGTCGCTACGACAAATGTTGTGGCACAGATGGGAGTCGAGCCCTTTATCGAGGCATTTGCGGGGCAACCTGACGTGATCATCGCGGGGCGTGCCTATGATCCCACTTGTTTTGCGGCTCTGCCGATTAAACTCGGATATGACGAGGCGCTTTCGCTCCACCTTGGGAAGATTTTGGAATGTGCTTCCATCGCCGCCACACCGGGTAGTGGGTCTGACTGTATGATGGGGTATATCGGGGATGATTATTTCCGTGTAGAGCCTACGAATCCTGCCCGGAAGTGTACCACCCTGTCTGTTGCGGCGCATACGCTTTACGAGAAGAGTAATCCCTATATCCTGCCGGGTCCCGGGGGGCATTTGGATCTTACGGCTTGCCAGTTTGTACAGGAAACAGAATCCTCTGTCCGGGTGACAGGGACGAAGTTTGTTCCCAGTGAGACCTATACCGTGAAGCTTGAGGGGGCAAAACCCATCGGCTATCGTACTGTGAGCATTGCGGGTACACGGGATCCCATTATGATCAGCCAGATTGATGCCATCGTGGAAGCTGTACAGGAGCGGGTAGCGGATAACTTTAAGGATTTGAACTTGGACTATAACTTGCATGTCCATCTCTATGGAAAAAACGGCGTTATGGGGAACTTAGAGCCTACACCCAGCACTACAGGGGCTCATGAGCTTGGAATCGTCATCGAGGCGACAGCTCCAACACAGGCGAATGCGGACACGATTTGCGCCTTTGCCCGTTCTACCATGCTCCACTACGGCTATCCCGGCCGCCGAGCCACTGCGGGGAACCTTGCTTTCCCTTACTCCCCCAGCGACTTCCAAGGAGGCCAGGTGTATGAGTTTAGTGTGTATCATCTACTCCATACCGCTGACCCTGCTTCTTTGTTCCCTGTCACATACCTGAGTTTGTAGGAGGCGCTTTGATGAAAACGAAACTAACTGACATTACAGATGTTGTCCGTAGTAAAAACGCAGGGCCTTATGAACTCACCTTTGACATCATGTTCAAAACAGATGACTTGTTCCGGCGTGTTGCGGATTCTAAGGTGATTGACAAGGCGCTCATTAGCAAACTCTATGGCATTTCCCAGGACGAGGTGCTGGGTATTGTTGAGTTTGCGCCGGCCTCCGCGATTAAAGTTACGATACGTCGTCCGATTTCATCAGGCGCCCTGGGTGAAACTGACGTTTATGGCGCCCAGCAACATGCGCCGCTTCTCAGCTTGGAGTTTGATTTATAATGCCCACACTCGCCCTCCTGGGTCTACGGGAGGGTGAACTTATTCTATAAACGGAGGAACCATACTATGCCATATTCAGATCGGATGCAACGGAACCATCTTTACAGCGTCTTCTTTGCACCCCGCGGCCTTGCCCGGCTTTGTGATCTCGGTGTGCAGATTGCTCAGCAGTATCTTTCCCCCTTTGATAATCTCATCGGTGTGCTGGGCAGTCCCGGTAGCGGGAAGTCTGGGATCATCAAGGGGATGTTCCCCGGACTTGAGCTCACCAATGATGACACAGGGGTAAATATTCGTCCCCTGCCTCTGCTCAGCGCAGCGGAGGACAATGTTGGCTTTTACAGCCCCCACACCTATCATCTTGACATTCGCTTTGAATCGGCTTTTACCCAGATGCATGTGCTGGCAGACGCCATTGAAGAGGCCATTGATCTCGGCAAGCGGGTGGTGGTGGAACATTTTGACCTGATCCGTCCCTTCATGCGGGCGAATGCCCATCTGCTCATTGGCATCGGGGAAGAAGTTATCATCACCCGTCCCAACGCCTTTGGCCCAGAGCCGGAAGCCCTTGCTAAAATCGTACACAGTTCCATCAAATACCGGCACATGAGCCATACGGCGGAAGATCTCACCTCACGTTATCTGAGAGAGCATGGCGAAGAAGACTTCACCCATGGGGACGTGCGTCATGGGTTCCTTCTCAGCTTTTCTCATATACCCCAGGTTGATCTGGACGATCTGGAAGCCCATGTAAATGATTTCATTGCCCAAGATTTGCAGGTTTCTTTTAAGGATGATAACCATATTTCCATCGGTGACACCCTCCTCCGCTGTTCCGGGCCACGGATGCATGTGAGTAGAACCGGGGATATCAAGAAATTCCGGGTGATCAAGGAGCTGGTACAAGATCCGATCTCAAAGCGGTATCTGCTCACAGGTATGATCGGGGATCATGTGGTTGACCAGCTTGGGGATATTAATAAGATTGAGGCGACGTATAATTAGTGGGGCAGCGCGCCGGAACATGTTGCAGAAACGGCGCGCCCTACAATTTGACAAAGTTCGGCCTATGTCGTATCATAGTGTGATTATTAATATGGGGAAGTGATGTGTGATGGAAAATCAGTTAACACGGAAGTATGGGCTTCTTACGGCGATCTGCATGGTAGTTGGAACGGTTATCGGTTCCGGTATCTTCTTCCGTAACGAAGCGATTGTGGCATATGCCGGCGGCAGAATGTGGATTGGTATCGCGGCTTGGCTTGTGGGCGGCTTTATTGCACTGTCTGCCACTTATGTATTCGGCGTCTTGGCGGCACGGCATGAGCGAGTGGGCGGTCTTGTGGACTTCTCGGAAACGCTGATTGGCAAGCGTTACGCTTATCTGTTCGGCTGGTTTATGGCGACCATGTTTTATCCCACTATGTCGGGTATCCTCGCCTGGGTTTCAGCCCGCTTTACAATTGAACTCTTTGGCTGGCACACAGAAGGTGTCAACCAATTCTTCTCCGGTCAGACTTACGCCTTGGCACTGTTTTATCTCATGGCAGTCTATGCCATCAATGTGCTGGCGCAGAAGCTGTCTGGTAAATTCCAGGTGTCAACAACCTTTATCAAGTTGATTCCTCTCCTCTTGATGGGTATCGTGGGTACAATCGCGGGGCTCATCAACGGCACAACACTAGAGAATCTGCGTTCTGACTACGTTGAGCGGGTGGCCGCAAGTCCCTTTTTAGCGGCGCTTCTTTCCACTGCTTTTGCATACTTGGGCTGGGATTCCGTCCTTGCGATTAACTCTGAGATCAAGAATTCCAAAAAAAATCTCCCCATTGCCTTGGTGAGTGGTTTGCTTATTATTATGACTGTCTATGTCCTGTACTTCATCGGCATTTTCAGTGCGGCTCCAGTGCAAGTGGTGGGTGTTCCCGGGGGAACCTCAGCGGCATTCTCCAATGTGTTCGGCACTGCCGCGGGAACTGCACTCATCGCCTTCATTGTTATTTCTTGCTTGGGTACGCTCAACGGTCTTATGATTGGCGGTCAACGGGCGTTTTACTCTCTTGCCGCCAGAGGGCGCGGCATGAGGCCAGAGCTTTTCGCTCAGGTGGATAAAGTTACAAACGTCCCGAATAATTCCGCCGCACTCTATGTGCTTTGGGTTGCATTTTGGATGCTGGCCTTCAGCGGCAACTTCGCCGGTTGGTATGGTACCTTTAACCTCTCTCTGCCGGATCTGATCCCGGTTTTCTTCCAGTTTTTCCTCTTCCCCGTCTACCTGATGGTACTTGTTAAAGAGCGCTCACTTCGCGGGTTCAACCGCTTCATCGCACCCTTACTCGCAATGGCAGGGAGTGCTTTCCTCATCTATGCCGCGATCAGCACCCAAGGGATGCGCGTACTTGTGTTTGGCGGTATTTTCCTTGTGATTATGCTCTTTGGGAATTGTTTTTATAAGAAGTCTGCGAAGTAAGAAGTGTGTATGAAAAAGTCCGTCCCCGGTGGGGGACGGACTTTTTGGTTCATGATAATTCTATATTGGGTGCAAAAGCCAAAGGTCAGATTGAATCCCGTAGGGGCGATCGTCCCGATCGCCCGTGGCCTGTGGTTTCTGCGCATGATTGGTCGTGCATGAGATGCTAAAACATGCGGGCGACCGAGGCGGTCGCCCCTACAAAGGGCAATCCTCAGTCCGCTTTGCGGACAGCTCCTTTGCACCACAGGCACCCCTTCCGCCGAGCCAATCGCTTCGCTCTTGGGGCGTCAGTTGGAAAAAGGAGCCTAAGTGCCGACCTTTGGTAAAGTCACTGTAATCCGCGTTCCCAAGCCTTCCCAGGTCAACACGTCAAAATGTCCGCCGTGTTTGTCTACAATCCACTTTGCGATGCTGAGCCCTAGTCCTGTGCCGCCGGTGCTCTTTGTCCGGGAGCTATCTGAGCGATAGAAGCGTTCAAAGATGTGGGGTACATCATTCCCTTTCATCCCGGCGCCTTCGTCTTGGATTCGGAAATAGATGGTCCCGTCCGGATTCTTCCCTGTGCGGAGGATGATCTCTGTCCCCGCTTCGCTATATTTGGCGGCGTTGTCTGTGATGATCCGCGCCACTTGTTTGAGCAATCCCACGTCCCCTTTGGCTTTCACCGGGATCTCCGGCGGGTCAAAGCGATAGGCGTGGGTTTCATCTATCATTTTAGATTCCTCAAAGACCTCTTGTAGCATGTCTACCAGATCAATTTCCTTTTCCTCGATTTGAATCTGACCAATGTCACCCCTTGCCAGGAAGAGTAACTGCTCTACCAAGCGTTGCATGTGGATGGACTCACTCTGGATGGCGGCGATGGATTCCTCCAGCACCTTTTCGTCCTCTTTGCCCCAGCGATCCAGCATGTTCACATAGCCTTGGATCACGGCGATGGGGGTGCGGAGCTCGTGAGATGCGTCTCCCACGAAACGGCTTTGCTGACGGTAGCTTTCCCGCATACGTTCTAAGAGATTGTTGATGGCCTGCTCCAGATTTGCAAGCTCCTTGTCCCCCGTCTCCAGCCGATCTGTTTCATCAGGGCTGATGCGGCTGATGGCAGTCTCTAGGGTTTGAAACTTTTCCCCATCGTATTGCATTTGTGTGCTAATCTTTTCCGCTGTCTGTGCCATTTCATAAAGAGGTTTCAGTCTGCGCCGTACACGTCTTGCGCCGAAACATAATTGCCCGAGAAGAATGAGGACTTGGAGTATGAAAAGCGGTATCAATTGGATCGCAATCTCACGAAGTTCCTCTTGTAGCCTCCTAAAATCCAGAAATAGGTCAAGTCCGCCCCGGTGGGCGGCTAAAAGGATGAATAGGAGTATATTCGTCCAGAAAAAAATCCAGAAGAGCTTACCCACAAACAGACTGTTGATCCGTCCGCCGATGGAGCCCATTTTTTGTGTTCCAGCCATTCTTACACCTCGTCCCGGATCACGTATCCCACGCCTCGGATCGTCTTGATGAGCTTTACATCAAAGCGGTCATCAATCTTCGCACGGAGATAGCGGATGTAGACGTCTACCACATTGGTCTCGCCCATATAGTCAAATCCCCAGACCTTTTCCAAGAGGGTATCCCTGCCTAGGACGATATTTTTATTTTCAAGCAGGGTCTGTAAAAGGGAAAACTCCCGGCTGGTAAGGCTTACCTCTGTGTCGCCATAGAGCACCTCATGCCGATCTGCATTTAGGGTAAGTGCACCGCAGGAGAGGTCTTGGCCTGCTTTCCGTATGCTCTCTGTCCCATTGCTTTCTCGTTTGCGCAGACAGAGCCGGATTCTCGCCAGGAGTTCTTCGATGGCAAAGGGCTTTGTGATATAGTCATCCGCCCCCATGTCGAGACCGGTGACTTTGTCCATCACAGCGTCCTTCGCAGTTAACATAATAACCGGTGTATCTGTCATCTTCCGTATGCGCCTTAGGACTTCAAGCCCGTTTAGACCGGGGAGCAGGATGTCTAGTAATACCAGATCATACTCCCCGGCCTCTACAAGTTCTAAGCCACGGCGGCCGTCTGCCGCTTTTTCTACTTCGTAGCCCTCGTATTTGAGCTCCAGCTCTAAAAAGCGTGCGATTTTTTCTTCGTCTTCTACGACTAGAATTCTCTCAGCCATCCAGCTTCCTCGTTTCTATTCGTCTTTGTTCTCTGTATCTTCTTTGTCGTCTGATTCTTCTTTTTTGAACTCTTCTTTTACTGTTGTCGCCGCCTTTGCCGCCTGATCCATCACCTTGTTAATCCCACCGCTTTTGCCCAGATCGGCACCGGTGAACTTATAGCGGAATCCAAAGAACAGGCCTACAATCATCAGTCCGAGTATGAATGGTGTCAGTGGCAGGATGAGTAAGAGTAACACGAATACTGTGATGGGCATTCTCAGTTTTTGCTCCCCGTTTTGGAGAATGTTTAGGTGATTCGTATTCCCCTTGTGGAACATTTTGCCGAGGAAACTTGTGAAACGTTCAAACCCATCGCCATTTGGATTTCTCTCCGGCTCTGCCTTGCTCTCGCTTTTTGGGGGCTCTTCCTGTTTGGTGGAATATGCCGCCTCTTTTACTTTTCCCTCTTTTTCAAGCAGTACGATTGCGTCTAGGATATCCCAATCACTTTTTTCCAGTGCTTCTTTCGCCTCTTCGTAGGACACGCCGGTTTTCTCTCTTAATTTTTCTACCTTGTCAATGCGATCCATCGTGTTCGCCTCCTTCTCTGTTGTGGCTATAGCATACCAGCCTCTGATTAAACTGCCATGTTTTAGAGATTAGAGATTTATTAGAAAGCCATTAATCCAAGATTTGTCTGCCGTATAGTGCGTCTTGCTCACGGCGTAGCTTGTAGATTAGGGTACTTTGATCCAGTTCTACATCGTCTAAGGTGAGAAGGGCTCCCTTTTTCACACTCCGCTTCATCTTTGTGGTATCTGTGACCAATCCATAGGGCACATAGCGGTTTTGGTCGGACACCTCAATAGGGGCGATGGAGGCATAGGTTGTAAAGCCGCCGTGTCCGTCGATGGTCTCCCCCGCTACAAGGTCACGTTTTGCAACTGTGATGCATTCTGACACCAGGCCGTCTATGGGTACAATGGTTGCCTCCTGGTCAATGACTGCCTTGGCGGCGCTGAGGGGTGTCTCTAAGCTTCCGAGATGATAAGGTCGATAGAGCGTCCAAAGAGGCCCCGACCCCATGAGGAGGTAGTCCATCTGATATCGGACCTCGTCGTTGTCTGTCGCAACTGTGGCAAATACACCGGGGGCGATGCCGTTTACGAATTCGACTACGCCGTGCCTGTTTAAGATGCCACCGTCTTTTTTGAGCTTGAACTTTTTGTTTAGTCCCACTACATCAGATTCGATGCCATGGGCACCGATTACGTCGGGGATCATGCCTGTGGCGTTGCTCATAGCGGTAAGCTCTACCATAGTTTTGGTGCCATCTTTGAAGGCACAGAGCATTTTGGGGCTCATGATCCGACGGTTGGCCTCTTCTAAGACAGATTCCGGGGTGCAATCATAGGCCAGCTTGTTGTTTTTGCCTTTGCCGATTACTTTTACATCGAGTCCGATGGCTTTGGCAAAGGTGTAAAGTTCCATGACAGCCCCCGGTTCGTCTCCGGCGGAGCCTGTGTAGATGACACCCTCTCGCTCTGCCAGTCGTTTGAGATAGGGGGCAAGCACCACGTCTGTTTCCACGTTTAGCATAACCACATGTTTTCGGTTCATCAAGGACTCGTAGGCAACCTTTGCACCCACATCCGGGATGCCGGTTGCGTCTATGACACAGTCGAGTAGGTTTGCTTTTGTCAGGGCATCTAGGTTATTTGTGGCAACAAACTTTCCCCGCTCCATGGCCTCGTTTGCTTGGGAGAGGGTATTTGCGATGGTGATATCTGTCCGGTCTATCCCGGCACTCACCAGGGCATTCACCGCGTTTTCTACATTTCTTGCAGATACGATTGACGGGGTGAGTCCCTGCATCCGCACCAGTTGGGTGATGAGTCCCCGCCCCATTTGACCGGCACCGACTACACCGGTTCGGATGGCTCCATTTGCTTCTGCGTGTTTTTGCAACTTTCTATCCATATTGAGCATGTGACTGCTCCTCCTGTTTCTAGTCTTCTAAGTAGAGCAACACCCCGGCAAGGGCGGCGATGGGGGCTGTCTCACAGCGGAGAATCCGTTTCCCCAATGTGACGGGGATGAGTCCTAACTGGGTCGCAAGATCGCACTCCTGATCTGCAAAACCACCTTCGGGGCCTATGACCAAGGAAACGGACTTTGGCTTTGGACTGAGCGCCATGCGGAGGGTACGCTCTTGTTCCCCCTCATAGAAAAAGAGAGGGCAATCTGCCTCTGCGGCTTGGATCATGGCTTCTTTAAAGCTTGGTGCGGTCTCTACTGCCGGGATCCGACCGCGGCCGGATTGCTTGGCGGCCTCTTCCGCGATTTTCCCCCAGCGGGCAAGCTTTTTAGGGAGGGCTTTGGCCTCGTATTTTGCCACGCATCGTTCGCTAGGAAATAGGATGATTCGTGTGGCGCCCATTTCTACGGATTTTTGGATGGCGTAGTCCATCCGCTCGCCCCGGGTATAGGCGAGGTAGATGGGGCAGTCTACGGACGGCTCCGCTTCGTTTGGGGCAGAGCTGATAATTTGCGCCAGTTCGCCGTCTAGGGGGCAGGTGTGCAGGACGCAGGTGTGATCTGTCCCCTCGCCGTCGCAGATAATGAATGTCTCATCGGGTCTAAGCCGCAGGACGCGGAGGTGGGACAGGGTTTCGGAGTCTAGAAAGACCTGATCGACTATGATGTCACGGGGTGGGGCGAAAAATCTGGGCATATGGTGATTCCTTTCGGGTGAGGGGATTTACTTTTTTTAGCGCACCTACTACTCATTTTATGTAATAGCGATCCTGCGCCCAAGTTGCCGGGTTTTGGTCTATGTATTGCCACATGCGTTGGTATTCAGCTTCGCCGCGAATAATGTGGTCATGGTAGGAGGTCTGCCACATGTTGAATCCAAAAGCCTTGTTTGTTTTACGTTTCAATGCGCCAATCACATTCGGAATCAGCGCACTTGTAGGGCGCGACGCCCCCGGCGCGCCGTCTTGCTGAAGTGTAACAATCATATGAACATGGTTTGGCATAACAACGAAATTATCAACCTGAATGCCTCTATAGTACAAGTAGGTGTTTTTAATTTCCGCATGAACTAATATGCCATATCCCGAAAGTTGTACAAACGGCGCGCCGAGGGCGTTGCGCCCTACAACGACCTGTCCTAGCATTTCATGCATATCTTTAACACAGAACGTTATGAAATAGCTACCATTGCTACTGTAATCATGGCTCGATAGTCTCGGATGTTTCCGTATCGGCAATTCTTTCATAAAACCACCTGCTTGCTCTGCATCCACTACAAATTTCCTGTATCCCATCCATTCTACCAATAATTCCCCATAATCTCAAGCTGTACGGATTGAATTTCCCTCATCAATATGATAGAATCAGAAAAAGCTCACTCGAAAAAGGAGGATTTTTCCATTGAATATCCTAGAACAAGAACGTTTTGCCGCGCGGATCCGGCTGGAGACAGTTCGGCAGGTCGGGATCCGGGGATTTGGACACTTGGGCGGCGCCCTCTCTGTTGTGGACACCCTTGCGGTGCTCTATGGCGGGGTCATGCGGGTTATGCCGGAGAATCCCAGTCTGCCGGGACGGGATAAGCTGGTCATGAGTAAGGGACATGCGGGGCCTGCCCTCTATTCTACCCTTGCCCTTGCGGGGTTTTTCCCCATGGACTGGCTCAAGACCTTGAATCAGCCGGGTACCAAGCTCCCCAGTCACTGTGACAAAAAACTCACCCCCGGGGTTGATATGACAACGGGCTCCCTCGGTCAGGGTGCGTCTTCCGCTGTGGGACTTGCACTTGCCCAGAAGCTGGATGGCATGGGCGCCCGCACCTATCTCTTCCTCGGAGACGGAGAGTGTAACGAAGGCCAGGTATGGGAAGCGGCTATGTTTGCGGCACAGCATAAGCTGGGTAACTTGATCACCTTTGTGGATCAAAACGGTAAACAGCTAGACGGCAGAACGGCAGAGATCATCGACATGGGTGACATCGAAGAAAAATTCGCCTCTTTCGGCTGGCATACTCAGACCATTGACGGACATGAAATTGCCGCTATCAACGCCGCTATCGCATCGGCGCAGATTATGACGGATCAGCCCTCTTGTATTGTACTGAAGACCACCAAAGGATATGGTGCGGAATCTATCTCCGAGGTGGAACTCAATCACCACATGGTTGTGGATGGCGAGGTTTTAGAGCGTGCCATCACGGAATGTGAACTTGCCTTGCAAAAGCTAGAGGGGGGTGCAAGCTAATGGTAATCTACGACGGAAAAATGGATCAAACGCCTTATAAGAACATTTTCGGCGCCGAGATGGAAGCCATTGTAAAGGCCGACCGGAATGTGGTCTATCTGGATGCTGACCTTATGAACTCCTTTGGCACGTATAAGCTCTGGAAAAATCATCCGGAACAAGCCATCAACTGCGGGATCGCCGAGGCAAACATGATTGGCATCGCGGCGGGTCTTTCTGCCGGCGGGCGGAAACCTTATGTGCACACCTTTGGGCCTTTCGCGTCAAGACGTTGCTACGATCAGGTGTTTCTCTCTATCGCATACGCCGGGAACAGTGCGCGGATCTTCGGGACAGATCCAGGTGTGACGGCGGCCTTTAACGGCGGGACGCATATGCCATTCGAGGATATTGCCCTCTATCGTGCGATTCCTGGGGCTACTGTGATCGAAGTCTCTGACGGGGCGATGCTCAAGAGCCTCATGTGGCAACTCAAAGACCATGAGGGGCTATCCTATATCCGCACCACCCGGAAGGGCTATCCGGCGCTTTATAGTGCAGATCATCCCTTTGAAATCGGCAAGGGTGAGGTGCTCCGAGATGGAGCCGATGTGACTATTATCGCTTGCGGACTATTGGTGGCGGAGGCGATGAAAGCGGCGGAAGCCCTTTCCGCTGAAGGAATCTCCGCGCGGGTGATTGATATGTTTACCATCAAGCCCATTGATCGGGAGCTTGTGCTGAATGCCGCTCGTGAGACAGGAAAGATTGTCACAGCGGAGAACCACAATGTCATCGGCGGTCTTGGTGATGCGGTTCTGAACACCCTCATGGAAGGCGGACAGCTTGTGCCGATGAAGAAAGTCGGTGTACAAGATCAGTTTGGCTCGGTGGGGCCGCAGGATTATTTGCAGGAGTTTTATGGGCTCACGGCGGCGAAGATCGTGGAAGCTGTGAAGAGTTTGTAAGGTTTGGCTTAAAAAAACCGCTCCGTCTCAGTGTGAGACGGAGCGGTTTTGTGATCTTGCCCTTTGTAGGGGCGACCGCCCTCGGTCGCCCGTATCCTTGCTACCAGCAAACAGAAACCGCGGGCGATCGAGGCGATCGCCCCTACATACTACCCCATTGCCAACCTTATTCCGTGCGTTTGAACCCATTGAACCAAGCTCGTTCTGTAAAAGGTTTTTTATCCACATATGTTACCGGCTGAGCGGCGATTCCTACCGGAAGGAAGCAAACAAGTTCATAGTCGGCAGGGACATTCAGAATATCTGCCATTTTCCGCCCGACGGCATCGGCATCGGTAACTTGCCCTTCATACCAGCAACTTTGGTATCCAAGTGCAAGGGTTGCTAACAACATATTTTCAATCGCCGCTGAATAGTCTTGTATGTTAAAACATCTATCTTCAACCGCAATTAATTTTTGGGTCAGCACACATATGATCGCCGGAGCGGTTTCTGCAACTTGCGGTGGAATTACTTTGCGTAATCTGCTTAACAAGTCCGTATCATCTACCGCAATTAGGCTTGTTGTTTGCGTGTTACAGCCGGATGGCGCGGCTAAACCCGCTTCCATGATTTTGATCAAATCATCTCTTGGGATACTTGTACCTTCATATGTCCCTCGGTAACTTGTCCTGTTTTTGATTGCCTCTAACGCTGTCATAGATAAAACCTCCTTCTATGCTTTCCGCTTCTGAAATGATATCTTCCGCTCTTCCCCTTTTACCAACCGTCCGATGTTTCCGTGATGCCGAAACACAACAAAGGCGGCACAGCAGAATGCGAGGATCGTAGGCCAGAGCCCCAGACCCAGCACGATGTACGACACCGGGAGGCTGATTCCGGCCAGGATAGAACCCAGGGATATATAGCGGGTGAGGAGCACGGCGAGCAGAAATACTGCCGCGAAGATGCCAAAGATGCGGATATCCAGAAATAGAGCAAGGGTCGCGCTGGACAAGGCCGCTTTTCCGCCTTTAAATTTGTACATACAAGGATAGGCGTGTCCGATCATGGCAAAGAGACCGCCAAAGGTGCGGCCGATCATGATCCGCTCTGATACGGTACCGAAGGTAAATGCCGTCTCTAAGAGAGTGCCGCCCATAATGAGGGGAAATGCGGTTTTCAGTACGTCAATCAAGACGACCAAAAATACGGCACGGCCTCCGTAAGTACGGAGAAAGTTTGTAAGTCCTGCGTTTCCGCTACCATGTTTGCGGACATCGTCTTTATAGGCCAGACGAGATGTAATGATGGCACCGTTTAAGCCGCCAATCAGGTATGCACCCAGAGCCAGGCCGAGAAAGTATACAACTCCCATGGTCTACTCTTCCCCCTTCTGCCGGACAATCATACGGATAGGGGTACCCTCCAAGCCGTAGACGGCGCGGATTTGGTTCTCCAGATAACGCTGGTAGGAGAAATGGAAGAGATCGCGGCTGTTGACAAAGACCACGAAATTGGGCGGACAGACACCTGTTTGGGTCATGTAGTAGATCTTGAGGCGTTTCCCCTTATCTGTGGGCGGCTGGACACGCATGGTGGCGTCCGCCAGGACACTGTTCAGGTTCCCTGTGCTGATGCGCATACAACTTTGGGTGTAGACGAAGTTGATCAGCTCATAAATCCGATCTACCCGGCTACCGGTTAGGGCTGAGATGAAGAGGATGGGTGCGTAGTTCATGAAGATTAGATCATGCATGATTTGCTTCCGCATTTTCTCCATGGTGCCGGTCTCTTTTTCCACCAGATCCCATTTATTGACGATGATAATGCTGGCCTTTCCCGCTTCATGGGCGAGACCCGCTACTTTTGTGTCCTGTTCTGTGACACCCTCTCTGGCGTCGATCATGATAAGACAGACATTAGCTCGCTCAATTGCCATTTGGGCGCGGAGGACGGAGAATTTCTCAATCCGATCGTTTACACGGCTCTTCTTCCGCAGTCCCGCTGTGTCGATGAATACATATTTGCCGTGTTCATTTTCTATGGCGGAATCCACCGCGTCTCTGGTGGTACCAGCCACTTCGCTGACAATGACCCGCTTTTCGCCGAGGATGCGGTTTGTGAGGGAGCTCTTGCCCACATTCGGTTTGCCAATGATGGCGACTTTGATGGTGTCGTCGTCTTCCTCATCCGGCTCATCCGGCGGGAAGAGAGCGACGCAGGCGTCCAGCAAATCCCCTGTGCCGTGTCCGTGTACGGCGGAAACAGGGATGGGGTCGCCGAGACCCAGGGAGTAAAATCCGTAAATCTCCGGGTCTGTGACGCCTATTTTATCCATCTTATTGACGGCTAGGAGCACAGGCTTCCCAGAGCGGAGCAACATCTGCGCCACTTCCTGATCTGAGGCTGTGACCCCTGAATGGATATCTGTAACGAAGACGATTACATCCGCTGTGGCGATGGCGATCTCCGCTTGTTCGCGCATGAAGAGCAGAATCTCATTGTCGGTGGTGGGCTCAATACCGCCTGTGTCTACGACATCAAAGCTTCTGCCGTTCCAGTCTGTCTCCGCGTAGAGACGATCTCTCGTCACACCGGGAGTGTCTTCCACAATGGAAAGACGTTGACCCACGAGACGATTGAAGAGGTGGCTTTTGCCCACATTGGGACGGCCGACGATTGCTAATAATGGTTTAGCCATAAATGGTTCTCCTATGTTCTATGAAAAAATCGCTTCCAGCATCGCCTGTCCGTCCGGATCAACGGGAATAACAGGGATGCCCAGCTGTTTTGTGAGCATGGTGACTGTCATGTTGTCTAGAAATACCTCTTCCCCGTGCCGTAACATGGTGCGGGGGATGAAGAGTCTTTCGCCTAAATTTTGCCCATAAAGTTGTGCCAAAATGTCGCCCCCTGTGACAAGGCCTGCTACATTCACGTCCGGGCCGAAAAAGTCGTTTCGGATGGCGTGGACTTGCCCGTCCAGTTTACCATACTTTTGCATCACTGTCGCCATTAAGTTATGCAAAAATGGTGCCGCTGATGTCCCTGTGGCGATGGAAAAAGGCGCCGGTACTCTTGTGAAGTGGCGTGTTTGGATCGCCTCTAGCAGGGTTTCTTTGAAATGCCGGAGCATACCGACTCCATTTTCGATCTGGGGATACCCCTCATAATCCGCCTCATCCGGCAGGGGGATGCCCGCTTTCAGATAGAACTCGTCCGCTAGGAAGAAAATGCGGCTACCGAATTCTGCGAGGCACCCTGCGGCAAATCCTTCCACCTGGGAAATCATATCAAAGGCGGATTCCGCTGTGAATGGGGTCAAGGGGTAGAGCCCGTCCCGGTATTTGGTCAGCCCAACCGGGACAACAGACACACTCTGGAGCGCCGGATAGAGGGCTTTCAGGTCTTCCATTGTCTGCTCTAGTACCTGGCCGTCATTGATCCCCGGACAGACGACGACTTGGGCGTTTAGTAACATTCCCGCTTGGGCAAAACGATACATGAGTTCCAGTCCCTGAGCACCCCGCGGGTTACCTAACATCATCGCCCGCACGCTGGGATCCGTTGCGTGGATGGAGACATTAATCGGGCTCACTCTCAGGTTAATCAACCGCTGGATCTCGGTTTCAGATAAATTGGTGAGGGACACATAGTTGCCTGTTAGGAAACTGAGGCGTACATCGTCGTCTTTGAAGTATAGGCTCTCTCTCAGTCCCGATGGGAGCTGGTCAATGAAGCAGAAGATACAGCGGTTGACACAAGACCGAGGTTTGTCCATGAGATAGGTTTTGAAGGTGAGGCCTAAGTCCTCTCCCTCTTCCTTTTTGACACGCATGACCTTCCACTGTCCCTCTTTGGTTTTCAGGTTTAACAGTAGATTCGCGTCATAGCTGTAAAATTCATAGTCTAAAACATCCCGGATTTGGTTGCCGTTGATCTTCGCCAACTGCTCGCCCGGTTTCACTTTGCCGAATACCGGGGAGTCCGGTGCGACGCGGATGATTTCATGCATAAGCCTGTGCTCCTTCTGTCAATATGCAAATAGAGGGGGCAAACCCTGCCCCCTCTATCTTTGGTTACACTGATTACTCAGCCGCTTTGACAGCGACGACTTCGCGGTTTTTATACGTGCCGCAAGCTTTGCAAGCTCTGTGGGGCAAACGATACGCGTTACAGTTTGGGCAAGCCACGATGTTGGGCGTGTCTAGTTTCCAATGTGCGCTACGGCGTTTGTCTCTTCTTGTTCTGGATACCTTACTCTTTGGAACCGCCATGGTGTTACACCTCCTCTAATGGTGTGCTGTGTACAGCAATATGTTCATTTAGTCCTTATCTAACAACTGTTGCAGGGCAACAAGTCGAGGATCTACTTCTTTGGGGCAGGTACAGTCTCCTGCGTTTAAGTCGGCACCGCATACGGTACATAGGCCAAGACAGTCTTCATCGCAGATGAATTTGGACTGCATGTCTAGGACAAAGGCTGTGGTGAAAACTTCGTCCAGATCGACGGATCCGTTTTCCACTCGGAAAATATCCGGGTTGTCTTCGTCTTCCAGATCTTCCGCCAAATGGGCTGTAACGGGACGAGTCTCTTCCACATGGACGTGCTTCATGCATCTGTCACAGATGTAAGTCAGAGAGACTTTAAGCTCACCTTTGAGCTCTAAGGCGCCGGCTTTGTTTTCCACATAGCCTGTTGCCTCAAAGGGGGTGTCTAGTTTTTCGACCTGTGGGAAGGATATGCCTTCTAGGTCTAATGGAAAGGCAAAGGGTTTTTTTGTCCCCGGTCTGCCACTGATGTCATTTAGGTTTAAGCGCATTTCTTTCATACCTCAACACTGGTGCTAAAATAGTATAGCCCTAAACGCCCCCAATGTCAATCATTTTTCCCTTGATTTTACACCAAACTTTTGATAGGATAAGCCCATATGACAAAAGATATGCCGAACCTTGGAGGGATTTAACTATGATTAAACTGGATCAATCAGGCTTAAAAACTTTTTTAGTGGACAGCGAGTGGCAAAAACCGGGACAGATGAACGCCATTGCGGATACACTCATCTCCCAATATGGCCCAGACTCAGAAGCACGCACTTGGATGAACCTGCCGGAGACCTATGATCGGTCAGAGTTTGACCGGATCAAAAGCGCGGCCGCCAAAATCTCTTCCGAATCCGATGTACTTCTCGTAATCGGCATCGGCGGCTCTTATCTTGGTGCAAAGGCGGCGATTGATCTCCTGCGTTCGCCCCATTATAATCTCTTGACGAAACCTACGCCGAACATTTATTTTGTCGGCAACAATCTTTCCGCCGCCCATGTGAATGAGATTAAGGCGCTTTTGCGGAACAAGAACTTTTCCATCAATGTCATCTCCAAATCCGGCGGAACATTGGAGCCGGCGATCTCGTTCCGCATTTTCAAAGAGATGCTGGAGAATCAATACGGTGATTTAGGCGCAAAAAAGCGGATCTATGTCACCACAGACCGGAGAAAGGGTATCCTCAAAGAATGGGCAGACCGGGAAGGTTTTGAGCAGTTCATCATCCCAGAACGGATCGGCGGACGGTATAGCGTTCTGACCCCGGTTGGACTTTTGCCTATGGCGGTTGCGGGCATTAATATTGACGGTGTGATGACAGGCGCCTTTGAGGCGATGAAGACCTATACGGAAGATATGAGCTTTAAGAACCCTACCTGGCAATATGCCGCAATCCGCCAGGCTCTCTATCGCAGAGGAAAACTCATCGAAGTCCTGGCCTGTTATGAACCCGCGTTTCGTTACATGGGTGAGTGGTGGAAACAACTCTATGGTGAGTCCGAGGGCAAAGAAGGCGGCGGCATTTTCCCGGCCTCGGTTGATCTCTCCGCTGATCTCCACTCCATGGGGCAGTATCTGCAAGAGGGCAAGCGGAATTTGATGGAGACTGTAGTCTCCTTTAAGTCTTTCCGGCAAGATGCCCTTGTCCCCCCGATGAAAGAGGATCTGGATGGTCTCAATTATCTGACCGGCAAGGGTCTGGACTTCATCAACCAGACCGCCAAACGCGCCACCAACGCCGCCCACGTCACAGGCGGGGTGCCGGTGATGGAACTTTCCGTGTCTGAGCTTTCGGAAGAGTCTTTCGGATGGCTCGTCTATTTCTTCCAATTTGCCTGCGCGCTTTCCGGTTTTATCCAAGGTGTGAATCCCTTTGACCAACCGGGGGTTGAGGCGTATAAGACGAATATGTTCCAGATGCTTGGGAAACCGAAGTAAACTGTGTGGATAAGGAACCAGCCGGGAAGAGGTGAATCTTCCCGGCTGGTTTTTTGTTGTTTGTGAAGTTGATGTTTATACGGTATGGTAACAGATGCACCCGTAGGGGCGACCGTCCCGGTCGCCCGCGCCCTTGCTGGCACATGAACCCATACACGGGCGATCGGGTCGATCGCCCTTACTTTTGCATGGTTGTAACTTCCAGCTCTATTTGTCTGACTAGCTCATGAGGTGGCATGTGAAACGCGTTTGCAATGTGCCATATCGTTTCAAAGTTTGCTTGTTTGCTTCCGCCCTCTATCATAGCCAGATGGCTTCTTGCAATATCCGCAAGACCACTAAATACTTCTTGGGACAGATTGCGCTCTTTTCTTAATCGTTTTATCACTTTGCCCGCGGCAAGCTTGTTAAATTCTATCATCGCAGACACTTCCTTTTGTAGATACATTGCAAGTACCATCGACTCAGTCGCCCACACACCTGTCGACTCACGAACCCATACACGGGCGATCGGGACGATCGCCCCTACAATGTAAGCCTAAAAATCCAACCTCGCGTATATCACCCGCGTAATCGGATACGACACGACAAAGAGCGCCACCGATATCGCGGCAATCCAGAACGCAAGCACGCCAAATGTTACACCAAACCAATCTGCAATCTGCGGCGCAAACATCATCAGGCCGATTGCGGCAAAGAACGAAACATTCAAAACCAAAGATTCTCTGCCTCTGCCTATTTTGGAAGACGCGATGGGAAGCGATGTGCCGGCTATAAAAAAGGGCATTGCAAAAGAGGGCGCTATACCCAGCATCGCGGCGCCAAAACCACCATCAAACGCTCCTCCTTGGAGCAAAACGCCCAAGCCGGTAAATACAAGCACAAGTAAGGTGGGCAAAATTGTGGCAAGTATCACGCTGAGATACTGCATCCCAAGTAAGGTGCTCCTGCCGATTGGCATGGTGAGTTGGAATCGTTCCCATTTGTCATTTTGTCCCATACTCATGATCACCAGCATCGGGAACAATGCCATGGAATAAATCACGAGCATATTGAAAAAGAACAACCACCCTGTTGCTAAAAAAACGCCGCCCAATATAATGCATATCAGGAAGAGAAGCGCCACATTTCCCCGCGCCGCATGGAATGAGAATATGAGTAAGCCCTTCATTGGATTTGTCTGTTTCATGATCTCTCCCCCTTTACAAGCATGAGCATAATTTCCTCAATGGTAATGTTATCAATCACAACATCCCGATATTTTTTCGCGGCAAGGCCTTTGTCCCGAACCAATACGTCAATTTGATAGTCATGCTTTCTATATGCCAGCATATCCGCCTTGTCAAGCTCCGCAAACTGCGCCGCCTTACAGCGCATGAGGCCGTAGTTGTAAATCAGATCATCTTTCTTTTCGCTGAACACAATACTGCCCTCATGGATGAAGGTGATATAGTCCGCTATCTTCTCCAGGTCAGATGTAATATGGGAAGATAACAAAATGGAATTATTTTCATCCTGCACAAAGTCCAAGAACACATCCAAGATATCATCCCGGACAATGGGGTCTAAACCGCTGGTGGCTTCATCTAAGACCAAGAGTTTCGGACGGTGAGATAAAGCAACCGCAACTGCCAGTTTCATTGTCATTCCTCTGGAAAAGGTCTTGATCCTTCTTTTCTCCGGAAGCTTGAGTTTGCGCAGATATTCCCTGAACAAATCCTTATCCCAATTTGTGTAGATATGCTCCATAGCGGAAGATATTTTCACCGCCGTTAAGTGTAGCGGGAATGGATTCGTATCATAGACAACACCAATATCCTCCCGAATGTCGGTGGCTTTGTCATTCATCTCTTTGCCGAAAATTTGAACGCTTCCGCTGTCTCGGAGTAGCGTATTGAGAATACAGCCTATGGTTGTGGTCTTCCCTGCACCGTTTTCCCCTACAAAACCCATGATGGTTCCACTTGGTATGGAAAAAGAAACGTCGTTTAGACGAAAATCCGAGCCCTTGTATTGCTTTGTCAGGCCTTGCACTTCTAATATGTTGTTCATGCTTAATCCTCTCCTCTATAGAACAATTCTAACAACTCTGTCAGTTTCTCAACGGGAATCCCATTCGTCCTGCCGATTTCGGCGGCTTCCTGTAAGTGTTCTTCTGCCCGGCGCTGTTGTTCTTCTTGGATGAACGCTTTGTTTTGCGCCGCTACAAAACTGCCCCGCCCAACAGTGGTGTCAATAAATCCGTCCCGCTGTAAATCTTCATAGGCCTTTTGGACGGTTATTACACTCACATGAATTGACTTTGCCAGCGCCCGCATAGAGGGCAAGGGCGCCCCTGTCTGTAGCTCACCGCTCATAATCATGGCCTTGATCTGCATGGTGATCTGCTCATAGATGGGCTTGCTGGTACTACTGCTGATGATAATGTCCATCACAACACCCCGTATATAATGTACTTATTGAACAAGTACATTATAGCAAGATAGATATTTCTTTGTCAAGCCCTTTTTTGACCTTTTTCTTCTACCCTGTCCGCTATACTAGAGCCTGTCGGAGGTCGAGCCTATGCGGGTACTCTATCTGGATGCACTCTTCGTCCTCAATCTGGGGATCAATTATCTGCTCCTGCTCTCTACGGCGAAGATTGGGGCAGTACATACGCTACGGCGGCGGATTCTGTTGGGGGCGCTCTTTGGGGCTGTGTATGCGGTCTTGGCTTTTTTGCCCCAATTCGGCTTCTTGCTTCTAGCTCCCATGCGGATTGTGTCGGGTGTCTCTATGGTGCTGATCGCCTTCGGGTCGAAGAAGGGGCTTTTACGGACCCTGCTGATCTTCTTTGCAGTCTCCGCGGCCTTTGGCGGGGCGGTGTTTGCCCTTTCCCTGGTTGGAGGCGCTCCCTCTCCCACGGGGCAGTTGTTTTTGCCGGTTAATCTGCGGGTACTTCTGATTACCTTCGCGCTTTGCTATCTTGTGATGCACCTGGTGTTCTCACGCCTGGGGCGGGATGTGGGCGGAAAGTTACTCCAGATTGAGATCACACGCCGGGGGCGGAAGATCACTTGCACCGGGCTTCTCGACACCGGACATTCTCTCACAGACCCCATCACAGGGGCGTCTGTCTTGGTGGTTGAAACGGAGGCTTTGCTCCCGCTTTTTTCCTTAGAAATGATGGCGCTTTTGAAAGTGTCTCCCGCTCCGGTGGAGCTTTTGCGGGATTTGGACGGCACACCGGATGAAAAATCCTTTTATCTCATCCCTTACACCTCTGTGGGGGTTCCCCATGGATTCTTGCTTGCATTCCGTCCGGATTCTCTGCAGATTGACGGGCGTGATATGCGCTCTGTTTCAGTGGCTCTATCTCCCACCCGTTTATCTGACGGCGGGCGGTATTCTGCTCTCATAGGAGGAGGCTTATTATGACACTTCGGCTTACAATCTACGTTAAATTCCAGCGATTCCTACACCGCTTGGGGCTGAAACTCCCCGGCACTTTGTTCTATATCGGCGGGAGTGTCTCTCTCCCACCGCCTTTGAGCCGCGAGGAAGAGGCCTATTATATCGGGCGGCTTGCGGATGGGGATCCCGCTGTGGGGCAGGTGCTCATTGAGCGGAATCTTCGCTTGGTGGTTTATATTTCGCGCCGGTTTGAGAATACGGGGATACATATTGAAGATTTGATTTCCATCGGTACCATTGGACTTATCAAAGCCGTGGGTACCTTCCGGGCAGATAAGAATATTAAGCTTGCGACTTATGCCTCCCGCTGTATTGAGAATGAGATTTTGATGCATCTCAGGAAGACAAATAACCAGAAGACAGAAATCTCCTTTGATGAACCCCTCTCCACGGATTGGGATGGGAACGAGTTGCTCCTCAGTGATCTCCTTGGGACGGACAACGATTCCGTCATGCGGGCTTTGGAGGAAGATGTTGACCGCACCTTGCTTTTGCAGGCACTTGAGAAACTGTCAGAGCGAGAGCGGGAAATCATCGTCATGCGTTTCGGTCTCGGTGGGGTACAGGAGCGGACACAGAAAGAGGTTGCGGATTTGATGGGGATTTCCCAGTCGTATATCTCCCGGCTGGAGAAACGGATTATTCAACGATTGGGGCGGGAAATGGCGAAGTATGTGTAGTGGGAGCCTCCTTTTGCAACTGACGCCCCAAGAGCGAAGCCTGAGGTCGGATTCAATCCCCGTAGGGGCGATCGCCCCGATCGCCCGTGGCCTGTGGTTTCTACCGCATGATTGGTAGTGCATGAAATGCTAAAACATGCGGGCGACCGAGACGGTCGCCCCTACAAAAGGCAATCCTCAGTCCGCTTCGCGGACAGCTCCTTTGAAAAAGGAGCCTAAGGGCGAGATGCTTCAAGAGACAGCCAAATATGGCTGTCTCTCGCTTTTTGGACAGCTTTCCTATATAATGAATGAGATACACAAGACAAAGGAGATACCCTATGCTACATCTCATTCTTGGCCGGGGCGGGAGCGGGAAGACGGGGGCGATTTTTGATACCATTCGCCGCCTAATTGACGCCAAACAGCCGGGGACGATTTTACTTGTCCCGGAGCAGTATTCCCATGCCGCTGAGCGGGAACTCATTGCACGATGCGGTGCGGGGGCAAGTCTCTATGCGGAGGTGCTCAGTTTTACCCGCCTTGCCCGCCGTGTTGCGGAGGAACTGGGGCAAATGGGTGCACCGCTCCTTGACGAGGGCGGGCGGATTCTCACTATGCGCATGGCTTTGGAAGCAGTCTCCAGCGAGCTTCGGCTCTATGGTTCTATGAGCCGGAAACCGGCCTTCTTGCAGGGACTTTTGGAGACGATTGACGAGCTGAAACAGTGTTCTTTGACACCGGAAGTCTTAGCGGATGCGAGGGACTGGGAGTCCGGCAGTCTGGCGGATAAGCTCCATGATCTGGCCTACATACAGGCGGCCTATGACAAGATTAGCCAGCGGACGGATCCTCGGGATGTGCTCACGCGGCTTGCGGATACAATGCGGGATAGTAGTGTGGTGCAGAGCACCATTTTTATCGATGCTTTTTCAGATTTCACGGCGCAGGAGATGCGTGTACTGAAAGCTCTGCTTGCCTCTGGAACAAATCTGACGGTTGCACTCACCTGCGGTGGATGGGAAGATGTCTCTCCCCTCTTTGCGTCTGCTGTCCAGACAGTGGGTCAACTTCAACGACTGGCAGAGGAGCATGGGCAAGGGGTGGAGATTGACCTTCGTGAGTCTCGTTCCGATATTCCGGAGGAGCTGGCTGTGATTGAGCAATACCTCTTCTCATCGGCACCTGTCCAAGCGCAAAATGTGACACCGGGTGCTGTGGAACTCTACACCGCACAGACGCCTATGGAAGAATGCATGTTGGCGGCGGCGCGGGTGCGGGGACTTGTGATGGAGGCGGGATATCGCTATCGGGATATCGCCGTTGCCGCACGTGGGTTCGGGGATTACGAGACCATGGCGGAACATGTCTTCGCCCGTTATGGAGTGCCGGTGCATGTGGCGCGGAAAGCTTCTATTTTGGACAAGCCAATTTTGCTTCTGCTCACAGCGGCATTGGATATTTTAGACTCAGGTTGGCGGTTTGAGCCGGTATTTCGCTATCTGCGGACGGGACTTGCGGGGATCTCCCAAGAGGAGGTTGATCTCTTGGAGAGCTACGTCCAACTGTGGAACATCTTCGGCAACACCTGGACGCGGGAGGCGGATTGGACGGAAAATCCTGCCGGATACAGTGCACCCTTCGGGGAAACTGAGCGGATGAAACTTGCTACAATCAATGCCCTGCGGCGGCGCGTCATGTTACCCCTTCGTGGGCTGGCGGAAGCCGGTCGCCGTGGAAAGACAGCGGTGGAACAGTGTGAGGCTTTGTATGGTTTCCTTGAGACTATCTCCCTACCGGAGACTTTGGAGCGAAAGACTGAACATCTCAGAGAATCCGGGCGGGAGACCTTAGCGGCGGAATATAGCCAGATTTGGGATATCTTAGTGGGTGCCTTGGAACAGGCGCATACGATTTTGGGTGATATACCCATGGATCAAAAGGAGTTTTCAGCACTGATACGCCTCACCCTCAGCGGTTACAGCGTGGGGGCAATTCCCCAGACTTTGGATCGGGTGCAGTTAGGTGAACTTGACCGCACCCGGCGGCGGGGGCTCAGGTGTTTGATTGTCCTCGGTGCGACAGATGAACGGCTCCCTGCTCCCAGTGCGGGACGGGGGGTATTTACGGAGGATGAGCGGCTCCGACTGGGACAGATTGGCCTCTCCCTCTCCGGCAGTGCTGTGGAGAGTGTGCACCGGGAAGAGGCGATGATCTATCACGCTTTCTCGGCACCCTCAGAGCGCTTGATTCTCTCTATGCCGAAACAGGAAGATGACGGACGGGAGTGTCGGGAATCTATTGTACTTCAGCGGATCCAGAAACTTCTGGGACGCGATTTAGAGTCGGTTTCTTCTGCTGATTCCCGCCTGTTGATTAACGCGCCGGAGCCCGCTTTTGATTTGGGGCTCTCCTCCACAGAACAGGATTCCCTTGCCGCACAGGCGCGGGGATATTTTGCGGCAGACCCCCGCTTTGTGGCAGTGTCAGAGCGGATCTCCGGTGCTCAGGATGCACTTTCGACTTCCAGTACAGGGGCGCTCTATGGGGAAAAGCTCAGACTCTCGGCATCCAAGGTGGAGAGTTTTGGAGCTTGCCGTTTTCGGTATTTTATGCAGTATGGTCTCCGCGCCAAAGCACGGCGGAAGGCTGATTTAGATGCCCCTATGGCAGGGGATTTTATGCACTATGTGCTGGAACATGTCACCCGCGCCATCCGAGACGGAGGCGGGTTCCATGCGCCGATTGCAGAGGAGTGGCGGACACTTACAGATCGGGTTGTGGAGGAGTATATCACGCTACACCTGGGTGATATGGCGGAGAAGACGAGCCGTTTTCACTATCTCTTCCGACGGCTCCGGCGGGATACGTATCAGGTAGTGGAAGACATGGTAGCAGAACTCAGGCGGGGTGACTTTGTACCCCTTGACTTTGAACTCAGCTTCGGTGATGGTGAAGCGCTCCCGGCTGTGGAGCTCTCTGCTGATGGGATAGAGCTCAGTCTGCGTGGCGCCGTTGACCGGGTGGATGGCTGGGTCCATGAAGATACTCTTTATCTGCGGGTGGTGGACTATAAGACGGGGCGGAAGAAATTTTCCCTCTCGGATATTTGGTATGGAATGGGGATACAGATGCTCCTCTATCTCTCCGCCCTTGTCCGGCTGGGAAGTGAGCATTACGGCGGGGCGAAACTCGCACCTGCCGGGGTACTTTATGCCCCGGCACGGGATGTGATTGTTGCGGCACCGAAACATGCTTCCACGGAAGAGATTGACCGTGCGCGGCGGAAAGAACTTGTACGCTCCGGTCTCATCGTGGATGGTCCGAACTTGGTGGAGGCAATGGAGCATGGGGAAAAGTGGTTTATCCCGGTGAAATGGAACAAAGAGGGTGATCTCACAGGGGAAAGCTTAGTCTCCGCGGAAGACCTGGGGCGGCTCTCTCGGCATATTGACCGCACACTTTTGGCCTTGGCGGCTGAGATGGAGGCCGGTTCTGTGCAGGCTCTGCCTCAATCGGGCAGTGTGGAGAGTCCCTGCGCCTATTGCGACTATCGGCTGGCCTGTCACTATGATCCTGAAACCGATGGCAGGCGGTATTTAGAGCCTATGTCGAAAGATGCCGTACTGGAAGAACTGAGGGAGGTGGAGGCAGATGGCTGATTTTGCACCTACATTGGAACAACAAGCCGCGATTGACGCGAGGGAACAGAACATCCTGGTCGCCGCCGCCGCGGGATCGGGGAAGACCCGAGTTTTAGTCGAGCGGCTGATGGATCAGGTGGAAGCTGGGCTTGATGTAAGCCGCTTCCTCATCATCACCTATACACGGGCGGCGGCACAGGAGCTTCGTGGGCGAATTTTGACGGAGATTGGGCGGAGAGAGGCCGAGCGTCCATCGAAGCATCTGCAACGACAGCGGGCGTTGCTTTATAGTGCGGATATTGGTACCATCCACTCCTTCTGCGGCAAGCTGATTCGGGAGTATTCCCATGTCTTGGGTACAAACCCGGATTTTCGTACAGCGGATGAGTCAGAGGCGCGGCTTTTGCTCCGCACGGCTTTGGATGATACCCTTGAACTGCGGTATCAGGAACCGGATGCCTATCCGGGCTTCGGATCGCTGGCAGATACCATATCTGAGGGGCGGCGGGATCAGGCGCTGATTGACACGGTGCTTGATGTGCATCAGAAGCTTCGGAGTCATGCCAATCCCGGCCAGTGGGCGGCAGATCGTTTACATGAGCTTGATCTCCAAGGGAAACAAGACGCAGGCGAGACGCCTTGGGGGCAGTTCTTGCTCCAGACTGCACATCAAACGGCAGACTTCTGGCTCCGTGAGATGGCGGAGGCCAGAGAGGGTTTTTCTGATGACGAGACCTTCCTCAAAGCATATGGCGAGAGCTGGGATGAAACCATCTCCTCCCTTGCCCGGCTTGTAGTGGCATCAAAGCGCGGCTGGGATGCGGTATATGCCTGTTTTCCCATCTCTTTCCCTCGGGCGAAAGCAGTGCGGGGGGATTATGAGCGGCTGAAAGACTTGCGGCGGCGGTGCAAAAGCGCTTTGGACAAACTAGCGGAGACCTTTTCCTTGCCGTCAAAAGAGCTATTTGAAGATATGACTGCAATCCGGCCTGTGCTCACTGCCTTGGTGGCGTTGGCACAAGACGTAGACCAAGCCTACATGCAGGAGAAAGCACGGCGATCTTGCCTTGATTTTTCTGATCTGGAACACCTGGCTGTTAAGCTACTGATAGACAGCGAAACAGGTACACCGACCCCGGTGGCAGAGGAACTTGCCCGGCGCTACATCGAGGTAATGGTGGATGAGTTTCAAGATGTATCAGGCATTCAAGACTGCCTGTTCCGTGCCTTGGGTGAATACGGCGCCCGGCGGTTTATGGTGGGGGATGTGAAGCAATCTATCTACCGTTTCCGTCTGGCTGACCCGACGATTTTCCTAGATTACTACCGCAGATTTCCGGAAGACGTGACAGATGAATCCGCATCTTCGCGGAAGATTCTGCTTTCGAAGAATTTCCGTTCCCGGCCGGGGATTTTGGAGGCTGTGAATTTTCTGTTTCGGCGCATTATGTCAACTTCATTGGGTGAGATGGACTATGGAGATAAGGAAGCCCTTTATCCGGGGAAAACAGAATCTGCTGATGATAGCGCAGGGGTGGAACTTCAGATTTTAGACCTGAAAGCCCTCCCGAAAGATGGATCAGATGATAGAGAGATGGCAGAAGCCCGGCATGTTGCGGCGCAGATTCGAGCTTTCCATGAGACAGAGGGCTACAACTGGGGCGACTTTGCCATCCTGCTCCGCAGTGTTTCCGGCAAGGCACGGCGATATGAGCGAGCGCTGGAGGAGTTAGGAATCCCCTTTCGGAAATCCGGCGGGGCGGACTTCTTTTATTCCGAAGAGGTGGCGACGATCTTCGCCCTCTTACAGGTGATCGAAAATCCGCGGCAGGACGTACCTTTGGTGGGGATTTTGCGCTCTCCCCTCTTCTGCTTTACACCGGATGAGCTGGCGCAGATTCGGCTTGCGGATCAAAGGGGCTCTTTCTATGAGGCGCTTATCATCCGTGCCGCTCAGGATGCAAAATGTGCGGATTTCCTCGCCAATCTCACTCGGTATCGGGACGAGGCGCCGGATATGCCGGTTGATCAGTTTTTGTGGTACTTGATTGCGGAGACGAGCGCCCTCTCCATCTTCGGCGCGCGAATCGGCGGTGCCGCACGACGGGAGAATTTGCTGGCACTCCTTGCCTATGCACGGCGAGCTGTCTCTGGCGGGTGTCTCAGTTTGTTTGACTTTGTTGCACTTTTGGAGAAGCGCCTGGAGCAAGGGGAGCCCTTACAGCCTGCCTCTGTAGAGGGCGGGGCGGATGCGGTTTCGATTATGAGCATTCACAAATCCAAGGGTTTGGAGTTTCCTGTAGTCTTTTTGCCGGATTTGTCTAAGCGATTCAATCAGCAGGACGCGCGGAAACAGATCCTTGTCCACCCTGCGTTGGGGCTTGGCACCATGCGGCGGGATTTGGAACGAAAGATTCGCTATTCTACCCTGGGGCGAACTGCTATCGGGCAAAAACTCAAGCAAGAGACTCTTTCTGAAGAGCTCCGAGTGCTCTATGTGGCAATGACTCGGGCTGAGGCGCGGCTTGTGCTGACAATTGCCCTAGATGATGCGGAGAAAACCCTGGGAGAGTTGGCGCTCCGCACTTCGGATCCCGTGTCGCCTCAGGTATTAGAGGCCAGTTCCAGCATGGCGCAATGGATTTTTCTCCCGGCTATGCTCCGCCCGGAGGCTGTAGCTCTGCGGGGGGACGTCTCAGTACCCCTTGTGCCTTGCGATTACCCTTGGAAGATTACCCAGATCACCTGTGAGCCGGGTGGATTTCGGCAGATTCGCAGAACTGACGAGACCGACGTCTCTCCCGCTGTTACTGCGCCCAGCGGAGACTTTGTGCGGGCGATGGAGTTTGTGTATCCATACGGCACAGCGGTTGATCTCCCCAGTAAGCTTACTGCAACGGAGCTTAAGGGACGCGCCCTTGATCGGGAGGCCAGCGAAGAGGCGGCGGCTTATCAGGCTAGGCCTCTTAAGACCATTTTCTCGAAACCTGCTTTCATCGAGCAGAATCGTCCGCCCAGTCCGGCTGAGCGGGGTACCGCAACTCACTTAGTGATGCAGTATCTGGACTTTGCCCGCTGTACAGATCTCCTTTCTGTGGAGGCTGAGATCGGGCGGCTTGTACGGGAAGGGCGGGTTCCCCAGCGGCTTGCGGCGGCGATTGATGCGGGGACTATTTGGACTTTCTTCCAGAGCTCCCTTGGAAAGCGTGTCCGGGATGCGGAGAAACTTCGGCGGGAGTTTAAATTTTCTCTCCTGGTTCCCGTGGCTGATCTGTTTGATACTGTGGATGCAGAGGAGGAAATCCTGCTTCAAGGTGTAATTGACTGCTATCTGGATGAGCCGGATGGCCTCGTTTTGATCGACTTCAAGACAGATTATGTGCCGCCCGGCAGATTAGAGGCGAAGGCCGAGACGTATCAGGAACAGATGACTGCTTATGCCTATGCTTTGGAACGAATCACCGGGAAACGGGTGAAGGAGACTTTGCTCTATTTCTTTGGAGCTTCTGAAAGTGTTGCTGTTTTGTAAAGAACTCCCCTCTGGGTTTATACAGAGGGGAGTTTTCTGTGTACCGGCCTGACAATGCGGCAAAACCAACAAACGCGGACGCGCAATGCGCGCTCCTACGCTATCCTTTTGGGAAACACTTGACACAGCAGTATTGTTTGTATTATAATCAATGATACAAATAATACTTTCCCTTAGGAAGGTGGTCTGCGATGATTATAAGGCTTGATACTATGAGCACTACACCAATCTATGTGCAACTTCGCAATCAAATTGTGATGGGGATTGGGCGGGGAGATTTGAAGATTGGGGAAGGTCTGCCTACTGTTCGGCAGATGGCGGAGGATATCGGGATAAACACCATGACTGTGAATAAAACCTATGCCATCTTGAAACAAGAGGGCTATATTGAAATCGACCGCCGCCATGGGGCGCAGGTTAGTCCATCGGTTGATTTGAGCGGACAATTCCGGGAAAAAGTGGAAAGTGAGCTAATGCTACTCATCTCAGAGTCATCCCTGAAAGGCTTGAGCCGTGATGACTTTATGGAATTGTGTGCAGAGATTTATACGAAGGTGAATCTATCCTATGCAGGAGGAACCCCATGATACCTTTGATGATCACTTTTATCGGCTCGGCGCTCATCGTCCTAGTCGCCCTGTATGTGTCGAGCCACGTGGGAGCTCGACCGAATGGAAATATGCTTTTGGGCGTAAGTCTGCCTGACCAGGCCTTGAACAACCAGGCTGTAACTGATCTTGTGAAAAAATACCGCAGGGCATATTCGCTCTATACATTGATTTTCTTGTCACTTCTCCTTCCTATGCCCTTTCTCTTAGGACACTTTTCCCTTACGATGGCTTACTTTTTCCTTTGGCTGTTTGCTTTAACCTATCTACAGCTCAAAACCTTCAACAACTACTTTTCCCAGATGCACGCGCTGAAGGCAAAAAATCAGTGGCGGGTTGGAAACCAACAGATGATCTCTATTGACACGGAGGTAAGCAGATTAAAAGATACGTTTATGGCATCAAAACAATGGTTTCTGCTTCCTCTGGCTATTTTGATTGTCCCGCTTGCAGGTAGTATATTTGCACCCCAGGAGCTTTTGCCCCAGTCGGCGATTGCGATTACCACCATCACCGGACTCATCCTCGCGGCGCTGTTTTTCTCTGTCTATCTTGGGATCGGGAAAATGCGGACGAAGACATATAGCGAACATACGGAAATCAATCTGCATTTGAATCACATATTCAAAAACCAGTGGTCAAAGTGTATGATTATCCTAGCGGTTTTATCAAGTCTCTTTTTTGTTGTTGCCTTATATCTGAACCATATTGAGATCCTTGCATTTGTCTATCTTTTGCTTATCACCCTTGTTGCGGTTTTGGCGCACAGTAGAATTCAAAGAGAACGAAACAGACTGTTGCGGGGCGAAAAAGACGATATGGATAAAGACGATGACCGCTATTGGATTGGCGGGATCTTCTACAACAACCCAAATGATCGCAATCTCTTTGTGGAGAAACGATTGGGGATTGGCATGACCATGAACATCGGAGCAGTAGGCGGCAAACTAATCGCCGCTGGGATTGTTCTATTGTTGCTCGGCAGTGTCGGATTCACTGTTTGGGCTCTACTTGGATCATAACTACTTTTAAGGAGAACACCTATGAAAAATCTACTTAGAATCAAAGTACTACTTGCTCTTGTCCTGTCAGTTTTGTTTCTATTTACCCTAAACGCTTGTAGCAATACTACTGATATGGCAAACGACGATACAGCACCAGATGATGTTGCCACCGATGAAATAGATTGGGACTTTTATACCGAACGCGCCACCAACTTTCTACTGGCAATGGCACAGGATCATTTTGACGAGGCCTATCATATGCTTGACTCCGTGATGGCAGAGGCCCTCTATGATGCAGGCATAGGGTTACAAGACATATGGGCAAGCAATATCGCACAGGCAGGGGCGTTTTTGTCCATCTATGAAACAGACCATCTGGTACAAGACGGGTTCTATTGTATTCTGATTACCTCAGAACACGAAGTTTCAGGTCTTCTCTCCCTGGTTGCTCTCACAGAAGATGGTTTGGTCGGCGGCTTGCAGGGACTTGGTTTCCCCATATTGGAAGTGGAATCCACAGAGTCTGCGCGCTTCACTGAGTATCCCATCGTGATCGGTGCGGGGACTGACTTTCCGCTGGATGGTATGCTGTCTATGCCAAGTGATGTGACAGGGCAAGTGCCTGCCGCTATCATCCTTGGAGGCTCCGGAATCCACAACATGGACGGGCTTGCGGCGGGGGCGACAAACCGCATTCATCGCGATATCGCTGAGTATCTGGCTGAAAACGGTATAGCAGTGATTCGGTATGACAGAAGACTATATGCGCATACTGAAAGCGCCTTGGAAACCTTTGGCGGCAGTCTGACGGTGAGAGAAGAAGTGATAGAAGATGTGTTATTGGCAATAGAACTTCTCCGCGCAGATCCGCGGATTGACTCTGACAGAATCTATCTCATCGGACACAGCTTGGGCGGGATGCTGGCACCCCGTATCCACGCGGAGGCCGATTTCGCCGGGCTGATTTTGATGGCGGCTACGCCTCGTCATATGCTTGAAATAGGCATTGAACAACTCCGGGCATCCGTTTCTACCGCAATTGAAACCAGGATGTTAACAGAAGCAGATTTGGCTGATCTGATTGTACAAATTGATCAGCTTGATGACCTATTTGACCAGTTGACTGATGTACCAGATGAGGAGGCACAGGAAACTCCCGTTCCTCCCTTCGGTGCAACAGCCTACTATTTCAAGGATATGGCGCTCCACCCCTTTGCAGACTATATCCAAGGTCTCACCGTACCCATCTTAGTGATGCAAGGTAGCAGAGACTTTCAAATTCTTGCCGATGTGGACTTTGTATTGCTACAAGAATTATTTACAGGCCGGAGCAATGTCATCTTCCGTTTATATACGGATTTGAATCACTCCTTCATGCCCACGACAGCAGAGAATTTCATTGAACACGCTGAGAGCGTTATGCTCCCAGGGCATGTGCATACACCGGCATTGCAGGATATTGTAGATTGGATTTTGAGACAATAGATAAGGACGAAAAAACCGCCGAGAATCCTCGGCGGTTTTCTATTTTCACTTCATCATCCGGCGGGCAGTCCTTAGGATTGCTTTAAACCAAAATGGCTCCATCCGCTTGCGGACATCTTTTAACCGTTCCATGATTGCAATGCTTTGGGGACAATGTTTTTCGCATTTGCCGCACTGAATGCAATCTGATGCCCAAAAGGCTGATTGGAAGCCCCCGATGGTGGTGGCATACTGCTTCATCCCGGTAAGGCGGCCCATGGAGTAAGAGGTGTTGTAGGCCATAAAACAATCCGGGATATTGATCTGCACCGGACAGGGCAGGCAATAATTGCAACCTGTGCAGGGGATCTTGTAGGATTCCAGGAAAATCTCTGTCACTTGATCCATCAGTGCGAGTTCCTCTGTTGTCATATCACCTATGTGAGAAGTTTCAGCCAGCATGATATTTTCCGTCACTTGGCTGGGTTCACTCATGCCTGATAAGAGTAAGGTCACTTCCGCTTGGTTCCACAGCCAGCGCAATGCCCAGGCGGCAGGTGTGGCAGTTGGGTCTTGTTCTTTGAGCAGTTTCACAGCCTTTTCCGGTAAATCCTGCGCTAGACGTCCGCCTAAAAGAGGTTCCATGATAAAGACAGGAATATCCTTGGCATAGGCGTATTTGAGCCCCTCTACCCCTGCCTGGAAGTGAGTGTTGATGTAGTTATACTGTATCATGCAGAAATCCCAGTCATAGGCGTCTATTACAGCGGTAAAGACATCTCGCGCGCCGTGGAAGGAAAAGCCTGCTTGTTTGATTTTCCCCGTGGCTTTCTTTTCCGCTATCCAGCTCTCAATTCCGAGACCACATAGCCGTTTCCAATCTTCATAGGTAGATATGTTGTGCATGAAATAATAGTCAATGTAGTCAGTTTTCAGGCGTTCAAGCTGGATGCTGAAAATTTTATCAAAGTCTGCATAACTCTGACATTTGAACAGAGGCAGTTTGGTGGCAATGTATACCTGCTCTCTCACTTTATTTTTCTCCAGCACATGTCCCAATGCGACTTCACTGCCCGGATAGATGAAGGCGGTATCAAAAAAGTTGACCCCTTTATTTATGGCATCCATAATAATCGCTTCGGATTTTTGCAGATCAGTTTTACCCATTGTCCCCGGCAAACGCATACAGCCGAAGCCTAAAACCGATAGCTGATTCCCTGACTTTTTGTCTATGCGGTACTGCATGGATACACAGCCCCTTCCTTTTGCGGCATTAGGTTTGATGCTCCATCCCTACCATAGCGGCACCGATGATACCCGCGTCATTCCCCAGTGTGGCTGTAACCAGCTTCGTCTGATACGCACCTGAGAAGGCGCGTTCTTCGATGAGTTTCCTGATTGGCGCCAGAATCTTCTCTCCCTGGGCGGAGAGGCCGCCGCCGATGACGATTTTTGCCGGTTGCAACACGTCGATGAGGTTGGTGAGTCCAATTGCGACATAGCTCAGGTAGGTGTCAATCACCTGTTTCGCGGTTTTGTCCCCTTGTTCGATGGCCTCGAATATCACTTTTCCGTTTATCCCGTTTACATCTTTCGCTAGGAGAGACTCCGGATGCTCAATCGCCGCTATTTGCGCTTGCTTCACCAGCGCCGATGCAGAGGCATAGGCTTCCCAGCACCCTCTTCTGCCGCAACCGCAGAGCTCGCCGCCTAAATTGATCGCCATATGACCGATTTCCCCGGCACCGCCGAATGCGCCGTGTAGGATCTTGTTATCTACGATGATCCCGCCGCCCACACCTGTCCCCAGGGTGACAGTTATGGAGTGCGCTACATCTTTCGCCGCACCCGCAACGCTTTCCCCCATGGCGGCGGCATTTGCGTCATTTTCCAGATAAACGGGCAGAGGAAAGGTCTCTTGTAACATGCTTCTGATGGGAACCTGCCGAATAGGCAGATTGGGGGCATAGATAAACACACCGCTGTCCTTATCAAACAGCCCCGGAAGACCGATGCCGATAGAAGTCACAGTCTCTGGGTCTACCCCGCTGTCTGCGATCACTTGTTTACAGAGCTTGGCTAGGTCTGCTACCACTGCCTCGTGACCCCTGTGGCTTTCTGTCGGGACGCTGGCTTTGTGGATCAGCTCCCCCTGTTCTGAGACAACACCTGCCGCTATATTGGTGCCGCCTAAATCGACGCCTATGTAGTATTTCATGATATCTTCCCCCATGTTCTAATTTGATCTATATGATAGCGTATTGTAAGCAAGCTGTGTTTGTCAAGAGAAATGTTGCTTTTTCGGATTGCTTATATTGCGCTGTTGAGAAAGGGCTTCACACATGCCGCGCCAGTGAATAGAACACCATGAATCCCAACTTTGTGCGCCGCCACTACGTTTTCTTCTCTGTCATCAAAAAATAGACATTCTTTTGGATCAAGCTGATATTTTCCTAAGAGATAACGATAAATCTCAACAGAAGGTTTTGTCATCTGTACATCACAGGAAAACACACCTCCGTCAAACAGCGCAAAGAAAGGGTATACTTCTAATAGATATCTGCTAAGTTCCTTGTGATTGTCCGACAGATAATACAAACCATGTCCGGCCTTTTTAATTTCCGGCAACAATGCCACTGTTTCATCTATCGGAACCAGCATATCTTTCAAACTTTGCATTACTTGACGAATTTCCGCCTGGGAATTGGGTTCCCGCGTACAGAAAATACCACATGCTTCCGCATGGGTCATCGCTCCTTGATCGAAGCTTTCCCACTCCGGACTCTGGAAAATTGTTTCATACATTTTGTCTATCACAGATTGTTCAGAAAACAGGTTACCCAGGAAGGTGAAAGGGTTAAACTCAATCAGCACATTCCCGATATCAAAAATGAAGTTCATAGTTCCTCCCATTACCCTGCCCAGCGCAAAGCCTCAATTGGGCGCTTTTTCGCCGCTTGATTTGCGGGATATAGTCCGAATACCAAACCGATGAAGATAGAGAAGAACACCGCCACAGATACAATACCCGGCGAGAGATAGAAGTTCATCAAGTCTCCTACTAGGATTGACACCACTTCCAAGATCCCCCAGGAGACGATGACACCGATGAAACAGCCGATGAGACAGATGACAAGGGCTTCAATGAGGAACTGGAGCATGATGCTCCACCGCCCAGCGCCGATGGCTTTGCGGACGCCGATTTCCTTTGTCCGCTCGGTGACGGAGACCAGCATGATGTTCATGATCCCAATCCCGCCGACTAAGAGACTGATCGCCGCCACGCCGCCTAAGAGGTTTGCCAGCATACTGGTGATATCCTCCATGGCGTCTGCCATGAGGGATTGATTGAAGATGGAGAACGCGTCTTCATTGCGGCGGAAACGGGTTAAGAGCATTTCGTTCATGGCCTGTTCTGCCAGATCCATATCTCCATCAGAGGCGGAGGCTAACATGGTTCCAACATTTGTCCCTGCCATAGGCGACATGCGGCTTGCGGTGGTGAAGGGAACATAGATCGTATAACCCGGCATGAGGAGATTGGTCAGACTGTCTTGATCCTCCACGATACCTACAATCTGGAAGGGTCTGCCGTCTAGGTTCAAGGTAGCGCCCACTGCGTTTGTGGTACCGAAGAGGTCTTCCGCCGCACGTTCCGCGATGACAGCCACATGGGTTGCGTTATCTACATCGGCAGTTTGGAGAAAACGTCCCGCCGTGAGGGTTAGGCCGGAGATTTGATAGTAACTTCCGGTGGTACCGGAAACTGCGGCGCGTCCGCTGTTGTCACCATGACGAGCGATGCCTCTGAATTGGTTCAGGGGTGCCACAGCGCCGATATCTTCATGGGCGGCGAGTTCGCTCAGTTCGTCGAGACGCAGGGGTCTGCCGCCGTCGTTTTCGATTGTGACACGGAGAAGGTCAGTGCCAAGGCCTTCCACCTGCTCCGTTACCGCGTCCCCCGCACTTGTGACAAGGGAGACCAATACCACAAGGGCAAGCACCCCCACGATAATGCCCAGCATGGTGAGGAAGGCGCGCATTCGATTAGAGACGATGGCTTTCCATGCCATTTTTACACATTGCCACAGCATCTAGGCCACCTCCTGTACTTGACCGTCGCTAATACGAATCCGGCGGCTGGCCTCATTGGCGACAGCTTGGTCATGGGTGATTAGGACAATGGTATTCCCCTCTGCGTGGAGCTTTTTGAAGAGCTCTAGGATCTCTTTTCCTGTTTTGGAATCCAGATTCCCTGTGGGCTCATCCGCTAACAATAGACTCGGTTTCGTCGCAAGGGCGCGAGCAATGGCTACCCTCTGTTGCTGTCCGCCGGAGAGTTCTGTGGGTTTGTGTTTTTTGCGGTCTGTGAGCTCCACTAAAGCGAGGACTTCCTCTACCCGGGCTCTCCGCTCCACGGCTGGGAGGCGTTGGTAGATGAGGGGGAGCTCTATGTTCTCAAAGGCTGTCATTTTAGATAGGAGATTGAAGTTTTGGAAGATGAAGCCGATTTTGTGGTTGCGAATCCGGGCGAGCTCGCCCTCGGTATATTGTTCGATCTTCTGTCCGTCCAGCTCATATACGCCTGAGTCTGCCATGTCGAGGCATCCCATGATGTTCATCAGGGTACTCTTCCCGCTCCCTGAGGGGCCGATGATGGCGACGAATTCACCCTGCTCGATGTGGAGGCTTGCGTGATCCAATGCACGGACGACTTCTTCTCCGATTTGATAGGTTTTGCATACGTCCTGAAATGTAATCATACCCTAGTTGCTCCCTCCGCCTCCGCCGCCCATGCCGGGGGGAGGTCCCCACATGTTCCAGCCTTGGGCTTGGATCACGGTATAGGCTACCAGGTCACCGGGTGAGAGTCCGCTACGGATTTCCACATATAGGCCGTCTGACAGGCCGGTTTCCACTTCTACGGGAGTCATGGGCTCGTTGTTTGCACTGAGTTCTGTATACACGTATACCCGCGGCCAATCCTCTTGGATCGCCTCTGCGGGGATGATGAGGATGCCGGATATTTCGTAGGTGGTAATCACGGCAGAGGCACTCATACCCGGGAGCATACTCTCTGTCCGGGGGAGGGTGATCTCTACTTGATAGCGGGCGCCTCCGCCCCCTGTGGTACCGGCGGCATTGATGCGGGTGATGGTGCCTGTGAAGACCTCTCCCACTGCGGCTTCTAAAGTGACTTCCGCTTGTTGACCGGGGGCTAGGCTTAGGATGTCTCGCTCGTCTACGCTGACGATGAGTTGCATGTATGCACCCGCCGCGATGGTGAATGCGGCTTGGGTGGTGTTATTACTGGGCATCCCAGCTCCCATCATGGCATTTGTGTCCATGCCCGGCATACCAAAGCCACCCATGGAGGGGAATGCGGGGAAAGAGGGCATACCCGGGAAGCCGCCTGGGAAATCAGGCATCTCCGGCTGTCCGCCGCCCGGCATATCGCCTGTAGCCGGGAATGCTAGTATGATGCCTAGGGTATTCCCCATACCCTGTGCACCTATGACTGTGGCACCGGGTGTTGGGAAGTTGCCGGCTTCCAGCGCTTCCATGACGGCGGGGCTGAAGAGGAAGCCTTCGTTTGCTGTTAGCGTAAGTGCCGCACGGTATTCGGTGGCGGGTAGGAAGACTGGGGTATCCGGCACCCATTGGACTGTGCCTCTAAAGTTTTCCCCTTGGATGTTGGTCTGGGGCGTCATGCCCAGAACCGGCGGGGCGAGGTTTAGGCTCTCTAGGCTTTCAATTGTCTGGAATTCAGGCGGTGCGGGCGGTTGCGGCGGGGCTGGCACTTCTGGCTCCTGTGGTTGCTCCGGAAACGCCGGTCCTCCCTCTTCTACGCGTATCTCTACTCGAGAGAGGCGCATGATGTTGACGGGTTCTCCGTCAACCGTGCCGCTCATAAAGCCGGGGATGCCGCCTGCGGGCATTCCCCCCGGGAGAGATGGCGCTGAGGAACCGCCGCCTGCATTGTCGCCGATGAAGACACCTTCTACGATGCCGTCAAAGTTTGCGGTCAAGGTACCTGTTTGCATGAGGGCCAAGAGGGTGCGTAATACCTCCGCTTGCTCATTGCGCTCTGCGATGAGGGCAAGGTGCGCCGGGGCTGTGTCTACGTCTTCTAGGGTGAACAAAGTTGCACCGACTCTCACCTGGGCATTTTCTGCCACATGGATGCTGGATACTCTGCCGGAAGTGGCTGTTACGGCGAGGGGCTGGTTGATGCGGAGGGTACCCCGGCCTAGCTCTGCGCCGTCTTGCAAAATTGTGACTTCTTCGCCCAAAAGCGGACCGTTGTCTGTTAGGGTGATGGTGACGGTGCCAGCCGGGACGCTCGGGTGTGCGTCCCCTACTAGTTCGGTGCCGTCTGCTCTTCTTATGGTTACGGTGTCACCTGTTTGTAGGGCTGTGGTTTCGATATCTACCGCCATGCGTCCGTCTAGGGAGAGGAGCATGAGCGCTTCGTATGTAAGCACGGTGCTTGCTACTAGGTCACCCTCTTCTGCGAAGATGGCTTTGACACGTCCTGATACGCCGGCTGTGATGCGGCTTGGTTCTGTGTCGTTTCGGCTCTCTTCGATCTCCTCGTCCAGCTCGCTGATTGCTTCCTGCACCTCTGCGAGACGAGTTTGGATGGAGCCTATGTCAAAGACTGCAAGGGGATCCCCCATGGACACAATGTCTCCGGGGGCGACAAAAACCTCATCCACAACAAGGCCTGTTGGGATGCGAATTACCTCGGCATTACCGGTTTGCAGGTTCCCTGTCGCCGTTACCGTAGTGGCAATGGTACCGACCTCTGCATAGGCTGTGTGAACACTGATCCGCGCCTGGGCAGTGCCGCCACCGCCCGGCAGGAGGATGGGGATTAATATGGCGATGATTACAATCGCCGCCCCAATCGCCAGAAAGAGTTTCCGGCGGGATTTTTTGTTGTTTCGTTTTGTTGTCATGGTGCAGATATCCCCTTTGTCTTGGTATTTCCAAATAGGTAGTATACCATACTTTTTTGTCCAATGTGTGAACAGTAGTAAGTTTTTCTGAATACAATGGAGCATTCCACAGGTAAAGGAGTTTCATATACATATGCACGAGCAACATCATCCCCCCAGAGAGCACCGTCACCACGGTCACACAGAACACCATCATCAGCACCATCACCACCATGTGCTTTATCTCCGCATCATGCCCCATGTGAGACGCATCTTCCACGAGATGGGTCATGGACACATGAGCCCTGCGCACTTGGATCACATGTCAAATCGCGTCATGGAAGAGAGCGGTGTATTACACGATATGCCTCATGGTCATACACGAGAGACCATGCATGACTTTGCCCGGGTTCTCTTCCTCGCTTTAGTAGATGGCGCAGTTCCGGTAGACGGCATGACGCAGAATGAGCCTACGGCTGAGGCCTTCAATCCCTTCGTCCCCTTCCCTTGGGGATTTGGGTTCCCTTGGACGCCCTATCCATTCTTCTTCCCGGGCCGGCGTCCCCATTTCCGTCCCGGACACCATGGCAGACCGGGCGGACGCCCCGGCGGTGGCGGGCATGGGCACCGCTGATTGAACTGACAAGCTGAACGGCGTAGCAGTTGCTACGCCGTTCTTTCTTTTGTTAAACTGCTTCTTCTCCATCCATAAGTTCTGTCAATTCCTTAATCCGTTCCAAAGGAAACGGTGGGTTTCCCAGTGGTTTCAAGGCGAGGGACATCAGTTTCAAAGGACTGTCATCAGCGGCGCTACGGTTGGAGCTTAAATGTCCGCAAATTCTACAGCGATGGATGATTGCCCATTCGCCGCCTTTTTTGACCCAAACGCCTATCGCCTCCATCGCGCCGCCGCAATCTGCTTCCCGGTCACCCGGATCAATGTCTAGGTGCTGGCTGGAAAGGCAATAGGGACAATGGTTTCTGTGGTCGCTTCCCGCACCGTGGGGAACGACTAAGCGGTCACACACCTTGCAGGTAAAGCTATCATTACAGGCGTTATTGCGATAATAACCCTTCATATATTTTTTTCGTTTATTTTCTCTGTTCAAGTATTTTTCCTCCTGAAAGTTATCGTAATCCTAACTTTTGGGGAGGTTTCTCGCTCTTTAGCGTATGCAAACCTCCCGGTTTGATACACTCTCTGTTTTATGTTTGTTCACAAAACAAGTCTCCTTTCCATTTGATCTATTTTGGTTTTTTTATTAGATTCCTTTTAAACTGCTTCACTTTGTTCTTCCCGCCCCATTGGTTGAGTTTTTCATTTTCAATCTGCCGGGCGTTCAGACCGTCATAGGACACTTCGCGCTGTAGTTTTTGGTAGCTTTCAAAGCGTTCTTCTGATAACACACCGCGCGCAATCGCTTCTCTCACAGCGCAACCCATCTCTGCTACGTGGGAGCAATCGCTGAATTTGCATTGAATGATGAGTTCTGTCACATCCTCAAAGGTCTTTGAGATGTTCCCGGTGTGTATCTGTAACTCGCGCATACCGGGCGTATCAATGACGATGCCAGCCTCTGGCAGAAGAAGTAACTGTCTGTGTGTTGTGGTGTGCCGTCCTTTATCGTCATCCTCACGGACTGATTTTGTCGCCAGCACGTCCTGTCCCATGAGGCGGTTGATGAGCGTAGACTTCCCAACACCTGATGAGCCGATAAACGCAATCGTTTTTCCATACCCGATGTAGGATCGGATGGCCTCGTATCCATCCTCGCTAACTGACGAACAGACCAAGACATCCACTCCCATGCTCACAGTGGCGATTTCATCCAACTTTCGCGGTAGGTCATCGCATAAGTCGGATTTCGTCAGAACAATGACCGGGGTCGCCATGCTATCCCACGCAATCGCCAAGTATCGCTCAACTCTTCGCAAATTGAAGTCTGCACCCAGCGACATACAGATGAAGATCGTGTCAATGTTTGCGGCTATCATCTGTCCGGCAGTCTTCGTGCCTGTTGCCCCCCGACCGGCACCTGCCGCTCCCCGGGCCAGCGCACTTTTACGGCGCAGAACATGATGGATAATTGCATTTCCGGACTGCTTATCTGCCCGATCAATCATCACCCAATCCCCAACCGCCGGGAAACTGATGGAATCGTCTGCATGGTAGGCAAATTTCCCGGAGACGCCCCCGCTGAGTTCTCCAGCTTCGCAGATCACCGTATATAACTCACGATGTTGCGCGGTGACTCTTGCGATGAATCGGTTATCATACAAGGTCGCTTCCTGCTCGAAGCGTTCATTTAGTCCATATTCTTTCAAATTGATTTTCAATGTTTTCATTCCTTTTTCGTAAAATAAACGTGTACCAAATGGCTTTTAGACAAACAAAAAAGCGCAGTTACCCACTGCGCTACAAAACAAACAAAAGAATGTGTTAAATGAACACTTCTCTGATCGTCATATAAGGCATTTGGATACACAAAATAAGCAGGCAATATCCCGCTACTGCGACGCAAATAATTCCCTTATTGACGAACCCTCACCAGTCATTCCACACTTTCTATTTCTAAATTCTCTTCATGATAACATCAAATTGCCACATTGTCAATTCCGGATAACAGCTCAGCCCACCGGTTCCGGGTTTTTCTTGCGCTTTTGGTCGTTGTTTGGTATGATATATGCTGTATGGATATGTCCAGCTTTTGATTGTTTTCACGGAGGCGCTCGATATGACCGATAAATTGAAACTCTATGGATTTAACAACCTTACAAAGGCGCTCAGCTTTAACATCTACGACGTCTGCTACGCTAAAACCAGGCGAGAGCAGGAGGAGTATATTGCCTATATCAACGAACAGTATAATGCCGAACGTCTTACCGGCATCCTACTGCGGGTTGTAGACCTGATCGGCGCCCATGTGCTGAATATTTCCAGTCAAGACTATGAACCTCAGGGTTCTAGTGTGACTTTGCTCATCTCCGGTGATCCGATGGACAGCCTTCGTCCGGAGACGACTTTGGCACATTTGGACAAGAGCCATGTTACGGTACATACTTATCCGGAACATCACCCAGAGCATTCAATTGCCACTTTCCGTGTGGATATTGACGTTGCCACCTGCGGAGAGATCACACCCCTTAATGCACTAGATTTGCTCATCGGGAGCTTTGACTCGGATATTATTACCATGGACTACCGGGTGCGCGGGTTTACACGGGATGTGGATGGGAAGAAGCATTTCATGGATCATGAGATTGACTCGATTCAGGACTTCATTGACATTGAAACTTTGGAGCGTTATGAGGCGGTTGATATTAATCTCCAAGAGACAAATCTCTTCCACACCAAAATGCTCATCCGCGAGATTGAACTGGAGAACTACCTCTTTAACACCACCGCAAATGTCCTCTCCGCTGATTTGCAGCAGTCGATTAAGGAGAGTTTACAGAAAGAGATGGCGGAGATCTACAGCGGACGGAATATGTTCAACTGAGGAGAACATCTATGGATCAGCAAGTTGTCATTCGGCGTCCTTTGGGAAAGAATATCTTGTTCATTCTCGCTTGTGCCGCTTTCGTTGGTGCTGGGATATTGATCCTGCATGTGGAATCCGAAGATGCATTCTATCGGCTGATCGCTATCATAGCTATCGTCTTTTTTGGCGGGGGCGGTCTTTTACATGTTGCATTAAAAATGTGGAAACCTGTTATCATGATATCGGACAAGGGAATCACCGTGCCGCAGTGGCGCGGGGAAAATGTTGTCCCATGGGAAAATATTAAGAAAATCAAAGTGGTAACACAATATGTAGGTGGTCGAAATCAGAAATACATCGGCATTTTTGTGTTCGATTCGAAAAATATCGTCGGAGCCGATAAGGTCTCAAAGGGACTGCGGAAAATAGGAGCAAATTGGACAGAAATGCCAGCTATATTACTTACACCTAGCTTTTCTTTTGATATAAAAGAAGTCATGGGTATATTACAAGAATTCCATGATAAGCACAAAACCACCCGAATTCGCTAAACAGGAGCATTTGCAATGCAACTAGATCAAACAAAAGCACCAATCTACGAAGCCCTAGAACGCTTCCGCAAACTCCGGGTCGTCCCCTTCGACGTGCCGGGTCATAAGCGCGGCCGCGGAAACTCTGAGTTGCGGGACTTTTTGGGTGAGCAGTGCGTGGAGATGGACGTAAATGCCATGAAGCCTCTGGATAACCTCTGCCATCCCATCTCTGTCATCAGGGAAGCGGAAGAGATTACTGCCGATGCCTTTGGGGCAGATCAGGCTTTCTTTATGGTGGGCGGTACCACCAGCAGTGTACAGGCCATGATGCTGACCGCTTGTAAGCGCGGGGATAAAGTTATCCTGCCGCGGAACGTGCATCGGAGCGTGCTCAATGCCATGGTACTCTGCGGCGCACATGCGGTGTATGTAAATCCAGATGTAGATCCGACGCTTGGAATATCCCTTGGGATGCCTATGGCCTCTGTGGAGCAAGCAATCCGGGAGAATCCGGACGCGAAGGCGATTTTGGTGAATAATCCCACCTATTACGGCATCTGCTCCAATCTGCAGGCGATTGTAAAGCTGGCACATGCACATGGGATGCTTGTCTTAGCGGACGAAGCCCATGGGACGCATTTTTACTTTGGTGACAATCTCCCCATCTCCGCCATGGCGGCGGGGGCGGATATGGCTTCTGTGAGTATGCACAAATCCGGCGGGAGCCTGACCCAGAGCTCCTTTCTTCTCACCTCTGACACTGTCCGCTCTGGATATGTGCGGCAGATTATCAACCTGACACAGACCACCAGCGCATCCTATCTGCTGATGGGTAGCCTTGACATTTCACGCCGGAACCTAGCCTTACACGGCAAAGAAATCTTCGCCCGAACCCTGCAACTTGCCCAGTATGCCAGAGATGAAATCAACGCAATGGACGGCTATCAGGCTTTTTCCACAGAGCTCATCAATGGCGACAGTGTGTTTGATTTCGACCGCACCAAACTTTCCGTCAACACCCTTGGCATCGGCCTTGCGGGGATTGAAGTGTATGATATCCTACGGGATGAGTATGATATCCAAATCGAGTTTGGAGATTTGGGTAATATCTTAGCCTATCTCTCCATCGGAGACCGACGCCAAGATGTGGAGCGTTTGGTAGGTGCTCTAGCAGAAGTCCGCCGGCGGTTCCGTAAGCCCAGCACAGGGCTTTTGTCCCAAGAGTATATCGAGCCGGAAGTAGCGATGAGTTTGCAAGATGCCTTTTACGCGGAGAAAGAACCGCTTCCTATTGCAGAGACCCTTGGTCGTGTATCCAGCGAGTTTGTGATGTGCTATCCCCCGGGGATTCCCATCTTAGCTCCCGGTGAGCGGGTAACCGAGGCGGTGTTACAATATATTGCCTATGCGAAAGAGAAAGGCTGTTCCATGACAGGACCGGAGGATGCGGATATTCAGGTACTCAATGTGATTCGGTGATTGGGGGAGCGATATGGACAGGTTTCTTGCAGAGTTGGACTTTTTCAGTATTGCTTTATTTCTCCTCGCAATGGTCATTTTCTACAATCTCCATCTCATCCTCCACGAAGCCGGTCACCTGATTATGGGGAAACTCAGCGGATACAGCTTTGTCTCCTTCCGTGTATATCATCTGATGCTCGTGCGGCAAAATGGGAAGCTGGTACGGAGGAAATTCACCGTCGTCGGCACTGCCGGTCAATGTCTCATGTCGCCGCCGGAGATGAAGAATGGGACATTCCCCTTGGTACTCTATAATCTCGGCGGGGCTTTGATGAATTTTCTCTTTGGCGGGCTCTGCCTCTGGCTCTTTTTCCTTCTTCCGGCACCTTGGTCTGCGGTGTTTCTTGCAAGCGCTGTGATCGGTGTGTTCTTCGGCCTTGTGAACATCATCCCACTGAAGATCGACGGTGTCCCCAATGATGGATATAATTTGTTCCTTCTGGGAAGTGAGCGAAATACGGCGGCGCGGCAGGCTTTTTGGCTGGTTCTCCGTGCCAATGCGCTACTGGCAAGCGGTGTTCGCGCCCGGGATTTCCCAGACTCTTGGTTCGACGGGCTTGATCTCGGCAATTTAGCTGATCCTATGACTGCAAACCTTGCCGCTATGCGGTATAACTATCTCCTTGATAAAGGGGAGCTTCCAGAAGCAAGAGCCCTTGCCCAAACTCTGCTTGACACGCCGAATTTGCTTCAAATTTTCAAAAACGAGATGAGCTGTGAACTACTGTTCTTAGAACTCGTCTTTGAATGCCGAACAGAAGAAATTGAGCGGCTCTATACCGCAGATCTGAAAGCCTACATAAAAGCTACTTCCGCCCATGCGGCGCGGCAACGGCTTTTATACGCATATGCCCGGCTTTTCTTGCAGGATGCCGCTTTGGCAGAAACTCATTTGAAGCTCTTCCAAGAAGCCTGCTCCAAATCCGCCAGCTTGGGCGAAATTCCGGGGGAACAGGAACTGATTGCAACCATTGACCAGGTGGCTACCCAGCGGACGAAGGATTTGTCAGCCGCACCTATCTAACAAAGGAGTGACGTATGGAACTTTGGTTTTCCGAAGCACATTCAAAACATGTTAAATTCTCTGTTCGGGTTGAGCGCCAACTCTTTTCGGGCTATAGTGATTTCCAGCGCATTGATGTGTTTGAATCAAAAGAGTTCGGTCGTTTCCTCACCCTGGATGGATACATGATGCTCACCGAGCGGGATGAATTTATCTATCACGAGATGATCACCCATGTACCCATGGCGGTACATCCAAACCCTGCACGCATCTTAGTCGTTGGGGCAGGAGATGGAGGTGTGATCCGGGAACTCACCCGATATCCCCAGGTTGCACACATTGATCTGGTTGAGATTGACCCTATGGTTGTTGAGGTCTCTCGGAAATTCTTACCCCAGACGGCTTGCTCTTTGGATAACCCCCGGGTACACATCCACTATGAGGATGGTCTCCGCTGGGTGCGGCGGTGTGAGGACAGTTATGATCTCATCATCGTAGACTCCACCGATCCCTTTGGCCCGGGTGAAGACCTCTTTACCAGAGAGTTTTATGGGAGCTGTTTTAAGGCACTGAAAGAAGACGGCATCATGGTGAATCAACATGAAAGCCCCTTCTATGCCCAAGACGCCGACGCCATGCAGAGAGCACACAAGCGGATTGTGGAAAGCTTTCCCATCAGCCGCGTGTATCAGGCGCATATTCCCACTTATCCGTCGGGACACTGGCTCTTTGGTTTTGCATCGAAGAAATATCACCCGGTACGAGACTTTGATGTGACTGCCTGGAGCTCTCTGGGACTTCATACCAAGTACTACACCACACGCTTACACGTGGGAGCTTTCTTGCTCCCGGCTTATGTAGAGGAGTTATTGCGGGATGTTGAATAGAAATGTGGAGACCTTTCTCGGCTGTGAGGCTTCTTTTAACGAGGCATCTATCATCCTCTTCGGCGCACCCTTTGATTCGACGACCAGTTATCGTCCCGGCACCCGCTTTGCCAGCCGGGCAATGCGGCAAGAGTCTTATGGTTTGGAGACCTACAGCCCGTATCAGGGGTGTGATCTAAGCGACTACGCCGTGTTTGACAGCGGGGATTTGGAACTGCCCTTTGGTGATCCTACAGAGCCCCTTCGTATGATCCGGGAACGGACAGAGATGATTTTAGCGGCCTCCAAGCTTCCCTTCCTGATCGGCGGGGAGCATCTTGTTACGCTGGGTGCGGTGGAGGCTGTTTTTGCGAAATATCCGGATTTGCACATCATCCACTTTGACGCACACGCGGATCTGCGGGAGGAATATCTCGGGAACCCCCTGAGTCACGCCTGTGTGATCCGGCGGTGTTGGGATCTGCTGGGTGATGGACGAATTTCCCAGTTTGGCATCCGCTCTGGAGATCGCAATGAATTTGATTGGAACCCGGGGAATCAGCATGTGCATACCCAGTTGTTTGATTTCGAGGGTCTCCGGCAAACTTTAGCGGCAATCGGAGACAAACCTGTTTACTTTACAGTGGATTTAGACGTATTAGATCCATCTATCTTCCCCGGCACAGGCACACCGGAAGCTGGCGGGGTTTCCTTTACAGATTTGCTTCATGCTGTCCGCCTTGTGATCGGTCAATCCAATGTGGTGGGCTGTGATGTGACGGAGCTTGCACCCACTCTTGATCCCAGCGGGGTGTCCACTGCGGTAGCTTGCAAAGTTGTGCGGGAGATGTTGATTGCTCTGGGAAGAAAGTCTGAATGACCATAGCATATCTCGCTGATCACATTACGTTTGCCGATGATGCGGCAACATGGATCTATGGTGCGTTCGTTGAACCTGTGAGAGATGATCTCTCTTATGAACAAGTCTTAGCAAAAGTGAAAGACTGTCACAAATCTCAATTGCCCATTCGATTCGTCGCCATACTGGACGGCAACTGTGTCGGGACAGTTTCTCTTGTGCATAACGACTTGAAGTGCAGAGACTATACGCCATGGCTCGCCGCCTTATATGTGGATGAATCGTTCCGAGGAAGGCAAATCGGCGAAAGATTACTTGATCATGCGAAGAGCATTGCGCAAAATCTAGGTTATCCTGCCTTATATCTCCGAACGGAACATGCAAGCAATTACTATAAAAAGTTGGGCTGGCAATTTGTTGAAGCATGTGACGATGATTTCAATCTGAAACCTGATGTTTTTAAATTTACATTTGCATAATACAGGAAATGAATAGAGAGGTGTTTTACTATGGGAAAAGTTCTAATTATCGGTGCCGGCGGAGTTGCCGGAGTTGCAGTCCACAAATGTGCGCAAAATGATGCTGTGTTCTCTGAGATTTGCATCGCCAGTCGGACGAAATCAAAATGTGATGCACTCAAGGCTGAGCTTTCTGGCAAAACAAACGCTGTCATCACCACCGCCGAGGTGGACGCCAACGATGTAGCGGCGATGATCGCCCTCATTGAACGCGAAAAGCCGGACGTGGTGCTCAATTTGGCGCTTCCTTATCAGGATTTGCCGATTATGGACGCTTGCCTTGCCACAAAGGTGCACTATGTGGATACCGCAAACTATGAGCCGGAAGATACAGCGAAATTTGAATACAGCTGGCAGTGGGCATATCGAGAGCGGTTTGCAGACGCCGGGATTACAGCTCTCCTCGGCTCTGGTTTTGATCCGGGCGTGACGGGTGTGTTCTCGGCTTATGCGCTGAAGCATTATTTTGATGAGATTCATTACATTGATATCCTAGACTGTAACGGCGGCGACCATGGGTATCCCTTTGCGACAAACTTCAATCCGGAGATTAACATCCGTGAGGTTTCCGCAAACGGTCGCTACTGGGAAAATGGCGAATGGGTTGAGACAAAACCCATGGAGATCAAGCGGGTCTATAACTTCGATCAAGTGGGCGAAAAGGATATGTACCTCCTCTATCACGAAGAACTTGAGAGCCTTGCAGAAAACATCCCGGGTCTCAAGCGTATTCGCTTCTTTATGACCTTTGGGGAAAGTTATCTGCGTCATCTTCAGTGTTTGGAAAATGTCGGCATGACCAGCATTGAGCCCATCCTGTTTGAGGGTAAGGAGATCATCCCCCTCCAGTTTTTGAAAGCTGTTTTGCCTGATCCGGCCTCTCTTGGGCCGCGGACCAAAGGGAAAACCAACATCGGTTGTATCTTCCAAGGCGTGAAAGACGGTCAGCCGAAGAATCTCTACATCTATAACATTTGCGACCATGAAGAATGCTTCCGTGAGGTGGGCAGTCAGGCGATTTCCTATACCACTGGTGTGCCAGCTATGATCGGAACTGCTCTTGTGATGCAAGGGCTTTGGCAGAAGCCTGGGGTCTATAATGTGGAAGAGTTTGACCCGGATCCATTCATGGATATGCTGAACAAATGGGGGCTTCCTTGGCAGATTGAGGAAAATCCGGTTTTGGTGGATTAGGCGCGAATACGCCGGGGTGGTCACAGGATAGCCGAGTGCATTGTAGGGCGCGACGCCCTCGGCGCGCCGTTTCTGCGACATGTACCGGCGCGCCGAGGGCGTCGCGCCCTACAGCGGAACGTAGGGGCGGCGTTAGGCCGCCCGTGGTTATAACATTCACCGCATGAATGGCGGTGCGCAGGAAATTGAAACATGCAGGCGGGCTAACCCCGCCCCTACATAACAACAGAAAGCTAGAGAAACCAGATGAAGCGTAACCAGTTGCCTACCCCCTGCTATCTAATTAGTGAGGCCAAGATTGAAGCAAACTGCCAAATACTCCGTGGTGTGATGGATCGGACAGGGTGTCATATCCTCTTAGCGCAGAAAGCCTTTTCGTGTTTTCCGCTGTATCCCCTAATCGGACAATATCTCACCGGGACAGCTTCCAGCGGACTGTATGAGGCGCGGCTGGGACGAGAACATTTCCCCGGGGAGAGCCATGTGTTCTCTGCCGCCTTTCGTCCGGATGACTTCCCGGAGATTTTCCAATATGCGGATAAGATCATCTTTAACTCCATCCCTCAGCTTCAACTGTATGGGACAGAGGCGAAGAAGGCCGGCCTTAGTGTTGGGCTTCGGATCAATCCGGAGCATTCCACACAGGAGGGTTCCGGCATCTATGACCCTTGCGCACCCGGTTCACGCTTAGGTGTGACCAGAGCGCAGTTTGACCCGGATTGTTTATCTCTTTTGGATGGCTTACACTTCCACACGCTCTGTGAACAGGACGCGGCTCCGCTGATTGAAACAGTGGCGGCTTTTGAAGCCAAGTTTTGGGAGTTTCTCCATGGTCTCAGTTGGATCAACCTGGGCGGCGGACATCATATTACGCGGGAAGGCTACGACATTGCGGCGCTTGAGGCCTGTATCCGACATCTTGCGGAGACATATGATGTTACAGTCTACCTAGAACCCGGTGAGGCAATTGCGCTCAATGCCGGATGGCTCCAAACAACTGTCCTTGATCTCGTGCAAAACGGAGATACACAGATTGCAATCTTAGACGCCTCCGCCGCTTGTCATATGCCGGATGTAATCGAGATGCCTTACCGTCCGCCTCTGCTAGACAGCGGACTCCCGGGAGAAAAGGCACACACTTACCGCCTGGCAGGTATGACTTGCCTGGCAGGAGATGTGATTGGGGACTACTCCTTTGATGAAGTCCTCCAAATCGGAGATCTCTTGACTTTTGGGGATATGGCAATCTATACCATGGTGAAGAATAACACCTTCAATGGTATGCCTCTTCCGGCGATTGCGATTGAAGATAAAAATGGCGTATGCCGTGTGATTCGGGAATTTGAATATGCGGACTTTAAGGACCGCCTAGGCTAGAAACTAACTATGAGAGGTGATGCGAATGGCTTGGTACGAGGGTACAATTCAGGACGTGCTAGGGAAACTGGAGACTGACTCCGCAGGAGGGCTCAAAGCTTCTGAAGTTACAGCGCGTTTAGAGAAATATGGACGCAATCAATTTGAGGAGGAGAAACCCACGCCCCTAATCAAACGGATTTTGCACCATTTGAAAGACGCGGCGACCATCATCCTGCTCTTTGCTGTGGCACTCTCCGGGACGCTTGCAATTACGCAGTTCGATGAGACCGGCTGGAATGGCATGGTGAAACCCATTGTCATTTTCGCCATCGTTTTGATGAACTTGACTCTAGCCATCAGCCAAGAGGCCAGTGCGGAAAAGGCTCTGGCGGCTTTGGCACAGCTATCGAGCCCTTCAGCGAAGGTGATCCGAGATGGTGTCCAAGTGCAGATTGACGCGATACAGGTTGTGCCGGGGGATATCATCGTCCTGGAAACCGGTGATCTTGTCCCGGCGGATGCGCGGCTGATTGAAGCGACTGATTTGGCTGTGGATGAGGCTTCTCTCACAGGGGAAAGTGAACCTTCTGAGAAAGACCTTTCGCCGGAGCTCCCGGAGACAGTTGCCCTTGGGGATCAGAAGAATATGGTCTTCTCCAGCTGTCTTGTCACCTCTGGGCGCGGGCGTGCTGTTGTTGTGGCTACGGGGATGCAGACAGAAATTGGTACCATTGCTGGATATTTGAACAATACACAAAAGCTGAAGACGCCTTTGCAAGTGCGTCTGGATAAACTTGGCAAGACGATCACTTTGGTGGCGGTTATTGCGGCGCTTCTTTTGGTGGGCGTTGGCTTCTTGCAGAATGTGCCGCCCATTGATATCATCTTCCTGGCAGTGGCCTTAGCGGTTGCGGCGGTACCGGAGATGCTCTCTCTCATCGTGACACTGACTTTGGCACATGGTGTCAAGCAGATGGTGAAGAAGAATTCCCTCATCCGCAAACTGCCCGCTGTAGAGACTTTGGGTTCCACTTCTGTCATCTGTTCGGATAAAACAGGCACCCTTACCATGAACCAGATGACCATCAAGCGTCTCTGGCTTGGTGAAGGGGATATCATTTCGGATGAAGCTGATTTCTCTGCGCGGGAAACTACCTTTATTGAACAACTTGCCCTTTCAAGTAATGCCATTATCAAAACAGAGGCGGATGGGTCCCATCAGTTTGCGGGTAATCCCACTGAGACTGCGATTTTGCGCCTGCTCACGGAAAAAGGCATAGAGAAAGAGGAGCTGGAAGCCCGCTTCCCTCGTGTGGGTGAGGTTGCTTTTTCCTCTGAGCGTAAGATGATGACAACGGTACATACTCTGCCAGATGGCGGGTACTTGGTACTCACCAAGGGTGCCATGGATCGTCTCCCCTTTGCTATGAGTGATGCCGAAATCGCGGCACGGGATCAGGCACATGACTCCCTGGCTGACGAAGCCATGCGCGTACTGGCTCTCGGCCGGAAGCGCGTGGATACTCTGCCTGACGACCTCTCCACCTTGGAAACTGACCTAGAATTTGTCGGCATCATCGGTCTCATTGACCCGCCGCGGCCGGAGTGCCGGGACGCTATTATCCGGGCACGGAAAGCCGGGATCCGAACTGTTATGATCACAGGTGACCACGCGGCGACTGCGAAAGCGATTGCCCTTGACCTCGGTATCATCCAGGAGGGCGGAAAGGTCATGACAGGGGTAGAGCTTGCGAAACTCTCTGATGAAGAACTTGTAGATATCGTCACAGAGTATTCCGTCTACGCCCGTGTCTCGCCGGAGGATAAGATCCGCATTGTAGAGGCCTGGCAGGAGCATGACGAAGTTGTTGCCATGACAGGTGACGGGGTAAATGACGCGCCGGCACTGAAAGCCGCCGATGTGGGGATCGCCATGGGGATCACCGGTACAGAAGTGTCAAAAAGCGCCGCTGATATGATCCTCATCGACGATAACTTCGCCACCATTGTAGACGCGGTACAAGAGGGGCGGAATGTGTTCTCGATTATCAAGAAACTGATCTACTTCCTCATCGTCTGTAACTTTGCAGAGGTTACCATCATTCTCGGTGCTTTCCTCTTCGGCTGGGGCGCCATTGTGACGCCGATTTTGATCTTGCTCATCAACGTTTTGGCAGACGGTATCCCCGGACTGCGATTACCCCAAGAGATATCAGATCCACGGATGATGAACCGCCCGCCTATTGGTCGGATGGAAAGTTTCTTCGGCGGAGGGTTGATGTTTGTTATCGTCAAGCAGGTGATTGCTTTCGTTATCACCACTTGGGTCGCCTTCTATGTGGCAACGAATATCCAGATTTCAGCCGCCATTACACCAAGCCATGAAGTGGGGCAAACGGTTGCGTTCTTGGTACTTGCCTTTAATGCGATTTTGCATATCTTCACCGCACGGTCGCGGCAGTCTATTTTCAAGAAGCCATTTACGGATAATCTGCCATTGACCCTATCAGCACTTGCGATGATGGCGCTCTTTGTCTCCTTTGTGTTCTTCCCGCCCTTCATGTTTCTCTTTGGCTTAGTCTCCATCGGCGGGATGCACTGGCTTCTCATTTTGGGACTCTGCATTATCCCCACAATCGTGGCGGAGATTGGCAAGCTTGTCCACCGTATCACGGAAAAACGTGAATATTCGAAGCGTTTGGTGCGGCACTTTGCCCATGAGGATGTACCGGAGTAGAGATGAAAAGGCAATCCTCAGTCAGTGCCTTGGGAAATAAAAATGCCACGATCTCCGCTGTGAGATCGTGGCATTTTTTAGTCTCATTTATCTTACAATCAGCTTCGCACCTGTGGCGGCTTGTACATCCTCCGCTGTATATCCCGGACTCACTTCTTTGAGCACCAAGCCCTCTGGGGTGACTTCGATGACTGCCATCTCTGTGATAATCAAGTCTACGGCGGAGACGGCGGTTAGGGGTAGTTCGCATTTTTCCAAAATCTTATGGGCGCCTTTGGCTGTATGCTCCATGGCGACAATTACTTTCTTCGCGCCGCTTAACAGATCCATGGCGCCGCCCATACCGGGCACCATTTTACCGGGGATCATGTAGTTTGCGATGTTGCCTCCCTCGTCTACCTGTAAGGCACCGAGTACGGTGACGTCCACATGTCCGCCGCGGATGATGCCGAAGGAGGTGGCGCTGTCGAAGAAACAGCCGCCGGGGAGAATGGTAACCGGCTGTCCGCCTGCATTTACCAGATCCGGGTCAATCTCCCCCGCTTCGGGGGCGGGTCCCAGACCGACGAAGCCGTTTTCAGAATGGAGATGTACAGCCACTCCATCAGGCAGGAAGTTTGCCACTCTGGTGGGTAGGCCGATGCCCAGATTGACAACCGCGTCATGAGAGAGTTCTTCGGCTACGCGTTTTGCGATATTGTTTTGCACGGTTTCTTTATCCATGATGTTATGCATCTGCGCCGCCTCCCTCTGTTTCGCTTTGTACGATGTGATTTACGAACACACCGGGTGTGGTTACTCTGTTTGGATCAAGTGCGCCGATCTCTACAATCTCTCTCGCCTCCACGATGGTGGTGTCAGCGGCGCTTGCCATCACGTGGTTGAAGTTTGTTGCGGAGCCGTGGTAGATGATGTTGCCGAAGGTGTCTACCTTGGCACCGAAGATGATAGCAAAATCAGCACGAATCGGTGTCTCCAGCAGATAGGTGATGCCATTTACCTCTATTTTTTGCTTGCCCTCTTCCACTAAGGTGCCGATGCCTGTTTTGGTGAGTATCCCGCCCAGGCCGTATCCGCCGGCGCGGATTTGCTCTGCTAAGGTTCCCTGGGGGACTAAACAAACCTCTAGCTCGCCCTCTTTCATTTGGCGACCGGCCTCTTTGTTGAGACCGATGTGGGAGGCGATCAGTTTTTTACACTGCTTGTTTACAATGAGCTTGCCGACACCTTTGTCTTCCCAGCCGCCGTCGTTACAGATGATGGTAAGGTCTTTCACATCTGTCTCGGCTAAGGCATCGATGATGGTGAGGGCAGAGCCGTTTGCCATAAATCCGCCGAACATAATCGTCGCGCCGGAGGGGATTTTGGCAATGGCCTCTTTCAGGGATAGAAGTTTTTGCATGGGTGGTTTCTTCCTTTCTGCTTGTATGGTATACTAATTTCAAACACATACCGTGCTAATGGGGATTTGCGTATGAAACTGGATTTGACACAAAAAACGTCACAGACCTTAGCTATCACACAACAAATGGAGTTGTCTATCCGCATTTTAGAGATGGACACTTTAGAACTCACCGAGTACATCCAAGACTTCTCCTTGGAGAACCCCACTGTGGACTTAGAGGCCGAAGTGAACGCGGAATCTGTGCAGTTACAACGGGAAAAGAAATTGGAATGGCTGGATGCCCTGAGTAAAAACGATAAGCAAAACAGAGGATATTATGATCCATCTGAGAATCCGCTAGAGAAAATGGCCGCCGCACCGGAGTTTGAAACACTGGCGGAGCATCTGCTTCATCAACTGCCCTTCGGGAAGCATGACCGGATGTACCAGCTTGCGGCACGGCTCATTGGATATCTGGATGAAGATGGATATCTACGCGCCGAAGCCCATGAACTTTGCAAAACCTGTGCCTGTACCTGGGAAGAACTCAATGATGCAATCTCCTGTGTACAAGGCATGGAACCTGCCGGGGTGGGGGCGCGGGATATGGTGGAGTGTTTGCTCCTCCAGTTACCTGTAGAAGATGAAATCCCACGGCGGATTGTTCGCTCGCACTTAGATGATCTGGCTGGTGACCGCATTTCTAAAATGGCAAAAGCCTTGGGGGTCGATCCCAAAGAAGCGCGTGAGGCCGCCAAACGTATCCGAACACTCAACCCCAGACCGGGTAGCGGATTTGGTCATCCGGATCCCACACACTATGTCACGCCTAATGTGGTGGTGACTAAGTTTCCGGATCATTACTATGTGCTACCCTATGAGTTTTCCTATCCTACACTCAGTTTGAACCAGTCCTATATCGATGAGATGCTCCAGACCGGAGATCCGGCGGTGAAAGACTATATCGAAACAAAGGTCAAGCAAGCGGAGTGGGTTCAGCAATGTATCACAAACCGGACGAAGACTTTGCTTCAGGTATCCAAAGCGATTGTGGCACGGCAGGAACCGTTTTTCTTCGGCAACAGACCCTATCTGGGTGTGCTCTGCATGAGTGACATCGCCGGGGATTTGGGACTCCATGAATCCACCATCAGCCGGGCGGTGAAGAATAAGTATTTGCAGTGCTCACACGGCACTTTCCCGCTGAAGTATTTCTTTGTACAAGGGACGCGCACCTCCGGGGGCGGCGGTGCGAGCTCTCATGAACTGAAAGGTAAGATTCGGGAGTTGATTGACAAAGAGGACAAAGGGTCTCCCCTCAGTGACCAACAACTGGCCGATGCCCTAGAAGCGGAAGGCTTGCACATATCCCGGCGAGCTGTGGCGAAATATCGGGATGAGTTACTCATTCCAAAAAGTACATACCGCCGCGTGGGCAAGTAGATCTTGTCTTAAAATCCGGATTGAAATGTAGGGTCTCGCTTTTCTAAAAAGGCGGACATGCCCTCTTTTTGATCCGGGGTGGAGAAGCATAGGCCGAACATGGTGTTCTCGTATTGCAATCCCGCACTGAGGGAAAGCTCCCTGCTCTGTTGGACACAGGCCTTGGTATATGCCACTGCTAAGGTGGCGTTTTTCAGGATCTTCTTCGCCACATCATAAGCGGTATCGAGGAGTTCCTCTGCCGGCGTGACTTTGCAGACTAGGCCGATATCTAAGGCTTCCTGTGCTTTTATGACAGTTCCCGTTAGAATCAGCTCCATGGCTTTTTGGAAGCCAATCAAGCGGGGCAGACGTTGTGTACCGCCGGCACCTGCAAGAATACCCAGCCCCACCTCTGGGAGACCGAACTTGGCATATTCAGAGGCGATGAGCAGATCGCAAGCTATGGCAAGCTCCATGCCGCCGCCCAAAGCAAATCCGTTGATGGCGGCGATGAAGATTTTTTTCGACGCTGTCATTTTTGCGTTTAGCCCCTGCTCTGCGGATTTAGAAAAGGCGCGAGCCTCTTCCGGTGTAAAGTCTGCCATACAGGAAATATCCGCACCGGCGACAAAGGCGCGTCCGGCACCGGTGAGGATCACCACGCGGATGCTGTCATCGGCTTCGATCTGATCCAAGACTTCGGAGAGTTCGTGATGCATCTCCCTTGACATGGCGTTGAGCGCCTCTGGACGATTTAGGGTGATTTGGCAGATGCCGTTTGTTTTGTCTAGGAGAAGGGTGTTATACTCCATACATGTTACCTCCGCATGATCTGCGGGCTACTTAGTATAAGTAGCCCGCTTTTTTTGCTTGATAGGTCAGCTCATCCCGGAAATCCGGATGGGCGATGCTGATGAGGCGCTTTGCCCTGGTAGGAATATCGCAGAATTGGAGGTTCACACAGCCATACTCTGTCACCATGTACTGCACCTCTGCCCGCAAAGAGGTTACGACACTGCCCGGCTCTAAGCTTGGCACAATGCGGGAACGGGAACCCTCTTTTGTCTCGACTGTGGAGGGAAACGCGATGAAAGACTTCCCGCCTTTGGAATGTGTGGCGCCCCGGATATAGTCCACCTGCCCGCCGCTACCGGAATATTGTCTAAATCCGATGCTCTCGGCACAAACTTGCCCGGTGAGATCCACAGCTAAGGCATTGTTGATGGAAATCATATTGTCGTTGGCGATGATGTTTTGGATGTTGTTTACGTATTCGTATGGGGTGAAAAATACCTTTGGGTTGTTTTCCAAGAAAGCATATTGTTCTCTCGACCCCAGGGCGAAGCCTGCGACGGAACGTCCCGGCATGAAGGTTTTGCGGCTGTTGTCTATGATGCCCTCCGCTTGCAAGGCCGCCATGGACTCTGTGTACATCTCACTATGTACACCCAGATGCTTCTTACTTCTCAGACCATAACCCACAGCATTGGCCAATCCGCCGATTCCCAATTGGAAACAGGCACCGTCCGGGATCATGTCCACAATATAAGAGGCGATTTTTTCGTCTTGCGCGGATACGGGTATGGAGGGCAGGGTTGCAACAGGTTCCTTGCCCAAGACAAAAGCGGCGATCTCTGATACGTGGAAATCATGGGCGGATCCGTATACCCGAGGAAGTTCCGGTGTGATTTGTGCGATTAATTTCTTCGCATTCAGAGCCCCTGCCGGGCTATAGCCGGAAGGGCCTAGATTGCAGTACCCCTTCTCATCGGGCGGTGTCATGGGGAGAACTGCCACATCGGGACTTAGGTGCGCCATGTATCGTCCGAAATTGCTGAAGTGTAAGGGTACAAAGCTCACATTATGCGCTTTTGCTCCCGCCCGCTCCAGTCCGCCGCCGAAGAAACAACGATAGCGGAAGGTGTCTTCTGTGAAGCTCTGTTCTGTGAAATCCAAGTCTCCCAACAATAGGTTTCCGTGGAAGGTGAGACCACTGCGTTCTCCCTTTTTCACAGCGTCCCAGATGGCGCGGATGGTATCTGTGGCGGTTGTTAGGCCGCCTACGAAAACCTTGTCACCGTCTTGTATGTGTTCCGCCACCGCTTCTGCGGCGGACATAGTTTTTTCTTTGAAGCTAGTTTCCCAATTCATTGTTTTCGCTCCTGTTTATAAATCTGGGTTCATCGTTCTCGTACCATCCGGGTGATAGATATAGAAACCCTTACCAGCTTTGCGACCGATCCAGCCCAGGCGCACCATATCACGCAGGAGCTGAGTGGGGCGATACTTGGGGTCGCCGGTTTCACGGTATATGGTCTCCATAGCGGCGAGCTCGATGTCGATCCCCGCCATGTCAATGAGTTCCAGAGGCCCCATGGGGTGGTTTAGGCCGCATTTCATGGCAGTGTCAATGTCTTCCACTGTACCGACTCCCGCCTCTACTAATCCGATGGCTTCGTTGATCATGGGATTTAGCATCCGGTTGACAATGAAGGCGGGGCTGTCTTTTGCGACAACACACACTTTACCCAACTGCTCTCCAAATACTTTTGCCGTAGCAATGGTCTCTGCTGATGTGGCGAGCCCCCGGACGAGTTCCAGAAGCTTCATGAGGGGTACTGGGCTGAAGAAGTGCATTCCCAAAAAGCGGGATGGGTTTTTCACCACCGTGGAGATCTCCGCAATGGAAATAGATGAGGTATTGGTGGCTAAGATCGCATCTTCCCTGCAAATGGCGGAAAGTTCTGTGAAGATTGCTTTCTTGATCTCTACATCTTCCACAACCGCTTCAATCACAAAGTCTGCGTCTGCGGCGTCTTTGTAGTCGGTGGATATGGAGAGGCGTCCCATGGCGGCCTCTTTGGCTTCTCCGGTCATCTTGCCTTTGGAGACGGATTTTTCCAACATTTTATCAATGCCGGCTCTGGCTTTCTCCAGAAAGTCCATGGACATATCATTTAAAATGACTGTAAAGCCGGAGGCGATTGCCGTTTGGGCGATGCCGGAGCCCATGAATCCGGCACCGACGACATAGAGTTTGTTTCCTTGCATTGTAATCTCCCTCTCTTTCCTATTCGCAAAGCTCAAATAGCGCCGCAATCCCCTGACCGCCGCCGACACATAAAGTTACCATGCCATAGCGGCAGGAACGGCGCATCATCTCGTGCATTAGGGAGACGGTCAAACGGGCGCCGGTGGAACCGGTGGCGTGGCCTAGGGCAATTGCGCCGCCGTTTACGTTAACACGGCTCCTGTCGAGTCCCAACTCTTTGATACAGGTCAGAGCCTGTACCGCAAAGGCCTCGTTTAGCTCAATGAGACCGATGTCTTCCAGTTTGATGCCGGTTTGGCGCAGTAGCTTCTGGACAGCATAAATCGGGGCGGCACCCATCATTTTCGGATCATTTGCGACGGATGCGGCGTCCACGAATTTGAGGATAGGGGGAAGCCCGAGGGCTTTCGCTCGCTCGGGCGTGGTTATCATCACAGCGGCGGCGCCGTCATTCAAGGTAGAAGCGTTGCCGGGGGTAACCGTGCCGTCCTTTTTGAACGCGGGACGGAGTTTTGCCAAATTCTCTATGGTGAGTTCTTTGCGATAAGTTTCGTCGTGGTCGAAAATGATGGGCTCACCGCGTCTTTGGGGGATTTCTACAGGTGCGATCTCCGCGTCAAACTTCCCACTAGCCCAAGCGGCGGCGGCACGATGTTGGCTCTCTAGGGCGAATTCGTCCTGTTCTTCTCTTCCGATACCATAGTATTCCGCGAGGTTTTCGGCTGTGAGTCCCATATGTCCGCCCACAACAGGATCGATAAGACCGTCTTCAAAGAGACCATCTCTTACGGTGCCGCCATGTCCCATGCGGTAGCCCCCTCTGGCATCGAGGAGATAGTAGGGACAAGCGCTCATGTTTTCCATACCGCCGGAGATCACCAGTTCATTATTCCCGGTCTGGATGGACATTGCACCGAGGACAATTGCCTTAAGACCTGTGCCGCAATTTTTCATGGGTGTGTAAGAGGGTACTGTTTCCGGCAGACCCCCATGGAGAGATGCCCAGCGAGCCGGGTTTGCGTGATTACCCGCTTGGAATTGGTTACCGAAAATCACTTCATCCACCATATCCCCGGGCAGGCCGGTTTGCTTCATGATTTTCTGAATGCAAGTAGCACCCAGATCATAGGCTTTCACATCTTTGAGACTGCCAAGAAAGTTTCCGGTCGCAGTCCGTGCGCCGGAGACGATTACACAATCTTGTAGGGTTTTTGCCACTTTATCTACCTCCTTATAGTGCCGGGATATCGAACTCACTTAAGTTGTCCACACTGGGGAAAGGTGCGGTTTTCGCTTGGGCGGCTTTCACGATGGATACGATGGTATCGTTAAAGGGCGTATCTATGCCGTAAACATCACCTTGTTCGCAGACAACACCGTTGATGTAGTCGATTTCGCAAGGAATCCCCTTTTCCAGGTCTTGGAGCATACTGGCTTTTTGGGGTCTATGTACTTCGTACATCTCACGAAGGATCGCCACCGCTCTGTCTCTGCCGGCTTTGTCTGTGAAGTGTAGGTCATAAAAGTCATAACCGGGGACGATGACCTCTAGCTTGATCCCCTTTGCGTTTGCGACTTCGATCAATTCCTTTGCCACATAAGCCGCACACAAGACCCCTTTGTCATCGTCAATGACGTCCCCAAAGGTACAAGCCAGGGCGGCGGACATACCGCTTAGGGCGCTGTTCATCAGGAGCTTTGACCAGCGGACACCCGCTAGGTTTGCTTTCATGTCGATATCCATCACAAGCTTCAAGAAGTCTCCCGCTTGTTTGACACGGTCTGTGATCCCGCCCTCCAGACTACCCAGCTCAATACGCATGTGGTCGGGCTTGGTGAAGAGTTCCGCGACCCCCGGGCGAACCCAACCGGCGCCCCAGCCCACGGTGCCGCCGATTGTCCGCTCTGGGCCGATAATCGCCGCTGTGGCCTCTTCCGGGATGCCGTTTTGCAGGGTGCAAACCGTGCTGTTTTCATCCAGATAGGATAGCAGATTAGTAAGGGCTTTTTCGTTTGCCGTCTGCTTGGTTAATACAAAGACAAGGTCGTAAATCCCGCTCATCTCCGCCGGGGTAATGGCGGTTACAGGCATGGCTTTTAGATCCATGAATCCGGTCACCGTAGCGCCTTCTTCATTCAATGCTTTTACATGAGCTTCATTTGTATCAATCAAAATGCATTCCCCACCGCGCTCTGATACCACTGCGCCGATGACCGTTCCCAAAGAACCGGCTCCTAAAATCGCCACTCGTTTATTTGTCATCATGATCCACCTCTACATTCTATCACGAAAATGATTGATTTGGTATGCTACTTAACTTTTCAAGCAAAATGTATGCCAAGCTATAGACATAAATTTGTTTTTTCGATATGATATAATGCAAGATAGCAGATCACATGCATTTGAAACGGAGGGTGCGCCTTGTACGAAAATGCTTTTTTCGAGAGTGTATTGGATAATATCCAAAATGCTGTTTATGTTTTGGATGGCAAGGGAAACTATGTCTTTGTCAACAGCGCCTATGTACAGATGCTGAATATGTCCAAAAGCGAGCTCTTGAACTTTAATGTCAAACAATTTGTAGAGACCAACCAAATCAATATCAGCGTCTCAGATATCGTCTACCGAGAACGGCGGCGGGTTGTGATGTTTCAGGATGTCTATGACACACAACAGTATGGACGCGGAAACTTTAGACATCTTATCATTTCCACCCCTATTTTTGATGAGCGAGGCGAAGTAAAGAATATCGTCGCCGTCTCTCGTCCCCTAGACAGCATCAATGATGATTACAATGAAGCCAGCATGAACAGCATCGTTTCCAAGTTTTCCAAAAAGGCGGATTCTCTCAGCGCCCTCTGGGACTCCTCCATCATTGCGGAAAGCCCGGCTATGCGTAAGGTCTTGGAACTTGCAACCAATATTGCCGATGCGGAGTCTACGGTGCTTATTTCCGGGGAATCGGGTACGGGAAAAGAGGTTGTGGCGCAATATATTCACGCCCAGAGTGAGCGGGCGAAGAAGCCTCTCGTAGTAATCAACTGCGCCTCCCTGCCGGAGACGCTTTTAGAGGCGGAACTCTTTGGTTATGAGAAGGGCGCCTTTACTGGGGCGGCTTCTGCCGGGAAACCCGGTTTGTTTGAGTGTGCGGATGGGGGCACCTTGTTTTTAGATGAGATCAACTCTCTGCCTCTTGATCTGCAGGGGAAACTCTTGCGGGCAATTGAGACGAAAACCGTACAGCGGGTGGGCACTACCAAAAGCCGGCAGATTGATTTCCGCTTGCTGGTGGCAACCAATGAACGGCTCGATACCTTAGTTGCAGAACGCAGATTCCGGATTGATTTGTACTACCGGATTAACGTGATTCACATCCGGATCCCACCTCTCAGAGAGCGGCAGGAAGACATTATTCCCATGACCTTGCACTTTATGAAAATCTACTGCAAAAAGAACAACAAGCATAAGACTTTTTCTGAGCAAACCCTGGAGAGTATGCTGGAATATCCTTGGCCGGGCAATGTGCGGGAACTCAAAAACTTTGTAGAGCGCTCTGTGGTGATGAGCTTTGGTGAAATTATAGAAGCACAGAATATTCAAGCTATCACCGCAGACGGCATTACAACAAGCGGAAACAGTGTGGAAGACCATGTGCTTATCAAAGACAAGCCCCAGTATATGTACGAGCATATGCTCAACAGTGGGATTTCCCTGGAACAATACTTGGAAGAGTGTGAGTATGCGTATGTGAAATACGCCCTGCAAACCCACAAAACCTCTTACGCGGCGGCACAGGCGCTGGGCACAAGCCAAACTTCGATTATGAGGCGGAAGAAGAAATTTGGTCTTTAGGGGATTCTTTTAGTTTCAGTTGTTGAAACCCCCTAATAAAGTGAAAAATTTAACAAATCAAGCTGTATAAAAAGTCTAGATCGGTTTCTCTTGAACCGATTTAGACTTTTTAATTCGAAAACGACTTGTTTGAATATATTGGAGCCTTTTGTTTCGGTATTCGCAGATTGGCGCGAAATTTGCTTCTCTATAAATTGAGTTGATATTTCTAGCATTTCATGGCAATCGGCAAATAGAAATGATAACATGGGACAGCATGTCACAGATTATTTTTTGACAAAATGCAAGCTTATTTTACAAAAGGGGGACAAGATGGCACATTCATTTGAAGCAATGCGGGCGTATATGGACTCCGCAATCCAGCGGACAGGTCTTTCGGGGATTGATTGCATTATCTATCAAGATCACCGGGAAATCTTCCGTCACACGGCGGGGTATGGAGAGATGGAGAGTAAGACACCTGTCCAGCGGGATGCCTTTTACAATGTTTACTCCGGCACGAAGATGATTACCTGTATCGCCGCACTGCAATTGGTGGAGCGGGGACTTATGCTTCTGTCGGATCCGCTCTATCTTTACTTACCTGAGTTTAGAGAGATGACAGTAAAACACAGCGCTTTCTTTATCTATCCTGCGAAGAAACATATCCGAATCGTTGACCTGTTCACCATGATGGCGGGGATCAACTATGAGCTTGTTACACCTGAGAAGCAGAAATTACAAGAAGAGACCGGCGGCGATTTTGATACGAGAGAGTTTGTCAAAGCAATCGCCAAAGAGCCTCTGCTCTTTGAACCCGGTGAGGGATGGGATTATAGCTACTGCCACGATGTCTTAGGTGCGGTGATCGAAGTTATTTCGGGTATGTCTCTTGACGCATACTTTAAGAAATACATTTTTGAGCCCCTTGGGATGTATGAATCCAGCTTTACCTTAGCAGAGGACAAAAAACACAGGCTGGCTCCCCAATATAACTATGATGCCGCCACAGAGACCATATCCCGCATCAGCAGTGACTGCCTTGGACGCGCGGGTCTTAGACATGAGAGCGGCGGGGGCGCGCTGATCATGACAGCGGACGACTATATCAAATTTGCAGATGCCCTAGCTTGCGGCGGTGTTGGCGCAAACGGTGAAAAAATCATCTCCGAGCAAGCGATTCGTCTGATGAGCGCGAATCGTTTGAACGGAAAGAGTTATGACGATTTCAAGAAAATCGGTGTCCCGGATGGGATTGGGTATGGTCTTGGTGTAGGTGTGTGTTTTGATCCGAAGGCCTCTGGGAGTCTTGTCCAAGAAGGCGCATTCTACTGGGGTGGGATCGGCGGTGTGCAGAATCTGATTGATACGAAAAATCGGCTATCCTACTTTGTGGGACAACACACCTTCCGCTGTCCGGTGCATCTACTGAGACCTTATATGTTAAACGTGCTCTACGGGTGTATATAGAAACATAACGTGAAAAGGGGCGTGTAAGAATTGGAATCTGTTATTCAAGTTCTCTTGAACACCTTATTTCTGATAGGTGTACTGTCTTTGTCAACCTTGGGCATTACGCTCACGTATAAGGCCGCAAACGTGGCGAACTTTGCCCAGAGTATTGTAGCAACCGTGGGTGCTTTCACCGGGGCTTGGCTCTTTATGAGAGCGGGGGTCAACCCTTGGCTGGCGGCTCTCGGCGGTATCGGTGTCTGCTTTGTGATGGGATGGGTCATTGACGCTTTGATTGTAAGTAACATGTCTACAGGCGCTGTTGGCCGGGTCATGATTACCCTGGGACTTATCTTGATCTTCACTGCGTTTTTGCCTCTTGTATTTGGCATGATCCCCTATGAGTTCCCTCGGTTCTTCTCCGGTAACTTTAACTTCAATCTGGGTAGCATGTCCTTCACTGTTACGAGAAACGGTATCTTCATCTTTGTCGTGGCGGCAGTGGTGGTTGGGATCACCTTTGCGGCGCTTAATCTGACAAAGTGGGGACTCAGTGTCCGGGCTACGGCTTCCAATACGACGGTTGCGTCTATGATGGGCATCAACACCAGACGCATTACGGCAATGAGCTGGGCGATCTCCAGTGCGGCGGCGGCTTTGGGGGCGATCCTCTTGGGATCTCAGACTACAAACATCAACGCACTCATGCTGACCTCTGTCCAGACTCTTACTTTGCTGGCCTTTGTCATGGGCGGCTATACCTCTTTCTATGGACCCGTAATCGGCGCTGTGATGATCCCCATTGCCATGTCTCTCCTTGCCATGATTAGCGGCCTTTGGGCGAATGTGTTCCTGTATACCTTGGTGCTCTTGGTCATTTTGATCAAACCAGTGGGTATCTTCGGGAAGAAAACGATTGAGAAGGTGTAGATGGTATGAAAAACGACTATAGAGTACTAGAAACCTTATACAAGCCGAACTATTGGAAAGCTCTATACAAGCATCCTCTCTTCGGCTACATCATCCTCTCGCTTCTACTGATCGGTTTACAGCTTACCTTCATGTTTACAGACGGCATCATCAGCCTCACCGTGAGCCGGGCGATTGCGACAACTATGATCTATGCGGTTGCCGCAATGGGACTTGGAATATTGCTTGGCCTTGCGGGGCTTGTCTCCCTTGGAACCGCGGCCTTTGTTGGGCTGGGTGCATACATTGCCGGTAATCTGCTTCGGAGCTATATGCTCCCCTATACCGTCATCATTCTGGTGGTAGCAGTGGTGGCAGTTGTCCTGGGGATTGTGATCGGTTTTGTCTCTCTCCGCGTGAAGGGACTCAATCTGCTGGTTATCACCTTGGCTTTTGCGGCGATCCTGAATGAACTGTTCATGTCACCCAATAATTTCACCGGCGGCCCCAATGGGATTTCTCGAATTCCCTTCCCTGAGATCGCCATGTTTATTAGTCTCAATCGGGAAACGGTCTTCTTCCTCGTCACCGTGGTCTTATTCTTGTTGATTGTGCTGACACTTAATATTATCAATAGTCCCACAGGGCGGGCCATGATGGCGATGGCGAATAGTGAGTCCTTGGCTCAGGCGATGGGTGTGCGGATTCTGAAGTACAGAGTGCTGGCTTTTGTCATCGCAACGGTGTATGCCATGGTTTCCGGGGTGCTGTTTATTAGCTTGCTCACTGCGGCGAGTCCGGTGTCTTGGTCTCTTACTTTGTCGCTGAACATTTTGACTGCTGTTATCCTAGGCGGTACAGCGAAACCGGCGGGGGTTATCATTGGTTGCTTTATCATCTTTGGTCTGGATTTGGCGATTTTGCGGAACATTCCCTTCTTTATCCAATTCCCTATGGCTTCCGCTGTTTTCTCCGGGATCTTAATCATCGTGATTGTCGCCAAATATCCCGGAGGCCTAATGAAGTTCATGAACGATATCACACGCGGGATCAAAAAACTATTTACCAGATGGAGGGAGTATCGTTATGGGCCTGAAGTCTAAAGGAAACAAATCGATCGGCTTGCAAGGCGTTGTGAGAAAGCGGGACAAAGCCTTTGATCAACTGGCATTCAACGAAAAATACTTAACAGTAGCCGAGCGGATGATTGATGATAAGCAGAAAAAGCAAATTGATCTCTTCCGGCTTGCCTCTCAAAAGAAGCTCTATCCCTTAGAGCAGGCCGCAATGCCGCCGGGTGTGGTGTATGAAGCACGTCGCCAGGAAGCACTCGATGCCCTTGTAGAGAAACAGCGTATGCCGTGCCGGGCAATCCAGCAGTCTGCGCTCCGGAAAGCGAAAAAATCTGGCGAGGCCGCCGGAGAAGCGTATCGGAAGGAAAAGCTGGGTGCCCTTGACGCGAAATTAGAAGCTTACAAGGCAGAGTTACTGGCAAAGTATCCGGAAAGCGATGCCGCGCCCTCTGCTGAGGCGGTTACGCGTTATGAGACAGCACAAAAAGAAGAAGATCAAAAGTTGCAAACGCTTCTAGCCCAGTGTGAAGCGGATAAGAAGAGCCAGCTTGAAAAGCTTGGTAAAAAGCTTGCTGAGCGAAACAAGAAGTATCAGGCGATTTTTGAGAGTACCAATCAGCGGCTGGGCGCTTTGTATGGCGGCGAGGCAGGTGAATTTGGTGATGACACCGTTATGCGTGTCCAGAATGTGAAGATGTATTTCTCCGGCATCAAGGCTGTGGATGATTTGAGCTTTGATATCAAAGAAGGTGAAATCTTTGGCTTGATCGGCCCCAATGGGGCTGGGAAGTCTACGCTGTTTAACTGTATTACACAGTTTTACAAGGCCACCAGCGGGACGATTTACTATCGGGATAAGTTCAACAATATCATCGACCTGTCACATTACAAATCCCATGATGTTTTGAAGACGGGGATTGCCAGAACCTTCCAAAACTTGGAGATGGTACTCAACGTATCTGTCTTAGATAACCTGCTCATCGGGGCGCACATTTACTACCACGCCAACTTGTTCCATCAATTCCTGCAAACCAAGCGGGTCAAAGATGAAGAGCGGGTCAACCGGGCGCTGGCGCTGGATATCTTAGAGCGGATGCAACTTTTAGAGTATAAAGATGTACCCCCTGCCGGACTTCCCTATGGTGTGTTAAAGAAGATTGAGCTTGCGCGGACGCTGATGACACAGCCGCGGCTGATCATCCTGGACGAACCTGCGGCGGGTCTCAATGATGTGGAAACCGAAGATTTGGCGGAGATCATCCGGCAAGTGCGGACAGACTTTAATTGTACCATCATCCTGGTTGAGCATGATATGAATCTGGTTATGAATGTCTGTGATACCGTCTGTGCCATCTCTTTCGGGAAGAAGCTTGCAGTTGGTACACCGGAAGAAATTCAGAACAGCCCGCTTGTCCAAGAAGCTTATCTGGGCGAGAAAGAAGAGGTCGTATGATGGAACATATTCTTGAAATCAAAGACTTGGTTGTAGATTACGGCATTATACGCGCCCTAAAGGGCATTAACATGAATATCCCCAAAGGGAAAATCGTTGTGGTCTTGGGTGCAAACGGAGCCGGGAAGACAACGACCCTCAGAACCATCTCCGGCGTTGTCCGGGCGGCGGATGGGGATATTCTCTTCAAGGGAAAGAGCATCAAAAACAAAGAGCCTTATAAGATCGCCATGCAAGGTGTTGGGCAATCTCCCGAGGGCAGACTGATTTTGTCCGGGCTTACGACGGAAGAAAACCTGAAAGTGGGCGCTACACTCACCCGCTCGAAAGCACAGATTCGGGAGAGTTTTGAGCAGGTTTATGATCTGTTCCCTATCCTCAAAGAACGTAGGAACCAACCGGCGACTACCCTATCAGGGGGCGAACAGCAGATGCTCGCCATCGGTCGGGCGCTTATGATGCGGCCGCAGATGCTTTTGCTTGATGAACCCTCTTTGGGTCTCGCGCCTCTGATTGTGAAGAGTATCTTTGAGGCGATCAAAAAAATTGCCGCTGAGGGCGTTACCATCTTGATGGTGGAACAAAATGCGAGACAATCCCTTCTAATTGCGGATTATGCTTATGTGCTGGAGCTTGGGAAAATCAAGTCAGAAGGCACGGCCTCTGCCCTTTTGGAAGATGATGATTTGATCAGCGCTTATCTTGGTAAAAAGAAAGACTAAACCAGCTTGTCTTTTAAGCTGTACAGCTCACGACTCTTACGTGACTGCTCCAGCTTAGAAATAAAAAATGGATTGAAAAGAAAGGAAGCAAAAAAAGATGAAAAAGATTATTTGTTTACTGCTCTGCCTTCTACTCGTGGGTACCCTATTCGTGGGTTGCGCCAGAGAAGATGAACCAGCTCCTGCACCTGCGACACCAGCTCCAGCGGCTCCGGGAGACACCACCCCTGCAGAACCACCGGCGGCAGTAGGTGAAGTTTCTCAAGGGATCACCGACACTGAGATCTTGATCGGCTCTACCTTCGTAAACACAGGCGCCGCGGCATTCTTCGGCGCACCGATTATTGACACCATTGAAGCGGTTTTCGCCCGCACCAACGCACAGGGCGGTATCGCTGGCCGTCAAATTCGCTTCATCCATTATGATGACCAAAATGATCCTGTTATGGGCCGCGTCCTCCTTGAGAGACTGCTTGAAGAAGACCAAGTGTTTGCCCTAGTCGGCATCAGCGGCGTACAAGCGGGTCCCAGCCTTGAGTATATGAGAGACTTTGGCGCACCTGTTATCAACATCACCGGCGGGATCGCCTTTATGTATGAAGAGTATGCACCGGGTTCAAACATCTTCCTCATCCAGCCATCAAACGCTTGGGACGGCGCTACCATGCTTGCACGTGCCATCAGTGAGCCGCTCTTTGGTGAGGGCAGAGATGAATATCTGCCAGAGGATGTTGTCGTTGGTCTCATGTATGCCAACAGTGACGCCGGCAGAGATGTGTATAACAGTGTCATGTCTCTCGCAACAGAGCTTGGCATGGTAGACCGTATCGTTGCTGATGTGGTTACACCAGAAACCTATCACACTGTTATCCAAAGCATGATGAACGCAAACGTTGGCGTATTGCTTGCAGGATCTATGGACTCCCTGGGTATCACCGCCGCTATGCATGATGCTGAGTGGCTCGTACCTTTCATCGGCGCTTACGGTACTTCTACCATCCAGTCATTCTCACCAGCAACCTTTGACTCCAGACGTCCTGTATACTCCAACACATGGGCGGACTATACAACACCAGACGCTATGAGAATGCTTGCTGACCTAGACGATGCCCTTACTTATCACCCAACACTAGACGAGGCAACTCGCATCTCCTATGCGGACAACAACTTTGCACGCGCTGGATATTCTTCCGCCATCACCCTTGTAATCGGCCTTGAGCGCCTTGCCGCTTCCGGTCTTGACTTCACATGGGAAAACTTCATCCATGTGATGGAGCAAGAGTACTTTGACCTAGGCGGATTCGGTCGCTTTAGCTTCGCCAATGGCAGAAGAATGGGCATCACAGAGCTTGCTTTCTTCGAGTACTATGCCTACATGGGCGAAGATGGTGAGTGGGTCGAGCGTCAAGACACCGTTCGTCCTTTCGAAACAGTTGAGCAAATTCTAGCTCGCCGCCCTCATTAAGTACAGGGGCATCTAGAACTCTCATTTTACTAAACTGTATTGTCTAAAGGGAAAGGGGCTGGTGATTGACATCAGCCTCTTTTCTTAAAAGTAGCAAAGTCAGAAGGGGTTATGAATCATGTATGACTTTAGCCAAAGAATCGTCGCCATCACAGGTGCCGCCCAGGGACTGGGATTCGCCATGGCGGAGCGGTTTTTGCAAGATGGCGCGCCGGGCGTGGCACTCTTAGACGTGAAGGAAGATGCTCTTGCACAGACAAAAGAACAGCTTGATCCAAGTGGTGCACGTACATGCGCTGTCCTCTGTGATGTTTCCAATCCGGATTCCGTGGAACAGGCCTTCTCCCAGATCTTCGCACACTTTGGGCGAGTGGATATCTTGGTCAATAACGCGGGCATCACACGGGACGCCTTTGCCGCGAAGATGACAGTGGCACAATTTGACACCGTGGTACAGATTAGCTTAAACGGCGCATTTTATTGCGCACGGCAGGTAATCCCCGGTATGAGAGAGCGGGAATGGGGACGTATTATCTCCCTGTCTTCTATGGCGGCTTACGGAAATATCGGGCAAACCAACTACTCTGCCGCAAAGGCCGGGGTGATTGGGCTGACCAAGACTCTGTCGGAAGAGCTTGCTCCGAAACATATCACAGTCAACTGTATCGCGCCGGGACTGATCAACACGGATATTATCAAGACCATTCCAGAAAAACAGATGGAAGGTTTTGTGAAAAACATCCCCGCTGGCCGCATTGGGGAACCGGAGGAAGTGGCAAGTCTTACCGCGTTTTTAGCCAGTGAGGAATCGGCGTATATCAGCGGGCAGTGTATCAAAATTTCAGGTGGATTAAATTAAGGATTCAGAGAGAAAGGAAGGAACAGTATGAAAGATAAAATTATCATCTCCGCCGCCCTGACGGGAGCGGTTACACCGAAGTCAATCAGCGAACATATTCCCATTACGCCGGAGGAGATCGCGGAAGACGTCTACAAGTGTTGGAAAGCCGGGGCGGCGATTGTCCATCTGCATATGCGGGACAATGAAGCCAAGGGTACCATGGATGTGGAGCGGTTTAAGAAAACCATCGACCTGGTCCGCGCCCATGAGGACTGTGATGTTGTCCTCTGTTGTACCTCTTCCGGAACTCTCAATCCTATTCCGGATGAAAGCCGGATGGCGCATTTTAGAGCTATTCCGGAAATTGAGCTGGGCTCCTATGATGCCGGGACATTCAACTGGGGTTGTTATGCCACCTTTGAGAATCGCCCCCACTTCTTAGAAGAACTCGCTCAGTGTTTCCTTGACCATGACATTAAACCGGAGATTGAGATCTTTGATATGGGTATGCTCACGAATACCCAGTATTACATAGACAAAGGGCTCCTGAAAACGCCAATTTTCTGCCAGTTTGTACTGGGCGTACTGGGCGGTGCACCTGCGACAGTGGAATGTTTGCATCACTTGGTCAAACATATGCCCGAGGGTGCGAAATGGTCGGCGCTGGGTATCGGAAGAGACCATTTGCCTATCATGTACGCCGCCCTCGCCCTTGGTGCGGATGGGATCCGCGTTGGGCTTGAGGATAATGTCATGTACGCAAAGGGTGTTAAGGCGACGAATGTGATGCTTGTGGAACGTGCTGTACGTGTGGTGCATGAGTTTGGCAAAACACCCGCAACCCCTGCTGAAGCGCGGGAGATTTTGGGTCTGAAGCCTTTGGTTCGCTAGATATTTTGAGGAGGTGCAGGTCTTGAATAAAGGGAAAGAAGCTGTTATAGTGGCATATGGCAGAACACCTTTGGCGAGAGCTTATAAGGGCGGTTTTGCTCAGACACATCCAGTGGACTATGGCGCCCAGGCTCTACAGGGCGTTTTAGCAAAAGCGCCCCAGGTGGATCCCTGTCTCATTGAAGACCTCATTGTCGGATGCGCTGTGCCGGAGCAGTATGTGGGCTATAATGTAGCGCGGCTCATTGCCCAGCGCGCCGGACTGCCTGATTTGGTACCGGGACAGACGGTGAACCGCTTTTGCTCTTCGGGATTACAAGCCATTGCCACGGGGGCAAATGCGATTTTAGCCGGTGACATGGATATCGTTGTAGCCGGCGGCATTGAAATGATGACAGGTCTCAGCATGGGGCATCCAGCCGAATATCAAAACGCGTATTTAAAGGAGCATATCCCGGGTACATATATGTCTATGGGGCTCACTGCGGAATTTGTCGCCGAACGTTATGATATCACACGGGCGGAGATGGAAGCGCTTGCGGTGGAGAGTCATCAGAAAGCGGCGGCGGCACAGGCGGCTGGGAAGTTTACTGATGAAATTATCCCCATCTGTGTGGAAACAGAAACAGGGACGCTTGTCTTAACCGAAGATGAGGGCATCCGTCCGGGTACAAATGGGGAATCTTTGGCAGGATTGAAACCTTGTTTTAAAGAAGGCGGGCTTTTGACTCCTGCCACCTCCTCTCAGATGACAGACGGGGCAAGCTTTGTGCTCCTCATGTCCCGTGAACGGGCAGAGGCTCTGGGATGTACACCGATTGCACGTTTTGTGAGTTTTGCGGTAAGCGGCCTCGCGCCTGAGGTGATGGGCATGGGGCCTGTCACCGCGGTACCGAAAGCGCTTCTAAAAGCCGGACTTACACTGGACGAGATTGATACAATTGAACTTAACGAGGCTTTTGCTTCTCAAGTTTTGGCCTGTATGCGTGAGCTAGACCTCCCTCTTGAGAAAGTAAACCCCAATGGCGGAGCCATGGCTTTGGGGCATCCCATGGGTGCGACGGGGGCTGTGCTCACTTGTAAGGCTTTGTCTGAGCTCAGACGAAGGGGCGGGCGATATGCCCTCATTACCATGTGCATCGGCGGCGGCATGGGCGCCGCTGGAATTTTTGAGATGGAATAGGAGTATAGACATGAGAATTGCAATCATCGGCTGTGGGGCTTTGGGTACCATAATTGGCGCATACCTCGCGAAAGGCGGCTGTCAGGTTGAAATGATTGACAGCTACAAGCCCAATGTTGACGCACTAAACGCACAGGGCGCCCGGGTTACCGGAGAGGTGGAATTTACCGTTCCTGTGACCGCCGTTACCCCGGAAGAAATGAGCGGCATATATGACTTGGTCTTTCTCTTGACCAAGCAGACAGCCAATGATCTCGTACTTCCCCACCTCTTGCAATTCCTAGATGTAAACAGCACCGTCTGTACTCTGCAAAACGGTGTACCGGAGCCGTCTGTGGCAAGCTATGTGGGACAGGCACGGACTGTTGGCGGCACTACAAATTGGAGCGCCAGCTTTGTAGAGCCGGGTGTTTCAAAGTTGACCCAGGATCTGGAGAAGACTGAATATATCTTCAACATCGGCGAAATGGACGGCAGTATTACCCCGCGTATCCAGAAGATCAGGGAGATTTTAGAACTCATGGGACGGCCTGTAAAAGTCACGGATAGCCTCATGGCTTCTCGTTGGGGCAAACTCCTGATAAACGCCTGTGCCAGCGGGATGAGCGCCGCCTGTGGCGCGACCTTTGGTGAGGTGCTGGACAATCCGACTTCCAGGGCTTGCCTCGCCTATATCGGGCACGAGGTCAAACAGTGCTGTGAGGCGGAGGGATATCAACTCCCTCCCATTGACGGACGCTTTCATTTGGACTCTTTTGCGCTAGAGGATCAGGCTATGTTTGAAGCAAGTCAAAACTTGTTTGTCGATATGTTCCGCATCGCCCGGGGCGGTAAGGCGAGTATGTTGCAGGATTTAGAAAAGGGTAAGGGTACGGAAGTGCGCATGATTAATGGCTATGTCAGCCAGGTCGGTGACAAACATGGCATTGATACACCTTTTTGCGATACCGTCGTCCGCATTGTCTCCCGCATTGAAGCGGGTGAGATTCCCTATTCTATGGAGAATCTACAATATTTTGACAAGGGTCTATTTACCTTTCAAACCATGTCATAAGGAGACCCTTGATGCTTGCAGAAAATAAGCAAGGCCTGAAAGTCCTCATTGCCGCCTCGATCCTGCAACTGTTTTTCGGTATGATTTACATTTGGGGCATCTTCGTCCTCCCTGTTTCTGAGGTCTTTTTGTGGGATGTGGAAGCTGTGAAATTGACCGCTTCCTTTAATATCGGTTTCTTTGTGCTAGGTACCTTTAGCGGCGGAAAACTGCAGGTTCGGCTGGGTGCTACCAAAGTTACTCTGCTGGGTGGATTCATGGTTGTTGTGGGTATGTTTCTTGCCGCTTTCACGCCTACATCTGCGCCATGGCTCTTATATATTACATATGGAATCGTATGCGGCGTGGGTTCTGGCATGGGATATATTGCGGGCATCACAGCGGCACAGAAATGGTTTCCGAAACGGCGCGGCCTTGCGACCGGACTCTGTGTCGGTGCGTTTGGCTTATCCGTCTCCCTCTTTGCTCCGCTGATTGAAGCTTTGTTGTCTGCCTTTACTTTACAGACTACATTCTTCCTCTTATCCGCCTCTTTCTTGGTGATCGTCTTGCTCTTGGGGCGGCTTGTGCGCTTTCCGGGAGAAACTGTCACAGCAAACGCACCTTCTTATACAGGCATACAGTACACCAGCGGACAAATGGTGCGGACGCGGGCGTTTTATCAGCTCACCCTCTCTCTACTACTTGTTACAGCCGCCTTTTTTGTGGTAATCCCCGCTGTACAAACCCTCTCCATCTATCGGGGCTTTGGAGCCGGATTTGCCACTACCCTCTTGGTCATTGCCGGGTTCAGCAACACCCTTGGGCGGATTGTGGTGCCTGCTTTTTCCGATCGAGTTGGGAATGAAATGATTGTCCTCATGCTCATGGCAGTCACCATGCTGGCTTCTATCGTTTTGACATTTGCAAGCGGTGCTTTGTTTGTTGTGATGATTGCGCTTATTCCAATGTGTTTCGGCGCCGCTCTCAGCATTTTCCCACTACTCACGGCGGATTATTTCGGGATTCGAAATCTGGGTGCAAATTACGGCGCTCTCGGGATCGGTTTTGCTTTTTCTGCACTGGTGCTCCCCGGTTTGGTTGGCATGTTAGGGAGCTATACAACACGCTTTGTTGCAGTGGCAATTCTTTCAGCTCTCGGCCTGTTTGTGATGGGACCTTTGGCACTGGCCGCGCGGAAACAGCGGTAATCTGAATAAAAAAGAAGCCGCATGTCACAATCGTGATATGTGGCTTCTTTTTATTATAATTCTTCTTTTTCACTCAATCGGCGGCTGAACAGAATCTTCAAATTGCCATTCCGGCAACGGAGTTCGTCCATGAATTCTTTGGATATCACGGCCTCGCTCAGTGTGACTCTATAGGTGAGCTCGTATAGGCTTCCCATATTGCTTGTTCTGACCTTTTCCAGTTCCGCGCTTTGGGTGTGTTTGGCGAAGATATCGTCAAATAGACCGTCATAGTCTAAGTCTTCCGGGATGGTAATGCGCAGGGTGCGGGTTTCCATCTCTTTTTGCCCGAAGCCTACTCCTGTGAGTATGAGGAAAACTAGGCCGATCAGGATTAGGAATACAAAGCCATAGAGCAAGTATCCCATGCCGGCGACGAAACCCAGCGCCATGGCGAAAAATAGACAACTGATATCCCGCGCGTTTCCGGGTACGGAGCGGAAGCGGATTAGACTAAAGGCCCCGGCTACCGCGATGCCGACCCCGATGTTGCGGTTTGCAAGCATAATAATAATTTGGACAATGGCAGGTAAGATGACTAGGGTGACTGCCAGGGTTTTGCTGTGCTTGTTTCGGAACATGTAGAGCAGGGCGACCACAAAGCCGAAGAAAAGGGCGGCGATTGTGCAGAGAAATAATGCCCCTAATGTTAGCGTCTCACCCAGGATGCTACCGCCGGTGAAATCAAACATGCTTCATGCCCCCTTTCTCTTTGCTTTTGTATGTAGTCCGTATAACATGTGCCATATTTGGAAAAAGATGTTGGATAGGCCTTGTGTTGACTCAGTGCCCGGGTCAGCCAGAGGGGCATTCCGCCCTGTGTTTTGATCTCCATGATGATCTGTCCCGGTGGCAAGATCGCTGTTCCCCGGCGGGGATCTGCGAGAGTTAAGTCCTCTAGCCGGTATCTGAGGTCTGTGTCAAAGGTGATGCGTAGACTTTTGTCTTCCTTACCTGTGAAAGCGTGTCTATGATGAGAGATATACATTCTCTCATAAACCGGGTGGGTCTGCAAGTAGGATTTGAGTTCTCTGGATATTTGAGAAGTCTCCTCCTCTACCAGATCCTCTATGCACCGGGCAGAAAGTGTTTCGTTTGAGAAGCCGATTCTGCGTTTGTATACGATGCCCTTGTATTTTTTCTTAAGCTCTAGGAATAACTTGGATTCCCGCTCCGGTATGCCATAGCAACGGAGGCGCATCTTTTCTTTGTACACAGGTTTTGTAATGGATGTGCGTACCACATCCCAGTTATCTGTGTCGTAATATAGGTTCTGCACCAGATACGCGTCGAACTTGCCCCTTGTCATATGCTGGGAGAATACCGTCAGCAAGTTCGCCGCCTGGGCTTCTGTGATGAGATATTTCGCTTCATAGCGTTTGAAGATATGTTCCACGCCTACATCCTCCGCCTTGTTCTCCTAGTAGATCAGATAGCTCATGAATACACTCACACTTACAAAGTAGATCAGAAGACCTGCGATGTCTTTGATTGAGGTGATGATGGGCGCTGAACCCGCGGCTTGGTCTATGTTTAGCTTGATGAGGACAAAGGGAACCAAGAAGCCCAATAAAGCCGCCAATGTCATGGTGGTCACTAGGGCAAGTCCAACAGCGAGACCCAGCATAGGCAGTCCCTGCCAGATGGCGGCAATCGTGCCGGAGATGATTCCGACTACGACACCCATGCTAAAGCCGACCCCAATTTCTTTTGCAAAATGTTTCGCGAACTGTTTGACATGGATGTGTCCCAGTACCACGCCCCGGGCGAACACGGTGGAAGATTGTGTGCCCACATTACCGCCCATGTCCATAATGAGGGGGATGAAAATCGCAACGGCGGCGATGGATTCTAGGACTTCTTCAAAGCCTTCGATGACGAGGCCTGCCAGCATACCGGCGACTAGGGTGATAAACAGGAATGGCAGACGTACACGCCAGATTTTCCATAGGCTACCGCTGATTAGAAGCTCGCTTCTGCTTGCCTCTTTGCTTGCTACAATCCCTGCTTGATTGAAGAGATCTTCTGTGGCTTCTTCTTCCAAGATATCTACCGCATCGTCGATGGTTACGATACCGACTAAGCGGTTTTCTTTGTCTACAACAGGGATCGCCAAGAGATCCATCTCTTTGAGCAAATGGGCCACTTCTTCTTGGTCAGTATCTGTGGTGACGGAAATGGCGTGCTTCATCATGATGTCTTCGATCACAGCCTCTTCCTCTGCGATGATGAGATCTTTGAGTGAAATTACACCTTCTAGGTGGCGGGCGCGGTTTCGCACGTATAAGGTGTAGATGGTCTCTTTGTCTCTGGCTTGTCTGCGCACTTTTTTGAGCGCTTCTCCGGCTGTCATATCACGGGTTAGGGAGATATACTCCGTTGTCATGATACGTCCCGCTGTTTCGGGCTGGTAGCCCAGGAGCAGGTTTGTGCTGGCGCGTTCTGCCGGGGTCAGGGAGTCTAGCAGTTTCTTCGCAACTGAGGCAGGCAGTTCGTCTAAGAGTCTGACTCTATCATCCGGGGCGAGCTCTTCGATGAATTCGATGGTTTTCTCTGCTGTGAAGGATCGGAGCAGATTGTGTTGTTCCTCTGTATCCAGCTCATCAAAGAGCCAGAGCGCCGCGTCTTTGTTCAGCAGGCGGAAGACGATTACTTGCTCTTCCTCTGATAGTTCATAAAATGCATGTAGAATCTCCATACCCTCGGCTTCCGCCAGGGCGGTTTTTAGTGTTTCCATATCCTTCTCTTCGAGACAGGACAAAATTTTCTCTTGCAACATATTGCACCTCCAAAATTCCCGGGAATGGATAACATTTCCCTATCTGTGTAACTCTACTCCTACTACCGTCTGCGTCCATGTTATCTATCCCCCTTTCGCACATTTTGGAAGGCAAGAAAAAACGACCCTCATAAAAAGGGTCGGCAATCTGCGTGGCATAGAGAATAAACACGTGTGCTTACACGCGTTATCCGCTCGCCTCTATCAGCTTGATCCAGCACCCCTCGTATGAGCTTTAGCACTAAAAGACGTAGATTTTGGATGGAACCCACCCAAAACAGCTACCTTAAGCACGCCTTAATCCGACTATGCCTGTTATACCCTTTAGCGTCTCTCGACATTTCAGGGCAGTAGCCTGTGTTCTTTTAGGAGCCTCACCTAACAAGTTTCTATTTACTATCGTACTCAATTATTATAGTTGACAGTTTCGAACATTGTCAAGCACTTTGTGAAAGGTTTATTTATGATTGAATTTTTTCTACACTTGCGGTATACTAATATATAGAAAAACTGCGGATTTCTGTGTATTTTTTCACAATTTCCGCCTCATTGTTTATACTTTAGGAGGGCTACACAATGGATCAACTTTTTCCGAAACACGATCTTCTCCCTGCTTGGGCCGGATTCCATGTGGGCATTTGGACAGACGAGGTAAATGTACGAAACTTTATTCAAAAGAACGTGTCCCCTTACCATGGAGACTGGGACTTCCTTGCTGATGCAACCGAACGGACGACTGCGCTTTGGGGCAAAGTTTGTGCGTTGCTCAAAGAGGAGAACGCAAAAGGCATTCTAGACGCGGAGACAAAGCGGCCGTCTACCATCGTGTCTCATGGACCCGGATATATTGACAAGGATTTGGAGCAAATCGTCGGTGTACAAACAGATGCGCCCCTGAAGCGTGGGATTATGCCCAAGGGCGGTGTCCGTGTGATCAAGAAAGCGCTGGAGTCCTACGGATATGAGCTTGACCCCATCACAGCGGAGATTTATAAGGAATACCGCAAAACCCACAATGACGGCGTGTTTGATGCCTATACGGAAGATATGAAAAAAGCCCGGGCAACGGGGATCATCACAGGTCTGCCGGATGCATACGGTCGGGGACGGATTATAGGAGATTATCGCCGGCTTGCGCTTTATGGCACAGACTTTTTGATTGCAGACAAAAAGACACAACTCAAGCGTATGGATCTGCCAAATCTGTATCGGAAGCACACCCTAATCCGGGAAGAGCTCAATGAGCAGATCCGCGCACTGGGTGAACTGCGTGAGATGGCTCTTTCCTACGGTTTTGACGTGAGTAAACCTGCGCAAAATGCGAAAGAGGCCATTCAGTGGACGTATTTCGCTTTCCTCGCCTGTACGAAAGAGCAGGATGGCGCCGCAATGAGTCTGGGACGTGTGTCCACCTTCCTTGACATCTATATTGAGCGGGATCTGCAAAATGGGGTGATCTGCGAGTCAGAAGCCCAGGAGCTGATGGATCATTTTGTGATGAAGCTTCGCTTGATCCGCTTCCTCCGGACACCGGATTATAACGCCCTCTTCTCCGGCGACCCCACTTGGGTCACAGAGGCCATTGGCGGGATGAGTGAGAGTGGGAATACACTGGTTACGAAGAATTCCTTCCGTATCCTGCACACCCTGTACACCTTGGGTCCCGCTCCTGAGCCGAATTTGACTGTTTTGTGGAGCGTTGATCTGCCGGAACACTTTAAGCGTTTTTGTGCACAGGTTTCCATTGATACGAGCTCCATTCAATACGAAAACGATGATCTCATGCGGGGTTACTGGGGCGATGACTACTCTATCGCCTGCTGTGTATCCGCCATGCGTACCGGGAAGCAGATGCAGTTCTTCGGGGCGCGGGCGAATCTTGCGAAAGTGCTCAACTACGCCATCAATGGCGGGCGGGATGAGAAGACAGGGGAACAGATCGGGCCTTTGTTTGCGCCTGTTACTTCTGAGTATTTGGATTACGAAGAAGTCTCCGAGCGTTTTGACCAGATGTTAGAGTGGCTTGCCCGGCTCTACATCAATACTCTCAACGTGATCCACTATATGCATGACAAGTACAACTACGAACGTCTCCAGATGGCTTTGCATGATCTTAAGATTCTGCGCACCATGGCATGCGGCATTGCAGGTCTCTCTGTTGTGGCGGATTCTCTGTCTGCGATTAAGTATGCGAAAGTGCGTACTATCCGCAATGAAGACGGGCTTGTGGTGGACTATGAGGTGGAGGGTGATTATCCCGCCTTTGGGAACAATGATGAGCGGGTGGATAAGATTGCGTATAATGTGGTGCGCTTGTTTATGGAGAAGCTTCAGAAACAGCACAGCTATCGTGACAGTATGCCCACCCTCAGTGTTTTGACCATTACCTCTAATGTGGTCTATGGCGCGAAAACAGGCGCCACACCTGACGGGCGGAAAGCGGGTGAGCCATTTGCGCCGGGAGCAAACCCCATGCATGGGCGGGATAAGAAGGGAGCTGTTGCCTCTATGGCTTCTGTGGCGAAGTTGCCGTATGCTTATTCTCTGGATGGGATCTCCTACACCTTTTCCATCATCCCGGGAGCAATCGGGAAGACGGAAGAAGATAGACAGAATAACTTGGTTGGGCTCTTGGATGCGTATTTTAACGACAATGGGCACCATATTAACGTAAATGTCTTTGACAAAGAAACGCTTCTAGATGCTATGGAACATCCGGAGAAATATCCGCAACTCACCGTTCGTGTATCCGGCTATGCGGTTAACTTCATCAAACTCACACGGGAACAACAGCTTGATGTGATCCACAGAACCTTCCACGAGAGGATTTAAGGCTTTGAATTTACAAGGCAGTGTACCATATGATGGCAAAGTCCAGGGCTATATCCATTCCGTCGAAACCGGCGGAATGGTGGACGGCCCCGGGATTCGCTATGTGCTCTTTTTCTCCGGCTGTCAGCTCCGCTGTAAATACTGCCATAATCCGGACACCTGGAAGCTCCGAGATGGGGAGCTGGTTTCTGTGGAGCATGTGATCCATGACATTCGGCAGTATCAGTCTTATCTGCGCTTCTCCGGCGGCGGGGTGACTGTTACAGGTGGGGATCCCTTGATGCAACCGAAGTTTTTGGTGGAGCTATTGAAGGCTTGTAAGAATGAAAAGCTCCATACGGCTCTTGATACGGCAGGCTATGCCTCTACAGAGATTGCGGCACGGGCGCTTCGGTATACGGATTTGTTGCTTTTGGATCTCAAGTCATTTAATCCCTCCGTCTACAAGGACTTAACCGGGGTGGAGCTTGCGCCGACTTTGGAGTTTTTGCGTCTGTCCCAGAATATGGGTGTACCGGTTTGGATTCGCTTTGTGTTGGTGCCGGGGTTCACGGATCAGGAGGAAGATCTCCGCGCCATGGCGGCGTTTTTACGTGGGTTTCCAAATATTGAGCGGATTGAGGTATTACCCTTTCACAAGCTAGGGGAGTTTAAGTGGGCAGAGCTTGGACTCAGCTATACATTATCGGATGTGGAACCGCCATCCCAAGCGCAACTTGCCCGAGTGCGAGAAATTTTGACACCCAGATAGTTTCTATTCCAAACAAGGCAACCCGTTGTCGTGTTTTGTATGATAGGATTGTTGAAAAAGTAAATTCGGAGGCTCAAAATGGAACAGATGAACTATCAATTTGAGGATTTTCTCATGGCTGTGGACGATACATGCAAGGATTTTGTTCTTACAGTGAATGAGATGTTATTGCAGGAAGGGTGTAAAGTCAAAGTTGCCTCTTCTAAAACGTATCTTTTTTCAGTGAAATACACCCAAGGGAGAAGGGGCGTTTTCAATTTCATGCTTCGCAAGAGAGGACTCAAGTCCAGCGTGTATGCCGCTAATTTTGCGCAGTATCCTGATGTATTAAATAGCTTGCCTGAAAGTATGGTAACACAACTCTCCAAAACAGCGGCTTGCAAGAATATGTCCAGCTCGCCGGCGTGTTGGGAGGGATGTATCGGGTATGATATCCACATTAGGGAAGAACAGTATCAAAAATGTAAGTTCGGTTGTTTTCAGTTTGATGTCAACCCTGAGAGTATGCCCTTTTTACTTGCGCTACTTGAAAGCGAACTCAGCGCACGGAAAGTTGTATAACTTTCACTGCTGTCCTTGCCTCCGCTGAAGTTGAACGAAAGAAGGATCTGTATGCAGATTGCATACAGATCCTTCTATTTGTAACTAAAATTCCTTCCGAGCTTGTATTTCTTCTGCCTCCTTCTCGGAAAGGGAATCTTCCGATCCTGGGAAAATTATACGGAGGCGGTCAGGGGTCTCGAAAGAAAGCAACAGTTCTTCCGCTTTTTGATGCCCTTCTTGCAAAATCGAAATAGCGTCACGTTGTGCGCGGAGTAGAGTAAAGTACATTTCTCTATAGCTTGGCATTTGTGTTTCCCACCTTTTGCTCTGTTTGAGGTACTATGTCCTCCTAGTATATCATAAATTTTCCAACTGTAAAGCGTAATTTGCGCCTTTAGATTTATTGATGTTTATTGCCTCCAGTGACAAAATAATTGTGGGGGCGATAAAATGACGTCTGAGGAAATAAAGCTTAATAACCATATTGGGCAGAAAATTAAATACTATAGAGAGCTATATAACCTTGGAAAATCAAGGCAAGATCGAATAACACAAGAAAAGCTGGCAGAGATGATTGACGTATCCACAGGTCTGATTGGTAGCTTGGAGAGTGAAAAGAAAGAACAAGGATGTAGCATCTATACCCTACTAAAAATAGGACAAGCACTCAATGTTTCGATTGAAAAATTCGTTGAGGATTATTAAGTTTTTTAATACATAAAAAGAACCTGTATGCGAGATTGCATACAGGTTCTTCTATTTGCAAATTTATCAAAGAACAAGACATGCTGTTGTCGTGTTTGACATGATAACATAAAGAAAAACAATGACAGGAGACATATGTATGACCGATGTAATGATTCGTGATATGGAAGAACAGGACTTGCCTGTTTTTCGATCCCTGATTGTCGAGGCCTTCGGCGAAGGCTGGAATTTTGGACGTTTTGATCAAAACGAAGACTTTTTTCAAGCATTGCTGGAGGTCTATCAAAGCATGTTTTTAAATTCCAGCACATTTGGAAAAGTCGCAGTGGGGGGCGGAAAAATTGTCGGGCTTGTCTTGGCATCAGTAAAGGGAGAAGCAGAAAAGTTTAGACACTGGCAAACAGACGTAGCGCCAAATACACTCACCCTCTTAGCCGCCCCGGAGGCCGAGCGCAGGGATATTGTGGAACACCTTTCCACTTCATTTCACGCCATAGGCCAACTTCTTGAGAACAAGCTTGATGCTTACGATGGAAGCCTAGAATTTATCGCGGTTTCGAAACAGGGACAAGGACTCGGCATTGGAAAAGCACTTTGGAATGAGGCTTCTGCTTATTTTAATTCAAAAAATGCAAAGTCTATTTATCTAATAGCTGATTCAGCATGTAATTTTGGTTTTTATGATTGCAATGGCTTCTCAAGAGTAGACAGTAAAGAGGCTGTATATCGCTATACGACAGGGCAAAAGAGGTTTGATATATTTGTATATGGGTATCAGTTTTAGATCGTGATTGTGTTGCGTTATGTGCAGTGAGCCTTATTCCCCTCCTTGGAGGGGTGCCGCCCGCAGGCGGTGGGGTGGTCGCTCTACCGGAACCTCTCCGCATGACCACCCCGGCCTTCGGCCACCCCTCCAAGGGAGGGGAATATCGCATCCGGAACCACTCAGTCTAAATCATAAAAAAGAACCTGTATGCACTCTCGCATATAGGTTCTTTTCTCTCGTCCAATTACTCAACCATAATCTTCTTCAAAACATAGGATTTCACATTTGTCATGTCCTCTAAAGTACAGCTGATCCCTTCCCTGCTACCGAGGCCGGTCATTTTCGTGCCGCCGAAGGGTTGGTCTACGTTGCGATAGTTGCCGGAGCCGTTGATTACAACGCCGCCGCATTCGATCTTGGACGCGGCGCGGATGGCTTTTGAGAAATCTTTGGTAATCACACCGGCGTGGAGGCCGTATGGGGTATTGTTGGCGATTTCAATGGCCTCGTCAAAGGTGTCAAAGGCGATAATGGGGAAGACGGGGCCGAACACTTCAAGTTCTACGGAGATGTCCATATCCTGGGTCACGCCTGTTAGTACGGTAGGCTCGAAATAGGTTGTGTCGTAGGCTTTGCCGCCGTATAGGCAGGTTGCACCTTGGGCTATGGTGTGGGCGACTTGTTTTGCTACGTCCTCTGCGGCTTTGGGGTTGATGAGAGAGCCCAGCTCTGTTTCCTCGTTTTGCGGACAGCCTAGTTTGAGCTTTTTCAGGCTGTCAATCACGCCGTTGGTAAACTCCTCCAGCACGGAAGCGTGGACAATGAAGCGTTTTGGGGAACAACAGGTCTGTCCGGCATTTTTCAGGCGACCGGAGACGGCTTCTTCAATGGCAAGATCCATGTCCGCGTCTTCGAAGACGATGAATGGGTCGTTTCCGCCAAGCTCAAGAGTCACATGTTTGAGGGTCTTCGCCGCTATTTGTGCCACGTGGATGCCTACCTCTGTGCTACCGGTGAAGCTCAAAGCGTCGATGCCTTTTGCTTCCGCCAAGATATTCCCAATCTTTGCACCACTTCCTGTAACGAGCTGGAGTACATCGCCGGGGACACCGGCTTCCCAGCAGAGTTCTACGACCCGCATGATGGTGAGTGGATTGTCTGTTGCGGGTTTGATGATAACCGCATTTCCCACTGCAAGTGCGGCGGCAACTTTGTGGTAACAGAGCTCTACCGGGTAGTTAAATGGCGTGATACAGGCCACTACACCCAGGGGCTCGTGTTTGGTGAAGATGATGTCTGTCTCAGAACCCGGCTGAAACTCTGACATGGTTTGACCGTAAAGGTGGTTTGCCATTTCGGCAAAACCACGGAAAATCTGGGCAGAACACGCGACTTCGGCTCTTGCCTCGGATATCACTTTCCCCATTTCTGTTGAGAGCGAGAGGGCAAGCTCTTCTAGGTTTGCTTCAATAGCAAGGGCACATTTGAGCAGGATTGCACTGCGCTCATATTGGGGTACTGCACCCCAAGTTTTTTGACCGGCTTTCGCCGCATGGATTGCCTCTTGTACATCTTCTTCCGTTGCGGCAGGTACGCTGTCGATGCGTTCCTGGGTGGCGGAATTTAGGACGTCGATTGTTTTGCCGTCTCTGGCGTCTACACGTTTTCCATTGATGAACATTTTCATATCTGATTTCTCCGTTTCCTCTGCAAAATGAGGGGGGCGGTCGTGTTTGCAGGGATTTCGACCGCCCCAGTTGGACGAATTACGGTCTATTTATACTGTTTTTAGAACGCGGTGTCCCAGCTGTCCGCTACGTTGCCTGCATGAACCATGCCGGGTGTGGTGAGGATCTGTGCCGGGATGTTGCGGTTTGCGCCTGTCATGTAGTCAACCATAATCTGCATAGCCATTCTGACCAGCTCGATGGGGCTGTTTACGCCTGTTGCGCCGTAGATGCCTTCTTCGATCATTTCAAGTGCGTCCCACATACCGTCGATGCCGACGACCAAGACTTCACCTTCTCTGCCGGCATTACGGACTGCTGTGATGACGCCCATTGCCATGCCGTCATTTTCTGCGAAGATGACATTGATGTCAGGGGCGGCGACCAGCATGTCTTCTGCGGCTTCCATGCCGACCTCAGTTGACCAGTTGCCCCAACCCATAGTTTGTACGAGGAAGTTGGTGGAGTTGAAACGCTCTAGCTGACGCTCGGTGAGGCCTTGGATAAAACCGGTTCTGCGGGCAAAACCTGTCATGTTTCCGGGGTTACCGGCCAAAAGGCCGATTCTGACGGGAACATCCATTTGATCTGCAACCCACTCGCCAACTGCACTTCCGAGACCGGTGTTGTTCGACTGGACAATGGTAACAAAAATAGAGGCGGGGTCAACAGAGGCGTTCAATAGGAACAGCGGGATGTCGTGAGAAGCGATGTACTCAGAGATTGCGATTGTGGCAACCGGATCTTGGGCGTCCATAACGATGACGTCCACGCCTCTTGCGATGAGGTCTTCTACGTCCATTTGTTGCTGAACAGCGTCACCGCCGGCGTTTAGGGTGATGAGCTCATAACCGAAATGGGCGGCTTGCTCGTCCATGGTGCGGTTCATGGCGATCAGGTATGGATTGTGCATGTTTTTGATGGAGAATCCGACTACCAGGTCTGTCACGTCTGGGATGATTGCGTGGCCTGCCGCCGCAGGTTCTGCTGGTGTAGCCGGTGCCGCTGGCGCGGCTGGGGCCGCAGGAGCCGCTGGTGCCGGGGTAGGTGCCGGCGCTTCTGTTGTACAGGCCGCAAGGCCGCCGAGTACGAGCAGGGATGCCAATAGGATTGCTACGATTCTTCTTTTCATTTTTGTCTTTCCTCCTTAATATTTTAGCTTATCTTTAAACCCTGAATGGGTTTGCTAAACCATAGATGATGAAGTGATGTCTTTTCCCTTGCCTTTTCTGTCCATCTTTTGGAGCAGAATGGCAACGATGATGATGAGACCTTTGAATACCTGTTGGGGATAACTTGGCACGTTCATGAGGTTCATGATGTTCCCGATCATACCCAAGGCCCATACGCCCATGAGGGTATTGAGCACCTTTCCGCTACCGCCCGCGAGACTTGCGCCGCCGATTACAACTGCGGCAATGGCGTCAAGCTCCATGGCTTCCCCGGCGAGGGGGGTACCCATACCAACTCTGGAGGCGATGATAATCCCGCCCATTGCGGCGAGGACGGCGCTGAGGACATAGACACCGATTTTATAAAGATTTGTGTTGATCCCAGAGAGTCTTGCCGCTGTTTCATTACTACCCACGGTTTGTACCAGTCTGCCGAAAGCGGTGTATTTATGTACCAGCGCCAGAATGACGACAATCAGGGCGGCGAACCACACCAGGGTGGGGATATGTAAGATGCCATCTGTTGCGAAACGCTGTAAGACATCATTTCTGATCCGCTCCGGCATTCCTCTTGAGACGATGAAAGCAATCCCTCTCGCAATGGTCATCCCGGCTAGGGTGACAACGAAGGGGGCGAGCTTGCGTCCGGCAATGAGGTAACCGGTGATCGCCCCAAAAGCCGCGGCGGCGAGGAGGACTAGGATCAAGGTGGTAAATAGGTTAAAGGATCCAAGGAGATGGGCTGTGAAAACAGATGCCATGGCAACCACAGAACCCACAGATAGATCAACGCCGCCTGTCATGATGACGAAGAGCATCCCCATAGCGATCAAGGTGGGTGGGGTGAGCTGTCTGAGTAGGTTGAAGATATTTTGTCTGGTTAAGAAGGCATCTGATAGGAAGCTTGAGACGATCAAAAGGATCAGTACCACAACAATTGCCAGGTTGTCTTTTAAGAGTGAACCCCAGTTTATCTTTCTTTTACTATCCATCTTATTTTTCCCCCACAATCAATTGCATAATGTTTTTTTCCGAGAAGTCCTCTTTTTGCAGTTCCCCTTTGATGAGGCCTTCGTTCATAACCAAGAGGCGGTCGCACATGGCCAGGAGTTCCACCATCTCAGAAGAGATGAGGATGATGGCATTACCCTGTGCCGCCAGTTCATTGATGAGGCCGTAAATCTCGGTTTTTGCACCCACGTCAACACCCCGGGTTGGCTCATCCATGATGATGATCTTGGCATCTGCGTTCATCCACTTGGCGATGACTACCTTTTGCTGGTTCCCGCCGGATAGACTGAAGACATTGGCCTCCACACTGTCTGTTTTGATCCGCAGTTTGTCTCGCAGACTGTTTGCGATTTCCGTCTCACGTTTACCTTTGAAAATGCCGACTGCGTTGGTGACTTTTTTGATGTTTGTCAGAGTGATATTCTTTTTCACATTCAGGGCAGGGACTAAACCTTGCTCTTTCCTGCTCTCCGGAATCAAGGCAATCCCATCCCGGACAGCTTTGACGGTTGAGCGGAAATTGACCGGCTTTCCGTCATAGATAATCTTCCCTGTCCTACGCTTGTCGGCGCCGAATAGGGCTCTTACTACCTCTGTACGTCCGCTACCGACCAGACCTGCAAGACCCAAGACTTCCCCTCTGCGGACAGCGAAGGAGATGTTATGGTACCGGTTCCCGTCTGAAAAATTTTCGATCCGGATGAACTCTTCGCCGATCTGTACGTTTCGTTTTGGATATTTATCCGAGAGTTCACGACCGATCATCAACTCAATGACTTTGTCTATGGTCATGTCTGCAACATCGTTTACACCTGTGATTTCGCCATCTTTCAGGGTGGTGATGGTGTCTCCGATTTTGAATATCTCTTCCAAACGGTGAGAGATATAGATGATGCTCACGCCTTGCTCTTTCAGGCGCAGGAGAAGTTTAAACATAACTTCCGCTTCACTGTCGTTAAGGACAGCGGTGGGCTCATCCATGATTAGAATGCGGACGTCTTTTGACATGACCTTCGCAATTTCCACAATTTGCTTGTAGGCCACGCTCAGGTCTTTTGTGATGGTTCGCGGATCAATGTCAAAGCCGAGGCTGTTTACGATCTCTCTGGCCTCTCGGTTGATTTTTTTCCAGTTGACGATGGCTTTTTTCCCGATGCTCTCTAAGAAAATATTTTCCGCCACACTCAAATCATCCGCCAGCTCCAGTTCCTGGTACACAATGCCAATACCAAGCTGGATGGCGCGGCGGGGGGAGGTGATTTGTACCTCTTCTCCCTCTATGAAGACCGTCCCGGAATCCATCTGATACGCACCGGCTAAGATTTTCATGAGCGTGGACTTCCCTGCCCCGTTTTCTCCAACCAGGCAATGGATCTCTCCGGGCTTCACGCTGAAACTGACATCTTTCAACGCGTGAATACCGCCGAAGCTTTTTGACATGTTTTTCATTTCGATCCTATATTTAACTCCCGACCCCAATGTATTCTCCCTCCTCAAACAAATTCAAAATCCCCTATCACTCGAACTGAAACCACATGGAACCGGTTCCATGTCCGAAAAATGAACTATTCGAGCCTTCTATGCTCTGAGCCTTTTAGTACCAACTGGCAAGGAACTGTATGCACACTTATCGCCATGCTTTTGTTTTCAATCCGTTCAATCAGTTGCCGTACAGCGATCCGACCCATTTCGTGGACGTCACGGGTGACGCAACTGAAGTTGAAGCCTAGAATGTCTAAAACGTCAATGTTGTCGATTCCAATAACCGCGATATCTGCCCCGATTTTGATCTTGTGCTCTCTGACCGCTTTCAAAAAACCCAGGCTTGTGCGGTTATTGCTGGTGACGATACCCTCTGGAATAGAGCCCCGCTCCAGCATTTCTTTTGTAAGTTTGTATGCAGTTGAGACGCTAAAGTCGCCTTTCAGGACAAAGCGCTCATCTAGCTTTAAACCTGCGTCAAGTACCGCTTGCCGGAAGCCTTGGTAACGATCTCTTGCGATGCGGAGCTGGAGGTTGCCTGTAATGATGCCGAGCTTTTGATTCCCCGCTTTGATGAGCTCTGCCGCCGCTAGGTAGCCGCTTTCGAAATTTTCATAGTATACGCCGTCTAGTTGCATCTTGTCTAGGTGGCGGTCAACGATGACAATCGGAGCCTTAAGGCGGTTGAAGCTGATTGCTAGGCGCTTGATGTCTTTGGGATCTGTATACTCTTCTGCCGGGGCGATGATGAGCCCTCTGACACGTTGTGATTCTAAGGTATGCAAAGCACGGCCTTCTTTGGTGGCACTGTCTGCCGTGTCACAGCAGATGACGGAAAAGCCGCTTGCTTCAGCCACCTCTGTGATCCCTTTTAAGATTTCACCGAAAAAGACGTTGTCTAATTCCGGAATCAGAACGCCGATGGTCTTGGTTTCACGCCTGGACAGGTTGACAGCCATAGCGGAGGGGGAGTAATTATTTTCTATAATGATCTTCTCTACTCTGCTTCGCACGGTGGGACTCACGTATCCGCTCTTGTTTAATACCCGGGAAACAGTTGATTTCGAGACGCCTGCTAATGCGGCGATTTCCTGTATTGTAATCATAGTGACACTCTATCTGGAACCGCTTCCATGTTTGATGCATCTATCTTAGCACCAGTTTATCACATACGTCAATGTACATACTGGATAAAATGTGCAAACATATTTCGACAATTCAAACAAGTATAGGGCTTGTTTTGATTTTATGCGGGGATGGGGTGCGGTATGTGGGTGGTGTGGGAAATTGCTTGTAGGGACGGCGTTAGGCCGCCCGTATATTGGTTTATCTGCGGGCGGCCTAACACCACCCCTACAACTGACAAAAAGGTCGATGCATATGCACCGACCTTTCTGTTTACGTTTCTAATCGTTACAGTCTAAAACAAGACCAAAGATATCGGCATGATAATTGCAATCGCAACTGCCGTGGCGGCAATGACGATGAAGGCACCGTATCGAAATACTTCTTTCCGTGTGATCCATTCATCGTTGCTCCAGAGCATGGCGGCGAACACGGAGGCAGACGGTAGTATGATGGAATAGTGTAGCAAGAGTGTCGTCGTCGCCGCTACAGCGGGGAGATTTGCGCCAGCGCTCACGCCAAAGGCGACCAAGATTGGCATCAGTGCAATGCCGATGACCATAGAACTCGCGAAGCTCGTCACGAAAATGCCGATCAGTAGCATCACGATAAAGAACACAATCGGCGAGTGTCCGCCCAGCACCGGATTGAAGACTTGAATCATCATATCGAGCACACCCGTAGCCGGGTTTGTCAGGGCAGTTGCAATCGCCATGGCGACGGCTACCATCACAAAAATGTCCCAGTTCACACCATTTGCCGCAACCGCTGGGAAATCTAAGACGGGCTTCCCTTTGATCCGAATCACACACAGAGCGGCAGTGATGAGTATAGCAATGCCTGTCGCGCCAAGTGTCTCCAGCCATCCGGTGAGTGTGGCGAGCCCTCTGGTAATAATGAAATCGCCTGTCAGATCGAGGTTTTGTAAGACGCTGAGTAGGAGCATCAAAAACACAAAGCTCAACATCCCCCAAAAGTTTGCTTTTTGTAAGCTACTCATCGGCGGCAAAGGTTCTCTTTCGAACATTTCTGTGTTTACATTTGCCACCTTGGTGAGATCTGCCGGTTTTAAGATCAGTTTCATGAACAGGCAGTACACGACAAAGATCAAAACAGAGAATATGAAGCCCAACAATATGTATTGCGGTGCGGGTATCAATGTCCCTGATGCCGTTTCAAACACGCTGAGAATCGCAAGAGTAGAGCCGGTGAATGGCAAAGATGCCTGACCGGATATGGAGCCCAAAAACGTACCCACCAGCATCAAAGAGGCAAACTTATCGCCCTTTTTGTAGCCCAATTCTTTCAAAACCCCATAGAGCACTGTCCACATCAGGATCAAAGAGGGCGTCACATTGACGACCACAGACAGCGCATAGGTGGCGAAAATGAATACGAAGGCAAACACGATGGGTCTGTTATTGAATATTTTCCTAGTTAAAAACCATCTGGTGATATACCGCGTCGCACCGACGTGCTGGGGCGAGCCGAATAGAATCATAGAGAACAGGAGCAAGATCGGGACGTGGTGGCCAAAAGACATGGTTAAAATCTGCGGGAAGCTACCAAAGTCCGTCAGGCCAAAGGCGACAAGTGCGAGCAGGCTGGGCCATAAAAACCCTACAAAACACCAGAGCCAAATTACACCGATGAATACGCCCACAATCTGCATCCCCACTTCAGTGAGCGGATACACAGGCGAGAAAATATGCCCGAAACCGAACATGAGAAACACGCCAATAGCCAAATGTATGTAGAACCCGACGCCCCTATTTGTTTTCGTGAGTTGTGCCATGATACTTTCCCTCCAATTTGAATGTTCTCACCCAAGCACAAAAACGTCCCTGAGCAAGCGAAAACTTGCCCAGGGACGAGAATTTTCCCGCGGTACCACCCTGATTGCGGCCTTTACATGCCGCCACTTCGTTGCGGGATCTAACAATCCCCTGCCCGGATTACGGTGGGCTTCCGAGTGTGCCTACTGCAAAATATCAGGTTCAACACACCAGCTCGGGAGTGTATTTACATATCCCTCAGCACCTGCTTGCACCACCCGCAGGATCTCTCGTCGCCAGCATATGAGCCGGACATGCTGAGTTCGGATATCTTTCTCTCCGTCATCGCTTTTACACTTTTATGTATTGATGTATTATAGCGCAAATGTGTCCGCTTGTCAAGGACTTTTTGTAGGGGCAGACCTTGTGTCTGTCCGGTAATCCCTTGCCAAACAGGAAACAAGGCAGACACAAGGTCTGCCCCTACTCAAAATCCTGCACAAAGATCTTATAATAGCTCCATGCCCAATAGAACTCAAATGCCTCTCGCAGGTGCTCCGGCAGGGTGTTCTGTAGCTCTCCGTCAACTGCTCTGTACACGAAGGGGCGGGCAATTGGCAGGACTTCTCGCAGGTGGTTTACCTGTGTGAGGAATGGGGAAAGCTGGTCAAACTCTAAGACTTGCATGAGCATCGCCCCTAGATAAAATGCACTGACTTTCACCTGGTTTTGGAGTCCAAGCATGGCGGCTCGGGCTTCTAGATCCATCTCCTCACGAGCGGCTTCGTTTTGCCAAATGAAGAAGGGGACAGTAAATGCCTGTAGGGCGTATAAGGGGGAATACCAGACATCTCCCCAGCCTAGGGTTTGGTAGATAGATCTCCGCAGAGAGGGCGCGTGGTCACCGAAGTAGACTAGGACATAGGGTTCGGGATCTGATTCCAAGTGGTCGATGAGGCGGGCCAGCTCTCGGTCTATGTCGAAGAGGCCATAGATGAAATTGTCTAGGATGAGTAGTTCCTCCTCTTCGAAATCTAGGTCTGTGTCAAAGAGATTGAGGCGTTCCTCGCTGTATTTCCCCAGGTAACCGCCATGGTTCTGGACGGTGATGCAGAAGAGAAATAAGGGGTCATCTAAGTGGGCGCGTTCGTCTATGAGGTCAATGAGAGCGTCCATTGTGGCCTCTTCTGACACCCAGCCACCGCGCAGTTCTGCGCCTTCGAAGTGGTATTCTGCATCACCATAGAGGAAGGCATCGAAACCGAAGCGCTGGAAGACATTGTATCGGTTATAGAACCAGCCGTGAAAGGGGTGCAGTGCGATGGTGTCATAGCCTAAGCGGGAAAACTGCCGGGCGATGGAATCTGTGTTGTCTCGTACAAACTCATAGGGTTGGATGGAGTGAGAGAACATGGTAGGGCTCACCCCTGTGAGGGCGGCAAACTCTGTGAATATGGTTCCGCCGCCGATGACATCTACAATCAGATCACCTGAGATGAAACTCTCATCCCTGATTCGGCGAAAATTTTCCAGAGGATCCCTGTGATTTGTGAAGTCTAGATAGGGCGACTCTGTGAGCTCATTGAAGGCTTCAGACATGACCATCACCACATTTGGGCGGTTTGGGAGTTCTGCGGGGATCTCTGGCGCGGCGGCTTCTCTTGTGTGGAATTCTGCCGTATTTGGATTTGGCGGCCGCCGGATGGAAAGAGCTGTGATATCGTGCATGAAACTGTAGACGAAACCCCGGTGTTCGTAATCGCCGCGGCGATTTCCGAAGACGCCGTCGAAACTGTCGTAGAGGTCTTCATCTGCGTAGACTGTGAATGTGAGGGCGACTAAGAGGGCTAGGGCAATAATCGGTCCTACCACACGGACTGCGGGGCGGAGTTTTGCGGAGGTGAAGAAGCGGATCACCAAAGCTAAGAGGAGTACAATTGCAATCACAGTCCCCAGAGTAGCCAGTGTGCTTTGGGCGTTATATTGCTCTACCACCGCCAAGGCTTCTCGTATGAGGCGGATGTCTGTGGGCATGAAGGGTTCGCTTCGCTCCAGGATTTTGACCCGGTGGATTTCGCCCAATGCAAGGAAAAAGCCGGCTGTGATTAGGCCACTTAATATGCTCCGTCCGCTTGCCAGGTAGAGCGTTAGAAGAACTAAGAGGATGGGCAGGGTGTTTAGGAGGATGAGTAGCGGCGTCCGGAGGCTTGTCTCCAGATAAACGGGATTACTCAGGCGCACCATCCCCCACCAGATGGCGGCGGTGGCAAGTAGGATAACAAGCAAATCCGCCCAGAGGGGCAGGCGGAAGCGGTGTTTTAGTTTTGCCAGGATGTTTTGCATGTATGCTCCTATTTTGAAAAAGGGCTGTCTTGCGGCGACAGCCCTTGGTTTTTCTATCTATAACGGCTTACTCTCCATAATCACCGGGAGGAGGCGGTGGATCGCTCGGCGTGTCTGACGGTGGGGCGGGAGCGGCGGCTGTGCCGCGGAGGATTACCTGTGCCACTGGGCGATAGGAGCTCCGTGCTACAAGCTCACGACGGACCAGGTTGTCGTTTTCATCATAGAAACGCTGGAATACCTCAACCACGTGACCAATCCGGCCTGCGGTGTAGACGCGGGTCTGTCCTGTTTGCATCGTGGGATCGTCACGGTAGGTGGTCTCGTAACCTACGCTGTTTAGATAGACACCCTCCGGTACGATGCGGGCGTAAGGGCTTGTGTCTGTGCCGTAAATCCGCACGTGGAATTGAAGACCTTCGCGGTAGGCGACGATGCGGATTGGGAAATCTTGGTTATTGGTAAAGGTAAAGTTCGGCCCGCCCCAAGCCACAGCCGCGTCCATCCCCAGCGGGAGATAGGTGACGACCAGGGTGTGGTTGATCCGTGCGTCAATCTGCATTTCGGTATGGAGGAGGGCGTGATAAATGGTGGAAGACACCTGGCAAATCCCGCCGCCGATGGTCTGGATAATCTGGGTGCCGGAGAAGGCGCCGCCGGGACGGAAACCCCGTTCTACCGTCCGCTGTCCGACTACGGTGTTGAAGTCAAACTGGTCGCCGGGGTTTAGTACCATTTCGTTTATGTGAGTGGCCGCAACGTGGATATTTGTGTTGCGGTTTTCGTCATTGGTCAGATTCGTGGTGGAATAGGCCAGCACATCGCGGAATAAGACTTCTCTTAGATAGTCAGCTGTAAGCTCCGGCTCTATGAGGATGAGGGGGACAAAGACCTCTTCTCCGGGTTCCGCTCTTGCAAGCATCTGTTCCGCTAGGTCTATGTCGAAACTGACACCCATCACATGCTCTACCACTTCGTCTGTCTCAATGTCATAGTAGGCGCTCTCAGGCTCTGCAAAGATTCCTTCGTAGATCCACTCTAAATCAATTGGCTCAGCATCCGCTAGGGGCGCTCTGTAGTAGTCCACTGATCCGTGGGCGCCTTCTAGGAAAGCCTCTGTGATGAGTTCGACTAAGCGGTCTTCGTCAAAACGTACTGCGGGGAGGCCTTGGGTTAGTATGAGCTCGGTATCTGTGATTTCATAGTTGTTTTGCGCCAGTAGGTGAAGCTCTTCCGCCACATTGTGTACCACACGGCGAACCATGAGCTCGTCTGCTATAAAGTATGCGAAGGGGTCTAGGTCAACGGTGAGGAAGTTACAGCGCAAAAAGGCTAGAGAATTTGTAAACACATTGCCGCTACGACCATAGCGGAAGGCAAGTTCTGCCGCCTGTTCGCCGGTGATGGTGAGTCCTACCTCTTCCGCGAAGATCTCGATCTCACTGCCGTTTGGGAAGTATACCATGACACTCCGCTCGCTTGCGTCTTCCAGCATGGGGAGGGCGAGACGTTCCGCCGCTTCCGCTTGGGTCATGCCGCCAACGGAAATGCCGGAGACACGGAGGCTGGGGAAGATTGCATCCCCATTGGACACAGAAAATCCAACTGCCGCAAGTGCGCCGCCTGAGAGGATGAGCAGGGATAAAACCACGATCAAAACAATGAGGATTACACGCTTTTTTGACCGCCCTTTTTTCTTTTTCGGAAGTTCTCTGGTTTCCATCTCTTCTGTTGTCATCATACTATCTTATCCTCCAAACCCTCTTGTCTTAGGGATATCTATGCTATTTTCGGTCAAGCTGTGCCAGGCTTGTGATCACCTCGCCGCGCTTCCATGGCATTCCTACGGTGACCCGCTGTTTGGCGTGGGCGTCTATAGTCTCGCGAATCAAGCGATTTGAGAGTAGGAAACCTGCGGGTGTAAGGCTCCACCTGCCATCAATCTGCTGTGCCCAGCCGTGCTTGGCGTAGGTGAGCAAAAGCGCCTCGATGGGCTCAAAGCTTGACTGGTAGACGGCGTAATATTCCTCCCCCGTGATGCCCCTTGTGGTGCGGAGGCCCAGCATGAGGTATTCTACCGCTTGTTCGCTTTTTGATATCTCATCTTGGGAGGCCAAAATAGAGCGCTTCCCGGCTAGAGCTTCGATATATTCATAGACCCCGCTTATATAGCTATAGCGGACATCCCCTATATAGGAGTGTGCCGTGGGGCCGAAGCCTGCGTATTCTTCCCTGTTCCAATACTTTAGATTATGCCGGGATTCCTGTCCCGGTAGCGCAAAATTTGAAACTTCATACTGTCTATACCCCACATTGCGGAGGGCGTTTACCATATAGAGATACATATCCGCTTGGTCATCGTCAGATGGGATATCCGGGCTGTCTTTGAATAGATACAGAGGCGTTCCCTCTTCTATGCGGAGACCATAGCAGGAAATGTGATCCGGGCGGAGGGCGATGATGCGGTTGAGTGTCTTTGCCCAGTCTTTTCTTGTCTGAGTTGGGAGACCATAGATCAGATCCAGACTAATATTGTCAAAACCTGCCCGCCGTGCTCTGGCAAAGGCTTTCTTCACTTGTGCAAAGGTATGCCGCCGGCCGAGACTCTTTGCAAGTCCGTCTTCTGTTGTCTGTACACCGATAGAAAGACGGTTGACCCCCTCTTTCCGCAAAAGACGCAAATCTTTTGCGCTGATGGAGTCTGGATTGATTTCTACTGTGACCTCTGAATCTAGGAGCACTTTGTAGTGTTCTTTCAGGGTGCCAAAGAGACTTGCAATCCGCCGGGCGCCGTAGTAACTGGGGGTTCCGCCGCCGAAATAGATGGTGTCGATATAGTATCCGGAAAGCACAGAAGAGGCCTCACGCAGTTGACGGGTGAGGGCTTGATGGTAATGTGCCATCATCTTCCCTGTAGGTGCGACAGAGTGAAAGTCGCAATAGGCACATTTGCTGACACAGAAGGGGATGTGTATGTAAATTCCAAGGCGTTTTGTCATGGTTCCTCTGTTTTTCTATGTCTTCTTGCATAGCTTCTCCAATTTTACTGTATCTATTAGAATACCGCATAAGTCGACATAAGTCAATGAAATTAGAGGGAAAATGCCAGGAATAGCGGGGGTTTATTCTGGAAAGGACTACTATTTTGGAATTCTAGTCCTTTTGTGATACAGAATTATATTTGGAAACTTTCTCTTGACACGTGGTCTACACGTGTAGTACACTTGCTACACAAGTAAACAAAAGGGGATTCTCTATGAAACCAAAAATAGCCGATTCGGAACTTGAGGTCATGCGCATCCTTTGGCAGGAAGGGCGGCCTTTGTCTTTTGCTGAAATACGAACAGCCCTTGCGGACAAAACCGATTGGAAAAAGTCAACGATTCAAACCCTTTTGGGGCGTTTGCGGGATAAGGGCATAGTCAGCACACAGGAGCATTATGTGACACTGTATAGCCCAAACGTTAGCGAGACAGAGTATGTAAAGACCGAGGGGCAAAACTTCATTGATAAACTCTTTGACGGCAGTGCCATGAAACTTGTCACCGCACTCTGCCAAAGCGGACAATTAGACGAAGGCGACGTAGATGAGCTGAAAGCGTTTTTTCAGATGGGAGATGATAGCAAATGATGGTTCCCGCATTCTTAAGCGAACTTGTCAGAACCCTTATGATCATGTCATTCAGCGGCGGACTGCTCATCGTATTGCTTCTGCTGATGAAACCTGCCATTCGGCATCGCTTGCCCAAGTCGGCGCAGTATTGTTTTTGGCTTGTGGCGCTTGTAGTACTGCTCATTCCGATTTCCAGAATTATCTCCTTGCCTAGTCCTGTGGCGCACATTGCACCGATTCAAGATATTGTGACGCGGAATGTAGTTTCAACCACAGAGGCGCGGGAGCAACTCTCTGTCGGAAATATGTTTGATGTTGCGGCACAAGATTTTCTTCATGCCGGCACTTCCGAAATGCCGTTTGCAGAAGAACCGGGCCTTATGACGAGGGCTGTCACTGTTTTTATGCTACTGTATCTGCCCATCGCGGGACTTGTGCTCCTGTACAGCTTGCTGGGCTATGCACGTTTTATCAAAAAGCTCCACCGCAATTCTAGCGTGCCCCATCCTTCCCGCTACGATATGCTCGCCATACTGGCAGGCGGTAAACTCGCGCCCAGGCTTATCATAAGCGACTATGCGGCAACACCTATGCTAATTGGGGTCTTGCGCCCAACAATTGTCTTACCGAAAAAGACGTATAGCAATGAGGAACTACAGAGCATTTTATTACACGAACTGACCCATATGCGGCGGTTTGATGTTCTTGTCAAGTGGTTTATGCTCTTGGCCTGTGCGGCACACTGGTTTAATCCCCTTGTATGGATAGCTAGGCGAGAAATTGACCGCGCCTGTGAACTTTCCTGTGATGAGGCGGTGATTGCCAGCTTAGACACCTATGGAAAGCAACACTACGGCGATACCCTTATTTCCCTTGCAAGTAATAAAAAAATTCCCATGCCTGTACTTTCCACGACGATGTGTGCGGAAAAGCGGGCGTTAAAAGAAAGGTTATCAGCCATTATGAAAAGCAAAAAATACACCAAGCTGACACTCTTACTGTCTGCTATTCTCTTCTTGGCAGTTACATTAACGGCCTGTGCCGTAGCGACAGGTAGCGGCAACTCAGATTCTGCTTCAAGGCCGGAACCTGCGCCATATTTAGCGAATGAGCAGATTTCAGATGAAGCGCCGCCATATGAAGAGCCAAGAGAAACGCCGGAACCTGTAGCGCCGGAAGAAACACCAGCGCATAATCAAGTCCCGCCAGCAGAAACACAGCAAATCGAAACACCGTCATCGGAAGCAGAGCCGTGGACAACTACGCTTACGGATCGGGGTACGTTCACCTTTTCCCCCACCCCTGAGATAACCGCAGGCGATCGGATTGTCGTACACACAGGCACGGTTGTTACCTTTGCAGAGATCGGTGGAAGTGAGGCGCGTTTTGGTTACGCCCAAAACCTCATGCTGACGGAACCTGACCTTGATCTGTGGGAAGAGGTTCTATTTGCAGATTTTGTCGGGCTAATCGACGAAGGGAACTTTGATTTAAGCGGCAGACTGCGGGAAAATATTGCCCAAGTCCCGGCATGGGGTAGCCGCTCAATCACATTAACAGAGCCGGGATTTTATGTGATTGGGCTTGAGGGTGAATTTTGGCTGTTTGTTGAAGTAATAGGCTAATCATAAGGAGTGATACACATATGCGCCGCAGACTACTTGCATTTATCTTGATTTTAGCCCTACTTGGCGGGGTGGGATTCGCCCAAGGTATTACCACCGGTACACCGGAGGAGTATTTAATTCTAGTCAACCGCCACCACGGACTAAGCAGTACCTATCGTCCCACTGACATGATTCCGGTTGGCGGCGGTCAGCTCATGCGCACACGAGCGGCAAACGCCTTTCTCGACATGCAAAGCTCCATGAATGCGGCAAACCTATTTCTATCAGTCATCTCCGGCTTTCGTAGCTATGAGGCTCAGCGCACGATATGGAATAACGCCGTCCGCAACTCGGGTCTCGCCCACGCAGAACGCTGGTTCGCCCGCCCCGGGCACTCCGAGCATCAGACCGGTCTCGCACTTGACATCGTCCAGCGTGGCTTTACAGGCGGCGCCCTTGGTAACGCCGGATTCCAGAACACCGCACAGTTCGCCTGGCTCAGGCAACATGCCCACAATTATGGCTTCATTTTGCGCTATCCCCAGGCACATGAGCACATAACCGGCATCGCCTTTGAGCCTTGGCATTGGCGCTATATCGGCGTAGAATCCGCGACTTATATGCGTGAAAACGGCTTTGATGTTTTCGAAGAATATATAGAACACCGCGAGGCATGGACAGGGGGGCCAAGCAACTGGGCCATAGAACAAGTCGAGACCGCAATTGGCTTAGACCTCGTCCCCGAACATCTGCAATCCGGCTTCACCCGCCCCATCACCCGGGCAGAATTTGCTACGCTGGTGGTTGCCCTATACGAAAATCAAAGGGGTGAGATTACCGGGCGTATGGACTTTGTAGACACAAGCGATGAAGCGATCCGTAAAGCGGCTTACATTGGTGTTGTACAAGGCGTAGGTGACGGCAGATTCGCCCCTTCAGACTGCTTAGCACGGGAACAGGCGGCTGTTATGCTTGCCCGCCTAGCCGAAGCTCTCAACCAGCCGCTCCCGGATCATGTTGCGAGCTTCTCCGACATGGGTAGCGTGTCCGACTGGGCAAAGACCGCTGTTGGCCGTGTACAGGCCGCCGACATTATGCACGGCGTGGGCGGAAACATCTTTTCCCCACGGGGGCAATATACCCGGGAACAGAGCATTGTCACTGTCCTGCGCCTATTCGAGTGGCTGGAAGGCTCGGATGCGCACAGGGATTTACATTGGACAACTACGCTTACAGACAGGGGTACATTTACCTTTTCCCCTACCCCTGAGATAACCGCGGGCGACCGGATTGTGGTACAGGCAGGTACGGTTGTTACCTTTGCTGAAATCGGCGGAAGTGAGGCGCGTTTTGGTTATGCCCAGAACCTCATGCTGACGGAACCGGACCTTGATCTGTGGGAAGAGGTTTTATTTGCGGATTTTGTCGAACTGATCGACGACGGGAACTTTGATTTAAGCGGCAGACTGCGGGAGAATATTGCCCAAGTCCCGGCATGGGGTAGCCGCTCAGTCACATTAACGGAACCTGGATTTTATGTTGTGGGGCTTGAGGGTGAATTTTGGTTGTTTGTTGAAGTAATAGGCTAATCAGGATTCCTTATCGCACATGACACAAAGTCAAAAAAGGTGGCGTTCTAGTTTTGTACTAGAACGCCACCTTTTTCTATTTCTTCAGCTTATTTTACAAGTTAGATTCGATTCTCTGAGCCTAGAACATGTTTAATCTTATGCGCTACGAGATGCTTGATGTTCTCTCTGGCTGGCTTCAGATACTGTCTTGGATCGAAGTGATCCGGATGATCTGTGAAGTACTGGCGGATGGTGCCTGTCATGGCGAGGCGGAGGTCTGAGTCGATATTGATCTTACATACCGCCATAGAGGCTGATTTTCTCAGCATATCTTCCGGGATACCGATGGCATCCGCCATGGCGCCGCCGTTTTCGTTGATCATTTTTACATACTCCGGTACGACGGAAGATGCACCGTGGAGAACGATGGGGAAGTTTGGCAGTCTGCGCTCGATCTCTTCCAGGATATCAAAACGGAGTTGCGGCTTTTGACCGGGTTTGAACTTGAATGCGCCATGACTTGTACCGATGGCGATTGCAAGGGAGTCTACACCGGTTTTTGTGACGAATTCTTCTACCTCTTCCGGACGGGTATAAGAGGCTTCTTCTGCGGAGACGTTTACATCATCTTCCACACCGGCAAGACGACCGAGCTCGCCCTCTACCGTTACACCGCGAGGATGTGCGTATTCCACAACTTTACGAGTGAGCTCAATGTTTTCCTCAAAGCTATGGTGGCTACCGTCGATCATGACAGAGGTAAAGCCGCCGTCGATACAGCTTTTGCAGAGTTCAAAGGTGTCGCCGTGGTCTAGGTGGAGCGCCATTGGCAGGCCTGTCTCTTCCAACGCCGCTTCGACCAACTTCATGAGATAGGTGTGGTTCGCATACTTTCTCGCACCGGCTGATACTTGCAGGATCAGCGGAGAGTTCATCTCTTTTGCGGCTTCTGTGATCCCTTGGACGATTTCCATGTTATTGACATTGAATGCACCGATGGCATAGCCGCCGGCATAGGCTTTTTCAAGCATTTCTTTGGTGTTTACAAGTGGCATAGGTCTAGGTCTCCCTTCTATTCTTACAATATGTCCCCACTATAGCATATTTCACGAAATATGGGAAGAAGATTTTGACATTTCATCTATACCAACTTGCAAAATCGTGGTATACTGAATGGGATGGGCTATTTTGAAAGGAGTGTATCTGTGAATATGAAAAACAGTATGATGCCTCCTCATGCCTCAGTGGCTACACGTAGGTTTAAGTCAATCGAGCTTTTTGCAGGTGCCGGGGGATTAGCACTTGGGCTTGAGCAGGCGGGTTTTGATACAATCGGACTAATCGAGTTTGATAAAGATGCCGCTCATACCTTAAAGCAAAATAGACCCGGGTGGAATGTGATTTGCGATGATATTGCCAACATTTCTCCATTGGATTTGGAAACGTTTTTTGATGTTCAGAAAGGCGAATTGGATTTGCTATCCGGGGGCGCACCTTGCCAAGCTTTTTCCTACGCCGGAAAGCGCTTGGGACTGGACGATGCCCGGGGTACATTGTTTTATCATTACGCTATCTTTTTGCGAAAACTACAGCCAAAGACTTTTCTATTTGAAAATGTGCGCGGTCTTTTAACGCATGACCAAGGACGCACCTATCAAACCATACTTGATATTTTCACAGAGGAAGGCTATACGGTTCAAACAGAAATTCTAAATGCATGGGACTATGGTGTCGCGCAAAAGAGAGAGCGTCTAATCATGATCGGAATCCGCAATGACCTTGTTGGAAAATTACACATTGACCCACCAAGGCCGCATACATACAAACCCGTATTGCGAGACATTTTGAATGATGTACCGCCAAGTGAAGGTACACAATATTCGGAACACAAACGCAAGATTTTTGAACTTGTCCCCCCTGGCGGATATTGGCGCGATATACCAGAAGATATTGCGAAAGCATACATGAAAAGTTGCTGGGACATGGGCGGTGGACGTACAGGGATATTGCGGCGGCTTAGTTTGGACGAGCCCTCACTCACTGTCTTGACTTCTCCTTCACAAAAGCAAACAGATCGTTGTCATCCATTGGAAGCACGTCCCTTTACCGTGCGCGAAAATGCACGCTGTCAATGTTTTCCGGATGACTGGGTCTTTTCAGGCAGTGTCGGCCAGCAGTACAAGCAAGTAGGTAATGCTGTGCCTGTAAACCTTGCGTATGAGATCGCGAAAAAAATACATGAGGGATTGGAGCAAATGTAATGTGGCCTTTATCGTTTATTTCTGAAGAAAATTTCCTTGCACACGTTGAAGCGACAATCCAGCAGTATGGTGATAAGCTTGAGCCCTATGATCTAAAGAAATTTAACAAAAATATTATTGATCCCGTGAAGCTCATCTTCGATAAAACAGTCTATCGATTTTCATGGGACGAAATTGTAAGAAACGAAATCTTCCGCCAGCGTGATAAATCCAATAACAATGACATCGGATACTTCCACCAAGGGATATTTCAATATATCGCAAACTGTGAAGTTCCGCCGAGCGGATGGGATGTTGTTTTCTCAAAAGAAGAAGGCATTGATATTTTCGATGGTGACACCGTAAGTCGTGTATTTGTGGAAATGAAAAACAAGCATAATACCATGAATGCGGCTTCGTCCGGAAAGACTTATATTAAAATGCAATCACAACTCCTCAACGATGACGATTGCGCTTGTTTCCTCGTTGAAGCCATTGCAAGGCAGTCTCAGAATATCACATGGACAGTTTCAGTAGATGGTCAACAAAAGAAACATCGGCGCATTCGGCGTGTAAGCATGGATCAGTTTTACGCACTTGTAACAGGGCAAGAAGATGCATTCTATCAGATGTGTATGGTGCTACCCAAAGTCATAGAAAAAGCTATTGCTGACTCTGCTGTAGCGGTTATTCCAGAAGATAGTGTTATTGAAGAATTAAATACTGTGGCTCAATCAAAAAATGGTTCTTTTGCTCTGGCACTGTATATGCTCGGATTTGGTAGTTACACAGGATTTTAGGTATCATAACATGGCTAATAACAGACGCATCACCTGCGTCTATTGTTATAATCACAAAAGGGAGGATTTCAAACAATGAGTGTACCACTAAAAGGCGCTTGCGTTATTGGACAATCTGGGGGGCCGACTTCGGTCATCAATGCCTCGGCTTACGGTGTGATCCGTACTGCCCTCGACAACGAACACATCACAGAGGTATATGGGGCGGCGCATGGGATCAAGGGTGTTTTGGCTGACCAGCTCTATGACATGAGCAAAGAGGACGCGGCAGAGCTTCATCTCTTGCTTAATACCCCCTCATCTGAGCTCGGTTCTTGCCGCTACAAAATTGCGGATCCGGATGTAGACGATACGGACTACAAACGCATTGTGGAGATTTTTGAGAAGCGTAATGTGCGCTACTTCTTCTACAACGGCGGCAATGACTCTATGGATACTTGCAATAAGATCAGCCGCTACTTTGCAAAAGTGGGCTATGAGTGCCGTGTGATGGGTGTGCCGAAAACGATTGATAACGACCTCTTTGGCACCGACCACTGCCCGGGCTTTGCCTCTGCGGCGCGTTATGTAGCGACGAGTTTGATGGAAGTGTACAAAGACGCGCGGGTCTATGACACAGGGCAGATCACCATTGTAGAAGTCATGGGACGCCACGCGGGATGGCTTACAGCGGCGGCGGCGCTTGCCTCTTATGAGGGATGCGGCCCTGACTTTATCTATGTGCCGGAAGTGGCCTTTGACATCGACAAGTTTATCGCAGACGTCTCGGCGTGTTATGCACAAAATGGGAATGCTCTCGTGGCAGTTTCTGAAGGGATCCATGACAAAGATGGCAAGCTGATTGCAGAATACGGCGGTCAGGTTGGCGCAAAAGACTCCTTTGGTCATGCACAACTTGGCGGTCTTGCGGCGACGCTTGCCGGTATGGTAAAAGCGAAAACCGGCGCGAAAGTTCGGGGCATTGAACTGAGCTTGCTACAGCGTAGCGCGGCGCATCTGGCGTCTCAGACGGATATTGACGAGGCCTTCCTCGCCGGGAAAGTTGCCGTTGAGTCCGCTGTTGCCGGGGAGAGCGGGAAAATGGTGGCCTTTGAGCGGGATATGTCTTCCGGCAGTTATGTCTGTAAGACGATTCTCCTGCCTCTGGATAAAGTGGCGAACTTTGAGAAGAAGCTCCCTCTTGAGTGGATCACACCGGAGGGGAATCAGATTACAAAGGACTTCATTGACTACGCCTTGCCGCTGATTCAAGGTGAGCCGAAGCGGACTATGGAGGATTCTCTGCCACGGTTTGCGAAGCTGAAGAAGATCTTGGCTGAGTAGGGATATATGGTTAACGCTCCCCTGCACCGGATGGTGCGGGGGAGCGTTTTTTATTCGTAGGGGACGCACACTGGGCGTCCCGCTTTTTCGGTTTCGGCGCACATCCGGTTGTACAGTGCGGATTTGGGACGCGGGACGCCCGGGTGTGCGTCCCCTACAACGAACCTTGCAATCTACGCGAGCATTGTAGGGCGCGACGCCCTCGGCGCGCCGTGTCCCAAATTTGCAATGCACCATCAGGTTCACTGAAATTAGTACCCCGGCGCGCCGAGGGCGTCGCGCCCTACGGAGGGCATCGATGATTAATCAGATGTGTAGAGAAACCCAAGGACTCACTATATAATCCCCATCAAATCAGCAAGAACAACAACCCCGACACCCCTGCCCCCACTAGGGCATAGATCGGTGGAGGTACACGCTTTAATCCCCCCCTCTTCCCTTCCGTCTTCACAAATCTCATCGCAACTGTCTCTGCTTCTTTGAGGATAGCGGTGGCGTCTACGCCGCTTACGCTGACGTCTTCTTTTACGATGAAGATGGCTTCCTCGAAATAGCGTGGGTCTGGTGATTTTACTACGATTACCCGTCTTGTTATGCCTTTTACCAATTCTCTCACCCCGTTTTGCTCAGAGTCTGCCCGCTCTATTCTGGGAATATACGGTAATTTAGGTTCTTTCTTCTAGGAAAATTGCGAGGACAGTCATGTCATCTTCACAGCCAGCCCGGTCTATGGCTATTTGGAGGAGGGATCTTGCCAGTTCTTTTGCGTCCTTCCCCTCATGTTCAGTGAGTGCCTGGCGGAGCCATTTGTCGTCTTTCTCCATTGTCACGCCATCCGACACTAAGACCACAAAATTGCCGGGATTGATCTTTTGCTCTGCAATGTCTGGGCTCGCTATTTTGCCGTATTTGAGCCCTGCGGCCAGACTCTCTCCCCGAACTACACGAAGGGTTTTGCCCCGTTTGATATACGTCGGAGAGGCGCCGTATTTGTAGAACTTGGCGGCGCCTGTGAATAGATTGAGACACAATAAATCCACAGAGGCACAGCCGGTTAGGTCACCATTTTTGGTCTGGAGGGCGGCGTTTAGGAGTTTCATGGCGATCTCTGGGTTGAGTCCCGCCGCGAGGAAGGCCTCTAGGGCTTCACCGATTTGCTTGCTCTCCCGGGCGGCTTCTATGCCTGTGCCCATGCCGTCTGTTAGGATGACGTAGAGACAGCCGTCTTCCGCTTTGAAGTAACTGCCCCGGTCACCACTGACAGTTTGTCCTCGTCTGCGTACAGAGGCGATGCCGACTGCGGCAGCTAGAGGCTCTTCTTCCATGATGCTGAGACGTTCCTTCGTATTTTCTGTCTCTTTTTGCAGGACACGGACACCGAGGACTGCGCCCATTTTTTCCAGACTATCTTTCCCTCTCAGTAAAGGACGGAGGTTTTCGCCTCTGATCTCCGCGTGGAGCCGTCCGTTTCTGTCACGGAAGACTGCCGCCTTAGCTGAGACGTCTTGGGTACGCAGATAGCGGCGAAGTTTGCGTTCGCGGAAGGTTTCTCGAATGATCTCTTCTTCCAGGTCGAAGGCCAGATTCTCCAGAATCTCTCCCATGTCTGCGTATTGGGTGCAGAGGGTGTGCTGTGTCTCGCGGAGGCGGTTGGTGAATTGTTTCCGCATGGTGAGGGCGCGGAGTTCCGCGTTTACGGTATCTATGTAACGGCTCAGATGGGTGCAGGTCTCTTTGAAATGCTCCGGAAAATCTTCCGCTTTCAGTGCGCCCCGCTTTCGCATGGGGACGCTTGCGTTGTTCATGATGTTCAGGGTATCTTCAAAATCCACAGTCCAGCATAGGTTAGATTGCTCGCATTTTCTGCAACAAACCTCTGCGGCGCGGTCGAAGATCTGGGCAATGTCATTGTCATTCTCGGCACGTACCAGTCCCGGGCGCATGGAATCGCACAGGGTGTGGAAGGCTTTACCCAGACGTTCAATCCGCTGGCGGGTATCTCTCGGATCAGGCGCCTCTGCTTCGTGTTCCATATCATATTCGCCTAAGTCGATGGCGTAAGGCTCGATTAGCCTACCCGGGAGTATGAGGAAGAGTAGGGAGACTATGAACACCTCATACAAGGCCGATAATTGGAGCATCATATCCCATGTCCAGAGGACAGCCACGGTGTTTGCCAGGATGAAACTCGCGGTAAACAGAAGTTTCCCCTGCTTGCCAAAGAGGCCGGAGAATAGGCCAGAAAAGGCGTATGCCATGGAGAAAAAGGGTAGTCCTCCCCCGCCGGCGTCCATGGCGATACCTAGAGCCGCTCCTGTTGCGCTACCGGATCCAAGACCGTTTTTATAGGCGGTGCACATGACTAAAAATAGCGCAAGGAGCCGTCCGATGGATATGCCGCCGGGCAACATGACCCCTCTCAGTGCGATGAGGCAGGTGCCCAATAGCACCAGCATACTAATTGTTCGTTTGAGGCTCGCCCCGGGTTCTGATGTACGCTTGCCAGCAAGTCCCCCGAGGGCGATTTGGAAGAAATAAGTGCTACCGCCGATTAGGGCAATTTCTGTAATATAGAATACCAAGTCCGGAGTTGCCCAAGCAGTGTCTTGGACGTATACAAATCCGGTTGCCGCCGCCATGAAAGCCGCGACTGTGGGTTTAAACCAGAGGCGTTTGTAGCTCCTAAGATCATGGAACACAAAGGCGGAGGCGTATACCAAAACAGACATGGCTACATATTTGAGCCCCCACACGAAGTCGCCGCCCAGATAGCTACCGAGCACCACACCCAAGAGTGCAAGAAACCCCATGATTCCGGGGCCTGATACTGCAACGATTGCAACCCCGAATGGGGTATATCCGCCGAAAACCTCCGCACGGGACAGACCTGCCGCTAAGAGAAACCTTGCGAGGGCGGATAGGACTTTCCCAATCTCCGGTCGCTTGAGTGCGATCTCTCCTTTTAAGTTTAAGTCACTGCTGAGTTGACTTAGTCGTTTTTTAATGGTTGCCATAATGTATCTCCTCCCAAGATGTCCCCTTGGGGATAATCTTTTGTATCGGCACTACACGCCATGATATAGGAAGAGTATAATCTAGTTTACATAAATATTTTTGTCGCTCTCCGCTGGGGATTTTTCATTTTTTTGCGCGGGGAATGTTGGGGAATAGTCGGAGAGTTTTGGCGCATAAAAAATCCCGCAAGGCTTGTTGTTTGCCTTGCGGAATTTGCTTATATCACACGATCCGTTACCCTAGCCTGCGTATCCGCTCATCAGTTGCCAGGATATGCCAAACTTATCTTCAAGCACAACATAAGCGGTACAATATGTGGTGCTACTCATCGGCGTAAGAATCGTCGCCCCATCAGACAATGCTTTATAAGCTACGTTTAAGGCATCGTCTGACTCAAACTCGATCAAGAAACTGATCTTGTTTGACTTGCCGTCATCATATATGCCGAGAGAATCATCGCCTAAACTAAAGCGATTTCTCCCAATCATGATTTCAGAATAGAAGACAAAGTCCTTTTCCTCGTCTTTGCACTGAAAATCCTTTGGGTCTGCCTCTCCATAACGTACCAGTTCTCGCACTTTTGCACCGAAGGCTTCCTTGTATAGCTCTATCGCTTGACTACATTGCCCCCTAAAGGAGATACAGGGTGTGAATTTCGGCATGATTGATTCCTCCAATTTGGTTTTTGAATAATCATATCACACGAAACGCGACAACAGTGTGTCCTGTTTCATATGTACCTTCTCTCAACCTAGGACATATCCTCCGATCTCCATGGGTGATAGGGGTTTCCCCTCTTTGTATACCCGCATGGAGCCGCCTGATATTTCGTCGATGAGCATGACCTCATCCTGGTTTTTGCCGAACTCAAACTTAATGTCGTAGAGTTCTAGGCCGTGCCCTTGCAGGTCTTCCGCGATGAGTCTTGTGATCTGCTCCGTCAGGGTTTTACAAGTTTCATACTCTGGGGCGCTCATGATACCCAACATGGTGAGTGCATCCTCTGTGATGGGCGGGTCTGCCCGGTCATCGTCTTTTAGGGTGGCTTCCACAAAGTAGTCCAGCTCTGCTCCCTTTGTTATATATGCGCCGTATCTGCGCACAAAACTGCCGTCTGCGCGGCGTCTGCAGATGAACTCTACGCCCTGACCGAACACCTGCGCCGGGATCACTTGCATGGTCACTTCTGCGAGGTCACTGTCGATATAATGGGTTGGAATCCCCGCTGTTTTGAGCTTTTCGAAATAATACTTGGTGAGTGCCAGGGATGCGCGGCCTAAGCCTGCAATGCTGAGGCCTACAGCGTTTTCGCCCGGATCAAAGACACCGTCTTTTCCTGTGGCGTCATCTTTTAGCTTTAGAGTGTATGTGCCGTCTGGGTTCTCATACACGTCTTTGGTCTTGCCTTGGTAAATTAACTTTGACATGCTCTGCCCCCTATGTCTGTTCGATAGAAGAGATTGTCACATTGTATGTGTTCCAGATCCTCGTAAAGCTTGTCTTTGGCTTCTTGTAAGCTGGACGCTTTTCTGGCGCAGAGTAACACTCTGCCTCCGGCTGTGACGATACCTTCCTCTGTTTGGTCTGTACCGCAGTGGAAGACGAAAGTGTCTGGTTGGAGTGTGTCTAGCCCTTCTATTCGCACACCTTTTTCATATGCGCCGGGATAGCCTTTCGCGGCAAGCACTACACCGATCACAGCGTCTGTACTCCACTTCAAATCAGGCTCGTCCCCTGCTAGGATGGCTGTGACCCCTTCATAGAGGTCACTCTCTAAGAGGGGAAGCACCACTTCTGTCTCCGGATCGCCGAAGCGGGCGTTGAACTCGATCACCTTAGCGCCGTCTTTGGTGGCGATGAGTCCGGCGTAGAGGATGCCTGTAAAGGGACGTCCTTCCTTTCCCATGGCGCTGGCAGTTTTGCGTAGGATGTTCTGATAGGCGTCTTCTATCATCTCCGCCGGGATTTGCGGGGCTGGAGCATAGGCGCCCATACCGCCTGTGTTGGGACCTTGGTCGCCGTCGTAGGCGCGTTTGTGATCTTGGGCGATCACCATGGGATATACGGCTTCGTCCTTTACGAAGGCCATGAAGGAGAATTCTTCCCCCTCTAGGAATTCCTCTATGACAACCGTGGCACCGGCACTACCGAATCTGTTGGCCTCCAGCATATCTCGGAGCGCCGCGTGGGCTTCTTCTTTTGTGGCGGCGATGATGACCCCTTTTCCCTCGGCTAGGCCGTCTGCTTTGAGCACATAGGGTGGGGTCAGCTCTTCCAGATACCGGCAAGCTGTAGCGTAATCGGTGAACACCTCATAGGCCGCTGTGGGGATCTGATATTTTTTCATCAAATCTTTGGCAAAGGATTTGCTCCCCTCTATGATGGCGGCATTGGCTCTTGGGCCGAAGATGGACAAACCGGCTTCTTCAAAGCGATCTACAATCCCGTCTACGAGGGGCACCTCCGGCCCTACGAAGGTGAGGGAGATGTCTTCTTTTTTGGCAAAATCCAGCAAGGCATCATAGTCTGTGGCGGCGATGTCTATGGGTGTTGCCACAGCTTGCATCCCGGCACGTCCCGGCGCTACATAGACCTCATCCACCTGGGGAGATTGGGCGAATTTCCATGCCAGAGCATGTTCCCGTCCGCCGCTTCCGATAATCAAAACCTTGTTCATGGGTAAACTCTCCTTTTCCTAGTGCCTAAAATGGCGGATGCCTGTAAAAATCATGGCGATATCGTGGGCGTCACATGCTTTGATGGATTCCTCATCTCTCACACTGCCTCCCGGCTGGATGATGACGCGGATGCCCGCTTTTGCCGCTTCTTCCACGGTGTCTGGCATGGGGAAGAATGCGTCTGATGCTAGGACGGCGTCCTGCGCTTGCTCACCCGCCTCCGCGATGGCGATTTTTGCCGCACCTACGCGGTTGGTCTGGCCAATGCCGATGCCGATGGTTCGCTTGTCTTTTGCGATTACAATGGCGTTGGATTTTACGTATTTTGCGACAATCCACGCGAATTTTGCTGTCTCTAACTCCGCTTCTGTTGGCTTTCTCCGGGTTGGAATTGTTACTGTTGCTTGATCGAAACCGTGGGCATCTTGTCCTTGGATGAGTAGGCCTCCGCTTATGGATGTTACCTGTTTGCCTGTGGTTTTTTGTGCTGTATCCACTCGCAATAAACGCAGGTTTTTCTTTTGTGTTAAAATGGCAAGTGCTTCTTCAGTAAAGCCTGGCGCTAGAATGATCTCCAGGAATGTCTCCTGTAGCCGCTCTGCACAGGCTTCGTCTACCTCTCGGTTGAGGGCGATGATTCCGCCGAAGATGGATACAGGGTCTGCCGCATAGGCTTCTTTATAGGCTTCCAAGATAGTCGCTCCCATACCCACGCCGCAGGGGTTCATGTGTTTGATTGCCACTGCCGCAGGTTCGGTGAATTCTTTCACCAGCATGAGGGCGACATCCGCGTCTCCGATGTTGTTGTAAGATAGTTCTTTGCCATGGAGTTGTTCTGCTGATAACAAGGTGTGATCGGCTGACAGCTCGCTGTAAAGTGCGGCGGATTGGTGGGGATTTTCTCCGTAGCGCAATTCTTGCTTTCGCTCATAGGTCAATGTCAGCTTTTCCGGGAATTCCTCTTCTGTGAGGTAAGAGGCAATTAGTGCGTCATAGGCGGCGGTATGGCGGAAGGCTTTTGCCGCCAGGATACGCCTGGTGTCTGCACAGACCGTGCCATGTTCCAATTCGCCCCGTACCATGTCATAGTCGTCTGGATCTACAATCACTGTCACAGAAACGTGGTTTTTCGCGGCGGCACGTAGCATGGTTGGACCGCCGATGTCGATGTTTTCTATGGCCTCGTCAAAGCTTGCGTCCGGCTTTTCTATGACCGCTTGGAAGGGGTATAGATTGACTGCTACCAAGTCGATGGGTGTGATATTAAAATCAGAAAGCGTTTTCATATGGATCAAATCCCCGCGCCGGGCAAGGAGGCCACCGTGGACAGCAGGGTGCAGGGTTTTGACGCGGCCGTCCAATATTTCCGGGAAATTCGTCACCTGGGAAATGTTTTTGACCGCTAGGCCGTTTTGTTTCAGCAACTCATAGGTGCCGCCGGTGGAGATTACTTCAAACTCTTTTTCTATGAGTATCCTCACAAAATCTACGATACCTCTTTTGTCTGATACACTGATTAATGCACGCTTTTTCATCTTTTGCACCTTTTCTAGTCTCTAAATAGTTCGTTTAATGTCTCAATATAGAGCACATGCTCCGTCTGATGGATGCGCTGTGCCAGAGTATCCAAAGTATCTGTTTCTTCTATCGCCACTGTTCGCTGGGCGATGATGGGGCCTGTGTCCATTCCGGCATCTACGTAGTGGACGGTGACTCCGGTTTCGGCTATACCGCTCTCATAGGCTTGTTCGATGGCGTTTTTTCCCGGAAATCTTGGAAGTAAAGACGGATGGATGTTGATGATCCGGTTGGGATAGGCTTCTAAGAGTGTATGTCCGATGAGGCGCATGTAACCTGCTAGGATAATGAACTGGATTCCCCGTTCTCTGAGTAGGGTTTGAAGTTCTATCTCATAGGCCTCTTTGCTTGGATAGGCTTTTGGTGAAAAGGCGAAGACTTCTATTCCGCAAGACTCTGCCCGGGTAATGACATAGGCTTCCGGTTTGTCGCACACTAAAAGTGAAACATTGGCCTCTAGCTCTCCGGCTTTGACCGCTCTGACAATTGCCTCAAAGTTGGAGCCGTTCCCTGATGCAAAAACTGCTATGTTTTTCATAGGAAGGTCACACCCTCACCTTTTATTACCTCGCCGATGATCTCTGCCTGTTCATTCTGCATCCGCAGGTGTGCAAGCGCCGCCTGGGCTTCCTCTTTTGGCAAAACAAGTACCATGCCAATTCCCATGTTGAACACGTTGTACATCTCTTCTTCCGCCAATTGGCCTTGTTCCTGTAAGAAGGAGAAAATCCGTGGGATCTCCCATGTGCCGCGCTCTATGGAGACTCTCAGTCCCTCTGGCAGAATGCGGGGGATATTTTCGAAGAAACCACCGCCTGTGATATGCGCCATCCCCTTTGGACGGCAGACTTTGAGCAGATCTAAGATAGGTTTCACATAGATGCGGGTGGAGGTGAGAAGTGTCTCTCCCAGAGGTTTGCCGAAGCCTGCATAGGTTTCATGGAGAGATAAGCCGCAGTCTGCGATGAGTTTTCGTACCAGAGAAAATCCATTGCTGTGTACACCGCTAGAGGGCAATCCAATGAGGACATCACCGGGGGTGATGCGGGCGCCTTTGATCATCTCTGCTTTTTCTACCGCACCCACGCAAAAACCCGCTATGTCATATTCGTTTGCTTGGTACATGCCGGGCATTTCCGCAGTCTCACCGCCGATTAGGGCACAACCTGCCTGAACACAGCCCTCGCTTACACCGGCTACAATGGCTTCGATCTGGGGAGGACTGAGTTTTCCACAGGCGATATAGTCTAGGAAGAATAGGGGTTTCGCGCCTACGGTTATGATGTCATTGGCACACATGGCGACAGCGTCTATGCCGATGGTGTCGTGCTTGTCCAGTTGGAAGGCCAGCATAAGCTTGGTACCGACACCATCTGTGCCGCTTACCAAAACGGGTTCTTTCAAACCCTCTGGGGAGAGATCAAAGAGGCCGCCGAAACCGCCTAGTTCGCCGATGGCGCCGGGGATTTTTGTTCTGGCTATATGGCTTTTCATGCGGGATACCGCTTCGTAACCTGCGTGTAAATCTACGCCGGCGCTTTTGTATTGATCTGACATGTTTCTTATTTCCTCTCTCTAGGCGAAGTCATACAGAGGCGTTGGGTAGTCTCCGTTGAAATAGGCCATGCATAGCCCTCTATACTTGCCGGGGAAGGGTAGGTTCACGGCTTCAATCAGCCCCTCTTCGCTTAGGAAAGAGAGAGAGTCTACACCGAGGATTTCGCGGATTTCTTCTACGGAGTTTCTGTATGCGATGAGTTCACTGGGGTCTTTGAAGTCGATCCCGTAGAAGCAGGGATATTTTAGGGGCGGACAGGCGATTCTCATGTGGACTTCTTTCGCGCCCGCGTCCTTCAATAGTGTTACCAGTCGCTTGCTGGTGGTGCCTCTTACAATGGAGTCGTCAATGAGCACCACTCGTTTACCTTCCACAACGCCGCGTACCGCTGAGAGCTTCATTCTTACCCCCTGCTCTCTCAACTCTTGGGAGGGCTTGATGAAGGTTCTGGCTACATATCTGTTTTTGATCAGGCCGATTTCATAGGGGATCCCCGATGTCTCCGCGTAACCGATGGCGGCGGATATACCGGAATCCGGCACCGGTACAACTACGTCTGCCTCTGCCGGGGATTCCTTTGCCATTTTCTTTCCCATATTTTTCCGAGCTGTGTGGACATTCATCCCGCCGATGTTGGAATCCGGTCTGGCGAAATAGATGAATTCCATGCTACAAATGGCCATCTCCCCCGCCTCTGCGTAGTGGAGGGTCTGTAGTCCATTCTCGTCGATGACAACCAGTTCACCGGGCTCTACATCTCTCACAAACTCGGCGCCGATGACATCAAAGGCGCAGGTCTCTGAGGCGATGACATAGGCCTTGCCCAGTTTCCCGATGGATAGGGGGCGGATCCCATTGGGGTCCCGCGCCGCCATCATTTTGTTGTTTGTCAGGAGCAAATAGGCAAACCCGCCCTTGATCCGTGCCAAGGATGCCGCTAAGCTCTCCACCAAATTTGCACGGGATGTGCGTTTGATCAAGTGGGCCAAAATCTCAGAATCAGAAGTGGTTTGGAAGATGCTCCCTTGCTCCTCCAACTCCCGCCGGAGACTCTGCGCGTTTACCAAGCTTCCATTATGGCAAATTGCCAGACTGCTTTTTTCAAAGTGGAACAACAGGGGCTGGATCTCTGCGATGTCGCCTCGATTCAGGGCGGCATAGCGGACATGCCCGATGGCGGCGGTGCCGGTGAGTTTCTCCAGAGCCTCTTTTGAGAACACTTCTGATAACAGACCCGCGCCTTTTTGCCGGAACAGTCCATCCTCGTTCTTTACCACCATCCCCGCGCCCTCTTGTCCCCGGTGTTGCAGGCTATGGAGACCGTAATAGGTCACTTGGGGGGCGTCTTTGTGCCCCCATATGCCGAAGATGCCACACTCTTCGTTTAAACCTCTTATTTCAGCAAGCACGCGATTGCTCCTTCCCAATGGGTTCTCATGTGATCTACCGGGATATTGAGCACCGGAGCATCGTTTACCCGCAGGTCTAGTTGACCCTTGTCTGTTACATGACCAATCCGCTCTGCACCTGTGAGCTCTGCGAAGACTTCCCGGTGTTCAGCCGGGACGCTTACGACAAAGCGGGATTGGCTCTCAGAAAACAGGAGTGTCGCCGGGTCATCTGCTGTCATATTGATCTCAGCGCCCAGACCTTTGGCATTCATCAGACACTCTGCCAAACAGACGGCCAGGCCGCCCTCTGAGATATCGTGGGCTGAGCGTACGAAGCCTTTTTGGATCGCCTCACGCAGGCTGTCTTGATTGCGTTTTTCTGTTTCCAGATCAAGTGATGGCGGTTTGCCGAAGATCTCGCCGTCGTTTTGCAACTTCTGCAGTTCACTTCCGCCGAATTCCGGATGGGTCTCTCCGATGAGATAGATGGCATCGCCCACATTCTTGAACTCTGATGTGGTGATATGCGCCAAGTCTTCGATGAGTCCCACGATCCCGATGGTAGGCGTTGGATAAATGGCAGAGCCGCTTCGCTCGTTGTAGAGGGAAACATTCCCGCCGATGACAGGGGTGTTTAGTACTGTACAGGCCTCGCTGATGCCTGTGACGGACTGTTCCATCTGCCAGAAAATCTCTGGGTTTTCGGGAGATCCGAAGTTTAAGTTATCTGTGATCGCAAGGGGCTTGGCGCCTGTGGCTGTCACATTCCGAGCCGCCTCTGCTACTGCGATTTTTCCGCCGATGTAGGGGTCTAGGTACACATAGCGGGCGTTACAGTCTACGGACATAGAGAGGGCTTTACCTGTGTCTCTGATCCGAATTACACCGCCGTCTGAGCCGGGAGGAACCACCGTGTTTGCCTGTGCCATGTAGTCGCATTGCTCGTAGACGAAACGCTTGCTTGCAATTGTGGGCTGACAGAGGAGCTTTAGCAGGGTTTCGGCATAGTCTGCAATAGGTTTTGGGCTTGCATCGCGATTTTGTAGCTCCTTGTAATACAGAGCCTCTCGGGAGGGTTTGTGATATTCCGGCGCGTCTTCTGCCAATGCGTCCGCTGGGACTTCGGCACAGAGTTCGCCCTTGTGATAGAGGCGGATATACTTGTCTTTTGTTACCTTACCTACGGTTACAGCCTCTAGGCCGTATTTGGCGAAGATATCAATCACTTCTTGCTGGCGGTCTTTGTCTACAACGAGGAGCATTCTCTCTTGAGATTCACTGAGCATCATCTCATAGGGAGTCATGTTTGCTTCTCTTTGAGGCACCAGGTCTAGGTTCATCTCAATGCCCATGCCACCCTTTGAGGCCATCTCGGAGGAGGAGGAAATAAGACCTGCCGCGCCCATGTCTTGGATGCCGATTAGGGCTGGGCTCTTCATTACTTCCAAACAGGCTTCCATCAGGAGCTTCTCTAGGAAGGGATCCCCCGCTTGTACGCTGGAGCTTTTTTCTTCTGATTCCTCTGAAAGTTCCACGCTTGCAAAGGTAGCGCCATGGATGCCGTCTCTGCCTGTTGGGGTGCCGGCGTACATAATGGCGTTGCCCTCTCCTTTTGCAACTCCCTTTTGCATGTCTTCATGGCGGAGTAGTCCGACACACATGACGTTTACAAGAGGGTTTGAATCATAACAAGCATCAAACTGGATTTCACCGCCCACGATGGGAACACCGATGCTGTTTGCGTATGCGCCGGCACCCTCTACGGCTCGCTTGAAGAGATATTTGGTGCGTTCTGTGGTGAGTTCTCCGAATCGGAGAGAACTTAAAACCGCCACTGGGCGGGCGCCCATGGAGAATACGTCTCGAATCAAGCCTCCCACGCCTGTTGCGGCGCCTTCATAGGGCTCTACAGCGGATGGGTGGTTGTGGGATTCCAGTTTGAACACAGCGGCAAGGCCATCGCCGATGTCTATGACTCCCGCACCCTCTCCTGGGCCTTGGAGGACTATGTCGCCCTTTGTGGGGAATTTCCGCAGGAGGACTTTTGAGTTTTTGTAGGAACAGTGCTCTGACCACATAACGGAAAATAGGCCTAGCTCCGTGTAATTGGGAAGCCGCCCCAGGATATTTTTTACCAGTTCAAACTCCTCATCTGTCATTCCCATTTGGGTGTAGATGCGGCTTTGTTCGATTTCTTTCGGAGTCATCATAGTCCCATCCTCCATGTCTCTAAGATTGACTGGAACAGCCGTTTTCCGTCGTCACTGCCGAGGAGTTTCTCCACTGCGCGCTCAGGATGGGGCATGAGGCCTAGGACATTGCCAGTCTCGTTTACAATCCCCGCAATGTGCTCTGTGCTACCGTTTGGATTGTCTTTGTAGGTGAATACAATGCGGTTTGTTGCTTTTAGTTCACGGATTGTCGCTTCATCCGCCCAGTAGCGACCTTGTCCGTGGGCGATTGGGAGCTCTATGGTCTCCCCTTTGGTATATTCTTTGGTAAACATGGTTTCATTGTTTTCCACCACCACAGAAGCCATGCCGCACATGAACCGTAGGATTTCATTCTGCAAGAACGCGCCGGGTAAGAGCCCGGCCTCTGTCAAGATTTGGAAACCATTACAGATACCAAGGACAGGTTTTCCTGCAAGCGCCGCTTCTTTGATAGCGGGGATAATTGCCGTTCTTGCCGCCAAGGCGCCGCATCTCAGATAATCTCCATGAGCAAGTCCGCCGGGTAAGAGGACTGCGTCATAGGCATCTAGATTTGTCTCTTTGTGCCAGATATATTCCGCTTCGCAGTCTAGGAGGTCTTTGACTGTATGATATAGTTCCCGCTCCCCGCTGGTTCCCGGGAATACAACTATTGCAAATTTCATCAAGCAATCTCCTCTATCTCGATGCGGTATGTCTCCATTACGGGATTGACAAGGAGTTTTTCGCACATTTCCTCTATGCCGCCCACATCTTCTACGGTGAGTTCGATCATTTTGCTCAGACGTACATCCCGGACGTTTTCAAATCCGAGTTCATGCAAGGAGTTCTTTACAGCAGAGCCTGCCGGGTCGATGATGCTTTCTTGTAATGTGACAAATACTTTTACTTGATACATGTGGCTTCACTCCATATCTTTGTTTTATTTATGAGTTCTAGTACTGTGTCTGTGTCTCCCAGGACATTGACATGTCCCATTTTTCTCTTATCTACGGCTTGGGCTTTGCCGTAAAGATGCAGTTTCCCTGTGCCTAGGAGGGGCAAATAGGGGGCCAGGTTCTGCATGTTTTCTTTGTCCATATGATCGCCTAGGATGTTGACCATTACAACAGGAATATGGAGCGCAGTGTCTCCCAAGGGAATACCGCAGACTGCACGGATGTGTTGCTCAAATTGGCTGGTGAGACAGGCATCGATTGTATAGTGTCCGGAATTGTGGGGGCGGGGAGCCAGTTCGTTGATGTAGATTTTGCCGTCTACCACAAACATTTCAATAGCTAGTACGCCAATCACATTTAGATTCTCTGCGATTTTGTGGGCGTAGTCTAAGGCTTCTTGCTCCACTGCTTTTGAGATTCGTGCCGGGACAATGGAGAGGTGGAGGATGTTGTTCACGTGGACATTTTCCGAGACAGGGAACACCGCCGTCTCGCCGCTGGTGCTCCGGGCGACGATAACGGAGATTTCCATGGAGAAGGGCATGAACTTCTCCAGAATACACTCGCTCTTTGCCGCTAGGTCTTTGCCGCGTTCCAGATCCGCTTCTGTGCGCAGTACAACTTGTCCCTTGCCATCATAACCGCCGGTGGTGGTCTTTAGGACACTGGGGTAAAATACCTTTGCTTCCAAATCTTCCGCCCCTTCAATGAGGCAAAAGTCTGCCACTGGAATGCCCATATCGGCGATGGCGCTTTTTTCTCTGAAGCGGTGTTGGGTGATCTTGAGGACGTCACTGCCCTGGGGCAGATAAGCGTGTTTCTCTAAGTAGGCTAGGGCATCGTAGTCGATATTTTCGAACTCATAGGTGATCACATCGCTGATTTCCGCCAATTTCTTAATGGCATCCATATCGTCATAGGCCGCTGTGATCTCGATGTCCGCCACCTGTGCGGCGGGGCAGTTTGGGGTGGGGTCTAGGATCGCCGTGTAGTAGCCCATGGATTTGGCGGCGAGGGACATCATTCTTCCCAGCTGTCCGCCGCCGATGATGCCGATTGTCTGATAGGGCATGATTTGCTTTGTCATCCTTACACTTCGCTTTCTAATATAGACTCTTTTATGGTTTCTCTTCTGGCCTGCAGGGTTTCATATAACATCGGATCAAAAGCGCCTAAAATCTGTGCCGCTAGGAGCCCGGCGTTGGTTGCACCCGCTGTGCCGATTGCTGTAGTGGCAACTGGGACACCGCCTGGCATTTGCACGATGGATAAAAGGGAATCTAAGCCGCTTAAGGCTTTCGACTGTACAGGGACGCCGATGACAGGCAGATTTGTGCAGGAGGCCACCATACCGGGCAAATGCGCGGCGCCCCCGGCTCCCGCGATGATGACTTTCAGTCCGCGATCTGCGGCGGTTTTTGCGTATTCGATCATGTAGTCCGGTGTGCGATGGGCGGAGACTACTTTTTTCTCGTAAGGGATCTCTAACTCTTCCAAAATCTTGCAGGCCTGTTCCATTGTTCCCCAATCGGATGTACTGCCCATGATGACGCCAACCAAAGCTTTCATTGAAATTCCTCCACTTTGTATGAGTGTGTGACTGCTCGCATATAGGCGCTATAAATACGAAAAGAGCCGTAGCAACCTTAGGTCCCTAATGCTCTTTTCCGTCTGTATTCATTTTTTGCTACATGCAATGCAAAAAGGCATTTTTTACCTCTTTCCGCTTACAGTTACATTCTTTGGTAAGAGAGTATCATTCCCCAAATAGCTTGTCAATAGCTTTGCATATTTTTGGATACACAGACAAAACAGAGGGTTTTGATCTCCCCTTTTATTACGCTCTGTCTACTGAAAATTATTGTAAGGCCAACACAAAAAGTAAGCAACAGCAAGGGAAACTAGCCACCTCGAAACAGCCGTTTATAAATCGCGCGGCCTGCCGGGGTGGCGGCTGTTCCGCCCTTGCCGGTTTCTCTGAGATCTGTCGGCATGGCGCGGCCCACGTGGAGCATGGCAATGATCATCTCATCGGCGGGGATCACACTTTGCATCCCTGCCAGCGCCATATCCGCACTGATGACGCCATTTACCGCTTGGGAAGCGTTCCGCTGGGCGCAGGGGACTTGAACGAGACCTGCAACCGGGTCACATACGAGGCCTAATACATTCATCAGTGTGAGAGCCACCGCGTGGTCGATCATCTCATTTGTGCCGCCAGCTAGGTAGATTGTAGCCGCGGCAGACATTGCGGCGGCTACACCGCACTCCGCCTGGCAACCACCTTCCGCACCCGCTACGGTTGCCCGCATCATGATGACTGCTCCGATTCCCGAGGCGATTAATAGGGCTTCCAATAGGGTTTGCTCGTCTGCATCATACTTTTCGCCTACAGTGAGGAGGACGGTGGGGACGATCCCACAGGCACCGGCAGTGGGTGCGGCACAGATTTTCCCCATGGAGGCGTTGACTTCGCTGGCGGATAGGGCTCGTGCCATAAGCTTGTTGATGAATGATCCGGCAACTCCCCCACCTTCGGCATAGATGTTCTGTTTTTGCGCGAGACCCTCAATGAGGCCGCCTAGGGTAGGCTGGGGCTCATGAAGCGCTTTTTCCGCAGAGCGGCGCATGACTGTGAATCGTTCTGCCATGCGGGTCATGACCTCTGCTTCTGTCAGGTGTGACACCTGCATCTCCGCTTCCAGCACAACTTGCCAGAGAGGGATCTGCCGCTCACGGGCTTGGTCTAGTAGCTTTGCAATGGAATCATACATAGGCGTAATCCCTCCGGTGTTTCGTTATATAGACAGGTTTATCACGCGGGCATTGTATACATCGGGCAATTTTGCAATCGCCTCTACGATTGTTTGATCTAGGGGGTCGTCTGTCTCCGCTATGGTGCTTGCATCACCGCCGCGGGTGCGCCGGCTGTGACGCAGGACGCCGATGTTGATGCCCGCATCACTTATGACGCGGGAGATTTCGCTGATCATACCGCGGCGGTCTAAGTGTTCTACAAAGAGTGTGGGAAGCGCGCCGGAGAAGGATGTTTCAAACTCGCCCACACGTGAGATTTCAATCTGTCCGCCGCCGATGGAGGAACCCACCACTTGGAATGTAGCGCCGCTTTGGAGCCCGAAGGTGATCTGGACGGAGTTTTCATGTACATCCTCCAGTGTGACGGGCTGATAATCCCAGGTGATCCCTGCCGATGTCGCCAGTGACTCTGCGTCTCGGATGGCTTCGTCGTCTTCGCAGATGCCTAGAACACCAGCCAGAAGCGCTTTATCTGTGCCGTGTCCCAGATAGGTATCATAAAAAGAGCCGTGGAGGCCGAAACTCACATGGGAAAATGGCTCCGGCGTGAGCGCCGCCGCCACACGGGCAAGCCGTGCTGCCCCTGCTGTGTGGGAGCTGGAAGGACCGATCATCACGGGGCCTGTTACTTCGAATATGCTGATTATGGGAAACGCCTCCTTTTGTAAGGGACTGTACTTATAATATTACCTGAAAAGGCGGTTTCACGCAACTTGTTTTGTTGCGGGATGGTAGGGGCGGGGTCTGCCCGCCCGCAGGTAATGGATTTCTCTGCATGATTGGCGGTGCGGCGAAACTTGAAACATGCGGACGGCCAGTGGCCGCCCCTACAAAAAATCCCGATGGTACTGCAATGTTCATCGTAGGGCACGACGCCCTCGGCGCGCCGTGTCCCAAATTTGTAACGCAACATCAGGTTCACCGAAATTGATACCCCGGCGCGCCGAGGGCGTCGCGCCCTACAAGTGTCACCACAGCTATATACACAGAAAGAGTCCGGCACTATTTGTGCCGGACTCTTTGCTTGGATAGAAACATAAATAGGGGGAAATGGAAGGAGTGGGTTTTGTATCTAAACGCCGCTTGGGGTGCGGCTGTTTATTTGGGGGGTGGGGTGTCCCTTGAGACACCCCGTGTGTGCAATTGAAGGAGAATGTGTGTCCTTGTTGGATGTTCTTATTATAGCCCCTAGTTATGTCCAGATTATGAATATGCATAAAACAGTTTGTGAACAAAAGTGTAAGAATTTATGAACGATGCGGCTATCTTTGCACCCAGGCGTTTCCTTGCCATTCGAAACGTGTAGTGATGGTCTGTCTGGCCTCATAGGTGATGTGCAGGATTTCATCTGTCTCCCAGTGTAGTGTCATAGGCGTAGTGTCATTCCAGTGTACAGTATAGATTCTCTGAGGATTTGGGCGAAGGACACCTACAAGGAGATTAACATCCCTGTCTTGCGGTGTGACCTCGATCCACGTAGTGACCCTTCCGAGGCTGTTGTAGTCTATCACTTCGACAGAATGTATCCCATTTGGAGACAGCTCTGTCTGCCTTACTTGGGTGGTGCCGGGGGGCGAGGTGCCAAGCATGGACAACCAAAGAACAAGGAACATCGGGTAGACCACTAGGACGAGGACATATACTATCCCAAAGATAACTTTCACGATTCGCTTTTGTCTGCACGCAAAGAACAGAATCAGACTGCATATTAGGGTCACGATGGCGAGTATACCATAGAGATAGCTCTCATAGGCGATCATAATCAACACTACGAAGAACAGCGCAATCATGGGTAGGATGGCATTCACGATGCTGGAGAATGGGGTTCGTTCCCCACGGCATCGAAATCCGTCTATGGTAAGCGCGATGATGATTGCAAGCGCAAGGCTAACATGCAAGACCTCGTGTACGGGGACGAACATGTAATTGGCTAAACGCATTAGGGTGTAGATGATTGCGTGTATGAGGAGAAACATGGCTAGTCCCATGCGGCGGAGAGGGAGGAGTCGTCTAGTCATGTAACCGCACCCAATCTCTTCCCTGCCGTCGGAAAGATATCGTGTCTTCTCCGTATTTGTCGCTGAAGGTGATATGCACAATTTCATCTGTCTCCCAGTGTAGCGTGACATCTGTAACCACGACCCAATGCCCGGTGTGAATCCTCTGCGGTCTTAGGCGCAGTTCGCCTACCAAGATGTTTACACTCCTGCCTTGACCTGTGACATAAATCCATGTGTTCCCGCCCACTGTACCCGGGGCAGTATTTTCTACGACTTCGGCCAGATAGGCACCGCTCGGAGACAGTGCGGCCTGTTTCACTCCAGCATAGTTGGAAGGCTCGGAAAAAAGTGAACTGACCAGTGCGAGTGTGAAGATGAGCATGGGTATGATTAAGATGAGGCTATGCAATACACCTAGGGTAAGTTTCAGTGTACGGCTCTGGGCGTGGGCGAAAAATAGAACCATACTGCACACGAAAGCTGTCAGGAACAGTAGGAGATACAAGGGACTCTCCCCGCCATGATCTGCAAAGGATATGACAAAGTATAGCGCGATGATAGGCAGAAGCGCATTTGCTATCCTTGAGAATCTCGTCCGATCACGGCGCGTTCTGAATCCGTCTATGGTGAGGGTAAGGGTGATTGCAAGAATAATCCCAACTTGCAGTGTCTCGTATACAGGGATAAAGGTGTAACCAAGCCAACTGATTAGCCAGTAGATGACACCATGTACGAGAAGAAACATGGCTAGTCCCACGCGCCGGAGAGGCAGAAATCGTTTAGTCATGTAACCGCACCCAGTCGTTTCCTTGCCGCTGGAAGCGCATGATGACGTGTGCAGGATCATCAATGTGGATGATGTACAAGACTTCGTCTGTCTTCCAGTGGGGTACCATGTATTGAGAGCCGCTCCATCTTCCGCTGAAAATGTTCTGTGGGCTTGGGCGCAGTTCACCTACTAGGATATTTATAGTTTTGCCTTGGGGCGTGACATATATCCATGTGTTGCCGCCTAATGCGCCTTGGCTGTTTTCTACGACCTCGGCTAGATATATCCCACCAGGTGACAATTCTGCCTGTCTCACTTCGGTGTGGCCGAACTGGGGTAAGAGTGCCCCAATCAGTGCAAGTACGAAAAAAAGCATTGGCACGGCTAGGACAATGGAATATATAACCCCAAGTACAATCTTCACTTTTCGACTGTGTGTGCAGACAAAAAATAGAACCACACTGCACACAAGAGCTACGATGAACAGCAGAAGATAAAGAAAGCCGCCATTTGTGATGGTTCCTACAAAGAACAGTGCAATCATAGGCAACAGAGCATTCACTGCGCTTGAAAACTTTGTTCGATCATCGCTCCAGCCTATGCCGTCTATCATGAGTATGATAATAATCACAACCGCAATGCTGACTTGTAACACTTCATGCATAGGGACAAAGATGTAGCCAAATCTGTTGATTAGCCAGTAGACAACCCCATGCACAAAGAAAAACATGGCAAGCCCCACACGGCGGAGGGGCATGAGACGCCTAGCCACCTAGCTGTACACGGCAGAATTTCTTCTTCCCGCGGCGTAGGATGATGCCTTCGCCCGCTAGATCTCCTGCTGTGAAGCTCTTGTCAAAGCTCTCCACACGTTCTCCAGCCGCTTCTACGCCGCCTTGTTCCACAGCGCGTCTGGCTTCGCTCTTGGAGGGGCAGAGCTCTGTTTTGAGGAGTAGGCTTAGAATGTCTATGCTACCCTCTGTGAGATCAGATGCCTCCAGTGCCACGGTTTGCATATCTGCCGCGCCTCCGGCTGTGAAGAGGGCTTTTGCGGTTTCACCCGCCTTTGCGGCTTCTTCCGCGCCGTGGACGAGAGCCGTTAATTCGTGGGCTAGAATCTCCTTTGCTCGGTTTAGCTCCTTGCCTTCCCAACTTGCCATCTGGTCAATCTCAGATAGAGGGAGGAAAGTGAGCATACGGAGACAGTTGATCACATCCGCGTCGTCAATGTTACGCCAGTATTGGTAGAACTCAAAGGGAGATGTCTTCTCCGGGTCGAGCCAGACGGCGCCGGATTGGGTTTTGCCCATCTTGTTACCCTCTGAGGTGAGGAGGAGCTTGAATGTCATGCCGTAAGCGTCCGCACCGGCACCTCCCTCTTCCATTGCAGTCTTTCTGCGGATGAGCTCGGTTCCGGCTAGGATATTTGACCACTGGTCATCGCCGCCGAATTGGAGGACGACATTGTGCTCTTTGAAGAGGACATAGAAGTCATAGGCCTGCATGATCATATAGTTAAACTCTAGGAAGCTAAGACCTTTTTCCCAGCGGGCTTTGTAGGCCTCTGCGGTTAGCATCCGGTTAACAGAGAAGTGGGCGCCCACTTCGCGGAGGAGTTCGATATAACCGAGATCCAGGAGCCAGTCGGCGTTGTTTACCAGCATGGCTTTGTCTTCTGAGAAGTCTAGGATCTTGCTTGCTTGCTTTCTGAAACACGCACAGTTGTAGTTGATTTGCTCCATGGTGAGCATTTGGCGCATATCTGTTCTGCCGGAGGGATCACCCACCATAGTCGTACCGCCGCCCAGGAGAAATACAGGGACATTCCCCGCCTGTTGCAGATGGCGCATGATGATGAGTTGGAGCATGTGTCCTACGTGGAGGCTATCTGCTGTGGCATCGAAGCCGATGTAGAACTTGGCGCCGCCTCGGTCTAGGAGTTCCTGAATCTCTTTCTCATTTGTCACTTGGGCGACAAGCCCGCGGGCTTGTAGTTCTGCGAATACACTCATGTCTATTTCTCCTTTGATTTCTTATATTGTTCCGCCGCTTCCAACTGTTCACTGGCAGAGAGAAGGCTTAGCTCTGTGATATTCTCTCCCCCGGTGAGTCTTGCAAGTTCGTGCTTGCGGCCTTCTAGATCAAGGGAGCCGACTTGGGTATAGGTTCTGCCCTCTGAGACGGATTTGGAGATGAGATAGTGTCCGTCTGCCAAGGCGGCAATCTGGGGTAAGTGGGTGACGCAAAGGACTTGTTTGCCCCTTGCGATCTTGCTCATCTTCTCCCCCACACGCTGGGCGGCGATGCCGGAGACACCGGTGTCTACCTCGTCGAAGACCATGGTCTTTACGATATCATTCTCCGCCAGGACGCTTTTGAGGGACAGCATAATCCGGGCAAGCTCGCCCCCTGAAGCGATCCGGCTGATTTTGCCGAGCTTTTCACCGGCGTTGGCGCTCATGACAAAACTGATGTCATCTAAGCCTGTTTGATCCGGCTCCCGCTCCTCGAACTCCACTGCGAAGCGTACGCCTTTCATGCTGAGATCAGATAGCTCTGCAATGACGCGGGCTTCCATGGTCTTTGCTGCCTCTTGGCGCGCTGTGCGGAGGGCTTCTCCCATTTGGAGCATTTCCTGCTTTGTCTCTGCCAGGGCTCCCTCTAGTTTGACTGCCCGATCCGCGGAGGCTTCTAGGGAGTCTAGTTCCGTCCTGCACTTCTCCAGATATTCCAGCATGGAAGCCTCGTCCCCGCCGTATTTGCGGGCTAGTCTAGTCAGGAGAGCTAGGCGTTCCTCAATTTCGTCTTGCTCCTGGGGCGAGAATTCCAATTGATCCCGTAGGTCACGGAGCATTTCTAAGGTGTCTTCTAATCCGTAGTGCAGATCCCTAAGATTTTCCGCTACTGGACTGAATGTGTCCGAAAGGGTGGCGGCATAGCTAATTTGATCGTTTGCCCGGCCTACCAGTGCAGATGCTCCTTCCCCTGTGTCGTTGTCACCGTAAAGGACGATGAATGCCTCATTGACGGATTCCGCCAGTTTTCCGGCATTTGCCAAGAGCGTTCTCCGCTCGCGGAGTTCCTCCTCTTCACCGGGACGGATTTCGGCTTTGTCCAGTTCTTCGATTTGGAAGCTTAGGGTATCAATCCGGCGGGCTTTTTCACTTTCGTCCATTTGGAGGGCATTGTATTCCTTCACCACCGCTCGATGGGCGTTATAGGCCGCCTCATAGTCTCGGCGGATATCCTCTAATATGCCGAAGCTATCTAGATAGCCTAAGTGATGTTGCTCGTTCAACAGGAGTTGTCCGTCATGTTGACCGTGGATATTTAGGAGTTGATCTCCTAATGTTTTCAGCTGTCCCGCTGAGATTGGAGAACCGTTTACACGGCAACTGCCTTTCCCCTCTGCGGTAATGGTGCGCTGTAGGACAAGTTCCTCCTCCCAGCTCACATCGTTTTCCGCAAACCAAAGGAGTTCTGGGATACCGTCAAATATGGCTGTGACCCGGGCGCGATCGGCTCCGGTTCGTACCAGTTCACGAGTGACACGTCCGCCGAGGACGGCACCGATGGCGTCGATTACGATACTTTTACCGGCTCCCGTTTCACCTGTGAGCACGTTGAAGCCGGGGCCAAATGTGATCTCGGCCTTTTCCACAACTGCTACGTTTTCTATGTGCAAGAGAGATAGCATATCCTTTGCTCCTCCCCTTTCTATGCGAGCATGTATGCGATTTCGAGTTTGAACTCCTCCGCCGCGGTTTTGTCCTCCATGGCGAGGAAAGCAGTGTCGTCTCCGGCTAGGGTACCAACTAGACCGGTAACGCTTAAGCTGTCAATGGCGCTACAGGCGGCGGAGGCTAGTCCCGGCAGGGTTTGGATTACGATTAGATTTTGCGCGATGGCGACGGAGATCACACTCTCACGGAAAATCGTACGGAGACGTTCCGCGTGTTCGGTACGGGGTTTTTTCTGCTGTGCCGCATAGCGATATGTCCCCGCGGCAGAGAGTTCTTTCATGAGCCCAAGCTCCCGGATATCCCGGGAGATGGTGGCCTGGGTGCTGGGATATCCCGCCTTGCAGAGGGCTTCTGCCAGACCGTGTTGGGTTTCGATGTCTGTTTGGGCGATGAGTTCTAATATTTTTTCTTGCCGATGACGTTTCATTCGATTTCACCTAGCTTTTCATTTAAAATCTGATAAAAGCTCCGTTCAGAGGCTTTTACGATGCGAGTGACGTGTTTACTTTGAGTGACGATGATCTCATCCTCGTCTTCCAGCTTAAAGGTACCGCCGTCTACGGAAAGATAGCCCTTCTTTGCACCCGCTAGGGTGACTTTTACTGTCACGGTCTTATCTGGAGCTAGGACAAAACTCTTTGCAATCAGCGCGTGGGCGCAGAGGGGGGTGATGGTAAGGTTTTTCGCTGTGGGTTCGATGATAGGCCCTCCGGCGGCCATGGAGTAGGCGGTGGAGCCGGTTGGGGCGCTTACGATGATGCCGTCTCCGGAGAATTTTGTGATAAGCTGATTGTCTGCATAGACTTCCATGTCGATCAAGCGGGTAGCGCCCCGGGCGACGGCATCGTTTAGAGCGTATTCCTCGCAGATGATTTGTCCCTGTCTTCTGACTTTTACATCCAGCATCATCCGCTGTTCGATGCGGTAATGTTCGGCCGTGGCAACTTCGATGATTTTATCCATGTCCTTGGGCTCTAATTCCGCGATGAAGCCTTTTCTGCCGAGATTGATGGTCAGGATCGGGACTTCATAGGGTGCCGCTACCCGAGCGAGGTGTAAGATGGTGCCGTCTCCGCCGAGGCAGATTAGGAGGTCTGCGTCTTTGATGGCGTGGTTTAGGGCGTCTAACTCTTCTCCCACAGGTTCCGTGCGCTCTTCTGATACATAATGGAGGGGGAAAACCTGGGGCTTTGCACCTACTGCGCTTAGCCGGTCTTTGATGAGCTTTGCGTGGATGAGTCCCACATCACGCATGGGGTTTGGACAGAGGACGATTCGTTTCATCAGGCAAGTCACCCCTTTAAGTTTTCGTGGCTTCTCAGGACGAGGGCGTTCCAATCTAGGTCTTCTGCATTTAAGCCGTCTTTTCGCAAATGGGCTAGGTATTCAATATTCCCCTCTGGACCTGTGATAGGGGAAAAATCCAGGGCTTCTACACCGAATCCGGCGGCCTTTGCGTCTATTAAAAACTGCTCTAAAACGCGTCCATGGATCTCCGGGTCGCGGACTACGCCTTTTTTGCCCACATGTTCCCGCCCCGCCTCAAATTGGGGCTTCACCAAACAGATGGCTTCACCCTCTGCTGTGAGTAGGGCGTATACCGCAGGAAGGACGATGCGGAGGGAGATGAAGGAGACATCTATTACGGCTAGGCTTGGAGCTTCGGCTAGATTATCCGGTGTCATGTGACGGATGTTGGTGCGCTCAAAGACTTTCACCCGCTCATCCTGCCGGAGTTTCCAGTCCAGCTGACCATAACCCACATCTACGGCGTAGACAAAACGTGCGCCACGTTGGAGAAGGCAGTCAGTGAATCCACCGGTGGAGGCGCCGCAGTCGATACAACATTTACCTCGGACATCTACGTGGAAGTTGTCCAAGGCTTTTTCCAGTTTTAAACCGCCTCGGCTGACGTAGGGCATGACCGCACCCCGGACTTCGGGTTCTGCGTCTTCCTGTACCATGGCACCTGGTTTGTCCATGCGCTGATTATTTAGGAACACCACGCCGGACATGATGATGGCGCGGGCTTTTTCGCGGCTTGCCGCGTGGCCTCGGTTTACAAGGAGGGTATCTAATCTGATTTTCGCCATATTCCCTACCTCAACTCGTGAGCGCGCCTCGCAATGTGGGCGGCGTTTAGGCCATAGCGGTCGAGGAGTTCCTCGGGGCTACCGTGGGGGATGAATTGATCACCCAGATTGAGGAGTAGCGCCTTTTGCGGAGTTTTTCCGCGGATGGCAAGCTCTGTTAGAACCTGTTCGCCGACAGATCCCCTTTGGACTTGCTCTTCTACAAGTATAAGATGGCCTGTTTTTGTTGCGGAGGCCTCGATTAAGTCAAAATCAATGGGCTTTATGGTATTCAGCTTCACCACTTCCGCTGACCTGCCGCTCTCCGCCAAGAGATCTGCCGCTGTGAGAGCTTCGTTTAGCAAGGTGCCATAGGTGACTATGGTGAGATCTTTGCCCTCCCGCAGAATTTCCGCTTGTTTGCGTCCGGCGGAGTCTCTATATGCACCCTCGCCGCCTCTGGGGTAACGGACCGCGATGGGGCCTTTGTCTTCCTGTACTGCACGGCGGAGCATATCTCTGAGCTCCGCGAAAGAGGTAGGACAATAGATCTTCATATTTGGGACTTGAGAGAGATACCCTACATCAAAGATGCCCTGATGGGTCTCTCCGTCTGCGCCCACGATGCCTGCTCTGTCGATGGCAAAGACTACGTGGAGGTCTTGGATTGCAACATCGTGGAGGAGCATGTCATAGGCACGTTGCAAGAAACTTGCATAGACGGCGAATACGGGGACAAGTCCCTGTTTCGCCATGCCGCCTGCCATGGCAACGGCGTGTCCCTCCGCGATGCCCACGTCGAAGAAGCGGTTTGGGAAAGCTTCTGCAAAACCGCCTAGACCAGTGCCTACCTGCATGGCGGCAGTGATGGCGCTGAGATGAGGCGATTCTTTACCCAGTTTTACCATTTCTTCACCGAAGATATCGGAGAATGTTTTGGGTGTGCTTCCATTTAATCCCTCTGTGGGGGAGAATTTGCCCACGCCGTGGTACTCTTCCGGTTCCCGCTCTGAAGGGGGATAGCCCTTCCCTTTTTTAGTCGTTACGTGTACCAAAACCGGCTCGCCCAGATTTTTTGCCCAAGTGAGGGTGCGGATGAGGGTTTTGGTATTGTGTCCGTCAACCGGTCCCATATAGTGGAAGCCCAGTTCTTCAAAGAAGGAACATCTGAGCAAGAAATTCTTCAGCCGTGTCTTAGCGCGGTGGGTCACGCGGTAGAGTCCGCGTCCGCCGGGGAGCTTGTCTGTCATGGCACGGTAGACACGTTTGAGGCTGTTGTAACTGGGACGCAGACGGAGTCTCGTAAGATGCCGGGCGAGACCGCCTACGTTTTCGGTGATAGACATACCGTTGTCGTTGAGGATAACCACCATAGGCTCGCCGCTTGCACCGGCGTTGGAAAGGCCTTCGTAAGAGAGGCCGCCTGTCATGGCGCCGTCGCCCACCAGGCTTAGGACTTGATAGCTTTCCCCCATCTGGGTTCGTGCCCGCGCCATGCCCAGGCCGACCGAGATGGCATTTGAGGCGTGACCTGCGATGAAGGCGTCTGTGTCTGACTCTTTGGGGTTCGGATAACCTGAGAGGCCGTCTAATTTGCGGAGGGTAGTAAATCTATCCCCGCGACCTGTTAGGATTTTGTGGACGTAGCTTTGGTGACCTACGTCGAAGATGAGACGATCCCTGCGGAAATCGAACACGTGATGTAGGGCTACGGTTAGCTCTACCACGCCGAGATTAGAGGCCAGGTGTCCACCGGTTTTAGAGACATGTTCGATTAAGAATATGCGGATTTCCTCACAGAGCGTATCGAGATCACCGGCTGTGAGGGACTGTAAATCTGCTTGTGACTTGATTTTGTCTAATATTTGCTTCAATAGAAAGCTCCTAGCGGGCACGGGGGCGCCTGAATAGTTTGTTGATTAGCCAGTTTTTGCGATAGATGATCAGTGCGACAAATAAGACTACACTTGTACTGTTATGGATGGCGACACTCTTCCCAATCGCTTTCCCCCCGATGGTGAGTCCCACAACAATGCCGGAGATCACTAGGTTCATGAGGAGATGTGAGAGCCGAAAGTCCCACACGAGACGGGCGGCGATGAGCGCCATGGTGGTACCGGATATGATGCCTGCGATATCTCCCACCACATCACTGCATAGATTTGACACTCGGTCTGCGTTTTTGATTAGACGGATCGCCTCTTTCGCGCCGCGTCCCTTGTGAGCCGCCATGGAGTGAAAAGGTGTCTCATCCGCCGCTGTGACGGCGACACCAATCATATCGAAGATGATACCAATGATAATAAACGCGAGGAGTACGGCGACTGCCAGAATATATCCCGCCTCATCAAGTACCGCTGTTGAGGCGAGGGTAAATACGGTTGTGAGCACAATGCTCCATAGGACTGCACGAATTGCCCATCTGAAATTGACTTTTTTCAATCTGTCATGTCTCCAGCACATCAAAAATTCTTGTGGGGCGTAGTGTCTTTTGTAGGGGCGCGCATTGCGCGTCCGTATGTTTCAATTTTCTGTGTATCACCAATTGTGCAAGGGAAACTACAACCACGGACGGCCAATGGCCGCCCCTACATACATTTTATCAAAAGATAGCGACAGCCGGCGGAGTAAATCTTACGGCTTAGGTACGGGTTGAATTTCTCCATAGGCTACCTCTCGTTGCCGATCAGGCGGTTTCCCTTTGAAGCCTATGTCCCAGTGTTACCATACAGGGAGACCCGATTGCCACTGAGTCCGCACTGTAATCCTCCGCCGACCCGAAGTCTAAGTGACTTCGACAGCCTAGGTGTTTTCCACCACAGTCGTTTCCGGCTCTTTAGCCTCTTTTGCAATGGATATTTCAAGGGGCAATCCCCATCGAGCCATGGCCATGACCCTCCGAGCCGAACCCCTATCCGCACCGCACCACGCAAGGCAGGCTACTCTGCACACAGCATCCCGATTCTCGGTCACCGCATTGCAGGTTCTTCACCCTGAGCCG
>Ga0131853_10000031_pt1 | contig 188875 bp, 166 predicted proteins | sample TergutLab28metaG_FD_92764 | JGI IMG/M metagenome (GOLD analysis project Ga0131853, IMG submission 92764) | Labiotermes labralis P1 segment gut microbial communities from Petit-Saut dam, French Guiana - Lab288 P1 (version 2) (version 2) | ecosystem: Host-associated > Arthropoda: Insects >... | reverse complement strand
TGCGATATCAGCCGAATAGAATCCGGAAAAGCAAACCCTTCTATTAAAACGCTGATGCGGCTTGCTGCTGGCATGGGTATGAGGATTAGAATTGAATATTTGCCTGAGATGTAAAAAACGGCTGCCCCATTAGCCCTCCCCAATAAAAAACGAGAGCGTGTATTTTTCACACTGCTCTCGTTTTTTATTGGGGGCTTAATAAAACAGCCTTTTTTTATTTTTTCAAAATTTGTATTTAACGTCTACGCCCCATCAATCGTAAAATAAACATGAAAATATTAATGAAATCAAGATAAAGCATTAACGCGCCCACGATGGCTAAGTTGCTTGCCAGTGCATCTTGGCTTATTGCACCTTCATTTTCGCCGCCACCATGCAGTGCCGCATATGCAAAGTGGTTTTTAATTTTGTTGGTATCCGCGGCAACCAGCCCTAAAAATAGCACCAGACCACCAACGATAATCACCAAATCAAGCATTCCGCTGCCCATAAACCAGTTGGCAATCATGGCTATAATTAACCCAATCAATGCCATGCGCAGTAAGCTGGAAAACTGGGTTAAATCCTTATTTGTAAAAAGCCCGTAAACGGCCATGATACCAAAAGACACGGCGGTGACACCAAAGGCAACACCTAATGTGTAAAGTCCATCCATTTGCACCGCAAACAATGTGGCCACCAACCCCACCGTAAATCCATTGGTAACGGCATAAAGTACATAAAGCAGTTTTGCCGTAGTGGGGTTCATTTTCATCACACGTGCGGAAATAACACTGACCAGCGCGACTTGCGCAATAAATACTAAAATGACAAAATTGAATAGCGAATCAACAAACGCAGTAAATGCATCGCTGACGTTTATGCCGTAAATAAGTACGACAGTAGTGATTGTTGTCACCAGCAACCCAATAAACATCCAGCCAAATACCTTTGCGATATAGGCGTTTATTGCCGTCTGGTCTATTTGGTTCATGTCAATAACATTTGGGTCATACTGCTGTTGTTCTTGCCACATATTAAAACCTCCTTATTTTTTATAGTCTACCATTACATACGCAAAAATTCAAAAATTTATTCAACAGATTGTGTGCAATATGTTTTATAAAAAATATGTTCCTGCACAATGTAGACATCTTCATTGCTATCCATACGCATGGCAATGTAGTCTCCTGTTTTGCCTGTCATATAGCTGTTGGGGTTCCATGCGGTAAATACTTTTGTGTTTTTCTCAAGCTTTTTGGCATAGATATTCACTTTTCCTGTAGGGATGCACGATGTGGCGTATGCTTTAAGCGGAACAGATTCTCCTGTTATTTTGTTTTTCACTGTGGGTGAATAGCTGAAACTGCTATCATCAAATGACAATGTGTTTGCCACTGTATAACTTGTTTCAAACTTTTCGCGCTTGATTGGATATACTTCACCCTCAATACCTATCATTAAATAGATATCGTCGCTTGCGATAACGTCCGAATCGCCTTCAAGGGTACGGATGAGCATGGGCGTACCTGCTTCAAAGATATCTACTGATTGAACATAGGCTACAGGAACGGGAAGTTTTTCGTATTGATGCATTGTATTTACGTCTAAGTTGTGGTTGGTGGCGTACACTAAGTCATAGCTTTCAAAATACTGAGTGATGCGATTTTCTATAAACGCACTGACATCACCTTCGCCAATGGCATCTTTTGGAATGAAACCACCAGCCTTTTGCCTGTGTCCACCGCCATTGGCCAAATAGGCAGCAAATTCATTGGCCATAACTTCGCGTACGCAGCTTCGCACCGACAATTTGTAACCACCAGGCAATGTATTGTACACAACGCACACATCTACTTTTTCAACCTGCAATGCCAAGTCGCTGATAAAGCCTAAAATATTTTGGTCGCATGGCGCGGCTTTAAAAATGGCAAAATTATAATGGCTGTTTAATTGACTGGCTGCCAATGCGTCGGCGGCAATTTTTAGTTCATCCATTGTCAAATTGTTGAACCGCAGCAGGTCAATGATATTTTTGTCCACATGGATATCGTCACGCATGTCTTTGTCTAAAGGATGTGCAATTTCTTCAAAACTATTGGTGTCGGTGTAAAGTCCATAGTATAACGCACAGGCCATTTTTTCGTGTGCATTTAAATCAAACGCTTCATTGCGCAAAAGATTCCATATCAGTGTAGAACAACTGCCCAAGCTGCTTTGAATGATTCCATCGTGGCCGTTGTGATTATCTTCGTGGTGATCCAGTTCAAAAATTTTATTGGCCTCATGTTTGGTCACATTGCTTTGGTTATATTGACAGTCTACCATGACTAATGTCTCAAAAGATGATGGTTCTTTTACATATTCAACATCTATTCCCAATATATCCACCATTAAAAGCAAATTAGGCTTTGTAATTTTTGCTGGCCCAGAATAAATAAAACGTGCCGCAACATTGTTTTCTTTCAAGTAAGCATACACGGCAAACCCCGATGCAAGCGCGTCTGCATCGGGGAAGTTGTGGCATTGGATTACAATATTTTTGTAATGAAGTAGTTCTTTTAATTTAAACATGAATGGCCTCCTTATTGCCCAACAGCTTCTAAAAATCTATAAAGCATTGCCGCCAGTTCGGCACGTATGCCGCCGGCCTGTGGGTCAAAACTACCGTCGGGGCGGCCGCCTATGATACCCGCTTGGTTGAATCGCATGATTGCGTCAAGGGCATAATCGGAAATTTGACCCATGTCGGCAAATGTGGTTGGCGGGTGGTTTTGCTGCATATCCAGTCCTGTTATTCTGGCGTAATTGTCTAATATTAATGCCAGATGCGCACGCGTGATGTCACCGCCTGCGCTAAATGTTCCATCGCCAAAGCCTGACACAATGCCCACGGTATTTGCCCAGGTTACTGCTTCGGCATACCATGCGTCGGATGAAACGTCATTGAACGCATTTGTGCCGCTTACCGTCGGCTGGCCTTGCAGGTTAAATAATAACTGAACCACCATGGCGCGGTTTGTGGTGACATAGGGTTCAAATTGCCCTGGGGCTGTGCCTTGCACCAGCCCGCGCTGGAACATGGCTACTACATAATGATAGAACCAGTCGTCTGGGCTTATATCACCGAAGGGGTTATCAAAAGTGGGGATAAACGGCGTGGGTGGGTCATCGTTGGTTGTTTCGTCATTGGTTGAAATCTCGGTTGCATCATCTTGTACGGCTGGCACTGGCACTGCTGCTGGTTGATTAGACTGTGGAATTGGTGGCGCGTCATTATTGTCATTGCTTGTCGCACCTCCAATGAATGGTTCGGTCGGGTCGGTTGCTGCTGGAGGTGGTTCTGCTCCGCCTGGGGATGTTGACCCGGGATTGGTTGGCAGTTGTGTTGCATTTGTCGGCGGTTGTGTTGCATTTGTCGGTGGTTGCGTTGCGTTTGTTGGTGGCTCTGTTGGGTCAGTGGTTGGTGGTTGTGTAATGGGTGGCTGTGTCGTGGTGGTGCCAATGCCAAAGTTTTGTGCCGAACGGCGAAGCGTACCATCTTCTTCGCCGCCTTCGCGGAACTCGGCGGCTATCGTGTGTACACCAGGCTCTAGCCCTTCAAATGTTTGCGCCCACACGGTGATGACTGTACTGCCTTCTTCTGCTTCATAATCAGTATCTCTTATCAAACGTACACCGTTTAGCCATAGGTCAATAAAGTATGCGTATGCACCAGCGGATTCCATGATATGGTCTGTAAAGCCTGTGGTTGCCATATCGGGAATGCGTCTGATTAAATGAAAGTTTTCGTCAGTTTCGCCCTCGACGTTTTCGTCGGTGTTTGGCAGTACGTTTAGGGTAAATTGCTGGGTTTGTGAGTAAATTAATTCGCCGTCCACCCAAACATGCATGGTGACCGGGAATGTAAATACACCAGTTTGTAGCGGAACACCATAGATTACACCATGAGAACGCAGTTCCATACCTGGTGGAAGTCCTTCGCCGCCTGTAAACGTGATGTCTTTCCAAGGATGCATGTTGTCTGTAAACAGGATGGCTTCATACGGAACAAATTGCACCGCTGGCGGGTTGATTGGGCTTTGGGTCGTGATTTCAGGGTTGCCTGCAAACCCGCGCAATGTGATGGTTAATGGTGGAATATTATTGCCTGAAATAGTTAAATTGCCGCTAATTTCACCTCTGCCATCGGGGATTAAACGAATTTTGCCCACGTTTGGAAGTTCGCCAAATTCTGTGGTGGGTGTGGTGGTGGTAAATGCCGCCATTGTATTATAGCCGCCTGGGCGTACTGTCCAATAGTCATCTAAACGAATATTTTGTTCGTCGGTTAGCGTGACCGTCAGCCCTGTAAGCGGCGCATTACCAATATTGGCTATAAAAATATCGTGATGATAACCGTGGAATGCATTGAAGAAAACTTCGCGCACTGCGCCTTGGCTGCCGTTTATGCCATTAACAAATAGATTGGGGCCATTTGTCGTGCGCTGTGCAAATGTAACCCAGTAGTTGCGTATGCTTGCGCCATGTTCAGTTTCGGGTTCGGCTACGCTAAACTGCACTGCATTTCTGTTGATGAAATTGTGAGGATTTTGACCGCTTGCTTGTAATGTACCTGCTGCGCCGATATGCCCCGCGAAGACATTGACGTCGGCTGTTTCAGTTGTAAAAGTGGGTCGCAGGGAAGTCAGGTTAGCATTTTCATCAAGGACAAGCACCGATTGGAAACCCATGGCTACATAGGAGTCGTGCTGGGTTGGCACGATGTAGATGCCGGCAGGAAGGAGCTCTGCCGCGCCTGTTATTCGGAAAAAGGGGTCGAATAGACCTGGGCGCAAGTGCGGGGGGAGCGTGGATGGAGGGGGTGGGGTAGGTGGGGCTGGCGGCGGTGATAGGGGTGGCTCCCAGTAGTATTCATCTACAATGCGGATGGTAAGTCTCAAGATGTTGCCGTAAATATCCAGCACTGTGAAGTCTTTTCCATCACCAGAAAAGTTGCCTTTAAATGGAACGGTGGGGTAGTCGTTATACTGCCAGAACAGATTTTTTGTAATGTCTTCTTGCGCCGATATATCTTCAACGGATGTAAAATGCCCTTGTACCGTTCGCAAGATTGCGCCTTTTGATACAGAATCAAAATTTGAAAAATAGTTAGAATCATAGATAAAGTAATCCATTGCGATGTAGAGGTCATTCCCAAATGGCTCTAGCGGATCAAGTGTACCAGGGTCGATTCTATTGGTGCCGTTCAGCACATAAGCACTTGTGAGTATTGTCCCGTATGCATCCGATTCAATATTTCGTTCTACGTGACTGATTAACATCGCGTCAAGTTCCCAACCTGTGTCTGACGCGCTCCATGTTTCTCCTACTCGTGATAATGTGGCATGTTGGTCTTCATGAATTTCAGCTCTTATCATAAATGGCAGCGATATAGATACGGGTACTCCGTTCTGTTCAAATACTGCGGTGAAATATCCCCAGCAACGCCATGTGTTATTGTAGACAGTATAATTGAGGTCAAGAAAACCACTGTCGTTTAATTCGTCTATGACGGCAATTTCTTCCCCATATGCCAATGCGTTGGCAATATTGTCAAATTGACCTTTGAAAATGCGTGCACTATCAATAGTGCCCATATAATGAAGTGTAAACTGTGGCCAAAGCACTCTATCGTGTGGTATATGATGCTCATTAAATCTAAACCAATTGATATAAACACCATCTTCTATGGTTGCCCATGTTGTCCACATTCGCCAGAAAAGTTCTTGCATGGATGCGCTGCTGCTAGGTGATGTACTTACAGCCCAGTCGACTTCTATATTGCCGATGGGTTCATCTGAAATAAAGCCATCTTCAGAATTAAATTCAATTTCCAATATATAGCGTATATTGTTTGGGTTAAATTGATTGCCGTCTCCTACAATAAGTTCGATTATGCCTTTAAGATGTGCGACATCAATATCAGATGTTTGGTCACTTTGTGCTAAACCCTTAGTTAAATCAATACTATCCCCATATAGGATTAGCTGATGGGATGTATGTCCTATTCTTGCCCAAACTACATAAGGCGCGGGTATGTGACTGCCCTGTCCGCTAAAAAAGGTGTCTACTCTTACCGTACGCAGTTCGTGTATAGATTGTATTTCAATGTCCTCAGGCAGAATCAAAATAATATTATCGGGGTTTTCAGTGAAGCTTTCATCAAAAAACCTTACTATAAACCGTCGCTCTTCAAGCGGTAGTAATGAAAACGCGTCAAATGCATAATTTGTAAACGTCTTGGCCTCTGGGAAGACAGGTACAACCTGATTGCCAACGCCCAAGTTAATTTGCGTAATCACACTACTATCCGCAACCGCCGAATAAACACCAAACATATACTCACCAACATGGACTACACTTTGCGGGGTCATAAACCATTCAACAAAAGTACGCCCGTCCCATTGAAACTGTATCTCATAAGGAAAGAACGCGTCATCCTCCAATTGAATAATATAATGCCCGTTTTCATCAAAAAAACTGTCGGCAAATGCATCGCCCTCGTGCCCAACAATCACTTCTCGTCTGCCAAGATTATAAATGACTACATTAGGATTATAGACAGTGATTGCGCTTGGGGTTGTGGTTTCAATTGCCGCAAGTAAATAATCATCTGTATACAAATCACTTGCATCACTTGCAGAATCTGCGTTGTAGGCAAAAACCACACCAACCGACAACACCATAATCACTGCCATGCATAACGCCATTGCCTTTTTAAATCGTGTATTCATAAAAGCCCTCTCTATTTTTAATATGTTGTATTAAATTTATCGAATCAATTCATCCAACGAAAACACCCCGCTATGCCGCACATATCCAAGCCCATGGTCAAAAAATAACCGCATTTCTGCAACATTTACATCGGTAAGCCACGGCAAATAGGCTATTGCTTCCAGTTCGGTATTCATTAAAATGCCAAAGCGGTAGCCTGTGGCGTCTACATGGCTGAAAAATTCTAAAACAATGTATTCACCCATTTGATGCACATTGGTCAGGTGTGCATCTTGGTCTAAACTACGCAATTGTCTGCCGTTTTGTAAACTGTAAACGGTTGGAACGCCATGCATTGGTGCAACAAATGCAAAAGCATCTGTGAAAAATACTTCGGTAAATTGCCCCGTGGTGATGTCAAATTGGTGGTTTCCATGATGGTTGTAAACGGCACCAGACGTACCATTATCAGCGGCGAAAAGATAGCCGTTTCCATGCCGTGCCGCGCCAATGATTTCACGGTGATTGCCCAAGAATGACGCATCTACAACCATGCCTACATAGGCGGCAATACTGCCTTGGGCTTGGAATGTAGCGGTTGCTTGAGCGGTATCTAAATCAATCAGGTGTAAAGTGCCGCTTGCGTCTAAAATGCTAACGCCATAGGGCGCGAAAAAGACCGATGTCAAATCAGTGGCTTCAAATAATAACGCGCCGTCGTTGCCCGAATATATCCGCAACGCTTCGTCCCTGTGAATCACTGCTAAATTTCCGCTGGCATGGGAAAACTGCTGGTTCCATACACGGCTGCCGTCTGGGATTTCTACTGCATTGATTAATGCGCCGTTTACATCATAGAGCCTAAATCCCCATGGCGAATACCGCATAACTCTTGTGCCTTGGGCGTTGATGCGTGTTTGGGTAAATCGTTCACCGAGGGAGTATGTGAAGAAATTTGCATGAGAATGGTCGGGGCGTTGCATGGTTATCAGTTCGGCGGTATTGCGTGAGGCGGCTATTGCATGGGTGTTGGCTGCGTGAATAAAATCTGCCGAAAATCCCATATCATATGTTGCAAGCAGTGTTGCGTTTCTGTCAAAGACGCGCATATGCCCACCGTCATCTGCAATAACTACACTGTTTGGCGTGACACCAAAGCTGATGATATTGGCGTCAATATCTGTTTCGGCTATGCCAACCTGCGTTCCTGTCGTTAAATCCATTTCAATCAGTGTATTTCCGTTGGCGACAAAAAGCCCGTATGCATTGGTGTAAACTATAAATTCGTGTGGGTTGTGATGAATGGGTACTACCTGCATTGCATCTAGGTCAACAGCAATAAGTTCTGAAAAAAGCCCCGCGCCTGATGTGGAAAATGTAAAAATATTGCCGACAAAACCACCGCTAAATCCAGTAAATTCATGGCCAAAAACGGGTATTTGTATATCCGTATCTACTAAATCAAACAACGCCAAATCATCGCCATGGAAACTGACGGCAAGCCAGCTTCCGTCGGCGTTTAACTCAAGCAAGTTTCGCCCTGGATTGGTAAATATGTCATGATATACTACACGCTGCCGTCTGTCGCCAAAGTCTATTATATTTTGTATATTTCCCAAGGAATCATAAATAGCGGCACGGCTCTCGTCACGGTAAATAGCGGCGATGGTTTGTTGATTTGCCGATATGGCAATGGCAGTGGCCATTTCGCCCGTCCACAATATTTGATTGGCGGCGATGTCATATGCAGTAATGCCGTTTGCCCCTGCAAAGATGAGTGTATTATCGTTTAAAAACCGCGCTTCTGCCATTGCCGAACGCACGGTGTCAAAATTGGCAATGATTTGCGAAGCTTCCATGTCAATGAGTGCGACACCGAATGCGTAAACCACAGCGGAATATCTACCGTCTAGGGAAATCGCGGCATTTACTGCCTGTGACGGCAACGTTAAAAACTCCGATGGCCTAAACCCATCAGAAAAATCATAAACACCCAATGCATTGGTTAATGCCCATTGTGCCTGAGGCAAAATATCAGGCATTAAAAAACTGCGCGGTTGTACTGCATTCATTGCATAATTTACCGCACTTTGCAGGTCGCCCGACGCGTATGCCGCCGCCGAGCGTTCAATATACATAGCGTCCCTTGACGCAATCACATTTCTATTTTGCAAAACAAGTAGCCCGCTGACTACAAAGGCCAGTACAAAAGAAGCCGTAACAGCAGTGGTAATCCGTCTTATTTTTCTGCGTCTGTGCCGTTGGTATAAATCATCAAATTTGCAACCCAAAATGGGTGCGGCAATGCGCAAAAATTCTGAATTGAGTAGTTTTAAGGTTTTCTTTATATCGCCGCCCGTGTGTATATTACATGCCAAGGGCTCTACTTCCACTTCTTCCGTGCGTTCTACGCCGTTTTCATCAATGAACGTGTGCGTGTCAAATTTCAACGGCTCGGGAAAAGCCTCCCATGGGTCGCCGTCGATTAATATAGGCAATATACGGTTAATGCGCCCGCCATGCAGTTGCTTGAAATATTCAATTTCCCGCATACACCATTTTGAAAGTTTGAGTTTGGGCGAACATAGCACAATTAAAAATTCAGATTCTTCCAGCGCGGTGATGATATCATTTCCTAAATCGCCGCTGGTGGGTAGCTCTGACTCATCGCGGAAGATACGCGATATTTTGTTTGAATGCTTATATGTAATTTTTCGAGGAGGTTTGAAGCTTTCCAGCAAAGACTGCAAGCGAATAGCCACCGCTTTGTCCAGCGGCAAATGACGGTAACTTATAAATGCTTGGTATCTTTTTTCAGCCATTTACAACCATCCCCTTTTATATGTGAACGCAATATATTCTATCACATTCGTTTTGTTGTGACAAATACTTGTGCTTCTGTCAGTTTTAAAAAGGCAAGCCATGTACAAATTAGGCTTGCCTTTTAAAAACCTTTATTCAACAGGAAAACGCGAAACTTTACTGCCCTGTAGCCTCTAAAAACCTGTAAAGCATGGTGGCAAGTTCTGCCCGTGTACTGCCTGCGCCTGGGGCAAAGCTGCCATCGGGGTAGCCGCCGATGATGCCTGCTTGGTTAAAACGGACGATTGCGTCAAGCGCGTAGTGGGGGATTTGATTTGTGTCTGCAAAAGTCATGGGTGGATTGTTTTGTGGAAGGTGAAGCCCTGTAATATTTGCATAATTGTCCAAAATTAACGCCAAATGCGCTCTGGTAATATCTCCACCCGAGCCAAATGTGCCATCGCCAAAGCCTGACACGACACCAATGGCGTTTGCCCATGTGACTGCGTCGGCATACCATGCAGTGGGGGCAATATCAGTGAATGTGTTTGCACCGCTTACCGCTGGCTGGTCATTCAAATTATACAAAAGTTGTACAATCATTGCGCGGCTGGTGGTGGTGTGTGGGTCAAATTGACCTGGGGCAGTGCCTTGCATGAGTCCGCGCTCTATCATTGCTGTGACATAGTTGTGAAACCAGTCGCCGGTGTTGATATCACTGAATATGAGTGATGCGCCGGCAGGGGCTGGTTGAGGGCCTTCTGGCTGTTGCGCTGCTGGTGTAGGGGCAATGGGGGTAGGGGGTTCGTCATCGGCTACAGTGGGGTCTATTGCCTCCTGTGCTGCCGCGTTCTGTCCTGGGGCTGTTGGGGCGGGTGCTGGCCTTGCAGATTGTGGAATGGGAGGGGCTTCATTGGATGTGCTGTCGTTGCCGCCGCCTGATGTTGTTCCGACGTTGTCATTGCCTCCGACGTTGTTTCCGCCGTTGTTGTTTCCACCGCCGTTATTGCCGCCACCATTATTACCGCCACCACTGCCTGGTGTGATGTCCAAATAAAAGTTTTGTGCCGTACGGCGCAACGCGCCTTCTGACCCGTCTTCGCCAACTTCGCGGAATTCCATCGCAATGGTATTGCGTCCCGGCACTGCCATATCTTCAAATGTGATGGCGTGTACAGTGATGACCGTGCTGCCAGAATCATCTGTATAATGCACACCTTCTGTGAGGCGCACACCATTTAACCACAGGTCAATGAAGAGTTCGTTTGCACCGTAAGAAATAAATGTGTGTTCTCTGATTTCAGTAACCACTGCGGGTATAAAGTATTGTACTTCAAAACCCGGGTCGTTTTGACCTAAAACAAAGTCATCTGTGTTTTCCAAAATTTCAAGTGTAAATTGGCGCGTCACGTTATCAAACTCTGGTGCGCTGTTGATAAGCATGACATCTATAAGGAAATTGCCCATTTCACGCGGCACACCATATATTTCACCGTTCGGAAGCAATTCAAGCCCCGCGGGCAAGCCCGGCATAGCCTGTGTCGTACCGTCTTCCAGCACGCGCTGTACTCCTGTGATTTGCCAGCGCGGCGTGTTCCATGCGTGCATGTTGTTGTGCTGCAACAGTGCGGAATATGGCACATACAGTACACCATGCGGGATTCCGGTGGTCACGATGGTTGGCGTACCTGCCGAGCCTGTAATGACAATTTCAAGTGGCCCGTCTATTTGCTGGTCGTAGGTGATGGTTAGGTTTGCTTCAAAAACACCTGTGTTTAATCCCGTTTGTACAATGCGTAGTTTTGCAACGTTTGGCAGTTCGCCTTGGTTTGTGCCTGATGGGCGGTTTGTTGTGGTAAACCCTGCAAGCTCATCATTGCCTGTGCCGCCCACTGTCCAGTAGTCGTCCAGCGCGACAATGTTATCGGGGTCGTTTAATGTGGCGGTAAGCCCTGTCATACGCTCTGTACCAATGTTGGCGATAAAAATATCATGCCATTCGCCAAAGTCATTGTCGAATGTGACTTCGCGTGTATTGGGGGCATCACCATTTATACCGTTTACAAAAAGCTGTGCAACGCCTTGTTGCTGTTCTACAAATGTGACCCAGTAGTTGCGCAGTTGTAAGCCGTCTGTGGCAGAATAATGTACAGGTCTTTGTGCGGAAAAGTCGTGACGATTTACGCCGCTGACTTGAATCTCTCCTGCGCCGCCGTCATGCCCCGCATGGGTGCTTATGCCTTGAATGCGATTTGTATTGGAAATAAAGCCTGTTTCAAATGTTGGGGTAAGCATTGTCATGTCTACGGTTTGACCAGGGTCAGGTATGAAAAAGACCGTTTGGAAGCCCATCGCGTAGTAGCTATCGTGCTGGAATGGCATGACGTAAACGTTGTTGAGTTCGTTCGCGCCTGTAACGTGGAAGAAGTTATCTATGGCATGGTGGCGGGAATGGTTGAAGTTGTGTACGAAGCTTAGTACGAATTGGTGGATGTTACCGTCGGTGTCTAGTATGGTAAATTGGTGGTTTCTTTCGCGGAAGTTGAGGCGCAATCCCCATTCCGAGCCAGGGCCGAATAACTGAGGCGCAATGTTGGGTTGCGCGTTTATTGTGGCCGCTGAATCATGGAAACCATGCACTACACGGGCTATACGAGCGGTTGACGTAGCCATAGCCAGAGTGTCATTCACTGCCATACGTACATCATGTTCTCCGTCTACAACTGGCCCCACCTGCACGTCAATATATCTGATATCGTCTTCTATGCGGTAGCGTTGGTTAATTGATGATGACCAGACATTGTTGCCAGTAAATCTTATTGACTGCACAGATGGATATATGGCGTCATTTACGGTAACTAAGCTAAGCGAAAAAAGAGTAAAATGGGTCACGACGCCGTCGGTCATTCGAATCATTGTAAATGTTTGATTTCTTTGTTCTGGTTCTATTAAAAACCCGCTAGGAGAAGTCATTGAGTCTATAGGCCATAATATTTGAGCTGTAACTTCAGCTTGGCTGTTTAATGCTTGCCAGGGGGTATCAAATTGACCGCTAAAGAATCTTGTACCCGATGTGGTGCGGAAATGGACATACGCGGGTTGGTCATCTGCTAAATTGTTGGGATGAACAACCGCCCTCCACCAAGTGGGTATAGTGCCTGAGTCTATCAACGGCGGAGAAATAATTGCAGGAATGTGCCCACCGTGTTGATTCGCAAAAAAGCCAAAAGTCATGTCGCTGGGGAATCTCCCGTCAATGAAATCTACTGTAAACCTATAAATTCGACCATCGGTGGTGAGCATACTAAACTCAAAAGGCCCTTGGCTTGGAATGACAGAAAAACCGTTCTCCCAATTGGTGTCGAATAGTCGTGTTGCAATATTTGGCCGGTTTTCTATTTCTATAGCAGAATCAAACAAGCCTTCTACTGCATGTGAGACACTAAAGTTAGACACCTGACCTAAGTCGATAAAGGTCATTCTAAAGTAGGTAGAACTAAAAGGATCTCCATGGCGAGCGACAGTAATATTTCTTACACCGTCACTGGATATACTACTTGTCTGTGTACCAACACCGAAACTTTGAAGTTGGCTGCCACCAAAACCAAAACTGCCAAACTGTACTCCAGAAGTCGAACGCATCGCATTCACCACAAACCCCAAAAATCCAATAACATCCCCATTTTCCCGCATGACTATAGTAAACCGCTGATGTATATTAAGCTGACCTGCTGGCAAATATATGCCTGTATTGGCGGTCAATACATTCTGATTCCATACGCGGCTGGTCAAGTCTGTCGGGTTGGCGGCAATCAGTTCGTCTAAGCTGTCGAAAAGCCCATCATAAATACGTACATCTGCACCAGCCAATCGGGTTGCCACATCCTCATTCCACCGAAGCGAAACAAAAAGCGGCTGGTTAGCATCAATTTGGTCTGCGTCAACATATATTACAAACGCAGGTGTAGTTCCGTCTGCGACAGTAGTATTAGTATGTCGGCTGCGCAACCTCGGCACCATCACCCGCGCACCAGCGGCATTGGTGGTTGCGGCATCAAAACTCAGCCAGTTTGTATTTAATGTAGTATTGCGGTTTAAATTTATCCAATACCTCACATTGCTTGGGTTTAACTGGTTGGTATCATCCACAATCAACTCAATAAATTGAATAGACTGCTCTGTTCTCAAGTCAATCGGCTGATTATCGTCCACCACCTGATGGTTTGTTTCTTGGCGCGTCGCATTGCGGAAACCTGCCCACAGTACTTGCGGCTCGGGAGTTGTGACTACCACACCTGCTGACCTTCTGCTAAAAATAGTAGAAATATTGATGGCACTCATTTCTGGTGCGGTCAGGTTCATTAAATTGGCAGTAAAGTTTCTTTGTTCAAGCGGCAGCAGCGAAAAAGCCTCAAACGCATGATTAGTAAACACTTTCGCCTCGGGATAGACTGTAATATGATGCACTCCGGCAGTAAGCCAAATTTGTGTAATCGCATTTTCGTCTACCGCCTGTGAATATACACTAAATGTATATCCGCCAATATGGACAGTATCATACGGCGTTCTAAACCACTCTACAGTAGTGATGCCATGATGCTGAAACTGCACCTCATAAGGAAAGAACGCGTCATCTTCCAGTTGAATGGTGTAATGTCCGTTTGTATCAAAAAAACTATCCACAGACAAATTGCCATCATGCCCCACAGTCACTTCTCTGCTGCCCAGGTTGTAAATGACAATGTTTGGGTCAACAGCAATTGCGCCTGGGGTTGCGGTGCTAACCGTCGCCAACGCATAGTTATCGCCATAGCCGTACAAATCTTGTGTACTTTCTGCACTGGTTGAATCTGTACTGTAGGCAAAAATTGTCATAGCGGACAGTGCTAAAATCACTGCCATCAATAATGCCGTTAACTTTCTGAACTTTGTACTCATAAAAATTCCTCCCTGTACCATTTATATCTGTCGCTGACCCCCATTCAACTTCTTGCATTTTGCAAGAAGTTGAACGTGCCATTTAAAAAATGCACGCGACAATCAAAAACCTAACAGTTAAATATAAAAAAATCAATACGCTAGTCGTGAATGACCGTTTTCAGGAGTGTTTGACAAAAACAAAAATCACACAGGCAAACTAATATGCACCATAAAAAACGCCTCATCAAACTCATAAACCATATCGCCACCCAGCTCAGCACATGTCTGCTTCATACTTTTCAAACCAATGCCATGTAATCGCTTGTCCTTCTTTTTTGTTTGAAAGACATCGCCATCAACCTGTGGCGGCACCCCCAGCGTATTGCGCATACGGCACATAAAACGCACAGGGGTAGAAATGGCTTCAAATTCAATCAACTTTTCGGCATCACCAGCCCTTAAACATGCTTCAATGGCATTGTCAAGCCCATTGCTTAACAGCGTACATACTTCAAGCGATAAATAGGCAGCATTGGCTTTCACATCTAAATGAAGTTTACAGTCAATACCATGCTTTTGGGCTTCATCCAGCTTTGTGGATAAAATCGCGTCAAACATGGTATTGCTGGTGTCCACAATCAGCGCGTCATCATAGACACTGCCCAGCTTGGCCAGCGTTTCAAGCAGTTCGTCATACTTGTGCGCCTTGCCCAATACATACAACATGTTTACATGATGTTTAAAATCATGGGACATTTTTTTTATTTCGGCATGGGTTTTTAATAAATGTTCAATATGTGTCCTTTGTGCGGTGTTTTGTATTTCAATAAGTGCCATGATGCGTGTTTTTTTGCTGTGCTTTGCTATCAGTAAAGTTAGTACAAATATACATATTACAGCAATTATTGCACTAAGAATGGCAATGACTTCAATGGCTGTAATGGCATCACTAGACGACTGTGTTCCTAGAAGGGGTAAAAATATAATCATGTACAGTAATGCGGCTAAAAGTAGCGCGATTAAAATACTTTTACGGATGCTGTTGTCTAATTCTACTCTGATACATTTAACTATCACAAGATTTACCGTCATAATTATGCCTATTAATATATTAAACTGAATGCTATAAATACCTGGTTGAAGTATTGCATGGATGGAAATATTATGAAATCTTGTGATGATGAACGTGGCCATATATTCTGCCAAGATAAAAAGCAGCAATGTAAGCATAGCGGAAGCCAATGCCAACTTCATTGTAGGCTTGAAGCAAACCTTTGCAATAAAAATAGCAGCTACAATCGCACTCACAATGGAAAGGCTTATACCTAATGAATCATCAAAGGTATGTCGCAGTAGATATAGACTATATCGGGTAATAGTGATAATAAAAAGAAGCAATGCCACTTTCCACAAAGCAATCTTTCTCTTTTCGTTTAAAAATGCGGAAATAAAAAGATAATGAAACAATACAGATAGGAAAGTAATGATAAAACCAAACACATGATATTCCAAAACTCACCACCGCCCCCCAAATATCTTATCAACCATCACCCTGTACTTACGGCTCACTATAAAGCGTTCCCCAGATTTTAATTGAATCCTATCGCCAAAATGTTTAAAAACATACTGCGAATTGACCAAAAAAGACCTATTGATACGCACAAACCCTTTGTTTTTCAATGCGTCTTCCACAACCGACAGCGGCCCGCGAAAAGTAAACGCATCATCTATCGTGGTTGCAAGTACATCTCTATCCTTGCTTTCAAAATAAATGATATCTGCCAGTTTTAAATGGACCACACCTTCATCAAACTTGAGTTTTATCGTGTAAATGCCTAGGTCATTTTTGTGGTATTCATCTATGAGCCGACTCATTAGTTCGCCTATTTGTTGTGGTGTAACGGGCTTGCACAAATAATCCTTTGCGTTATACCTAAATCCCATGCGCATTTGGTCTGTCATGTTTGTGACAAATACAATGCCTACAGTGGTGTCAATGGTTCTGATTTTCTCAGCCACCGCAAAACCATCTAGGGCTGGCATTTCTACATCTAAAAAGATGTAATCAAATAAGCCTCGGCGGTAATCTTTAAGCAAGGCTTGTCCACTATCATATTCGGTAATAGAGCAGTCAATGGAATGGTTTTGGTCGATGTAGTCACTAAGTATCTGCCGTAGCTGCGTGTTGTAAAGTGCGACATCATCGCAAATGGCAATGTTCATGTTCATTTACGCCTCCTGCTATGGGCTTATGGATTTGAAAACATTATCACGCAACGCAAAGAAAGCCTTGGCGAAAAATAAAGCCACCTAAAAATATAAAAAGCATTGCAAAATCGCTTGATATTGCTCATATGTAATTTTTCGGGGGGGGGTAACATTTTCCATCACTACCAAATATCTATTTGTAATCATGTGATTTGCCCCCTATTTATGTAATATACACATATTATATCATTACACTATTATTTTGACAAATGATATTATGACAAATCTCTATGAATTTGTCGCAAGGATACTAGCCAATTTCTCAAACCACAGGTATAATACAACCTATGAGACAATTAAGAGAAGCACACGAGATGAAAGACCTCACACTGCTGGGGCAGGGGCACAACAACTACCCAGACACCTACAGCCCTGAAATATTAGAAGCATTTCCCAACAAACATCCCGACAATGACTACATGGTCACATTTCATTGTCCCGAGTTTACTTCGTTATGCCCAAAAACAGGACAACCCGATTTTGCCACCATTGTCATCAATTATATTCCGGGTCCGCGCCTAGTGGAAAGCAAATCCCTCAAACTGTATCTGTTCAGTTTTCGCAACCACGGCGATTTTCACGAGGACTGCGTGAATATCATGATGAAAGACTTGAAAAAACTAATGGAGCCAAAATATATCGAGGTCAAAGGAATATTTACGCCACGGGGAGGCATTGCAATTTACCCTTTTGCTAATTTTGGTGATGAAAACTATAAAGAAATGGCAAAAAAACGCATGTTTGACAGCTTAGGCGAAGGTGAAAAATGAAAGCACTAATCTTACTCAGCGGCGGCCAAGACAGTACAACCTGTCTTTTTTGGGCAATAGAAAAATACGGCATAGAAAATGTCTGTGCCATTGGTTTCGATTACAACCAGCGGCATAAGGCAGAGCTTGCCTACGCAAAAGCCATTTGTGACGCGCGGCATATCCCTTTCACCATTGTATCACTGCCGGCCGTTAGCGCACTAACCGATAACGCTTTAACAAACCCATCAACGGTGGTAGACAAAACCACTCCATCTGACGCGCCGCCAAATACATTGGTAGAAGGGCGCAATTTGCTTTTCCTGACCTATGCCGCCATCCATGCCAAAACCCAAAATATAAAAACCATAGTGACAGGTGTATGCGAAACAGATTTTAGCGGTTACCCCGACTGTCGCGATGTGTTTATTAAGTCCTGCAACGTTACGTTAAACTTAGGCTTCGACCATCCCTTTGTCATTGAAACCCCACTCATGTGGCTAACAAAAGCAGGTGCGTGGCAGCTCGCCGACGAGCTGGGTGTGCTGGAAATCATCCGCGACCAAACGCTGACATGCTACAACGGCATACCAGGTCAAGGCTGCGGAACATGCCCAGCCTGTGACCTCAGAAAAAAAGGATATGATAGTTATGTACGAGATAAAAAAAACATTTGAAATCAGTGCCGCCCACAAATTAGCACTAGACTATGCTTCCAAATGCACCGAACTACATGGTCATAACTGGATAATCACAGTATATCTTCGTGCAAAAGAACTAAATAAACATGGCATGATTATGGACTTTACAGAAATAAAACAAAAAATAACAAACACACTTGACCATAAAATATTAAACGACGTGCTACCATTCAACCCCACCGCTGAAAATCTGGCGCACTATATTTGCGAAACGCTAACCCCCCATTGCTATAAAGTAGACGTACAAGAAAGCGAGAATAACATTGCAAGCTACCGAGCCGACATTTAAAGTTGTAGAAATATTCGACAGCATAGAAGGGGAGGGGAAGCGCGCCGGTGCATTGGCGACTTTCATCCGCCTGGCAGAGTGCAACCTCCGCTGTTCTTTTTGCGATACAACCTACTCTTTTGGCGAAAGTGCAGACGCCTATCAAATCATGACATTGGAAGAAATACTAACGCGTGTAAATCCGCGTTTTTCTTTTGTGACGCTAACAGGCGGCGAACCACTGCTTGCGCCCCATGTCGATAGGCTAATCAATCGTCTGGCAGAAAACTACCAAGTAAACATAGAAACAAATGGAAGCGTAGACATCACACCATTTATTGATATCACGAGAAATGTATTTTTTACGATAGACTACAAACTACCATCCAGCGGTATGACTGACAAAATGCGGCTAGAAAACTATGAAAAACTAGCACTGCACGACGTGTTAAAATTTGTAGTAGGCGATGATAATGACCTGCAACATATGATAAATTTCCTGAAACAATTAAAAGTCAGTGTACCACGCATCTACATCGGCGCAGTCTACAACAACTATCCTCTGCAAAAAATCGTCGCTGCTATGCTGAAAAACCCTATTCTAGTAGATGCCAACTTACAACTACAATTTCACAAAATAATATGGAACCCCGAGGAACGAGGCGTATGAAAAAAATAGACACAAAAAAATTAACAGAAGCAATGACGCTACTCATTGAAGCCATAGGCGACGACCCAACCCGCCCGGGCCTTGCCGAAACCCCTGTCCGCGCCGCAAAAATGTACGCAGAAATGTTTGAAGGTCAACAATACACCAACAGCCAAATCGCAGAAATGTTTAACAAATGCTTCGATGACGCCCACAGCAACGACTGGGTACTCGTCAAAAACATAAGCCTATTCAGTTTTTGTGAACATCACTTTGCCCTTATGTACAACATGCAAGCACACATCGCCTATAAACCCACCACAAAAGTCATAGGCATTTCAAAAATAGCCAGAATAGCCAACATGGTAGGTAAGCGTTTGCAACTCCAAGAACGTATAGGCCACGATATCGCCGATATACTGCAAAAAATACTAGGCACTTCCGACATCATGGTCATCATAGAAGGCGAACACAGTTGCATGACCGCCAGAGGCATCCGCGCCCAAGAATCAAAAACCAGAACCTGTCACACCAGCGGGGCTTTCAAAACAGATGCTTTGCGACAGGAAGTTTTAAGAAGCATATAAATTCTATTTTTTACCAGCCAAGTCCAAAATCAATTGTACTTCACCCTTGCCCATGCTCAATTCTTTCGCAATTTCCGAAACAGGCTTGCCTGTTTGCCGCAAATCCCAAATTTGCGCGTGTCGCTTGTTAGTAAAAACAGGACGCTCGCGGACTGTTGCGGCTTCCTTTTCCTCTGCTTCTTCTGCTACTCTATCTAAAAGAAAATCAATGGGGTCGACTTCCTCTTCTTGGGTGTCGCCCTTATTTTGTACTAAGTGATTTTCTAAATATTGTGAAAGCATCGCCGTATCAATTTCGGGTGTATCAATTTCTTCTATTTCCTTCTTTTTATTATCAACTAAATCATACAAAAACAACATCGCTTGGTACTTCTCATCCATTTCCTTTTTCACTAAAGTACCCATTTTATTAATTTCCACTAACGCCGAGTCCAATGCCGAATCCATACGTGCAATGGCGTCGTCCATTCCCTTAGAATCTTGGCGGGTTTGCTCGCGCCGCCGCACCACAAGCAACGCCACCAGCGCGAAAATAGTAATGGCAAAAAATCCAATGATTAATGAAACAAGAATAATTGTTTCGTTCAACTTGCACCTCCAAAAACGTTGTAAAAGGGGCTATGCTCATGTTTAAATAAATGAGCATAGCCCCTTAAAAATTGCCCACTGCACATTAAAAGAATCATTAAATCTTTATGTCATACAAGCTTTCGGTATAGAATTTGGGTTTCGCCTTCGCTTTGGTTGGCTTCTCTCTTTTTTTCTTGCGCGGGTTGTAAGCACCGCCATGCCCTTTGCCGTCGGCATTTACATTATTGTTCTCGGTTTCATTGGTATTCTGCACTTGCTTTTTTTGCATTTCCACTTGTTTTTCCAGCCTGTTAGTAAAATCCTGCTGGGCAACTTCAGGGCGACCTTGGTTTGGATTGGTACCCGCACGTGCCGCATCGGCCGCATGTTGAACAGTAATTGCCATGTCAATAGGACGTAACATAAAAGTACACCCCTCTCAAAATTTACAAGTTTGGCCCGATAGTAATCTTCTCCCCATTATTACGCAATTTGCAATTTGACAGCTCATCACGAATAGTCATTTGCGAATTACCGATGGTAACACGCACCCCAGGCCTGATAATATTGCTTGCAGAAACTGTACCAACACTAACCGCCAAAACACGGGTAATCGTGTCAATTTCCTCCTGCATTTTAGTCATTTTTTCACGGTAAACCATTTTTGTATTCACCATTTTTACTAGCATCGCTTTTTTATCATCTGTTAGCTGATCTCTCTGACGCATGACATTTAAGGTATTCACTGCTTTATCGCATTTTTCGTATTCTAATTTTAGCGTATTAAACTCCGCAATCAACTCTTTCTGGCGTGCTAACTCCTTAGGGGACCCCCCCACTTCAATGTCAGTAAGCGTACCCATGGGTGAACCAATCGTACGTGCTGTCAGCCTTTCGCCAGCAACCAGTGAACCGCCAACAAGCAAGCCATTCTTACCACTTAAATTGACACTACCATCGCATCGGATATGGCTCTTCATAATAGAATCTGCCATAATATTTCCGCCAGCCGTGACCTTGCAACTTTCAATAAACTTAGCCGTAATATCATGCGCAGCAATCATTTCACCTTTATTAGAACCTTGCACTCCATTACCCAAAACAATGCTACCTTCTGTAGATATGAGTGTGGCCGCCTCACAAACACCAAACACTTCAATGTTGCCAACCGCCTTAATTGTAAACCCACTCACAACATTTCCGCGGACAGTCACCTGTCCGTTAAAATCTATATTACCTGTAGAATTGTCAACATGTTCAGCAATTTCCAAATGAGGAGAAATATTAATTTTACCGTCCTGCAATATTAATTGCCCACTTACATCAGCAATCAGATGCATTCCATCTTCAGATAATACCGTTCCTTTTCCGCGTGGAATTGGTGCGGCCGGGCGCGGCTTAGGCGCGGCCATTGCTTTGCCGTATACGTCAACCCCATCCTGCCCCTCACGTGCAGGTACACTGGTTACAAGCACATCGCCGCGATTACAAAGCCTAAAAGTACCCAATTGCTTAAAGTTTACTGTGCCGTCCTCCATGATTTTGGGTTTAGGCTTAATATTGCTGCGGTCAAAATGGAATTGCAAAAATCCATCGGTACCATTAATTGCTTCTCTACCTTGTGAAACAATAATTTTACGTCCATAGCGTTTATTTGACATGGCCAAATCAACTAAATTAGTTGTCGGCACAATATTTTCCTTTTCAATTAATGCAATGACTTCTTCAAATGTGAGTTCTTTTCCCTTGTTAACGGGCGGCGAAAAAGTGATGTATGCCTCTAGGCGATCATCACTAGCACCAACATTTGCCGATTCATTGACCTGAATAATAGCTTTATTTTCAGAAATTTTAACTTCAACCGCTTTAACATTGCGCTTTAATGCCTCGCCAAGCGAAACGTAATCCACATCAACGACACCGTACTCTTCTATCAATGTCATAACCTCTGCACGGGAAACCCTAGGCCCGTCGTCTGGATGCAAAATTGATACATAAATACCGTCTTCCTTGACAATTAGGTCGAAATTTTTACCGTTTTCCACCATTCATTACCCCTCTCGAAGCGCATGAGACTTTTTAACATTGCCCCAAACCCTGTCGCTATATCGGATTACGTAAACAACAGCGCCTTATGCTTACCTAACTTAACGTGCAACTTGGATATTGCTTTCGTGTGAATTTGAGACACACGAGATTCTGACACTTTCATGATACTGCTTATTTCTTTTAGCGTTAGGTCTTCAAAATAGTAAAGCGTAACGACTAATTTTTCTTTTTCCGACAATTTAGAAATAGCGTCGGCAAGCATTTCTTTTCGTTCGCGTATTTCTATTTGTTCTTCTGGTGAATCTTGCTTATCAGACACAAGCGAATTAAAAGACGCTTCGTAGTTTTGGTCAAGAAAATCATCAAGAGACACCAGCGACGAAACAGAAGACTTTCGCATAAGCTCTCTTGTTTCATCCAGAGTCATTGACAACTCTTTGGCTAGCTCTTCTTCTGTTGGTTCGCGCCCTAGTGAATCTTCAAGCGATGCAACCGCTTGCTCTAGCTGTTTATTCTTCTGACGCAAAGTTCTTGGCACCCAGTCTAACCGTCGTATATGGTCAATAATTGCACCGCGAATACGTAACGATGCATAGGTTTCAAACTTGACGCCCTTGTTGTAGTCAAATTTATCAATGGCATCAATGAGTCCAAAAACGCCATAGCCCACTAAATCGTCATATTCTACATGCTGACCTATATGCACCAACATGCGCCCGGCTACATATTTCACTATTGGTGCATACTGCAATATTAACTTTTCTTTTAATGCGGGACTTTTGCTTTCACTATATGCTTTCCACAGTTTGGCGATATTGTCCATTTTTGCGCCCACATCCTTTTCTTAGGTACTTTAACCTTATTGTTCACTAAATGCGGCTGATTCAAGCATTGAATCACTATAAATTACATCGTCATACATGTTGTTATCCATATTAGACGTCTCTTCTGAAAATTCAGCAGGTGATTCGGCATTTTCAACCACTTTTATTTCGGGTAGTGTAAACATGCTTATAAGAAATGCCTTGGCAATCCATCCAATGAAATAAAAAATAACGATGGATGAACTGACCCATATTGCCATATTAAATAATCCTTCAGAACCAGTTGGCGCATGAATGACCGCACGAATGACAAATCCAACGGTCAGGCAAAATGCCGCAAGTGTACAAATGACTAAATGTATCTTTTCCAGTCTTTCTGAATGTTGTTTCATAAAAACCCCACCTTTATTTTTAAATGAGGGCTCCGCCCTAGCATGGTTGTTACAATGTGCGAATACCTTGTCCAATGGCCTTGATTAAAAATCGTCCATCGTCTGCATAAAGCTCTACCGTGCGTCCGAAGTTTGCTCCACATTCTTCGGCTCTTAGCGGTATCCTTTGTTGTTGCAGCACTTTGCGTGTGGCTTCAGCGTTGCGGTCGCCCACGCGCAAACTCTCGTTGGTGGCATTGAACGCAAACATTTGGGCACCACCTGCAATTTTTGCAACAATTCGGTTGCGTGTTGCTCCGGCACGTTCCATGTCAGCAATGAGTTTAACGATGGCAGTGTCGGCAAATTTGGCAACATTGCTGTTATTATTAATGGCTTTGGAGTCGGGCAGCATAATATGAGCCAGTCCCGCAACTTTTGAGGTTGGATCATACAATGCGATACCAATGCATGACCCAAGTCCTAAAGTGGTGAGTACACCAGGCGCTTTTGTAACATTTAAATCGGCCATACCTACAACAATCATACCTCTGAGCATATTATTCCACCCCTAATGCGCGTAGTATCCTATAAAATGAGTGTAAATTTGGAATAAGAATAAAACAACCTGATGATTCTAAATGATCCATTGCAATTTTTGATTCAATAAACAATACTTTGTCGGCAATTTTTCCAAATTCAATGGCTGGAACAGAAAGTATTGCATTTGCCATGTCCACAGACATAAATGGAATGGATGGTTTAATTTGAGAGTTTGTCAGTCCTGCAAGAGAGCCAAGATAAGAGCTAACCATTATATTGCCCAGTTCTTCAACCACTGAACGTTCCATGTCGTCAAAAAACATTTTGTCGCCTTCGTGGGGTTTGCCTAGTACTGCTTCTGCCATATAGTGCGCTGAATCAAGTTCCATTAAATACATCATCATGCCCTGAATATTGCCGGAAAGAGAAACTAAAATGCCTACAATCACATTTTCGGGCCCCCCGACAAGATTAGCAACATTAGAAAATTCTACCCATGAAACGTTGGGCACAGGCATTGTTACTTTCTTATTAATCATTTTTGCCAGAGACGTTGCAGCATGAGCGGTACCCATGCTGCCAATTTCTTTTAGAACATCAAGGTGCATATCACTAAATAAACTTTCAGTACTTGATTTTGCCATTATGCCCATCTCCTTTTTAATGGGGGTGCACCCCCAAGCCCCCTCGTTATCTCGGACGTGCTTTTTTAAGTAATTCGCGTTGCTCTTTGTACATATATCTTATTATTTTTTCCTGGTCTGATTCAGGCATCAATGAAAATCTTATGCCATATTGGTATGCATACTTAGACTTCATTGGCAACTCTGTTTTTGTGCGAACATCACCGAAGGCAACCACTAAATCGTTGCCAAGTTCGAGGCTTATGTTTAGTAAATCTCCAAGTCTTAAACTTTTGGATGAAAATACTTTTGCTCCTCCGGCACTCAGGTCGATGATTAAACCTTCAATCCGTTCGCTTTGCTGACCACTTTGTGAGATGACCGCAAATTGCACAGGCAGCGCACAGTTAAAGCGGAATGCTGAACGACGCTGTATTTTATTGCCGTCTGTTGTGAGCTTGAACATGATAACATCAAAGCCATCTATGTCGGTATATGCTTCTAAAGTTGCTTCAAATGTGTATGTTGCATTGTCTGACAGCAGACGCAAATGAAATTTGCTTCCTTGGGTAAGCTTGACCATTCTACCCTGCGACATTGGTGCGTGAACCAGTACAACCTTTGTTTCAGGTATAATCACTTCAATTTTACACATATACCCTTCGGTTTCTTTGTCACCTGCTTTTTGTATTTGTATCCTTAAGCCTGATTTTAACTGGTCTATATACATGTTGCCCCCTCGCTATGTGCCAAATTTACCCACTAATTTAAGCACAAAATTTTGTATGCTGCTCTTTTTTTCTACTTTCATTTCCAGAAGCTTCGCGCATATTTCTTCAAAACGCGCACTGCTTTCTGCATATGGATACATGAGTGATACGGGTTTTTGCTTGCGCACCGCTTTCACCAACGATGAATCGTATTGAATTCCCCCAAGCAATACCAGTTGTATATTTAAAAACCGCTTGCTTACACCGTTTAGTTTTTCATACACTTCTGTCACTTCATTTTTGTCCACGGCACAATTGACCACCAGTTTTAACTGTTCTATATCTGGAATTGAGGCGCGGACAGATTTTATCAGTGCATATGCGTCTGCGATGGCGGTTGGGTCTGGGGTTGTTACAATGATTGAATCCTCAGCAGCTTTTATGAAGTTGATGACCACATTGGATACCCCTGCGCGGGTATCTACGATTATAAAATCTGTGAGATCGTCAAGCTGCATAAAGCCATCTATAAGGCGTAATAGTTGGCTGTCGGTCATGTCTGGCAGCACAGACATACCCACACCACCAGAAAGCACCATGCTTCCCATAGGCCCTGGGGTTAATGCGTCTGCCATGGATACTTTGCCATTGAGTACGTCCAGTACATTGTGCTTTGGGCTTATTCCCATGAGTATTTCTACATTGGATAGGCCGAAGTCGGCATCAAGTATGACCACGCGCTTGTTTAACTTTCGAATTTGGATGGCTAGGTTTGTCGCGAAGTTTGACTTGCCCACGCCGCCTTTTCCACTGGCTATGGCAATAACCCTGGCGTTCATTGTGGATTTTTGTGGTTCTTGAGGTGGCTGGGTTTTTGCTCTGTGCTGCATTAGCTCTCTGAGGCGTTTCGCTTGATCCATCATCATGCCAAACCGCCTTCTGCATATGGTTGGCTAGTGCCTTCCAGCCCAAGTAATGATTTTGCAATTTTGTCAGGTCTTACCGCTTCCAAATCGTCAGGCACATTTTGCCCGAAGGTGACATATGCGGCTTTTTTACCTACTAAGCAGCAGATGTTTATTAATACCCCCAAGGTTTCTGCTTCGTCTAGCTTAGTAAAAACTAAGTTAAAGTCAGTGACTTGGTCGTATACGGTGACGATTTTACTTAAATCTGAAAAGCGGGTGGTTACGCTGAGTACTAGATACTTTTTACTGTCGGATGGTATGACTTCTAATAATTCTTTGAGTTCACGCTGGCCTTCTATATTTTTATGCGAACGCCCCGCGGTGTCTATTAATATGATATCGCATTTGGCTTGTAGGGATTTTATGCTTTCTGCCATTTCGTCGGGCTTGTACACTACTCTAATGTCCAGCCCTAATATGTCTGCATAGGTTTTGAGTTGCTCTACTGCCGCTATACGATAGGTGTCGGCGGTGATTAGTCCAACTTTCATATTGTGTTTTAGCGTGAGTATTGATGACAGCTTTGCTATGGTTGTTGTTTTTCCTACGCCTGTTGGGCCCATGAATACGATGGTTTGGGGGGCGTTACTTTTTGTTGGGTCGATTAGCATCGGGTCTTTTAGTATGTCTACTATACTGCCGTATATGGCTTTGACTAGCAGTTTTACATCTACTTTGTTGGATTCTTCTACATCTTCTATATCACGAAGGATGTGCGAAGCGACTTCCGGTAAAACCTCTTGGGATATCATTGCGTCATAGAATAATTGCACGGTGCTGTGCTTGTATTTATTATGTGTTGCGGGTTCAGATTTTTGTTTCGCTTGTTCTGATGATGGAGCGATTTGGCTTTTTTTACGTTTTGCCGCTTCATCGTGCTCTATTTGGTTTGCCGCTTTTCGTGCTTCTTTTAAAATCATTTGCATTGATTCTTCAAGGGACGCGGATTCTGCCATGGCTGTTGACTCTATGACTGACGCCGTGAGTGGCTTGCGCTCTATATGTGGAGAATCGTATGCATTCGCTGTACTTTCAGATGATGACAATAAATTGAGAAACTCCTCGTCATCTTCATATGCGGCAGTGATGACAACGCGTGGTTTCATAAACCAGCCAAAGAAGCCTTTGACGGGTTTTTCTTTTACGCTGATTATTGTAGCATTAAGTCCCATCTCTTCGTGGATGATGGGCAGCAGCGCGGCTTCACTTTTTCCTTCGTATCGTTTTACTCTCATGAAACACTCACCATACCTACAGATTGTACTTCTGCTGATTGGTCAATTTCACCATAACTTAAAACAACTAAATCGGGGGCTATTTCGTCTACCAACTGTTTGAAATACATGCGTACAAACGGGGATGTAAGAATAATTGGCATAACACCCAGTGAAGTGAGCTTACTCACTTCTTTTTTGAGGCTATCAAACACCCGTTGGCTAAGCTGTTGGTCTATATTAACAAAGCTTCCGATTTCTGTTTTTTGGATGTTGCTGGTTAGCGTTTGCTCTAAAGCAGGGTCTAAAGTGATGACCGTATTGACCCCAGGCGTAAAAAATTTCTTTGAAATGGCACGGCGTAAGGCTGCACGTACATATTCGGTGAGCATATCGGTATCCCTTGTGATGGGGGCATAGTCTGCTAAGGTTTCTAAAATAGTGACTAAGTCGCGGATGGATATGCTTTCCTTTAGCAGTTTCGCAAGCACTTTTTGTACTTCGCCTGTGGCCATATATTTGGGGATGAGTTCGTCTACTAATACGGTGTGGGTTTCTTTTACGTGGTTGATGAGTTTTTGAACGTCTTGACGCGATAGTAGTTCGTGCAGATGTTGACGTACGACTTCTGTAAGGTGGGTGGCTATGATTGCAGGTGGGTCTACTACGGTGTAGCCTAACGCTTCGGCGCGTTCCCGTTGGGATTCTGATATCCACATGGCGGGTAGACCTGCAAATGGTTCTACCGTTTCGATACCATCTATTTCTTCTTCTACATAGCCCGAATTCATGGCCATGTAATGGTCAAACATGATTTCGCCGCCAGCGACTTCTACACCTTTGATGAAGATAGCGTATTGGTTGGGGCTAAGTTTAATATTATCTTGCAAACGAATTTGAGGAATGATTACCCCAAGTTCCAGCACGATATTGCGGCGTATCATGACCACGCGCTCTAGCAAGTCACCGCCTTGGTCGGCAGCAACCAGTGGGATAAGACCGTAACCGAAGCATAAGCGAATCATATCCACATCGGCAAGGGGTAACATGTCGTCGGGGCGGCGCATTTCTTCGGCTTCTATGTCATCGGTGGTAATTTCAGATTCTATTGAAGTAATGGCTTCTTGGCGGTTCATTCTTAAACCTGCCACGATAAGAATAATGCCGCCCGGAATAAAAAACAAACGCGGCATTCCTGCAAACAGCCCAAGTGCGACCAAAACACCGCCTGAGATGACAAGTACCAGCGGTTTTGTCAAAAGCTGTTTTGATAGCTGGCCTGTGATTTCGTCTTCGTCGGCAGTGGCTTTGGTTACGATAAAGCCTGTGGCCAAAGAAATCAAAATGGCTGGAATTTGCGATACCAAGCCGTCACCGACAGTCAGCAGCATATAAACCTGGGCAGCGTCGCCAATGGCCAAAGCTGGGTACCCGTCAAGCGTTGTTGCACCCAGAATAATGCCGCCGATGACATTAACAAAAACCAGGAGGATACTAAATATCGCATCTCCTTTTACAAATTTTACTGCACCGTCCATTGCACCATAAAAGTTTGATTCATCTTGAATTTTTTTGCGGCGTTCTTTTGCTTCATCTTCAGTAATGATGCCTGTATTGAGGTCGGCGTCAATAGCCATTTGTTTACCGGGCATAGCGTCCAGTGTAAAACGCGCCGTGACCTCCGCCACGCGCTCACTACCCTTTGTAATAACCAGAAAGTTTACTAACACGATGATAATAAACAAAACCACACCAATAACCATGTTGCCCCCGGCTACCACCTCGCCGAAGATACGGATAACTTCGCCTGCCGCGTATTCGCGGTACTGGGCACCACGCAAAAGAATCATTCGCGTGGTGGTGAGACTTAAAGAAAGCCTGAATAACGTAATCATCAGGATGATTGTAGGAAACATTGACATTTCTAAGGCTTCTTTGGAATAGAGGGCATTAAGCAGTATAATCGCCGACAAACCAATAACCAACATCAATAGAAAGTCGATAAGGGGTATGGGTAGCGGTACGATGATGAAAACAATCATTGCGACTACGCCAATACCAATAATGGATTCTTTTTTTAACATGTGCTGCGTCCACACTCCCGAAGGCTGACGATCTTTTTTCCTGTGAATTGAATTGCTATTTTGTACAACTCTTGTTGATACAAAACATAGTATACCGTAACATAAGCGATGAATCAATGGAAGAGTGAATATTTCTGATATGCATATGCTGGAATTTTCGAGCGTATAAGAAGTATGATAACGTCGCGATATCGTAACATAAAAAATGAATCAATGGAAGCATGAATATTTTTCATATGCATATGTTAAATTTTCGAGTTTATGGTATGATGGATGGATGAATCCTTTATTTTCAGCATTTGCAAACAGCCTTACTGCTTTGGGGCTGTGTATAATCGTTGGTTATGGTTGCCGCAGAAAGCGGATGTTAAACGATGTGCATATGTCGGGCTTTTCTGAACTGTTGGTAAAAGTCACGCTGCCATGCACTGTGTTTATATCTTTTATGCGGCCTTTTTCGCGAGAATTGCTGGCAGAAAGTCTGTTGACATTTGTAATCACAGGAATTATTTACATACTGGGTGGGTATGTTGGTTTGGGCTTGATGAAGCTAACCAAGGCTACCCCTGGCGAAAGTCAAAGCTGGCGATTTGGCATTGGCTTCCCTAATGTTGCGTTTATGGGCATACCTATTATCATGGCAGTTTTTGGTGAAGAAGGAATGATTTATGTATCCATGGCTATTGCCGCTTTTAATTTGCTGGCATTTACCCATGGTGTGCGCATGTTTGAAAACGCGCCGAAGGATTTAAACCTAAAAGGCTTGATAATGAATACTCCGGCGTTGATTGTTGTCGTTATTGGATTTGTATTTTTTGTAACGGGGTTGCGTTTGCCCTTTGCATTTGAAAATGGCATTGCGTTGATTGGTGGAATGACTACGCCCATTTCAATGATTTTTATTGGGGCTATTTTGGCAAAACAGCGATTGAAGGATTCGTTGATGGACTTTAAGGTTTTACCGTCGGTGGCTGTGCGGCTTTTGGTGATACCGCTGGTTACGTTTTTTGTTTTACGGTTGTTTATTTCTAATACGTTGATGTTGAATGTGATTGTCACACTGGTGGGGATGCCTGTGGCGGCAATGACGGCTATTTTTGCTGAACAGTATGACGCGGACGCCTTGGCGGCGGCTAAGTTTGTGGTGGTGAGTACGATTTTGTGTGTAATTACGGTGCCCATTATCGCGCTTTTGTATTAATTCAACATCTTGCAAAATGAAATTAGTTGACACATTCCAAAAACAAAGTATAAAATGTCGAAAAGTGAATAATTACTTGTTAGGTGAGGCTCCTAGGAGAACACAGGCTACTGCCCTCAAATGTCGAGAGACACCCAAGGGTATAACAGGCACAGTCGGATTAAGGCTTGCTTAATGTAGCTGATTTCATTATTTGAAATCTACGTCTTTTAGTGCTAAAGCTCGTACGAGGGGTTTTGTTTTTTTTGCGCACATGCAAAAACAATGGCAGCCCCCTTGGGCTGTTTTTTATTGAGTGAATTATGGCAATGCTTTACCTATGGATAGGAGTTGGTTTGATGGATTCTGATGGGTGTTGCGATAGATGTTGAATAAATTGTAGAAAAATTGGGAGGTATCACATGCTAAAAGAAAAAATCTTGCAATACACAGAAACTAAAGATATGGAAAATTTAAAAGTCTTGCTTGCGGAATCTGAAGAAATTGAAATCCTGCACGCATTTTATGATTTAACGTCGGAAGAGCAAGTGATTGTGTTTCGCCTGCTGTCAAAAAACCATGCACTCCGTATATTTGAAGAGCTTGACACAGATGAACAACATAACTTGCTCCGCTCTTTTAAAGGCGAAAAAGCCAATGAGTTTATCAACGAGATGGCACCGGATGATAGAGTAAGATTATTGGACGAATTGCCAGCCAGTGTGGCAAAAAAATTAATCAACGCGCTTTCTCCGGAAGAAAGAGCCGTCACGAATGTATTGATGGGCTATAAACCCAAAACGGCTGGGCATATCATGACCACAGAATTTATTTCTTTAAAAAGAGAGATGTCTGTGCAAGAAGCCATGGAAAAGGTGCGTAAACAAGCCGCTGATAAAGAGACTGTTTATTTACTGTATGTGACAGACAACGCAAAAATACTTGAAGGTGTCATTTCTCTTAAAGAATTGGTCTGTGCAGAAAACGATGCGACTATTGAAAGCATCATGTCTAAAAAGGCCATTGGCGTGGCAACCCACATAGACCAGGAAGACGTTGCACGTACGATGCAAGAGCTTGATTTGTTAGCCATTCCTGTCGTTGACAAAGAAGGACGCATTGTGGGTATTGTCACGATTGATGATGCGATAGATATTTTGGAAGAAGAAGCCACGGAAGATATTCTTGACGCGGCGGGTCTTGCAGATATTACAGGCAAAGAATCTGACCGCAGTGAAGTGTTGACAAAGGGCAGCATGTTTGAAATTTGGAAAGTGCGTTTGCCGTTTTTGCTGATTACTTTAGTCGCGGGGTTTGCCGCAGGCGGTATCATTGAAGGGTTTGAAGAGATTTTGGAAGGTGTGGTGGTCGTGGCTGTGTTTATCCCGCTGATTATGGATATGGGCGGAAATGTGGGCACACAGTCTTCTACCGTATTTGCCCGTGGCGTTGTTTTGGGGCATATTGATGTGAAAAATTTTTGGCCGCCATTTTTAAAGGAAATTCGTATTGGTTTCACAATGGGTGTCATGGTGGGTGTGATGGCAGGTGCAATCACCGCTTTTTGGCAAGGTATACCCATGCTTGGGGTGGCTGTTGGGCTGTCACTGGTGGTGACAATGACCCTTGCAGCCACATTAGGTTTTTTGGTTCCATTTATTTTAATTAAATTTAAAGTGGACCAAGCCGCTGGCTCTGCGCCCATTATTACCTCTATCAAAGATATTGCCGGGCTATTGATTTACTTCTTGTTTGTTTCCATTTTTATGGCTTCATACTTGCAGTAGTTTCTTATTGTTCTTTGCCAATCATCTCGTATAATTTTTCCATCGCGTCGTATAAGCCGCCTACCGTGTCGATGATGCCTGCTTCTACCGCTTCTTCACCAATTAAAATGGTGCCGACATCTTGTGCCATTGTGTGTGTATCCATCATCAGCGCGTTTAAATCTTCGCGGGAAATGTTAGAATGTTCGACAATAAAACCTTGCACTCTATCCTGTGTTTTATTGAAATACTCATAGGTTTGCGGCGCGCCAACCACTGTGCCGTTAATCCGTACAGGATGAATGGTCATGGTGGCACTGGGTGCAATAAATGAATGCTGGGCAGACACCGCCAGTGGCACACCAATGGAATGCCCGCCGCCAAGTACCAGCGACACTGTAGGTTTACCCAAATGCGCAATCAATTCGGATAGCGCAAGCCCTGCCTCAACGTCGCCGCCCATCGTGTTTAACAAAATTAATAGGCCATCAATTTCTGGGCTTTCGGCACAGGCGACCAATTGCGGGATGACATGCTCGTACTTGGTCGCTTTGTTTGTGGGGGGCAGTAAAATATGCCCTTCAACTTGCCCTACAATGGTTAGAAATTGTATAACACCCCGTGGATTTTCGGTGCTTGCAGGGATTTGCAGGGCTTCGGGCTGGTCGCATTGTTCTTCTGGTTCTTGGTTTTCTGGTGCTTCGTTATTTGTGATTAATTCGGCTGTTGGGTTCATGGGTTGCCTCCGTTTAGGAATTTTTTTGGTTTTTTTGCTACTATTTCGCTAAATATTCTTTACGGATTACAAAAAAATTATGTGCAAATAGATGTTTATGCAAGGAGTTGCTAAATTTTTTCAGTCCTGCTATAATAGCGCATATTAAACATATTTAAATGTTATAACGATTACTCTTAAACGGACCAAAGTTTAAGAAAACCACCGAGGGCAACGGTGTTATTTGATTGCCTAATAAAAATTAAAGGGAGTATTAAACATGACGACACATCTTAGAAGTAGCAAGAGACTAATTGCATTGGTACTGGTGTTTAGCCTTGTACTAGGCACTGCACTCATCACACCAGCGGCAGAGTTATTTGAAGACTCTGACGCACCTACAACTGAATATGTCACAAATGACCAGAACGGCACGACTGAACAAGACGACGCTTTAACCCAAGACTATCCTGATGAATCCGATGATTCTACAGAGCAAGAAGACTCTACGGAGCAAGAAGATTCTACGGGTCAGGATGATTACCCGGTGGAAGAAGACCCTTCCAACCAAGACTATCCCATGGAAGAAGATGCTACAGATAGTAACGACCTAACCGACGAAGCAGAAGATGTCACTGACGGTGACCTCATAACAGCATTTATCCCAAGCAGTGGTTATGCTGGGATTATGCCATTGCAGACAGGAAATTTTAGTGTTCATTTCACACTCCCATCCACTGCATCTCCTGCCATATTCTACTCCACAGGTTCAATAGTTGGTAATCCATGGACAAGTGGTGACTGGCTGGGGATTAATGGCTATGTCACTGTTACAAATCCTGGGCTTATCTCATTTTCACATGCAAATTTTGGAACCATGATGGATCGGCATAATCATGATATCCATAGTGTCCTTACATTGGGATATCCTCATTTCCAAAATGAGGTAAATAATACCGTGCTTTTGAACATGCAAACTATTGAGCTTTTTATCGAAGGGAATACAACTACCTTTTTTGAAACTGCCCCTGAAGGGATTTATCGGCTTCTGTTAGGTGGTATTCATACTGGTATGCCAGATCACGAACGTGACTCAGGGTTTGTGTTTGTAAACGTCCAAAGAACATCCTCCTTTGTTGATATTGACGGCACACGAGACAGCACAGCATTAGTGCCTGTCTTAAACCCAGATGCAGTCTTACTTGGCCGTCCGACAGACGCAACTCATGGCGCAGGCAATGGGGACACATACGGTAACTATCGTTACACATGGGATATTGTTAATGTAGCCACAGGTGATGTTGTTGTAATCGACGGCGTTTCACAAAGTGGTGCGACGGGTACCTATGCGCCAGCACATGGACCGCATGACGTTGATATCACATCATTTTCCCCCGGAACATATCGAGTGACCGTAACCGTGCGTGAACAAGTGCCTGCACGCTTCCCAAATGATGATATCTATCATACGTCAACAGGCTATTTTATAATCACGCCGCCAACGCTATCAGGTACAGTCATTTGCGAGGATACAGGCCGTCCAATTCCTGACGTAACTGTAAACTTGTATGACAGCGATGGCAATGTCATAGATACAACTATCACAGATGAAAATGGTTTCTACGATTTTGGTGAAGTACCCATAGGCGACCTTGAAGTGGGTGTTGACCGTGATACAATACCTCCGGGTTATACATTTGACGAGCAATACAACCGCCAAATTACAACCGAACGTGGTGGTGAATACGAAGAACATTTTGTGATTACTCCAATCCCGCCAATTCTTTCAGGTACAGTCACTTGTGCAGTGACGGACAGACCAATTCCCGGAGTGACTGTCAATTTGTATGATGATGACGGCAATGTCATAGACACCACGGTTACAGATGAAAATGGTTTCTATGACTTTGGTGAGGTACCCATAGGCGACCTTGAAGTGGGTATCGACCGTGATACAATACCTCCAAATTATGTGTTTGACGAGCAAAATAACCGCCAATTAACCACCAGCCCTGGCGGCGAATATGAAGAACACTTTGAAATTATACCGCCGCCTGTTTTGTCGGGTACGGTCACTTGTGTATTAACAGGCAGACCAATACCTAACGTTACAGTCATTTTACGTGATGGCAACGGTGAGATTATAGGCACAAGAACGACTGGTGCAAATGGTTTTTATGATTTTGGTGAAGTACCCGTAGGCAATCTTGAAGTGCAGATTGACCACAATACGATACCTTCGGGTTATACAATTAACGGGCAAAATAACCGCTCGTTAACCACCGTGCATGGTGGTGTATACGAAGAGCATTTTCTAGTAAGACCTCCAGTTGTTGGTGGTATTCAGCCTCCTGATCCTGATAGCGAAGACGAAAGTGAATGGTACTTCCCCGACGATGATGAAGGCGAACCAGACGATAGCAGCGACGATGGTACTGACGATGAAGACGAGTATGATAATGGTAGCGAGCCTGATGATACCACTGACATAGGCACTGATGATGAATATGACAACGGGACTAATGACTCTGATAACCAAACTGAAGAAGAAGTGACAGGAGATGATAACGAAGAGAATCCGGAAGACGATATTAATGACGATACAATCATATTCTCTCCATTGCCAGAGGTCACTTTAAGCCAAGATGATCCTCCTGTACCGCACACACCAGGCGGGTCAGATCCAAGTCTACCTCCCAATCCGACTGTTCCAGGCAATGAACTGGTTCCGTTTGAAGATTTCTGGGTAGAAATTAGTGATGAAGGTGTACCACTAGGCACATGGGAATGGGATGACGATGAATACATGTGGATTTTTGATGAAGAAATCCCTCTTGGTTTCGCGCTTCCCTCTGCCCCAGTTACTGCACTTGTAACGGCAGCAATGCCACAAACAGGCATTGCACAACTCATCAATAGCTTCAGCGTATTGTTTGGTATCGCGCTTCTAATAGCTATAGTTGCCCTAATCATGATACGCCAAAATTATATGGTAAAAATAAGTCGTAAAATGAAGCAATAAAACATTATCAACACACAAAAAATGCTGTTGCAAAACTGTGAAAACAGAGTGCAACAGCATTTTTTATCCATTAAACATTGTGATTAAATGATGCCGGCCATTTGCGCCATTTCACTAATCGCCTGCTTAGACACTTTGCGTCCATGGAATTCAAACAGATCATCTGCTGAGCCGGTAAAAGTACATGCTGGCTCGTATTTTTTAAGTACGATTTTGTCGCCATCAACAAAAACTTCCAAAGAATCACGGTCTTTAATACTCATTACCCGACGCAATTCGCAAGGAAGTACTACGCGTCCAAGTTCGTCAACGCGTCTTACAACTCCTGTAGCTTTCATAATGCACACCTCCTTTATTTTTTTAATCAGTCTGCAAAAACCGCTACTTCATCTGCCTCCACAAGCCAGTTTCAAAAAATGAAACGTTAAAAGTTGCGGGTGTCTACCCATTATACCATTAATGTAAAATAATACAAGTACTGGCAGAAAAAAAATGTTTCCTGTCGAAAAATACATTAACTGACATTTTGAGGAATGCCCGCTGGCTTTCATGAATAAGCATTACTAGAAAGAAGGGGATAAAATGCTTAACTATCTTTGGGGTGGAATGATTCTATTAGCGATAGTCGTCGCTATCTTTACAGGAAACATGCCAAACCTAACAAATGCCGCAATAGAATCCGCACGGGAAGCCATTGCCTTGTGTATCACGATGCTGGGCATCATGTCCATGTGGACGGGGCTTTTAACTATAGCCGAAAAAGCCGGGCTTATTGGTGCGTTAGCCAAAAAGTCACGCCCAATACTGCGCTATCTTTTTCCCGACCTTGGGCGAAACCACCCCGCCCACGAACCCATTGCCACTAACTTTATAGCAAACATATTAGGCTTGGGCTGGGCCGCAACCCCCAGTGGAATTCATGCGATGAAAGCCATGCAAAAAGATAACCGTCAAAAAGACACTGCAACCAGAAGTATGCGTATGTTTATGGTGATAAATATGTCTAGTTTGCAACTTGTAACCATTAGTGTGGTGGCGTACCGAATGCAATATGGCTCGGCAAACCCATCGGAAATTATTGGCCCGGGGCTGATTGTGACGATGTTGACGACAGTCATCGCCGTTGCTTTTTGCAAAATAGTTGAAAAATTTGATAGGGCATGAAATTAGATTGTATCTTTGTCCTTGATAAAACGGATAAGATAGGAATTGAGACGATTAATATCAATTGGCTTAGACATAAAGCCTGAAAAGCCATTATTCATAAACATTTTATCCTGCCCTTTGACCGCATTGGCCGTCAGTGCCACGATGGGGTGACTGTAGCCCATATCCCGTAAAATCTTTGTGGTTTCAATGCCATCCATCTCCGGCATCATGTGGTCCATGAATATGATGTCAAAGATTTTACCTTGTTTCACTTTTTCTATGGCATTTGCCCCGCTGTGGCAAAGCTCTATATTAAGCTTAAAAGCCTCCAGCATTCCTTCTGCCACAAGTAAATTAATCTCTACATCGTCTACAACCAGCACGTTGCCATAGGGCATTGGCTCCGGTTCAAACTCAAACTCTTTGTCAGCCAGCCAAGTGCCGGATTCAAAGTTTTGCAAGCTGCAAGCCAGCTCTTTGCCTAATACCTTTGAAGTAGTCATTTTTTGTGGAATACGCACCACCACATGTGTGCCTTTGCCCACTTCACTTTGCAGGTCTATGTGGGCATCCATCATTTGTACTAAGTTGCAAACAATGGGAAAGCCTAGTCCTGTGCCATTGACCAGTGGTTTTTCATGTTCGTGTAAGCGTACATACTCATTGCTTAAATCTTTTATTTGCGCTTCGGTCATGCCGGCACCAGTGTCTTGGATAGAAATAATAAGTACTATATGCCCTTCCTGCGCTGTTTCACATTGTAGGGATAAAGTGACCAAGCCAGTTTCGGTATATTTAAAGGCATTGGTCAACAAATTGGTTATAATCTGCTTGATACGCAAAAGATCTCCTTCTAAATGGGATGGAAGATTTTCGTCTACATTCAATTGAAATTTCACATCTTTGTTTTCCAAATAGATGAGATGCAACTGCGCTGCATCACCGACTAGGCTTGCGACATCGTACACTGTATTGAGGATTGACATTTTCCCTGATTCTATTTTGGAGAAGTCTAAAATATCATTGACAATATTGAGCAATGATTTTGCTGAATCATATATCTTTGCAAAAACCTCTTCTGTTTGAGGTGACATAATTTGGTTGCGTAATTGAATTTCTGAAAGCCCTAGTACTGCCGAGATAGGCGTACGAATTTCGTGGCTCATATGCGCTAAAAAACGGGTTTTTGCTTGGCTGGAAAGCTGCACCCGTTCTATCGCATCCTCCAGTTTATAATGCTCGCGCAAATCTTGGGCATAAACGATTACCACATTTTTTTTATCAACTTCTACGCTTTTTAGATATATTTCAAAAGGGATAGCTTCCCCATCTGATGCAATCTGTACCCATTCTTTAATGCGTCCCTCCCCAAATTTAACCGTATTTGCAAATGCCTCAATGGCCTTTTCTTGAGTGGACATGCCATCCGGCTGAAATTCAGGAGAAAGCTCGAAAAATCTATCAATGTATTCCTGCTTGTTGGATAACTTCAAGATATCTACTATTGCTTGGTTCACTTCCAACACATTAATATTTTCATCAAAAATAGCGCAGGACATGGGGGAGGCATCAAGCATTGCACTCAGTTTTTGTCTCATCATGCTGACATTATTTAAATTGGATTCCAACTTTGTAATGACACCACGGTGTGCTAACGCATTAAAAACAGCCGTTGCAGTTAAGATGACAAAAACCACAATCATAGCAAAAATAAAAAAATTATCATGCACCTGCTCTGCAATCAATTCACGGACATATGTATTGATTATGACAAACAGAATTAACATGCCGACTACAGAAAAAAGAACACTGCCAAGCGTCACTTTTGTTGATAACTTCATATATTTCATTCGAGATACCTCCTTTATTTTAAGCCCCTTCCCACTACGTCTTCATATAGTAGGAAAGGGCTTAGAATCACTGCAATTTGAAAAACGCTATTAGCTGTTGGAGTAGTTCTGCTTGTGAACTTAATTCTTCCGAGGCAACGGCTGTTTCTTCGGAAATGGTTGAGTTGCTTTGCACCACTCGGGATATTGTTTCAAGTCCATCACTAAACTGTGCGATGGCTTCTGCTTGCTCTTTTGTTGCAGTGGCAATGTTGTTAATGATTTCTAGCACGTCATTTACATTTTCAACAATGGTATCTAATGATTGCGATGTTGACTCTGCAATGTTTGACCCACTATCAACACGCACGATGGAATCTTCGATGAGTGTGGTGGTTTCAACCGCAGATTGTTGACTGCGCGCCGCAAGGCTGCGCACTTCTTCAGCAACCACGCTAAAGCCTTTGCCGTGGTCGCCCGCACGGGCGGCCTCTACTGCTGCGTTAAGCGCAAGCAGGTTGGTTTGGAACGCAATATCTTGAATGACTTTTATAATTTTAGAAATACCATTTGACGATTCTTTGATTTGCACCATGGCCATAAGCATCTGTTTCATGGCTTGGTTTCCTTCTTGGGCATTGACAGAAGATTTATTGGAAAGGTCGCTTGCGTCAGAGGCGTTGTCAGCATTTTGCTGTGTTTGGTGGTTAATCATGTCTATCGTCTCGTTGAGTGCTTTAACAGAGTTGGCCTGTTCTTGTGCACCATTCGCCAAATCCATTGAGCTGATAGAAATCTGGTTTGAAGCCGATAATACTTCAGCAGATGCAGCAGAAATCTCTGACATGGTTTTGCTTAAAGATGTTAATATGGTAGTTAAAGCAGCCTTGATGGGCAAATAAGAACCAACATAATCCCCTTTTATAGATACAGTTAAGTCGCCTTTTGCCATGTGGCTGAGTACATATGATATTTCCTCGATGGCATCTAGGGTATGTTTGTTGGTGAGGTTGCAAGCGTCTTGCATGACTTTAAACTGCCCTTTAAAGTCCCCTTCTAAAAGTGAAAAATCGCCATCTGCCATAATAACTATGTTTTCTTCTATTTGGGTGAGCGGCTCTTCAATGTCTTTGACAAGGGCATTGAGTTTGTCCAGCATATGCTTCCATTCGCCCTTGGCATTGCTTGTATCCACAGAAATGTGAAAGTTACCACTAGATATATTTTCAGCAAGTCTATTTATTTCATTGATGGCAAAACGTAGGTTTGTTGTAAATCTATTGATGGCTTGAGGTATCGCTGCCCAATCACCCATCCAGTCATCAGTTTTGACATGTACATCAAGGTTGCCATCGCTTATATTGTCAAGTACTTCCTTTAAGCTCATGATATCAGCGGTGTTTTGTGTTAAAAAATTGTTGACTTGTTGAATCACTTCTTTGAACGCGTTTTGATATTTGCTGTCATCAATCGTATAGTGCATGTTTCCAGCTTCCATGTACGCATGATGCGCTTTTGATAAATCGTCCACTATAGATTTAACAACATCAATAATGTTGCAAGCATCATGCGCAAGCATTCCTATTTCATCATTAGGAATATTGTGCCTGTCGATGTTTACGTTTAAATTGCCAGTAGACACCTCATCTAGTATAGCCGTTATCTTGTGAAGTGGCTTTGTGATTAAACCCGACACATAAACTGCCAATGCAATGACAACACATATAATGGCAAGCAACATGCCAACGCTTGTTATGATACCTGTATTTAGGTCTGCTGTTGCCATATATGCACTATTTCTGCCTTGTTCCGAGTTCATGTCTGTCAAAGTTTCAACATGCATTTCGATTGCGTCACAAATGGGGACTAAATCTATCGCAATCATCTCGAATATTCTGTCATTCTCGTTTGCCAGCCCTGCGGGAATCATATAGCGGCGGATGGCATTAGCATATTCCTGCATCGTCATGTATAAAGAGCGTATAATTTCGTATTCTGTCGGGCAGAACATATTGCCTTCAAAGATATTGTAATAAGCCCTCAAATGTCGAATAGCCAAGTCTAAGTTAGCTTCAAGGGCAGCGGCATAATACCGATTATCCGCATCTGTTGTAACGCGGCCCAAGTCACGCATGGCGTCATGCATACGACCATAGGCCATTGAAAAACGTACCATTTCGTCAAGAGGATAGGTAATGGTTTCATAATTTCCCCTTGTTGTATTTGCCATGCTGCGCATTGTCATTAATGACGCAATGGTTGGCACGATGGTTAGCAATATAACAATCATAAAACAGACGGCAAGTTTACTTGAAATTTTGAGGTTTTTCATGGATTTGCTCCCCCTTTTATCTTCTGCGGATTTTAAACCTGTCTACCAGTGACATAAGCACGCTTGCTTGACTTGAAAGTTCTTCGCTAACAGATGCATTGCTTTGTACCGAGCTTGCATTGTCCGATGTAGCGGTGTAAATAGCATCCATATTTAATTGCATTCTGCTGATTTCCTCAGCTTGTTCTTCTGAAACGTGGGCGATATCGCCTATCATTGTTGTTGTGTTGGTCATCATTTCAACAATAGAACGCAGTGCATCTTTTGTTTGTTGGGACTTTGCCACGCCCCCGTCTATGCGCTCTAATGATTTAGATATCATGTCTGCTGTGTCTTTTGCCGCTTCAGAACTGCGCCCGGCCAGGCTGCGTACTTCTTCTGCCACAACTGAAAAGCCTTTGCCGTGTTCTCCGGCTCTTGCCGCTTCTACTGATGCATTTAATGCCAATAGGTTTGTTTGGAAAGCGATGCCGTCTATGATGCTTGCCACTTTTGCTATTTCCATGGACGATAGCTTTATTTCTTCCATCGTTGTGGACATTTCATCCATATGTCTTGCGCCATCTTCCGCGGCGTTTTGTACTTCCAGGGATAGTTCGCTGGCAGACTTTAATTCGTCGGTGTTTTTCTGCGTTTTTTCTGTCAGAATACCCACCGCTTGCCGCATTTCTGCCATGGCGGCGGCTTGTTCTTCAAAGCTTGCCATCAATTCTTGGGTAGAATTGGCTATTTGTGCCGCACCCATGTCTACGTTTGATGTGGCCGCATGAATTTCTGAAACAAGCGAGCCAACAGACTCTACAATCATCTCAATAGAATCTTTAATAGAGCTAAAATCTCCCATATATTCGCGGTGGATGTTGACGTCGAAGTTGTTGTCAGCAATTTCTCTGAGTTTTGCGGTGATTTCATCTACATAGCCTTTGATGTTACCAATGGATTTTTGCACCACTTCTTCAACAGTATTTTGCTCTAACGCAATCTCTCTCGTTGTTTCGTCATAGGAAGATTGAGGGAAATCTACTGTTAAGTTGCCGCTTTCAAGTGCTGTGACGAGTGTGTCTTTAAATACCTCGGCGCGGTTATGTCGATAGATATTCCTTTGTTCGCTGCTTCTTTGCGCAGTTCTGATGCTGGTCAGGTTAGTCATTAATATAATCGCACCTGAAATGCCGTCTTTGTAATTGAAAGGTAAACAATTATACTCAAAGTCTAAGCATTTACCGTCAACTTCCAGTTGTATGTCAATTTCTAATTGTGGCGATTTTTCTCTAAAGGCTTTTAAAGTCGCGGGATGGTTTGCTATGTCACCATGAAGACAGTCATTGACGCTCATGCCCACAATGCTATCCCAACTTGCACCATCAAGGCCCGCTAATTTTCTGGTGGCTGCGTTGATGTGCATCACCTTCATTTTGTCATCAATGATTGCGAAGGGTTCTGATATTAAATCCAGCATATGTTCGTAGTCATAAAGTACCGTATTTGTCCTGGATACAATATCACTAAAAGCCCCTTTAAGGTTGGCATCAACGATTCTGTGGTGGGGCATACCGCTTCGCACGATGGTATCCATTTCGCTAAAGTCTTTGGCTAGTATATTTACTGTTTCTACAATCTCTGAAAATGCATCGTAAACCTGCCCAACCTCATCTTGAGGAATATTTCTTGTGTCGATATTCACATTTGCTTTTCCTTGAGAAATATCTGTAGCAAGCCCAGCTAAACGCTTAATGGGGTTTAGTATGCTATTGGATATAAGAATGCTAAGTACAATAAAAACAATGAAAGCTGTAACGCAGAAAACAACAATAAGTGTTGTTGTTCTACTGATGATGGCATCTATCGCTTGAGATTGAGCGATTCTTGACGCGTCATTGCCCATTTCGGTATAGTGATTTAAGTCCTGTTTCATTGTGTCTATGCGCATGACAGCAAACAGGCTGTATCCACCCAAAAATATTGCTAATAAGAAAACGCATAATAAACCACCTGTTACTTTGTGTTTAAGCTTCATTTTATTACCTCCGGTATTTTTTTTGAATGTTACTTAATTTTCTGCTTTCTCTTGCAAAATACGAGAAATGACTGCATAAGCTTCGACTGTGGTTTCTAAATTTTTTACCATGATTTGAAGATTAGCTTGTAATCCATCAAACAAAACAATCATATCTTGTATCTTTCTGTAACGGGCACAATCTTCTTTTGTTTTCATCTCGATGGCAATAGCCGCCACCATTTGCTCGCAGGTGTCGTATCCGCAAGCACGGCAGTTTACTTGCTTGTCCTCTTCTGTTGATTTAAGTAGGTCTTTGTATATAGATTCAATTTCTTCGTCCGACATTTTTAATGCGTCAGCTAATTTTTTGCTAGACATTGTAAAAACCTCCTTCGACTATTTTTAAACGGAGTGCATTAGAACTCACTCGTTAAACTCTAGCATAAAGAAATTTTTTAAACTTCATCGTCAGGTGGGTTTGTATGCGTTTTATTTTGTTAAATAAAATATATACAAAAAGTATTTAAATTGTCTTTGTGCGGTTAAAAAGCCTTAAAATACGGGCATATATCGCGTTTATTTATTAGGAAAGTTATCGAAACCTCCCTTAAAATACCACCTTGCTGAAATACCATTATTTTTGCAATTTAAAAAGGTCTACCTGTTTATGGTAGACCTTTGACGTTGTTCTTATTTTGTGACTAATCCAGCAGACCCATCGCGTTTATTTTGGCAACGGCATCTGCTCCATTGGTTACATCCAGTTTATTGTAAATGAATGTAAGGTGAGTGCGAACGCTTGGTATTTTAATCCCTAGGCTTTCTGCAATCTCATGATACGTTTTACCTTGGCAAAGCAGTGTTGCTACTATTTTTTGTTTATCTGTAAACCCTACAAACGGTTTATCTGCTACCTTTGTTTCTGTAATATTTGGGTGTTCGCGCGTTTTTAGGTATAGCAACTTGACAAAGCTAAGCAGTCCATCTTGTTTTTCTGCCCGTTGTTTCACACGATTGATGAGTTTATGCAACAACCCTGCAAGCTCTGCACCATCATTTATAAACATTTGTACATAGCCATGGGGGTGGGCTATGCCGGCGGCATTTTCTAAATAGTCGAGTGCATAGTCTTGAAATTTTCCTTTCTTTTTCCAGTAGGCAATGGATAATAAAATTTGAGCCTCTATCATATCCAGCGGACGGTTAAATGCACTGGTAACCGTTAAAATTTTCTTTAAAAAAACGATGGCAAAATCAAATTTTTCGGTAGCTATCAGGGCTCTGCATGTGGTGAAGTCGGCGTACATTTTATACAATGTTGCACTTTCAAAACTTTGTGAAAGAAGCCATTTTTCGGCAGATTCAATATCACCAGCCAAAATTTGACGGCGTACAGATAACGCATTGAAACTATGAAGCAATTCGTATGTTTTTGTATCTTCAATGAGCTGTGATATAGACTCAATCACCCCAGATGCCGCCATCGCGCTTTTTTCATCTTTTTCAACCAGCGCGTCTAATATATAAATGAGAATGGACATGGCACAAAAGTTTGACTCGGACAGGAAATGGCTTTTTGTTTCTGCCACTGCCATGATGGCAAACTCATACGCTTGTTCTAACGCGCCTTTTTCATATAATAGCTCTGCTGTTAATGTGTTCAGCAGCATAGGGGCTTCTTCACCAAGAATCCAGCCAATTTTTGATTGCATCATTTTACAGTTTTCAATCACATTGCCAACAGCCATTTCAGAATAATCTTTCAAACCGCGATGAAGAAATGGCATATGCAAAGATACACTCCATTGTGGAACAGCGACTTTGGGTGTATCAGACATTGCCCCAATATCATTCATCATCTGGTTTGGCGATACACGAAAATCGTATATACGCATAAAAAGTGACTTGTATGCCGAGCTAGGATAGCTTGCCAAAATCTCTTCATGCCTTGCATAATACTCATCCATAAAAAGAGCCATGTCATTGGCGCGCCCTTCTGCAAAGGCACACCAAGTAAGCAAAAATAACAAGCGTGGATAATTTTTAGCGGCGTTTTTGACTTCCTCGCGGTTCAATATTGGAATAAGCCTGCCCAGCGCAAAATGATTGTTTCCTGCACCTGCCAGAAAATCAAAGCATTTTGCGATGCCCACACAGCTTTTACATCGAATAAAACAGTCGATAGCACTATAAAAATCTGCTTGAGACAAATGCCACTGTCCTTCCGTTTCTAAAAGCGTATGCAAAAATGTTTCGCCGCGTTCACTAGCCATGCGTTTAAGAAACTGTTGAAATAAGTGGTGATAATGATAAACACCTTTTTTCAATTGTGTAATAAAAGCACCACTTTGTATCAATTGTTTGATAAACTGACCGCTATGGGGGTTGCCTGTAAGCGCGGCACATAATGAAGGGTTCAATTCCCTTAGCTCTGAGGTGCGCAGCATAAACTCACGGGTTGACTCATCCCATTTTTCCCATATATTTGACTGTACAAAGCCATCCAGATATTCATAAATATTATCAGGCAATTGTCCTTCTGACAGCAAAAACGCATTGATGCCAATGGCCCAGCCCTGTGTTTGTTGGATAATATCTTTTGCCTGTGCTTGTGTAATCAGGATATCTCGATTTTTATACAAAGCCATTATATCCTTGATTGTAAAAAGGAATTGTTCGGCACTAATACGGACTGCCTGGCCTTTAAGCCACAACTCAGAAAGACTCAAAGGCAAATCGTGACGGCTAATCAGCACAATTTGAAAATTTTTTGGCAAACGTCCAATAAGCACCACCAAGAACTGCAAAATTTTATTATCATGAATCAAGTGCAAATCATCCAAAACAAGCACGGCCTGTTTTCTGGCAGACAGGGCTGAAATCGCACGAAGGGTAAATTCCTTTGGTGCATTTTGAAATGATGGGTGCGAAACAAACGCATTTAATGTTTCATTTCTGGGCTGGCAAGTATAAAGCGCGGCACAAAAACGCTCACAAAAACCAGTCAAGTCATTGTCATATTCGTCTAAAGAAAGGATGGCTTTAGCACGGGTATCTTTATCAAGCCACTGTGTTACCGCTGTCGTTTTGCCATACCCCGCGGGGGCGCACACGGCTAGAAGGCGATGTTTTTTTAGTTTATTAAAAGTGTAGATTAACTCCTGTCTTTCCAGCATGACATTCGCCATTGTAAGCACCCCTTGCGTTTTGATTTTTGTTTTTGCATATCGTACCTGTACTGCTCTTTATCGTCAAGGTGTATTGTTGTGTGTTGTGCGAATCTGGGCTTCTAATTTGTTGGGTTTACATGAGTGGACTGTCGCATGGGCGGGGTAGAGTGGGTTTTTCCGATACTCCGGCTGATGTCCAGACAGCTTCACACGGGGGAAAATGCTGTTTTTCTCCGTGTTGTCACACGGAAAAACAGCGTTTTCCCGCCGTGTGAATCTATCTGGACGCCTACGTACTCGGAAAAACCCACTCTACCCCGCCCATGCTTCGGTACCGAGTGTAAAGCGATAGTTAAAACCTGGCTGCTAAGGCGTGTGTTGTTCACGTTCAACTAATTTCATTTTGCAACCTCTTGCATTTTGCAAGAAGTTGAATGTGGTCATCACGACAATCTAATTTATGTGATTATGCACAAAAGAGTATCGTGCTGCATTGTAATTTTCGACAGTGTTTATTTTTATCAATACGCAACATTTTGTAAGGTACGTGAGTAGATTCGCATTGATACATGATGGCAGTCTTAGAAGTCGTTGTGCAATTTGCGGTAAATTACACTGCCGTGATGTGGTCGTTGACTGTTGCACGTGCAATACATTGTTTGCTTGTATAATATCGTAACAAATTAGACTGCCAATGTAGTTTTACGCAAACTGCTACTTGCGATTTATGTCAAAACGTGCTAGTATTCAAGTGCCAGCCGAAGCAAGCAGGAGGCAGGAGATATGCAGTAACAAAAAAAGACGCAAGGTTCATGAGGTGTTTGACGACACCGCATGACGAGTGTAGATGATTGGAACCATCACCTACAAACCAGAGGGTAAACCTCTGCCATTGCGCACATTCAGTATACAATTGTTTTAGTATTTTTTCAAGTATGCTTCCTTTTACTGATGTGTGTTTTGGGTTGTTTTTGACGTACATAATGTGCGTGTAGGTGGTGACGGAGATATCCGTCGTTGTCTGCACGCATTTTGTTTTGGCTGGCGCATATTTTTATACTCAAGAGGAGGAAACATCATGGAAGTAGGATGCGAACTGAACTTATGTATCTTCAACAGAGAATGCATGTGCACCTATACAAGAGGGCTTGAGATAGACGAGCGTGGGCTATGCGACACGTACTGCCCTATACTGCTAGACGATGCGTTTCTTGAGGCGGAAAGAGAGCGGCAGTACCAGAAACATTTGAAAGACATCGCTGCCAATTAATCATCATTCCAAGCCTCTCTAATGTGCCGCAGCTCTACATAAGCAGATTGCTTGTTGGTCAAAAAGATTCAAATCAGTAACGGTGCAGGTTTTAACGTGCGCCTTACACTGGGTACAGAAGCATGGACGGGCAAATAGTTGGTTTTGGAGCGTACGAAGCGTTTAGGTAGATTCATGCGATAGAAAAACGCCATTTGCCAGGGTGACAACCCGCAGCAAATGGCTTTTTTCTTCGCATGAAGCTGCCTAAACATCAGCGAAGTAGCGGAAAAACCAACTATTTGCCCGTCCATGCGACAGTCCACTCATCTAAAGCCCAAAACTCAAAACCCCCACAAATCAATCAATCCTTCAACCCAGTAGACTTAATCCCCTGCACAATATGCTTAGAAGCAGCCAAGTACAAAATCATCGGCGGAATAATCATCATAGTAGCCATAGCCATCTGCAAATTCCATTGCACCATATGCGGCGCGGCGGGCACTCTAAACCCTGCAAGTGCGCCTGTGGTCAAAGGCCGCAAATGGTTCGCCTGTACATAAATAAGCGGCAAGAACAGTTCGTTCCACCACCAAATGGCAGAAAGCACACCAATTGTGACAAAAATTGGCTTAGCTAAAGGTACAACGACAACGGTAAATACCTGAAAATAATTGCAACCGTCAATTTTTGCCGCTTCGTCAATACTCTTTGGAATCGTCATGAAAAACTGCCGAAACAAGAAAACATTGTAAGGAAACGCAAAGAACCCAGGTACAATCATAGGCCAAAGCGAATCCAGCCACCCCAATTCACGAAAAATGATAAATTGAGGAATAATGGTTGTGACCGCAGGTACCATCATGGTGGCAAGAATCAAGGCAAAAAAGAACTTTTTGCCCGTGAACTCCATGCGCGCCAACGGAAACGCCACAAGCGAGCTGGAGATAAGTGTACCCACTGTATTTGCTGTAATAAGAATCATTGTATTGCGGAAATATAGAAGGAAGTTGCTGTTCTGTATGACATAAACATAGTTGTTAAACTGCAAATCACGTGGAAAAAGTTGTGGCGGAAAATGGCTGATACCCGGCAATGTCCGCAACGAATTGGACACAATCCAAAAAACAGGAAAAAACATAAACAACGCCACGGTTATCAGCAGCAAATATTGAAACAGCTTGATTAAGTTCTGTTTATTTTTATCTCTCATGACACTGCCTCCAGCCAAAACAATCTTCTAATCATAATGTACCACCCGTTTAGACAGCTTAAATTGTAATGCGCCAACAGACGCAACAATAATAAACAACACCGTTGCCACTGCCGATGCCATGCCCATGTTAAACATTCTAAATGCCTGATTATAAAGCTCAAGACTAAGCACTGTGGTTTCGTTGGCGGGGCCACCCTGTGTCAACGGGAAAATAATCGAAAATGCCGTGTTGAACGAGTTGACTGTACCCACCACCACATTAAACAAAATCATTGGTGAAATATAAGGCAAAGTGACATACCAAAAACGTTTTAAAAACCCTGCACCTTCAATATCGGCGGCTTCGTACAATGGTTGCGGAACGTCTTTTAACGCCGCGTTAAAAATCAACATCATTTGTCCAGTGGAGTAAGTAAAAATGGTGACAACGCCAAGGGAAACCCAAACCCAAAACGGGTCGGCTAGCCAGTTTGGCTGTAGACCAATACCCATTTGAGACAACCCATAATTTAAAATGCCCATATGCTGATTAAAAATCAACTGGAACACAAATGCCAGCGCAACACTGGGCATCACCGCAGGGACAAAGAAAATAAACTGGAAAACCCCAAGGAATTTCAGCTTAAAATTGAGCAAAACAGCCATAAAAAGTGATGCAGTAACAGACACCGTTACAGAAATAATCGTGTACATAAATGTTGCCCTCAGGGCATTAAGAAAACCAGAGCCTGGGGTAAACATGGCTACATAGTTACTAATCCCAACAAACTCTGGCGGAGAAAGCAAATTCCACCTGGTAAAACCAATAAAAATGGATGCGATAATCGGCCCGCCCGTAAACAAAAGAAACCCTATAAACCACGGCGAAAGAAACCCATATGCAGCAAGATTATCCTTCATCCTTGCAGCTTTATTCAAAGCCATCACCCTGCCTTTAATCTTTATAAAATCCCCCCTTGACACCACAAAGCAAGTGACATCAAGAGGGTCTGATTGATGATTCTATCTTAGCTGGTCAAGTTCTCGCTGTGCGTTGGGTACTTCTACATCAATGACATGGTCGATGGTGTTAATGCCAAGCAGTACCGCATTAAACTGATTCACCAAGTTGCCTGTAACCGTTGAATTGAGAAGCACAAATGTAAATCTGCCATAGTCGTTGAAGTAGTCAAACGCGCCCCAATTTGACGGGCCGTTTACACCATCCACACGATGATAACCCTGTGCGGCGACACTCATCATTGCCGATGGGTTTGCTGTAAACTGACTAAGCTCGCGCTGTCCGTCATAGCTCATCATCCATTCAACAAACTGCCATGCTTCGTCGGGGTGATTGCTGTTTGCGTTAATGGTAAAGAATCCTGTGTGGAGGGTGGTATGCGCTTGGCGGTCGCGGGGAAGCGGTACGATATCCCAGTTGAAATCCGCGTCACCGTAACCAGGTACAAACCAGTTTCCTTGGCGTGTCATTGCGGCCATGCCTGCGGCAAAAAGGTCGGCAACGCCACCCACGCCAGGCTGTGGAGACACTTGATATTCATTGGTTAAACGATATTGAAACTCCAGTGCGCGTCTTAGCCCGTCGCCCATTGCAAGGTTCATGTTTGCGTCAACCACTTCGTCGCCTGCTTGCCCAATCATTGAGTACCAAATGCCGCCGAAGTCAATGGCGGTAAGTCCCCATTGTGTCGTGTTTGCGCCATCGCGGATGGTGAGTGCCTGAGCGGCAGCCGCCATGTCTTCCCATGTCCAGTTGTCGGTGGGGTAGGGGATGCCTGCCGCATCAAACATATCTTTGTTGAAATACAGGAAGTGACCTGCATACACCCACGGTATACCATATAGCCCGCCGCCTGTGACTTCTGTCAATGCGTCAACCGCTGGCATGAAATCGTCCATTCTAACAAGGTCGCTGGCGGCGATTCTGTCATTCAGTTGCAGAATATTGCCGTTTGCAGCAAATCTTGGCATGTCAACTTCCCAAGCCAAAATAACGTCGGGTGCTGTTCCACCAATGACCATCGTGTTGATTACTGTAGAATAGTCCTCGGGTATAGAAACAATCTCTATACGCACATCGTCCTGTGCCGCATGGAATGCTTGGATAAAGCTTGCTGTTTCGTCAACCGTGTCCCACATGCTGAAACGAATGGTGACTGGCCCGTCTGCCGCTGTGTCATTTCCGCCACACGCCACCAAAAGCCCGACTGTCAGGATAAGTAAAATCACTAGCATTGTTGATTTCTTCTTCATGGAAATCCTCCTTGTTTCTTTTATTTGCCACGCATTTGTTTACTAATGCGAATGAGCCATAAAAACACGCATTTCATTCTCGCCACGGTTTGCCCACATGAAATACGGGATAAGCGTTAAATCCTGGGGATGTAACTGTGGCTTGTTGGAAGAATACAGTGCACTTTCGTTTTGTTGATATTTGTAAGCGGAGATTTTGAGTGCGGTTGGTTCTCTCAATAGTCCTTGCGGCATCGTTGCAGTGGTTATTTCTTTTTTATCGTCTATGACATAACTGCCTAGTAGTTCTCCGTTGTCCACTTCTTCGGCACAGTAGACAATGGGACCACGCATGACGGCGGCTTTTCCTGCATTGCCTTGCACTGCTGTTGCTGTATAAACAAACCTTGGCAGCAGATCAAAAGTAAGCGTGATGCTTTCACCGTTCCAGTCGCGTTCTAAAACGACATAGCCGTTTTCTGTTACAAAATTTTCTGTATTGCCATTGATTTTAATGGACTTTATTGGTGCGTTTTGCGGATTGCGCAAATGCAGTTTGAATCGGCCTCCGCTTGCAGTGATGACCGCCTTATCTTCAAAAGGGTATGCCGTAGCCACTTCCAATTTGCGTTCGCCGTCTTTGGCTTCCCCTTCGCAGTATAAATGGACATAAAGGCTGTCGTCTGTTTTGGCATAGGCATAAAGTCCAAGTCCCATCACTGTACGTGCCAGATTAGACGGGCAACATGCACAGTCAAACCATTTTTGCCGCACGGGCTTTACATGCTTGAATGTCGGATTTTGAGCCATTTTCTTGGGGTCAACTTCCAATGGATTGACATAATAGAACTCAGTTCCTGCCAATGATATACCGGCAAGCACGGTGTTGTATAACGCAAGCTCCATGATGTCAGCATATTCGGCATGGCCATTCAGTATATTCATTCGGCGGCAAAACATCATAAGCCCCACAGATGCACAGGTTTCCCCATAAATTGAGTCATTAGGTAAGTCATAAGCACTTGTAAACCGCTCTCCAAAAGACGCAGAACCAATGGCACCTGTGATGTACATTTGCTTTGTAGTGATGTCCTTGTACAGTGCGTCACATGCTTGGGCAAGCGGTGTATCACCAAGTTCGGCGGCAAGGTCTGCCATTGCACTGTACATGTACACCGCGCGCACCGCATGTCCTGTGGCTTCACGTTGGTTGACAGGCGGCAGATGCGATTGTGAGTAATCCCTGCTCATGATTGTAAGTTCAGGGAAAATTTCTTTGTATTCAGGTTTTTGCTGTTCCTGGTCAAGATAGTTTGGTTTGTTGCCGCGTTCTTTAATAAAATACGCGGCAAGGTTCAAATATCGTTTTTCACCCGTGGTTTTGGAAAGTTTGAACAGTGCTAGCTCAATTTCCTGATGCCCAGGGTATCCACTCCGTTTATCTTTTCCAAAAACGCTGTCGATGTTATCTGCAAAACGCATGGCAATATCCAAAAATGCTGTCTTTCCTGTGGCTTCGTGATAGGCAACGGCGGCTTCAATTAAATGCCCTGCACAGTACAGTTCATGTCCGTGCTGTAGATTTGTCCAGCGCGTATTCGGGTCGCTGTAGTATGTGTTGATGTACCCGTCGGGCGACTGCGCCGCGCCAATCAGTGCAATGGCTTCGTCGGCAAGCTTTTCCATTTCTGCGTCAGGACAGGTCGAAAGTGCATATGCAACGGATTCCAGCCATTTGTATAAATCGCTGTCTTGGAAACACATGCCATAAAATTCACCTTCTTTTCGACCTGCCGCTACTTCAAAATTATGAATGCAGCCACTGCGCGCCGCGTCGGCTACACGGTCATTCAGTGCCTCCCACTGGTAGGGGATAACTTTGTTGCGTATCAAATCCATGTACCCATTCCAAAATGCCCCCTTAATAGAGACGTCTTTTAGCTCAAGGGTTTTTATATTGGTTGCCATCGCATACCTCCTCATATTTTAATCCATGCCGCCTTTGGCGACGGCAGAAATCGGTTGGTGCGAAAATCCGCTTCGCGAATTTTCACACTTTCTAAACGATTAGATTTTTGACAGTACTTCTGTGAATCATTTTGCTTGGCACTATTATTTTGCGATTGCCTGTATGCCTTTCTTTGCTTTCCAGTTGCTCTATAACCATTTGTGCCGCAGAAAATCCGATAGCTTTTAGGTCAATTTCCACAGTCGTTAGCCTTGGGGAAACAAAGTCGGACACGGCTTGGTTGTCAAAACCAATCACGGATATGTCGTTGGGAATGCTTAGCCCCGCATCATGAATGGCTTCCATCGCGCCAATGGCCATCAGGTCGTTCATGGCAAAAACCGCAGTGGGCTTTACTTCATTTTCCAGCAATTCTTTCATGCAATGGTATCCCGACTCACGTTCCCAATTGCCGTTTTTAATAAAGTGGCTATGAAGTGGGATGCCTGCTTCGTCAAGCGCGCCTTTGAATCCATTAAAACGCAGTTGCGCAGGTGCGGTGTGGGCAAGCCCTGTTATCACGGCAATGTTTCTATGTCCCTCCGCTATCAGATACCGCGCCACTTGCGCACAAATAGCTTCGTTTTCGTAGGTGACAAAACAGGTGTGGTCGTCTCTTGAAACGGAATATGCAATGACCATGGGCTTGTTAATATCTTCAAGAATACCCGTGATATCCCTGTCAAACATGCCTATATAAATGATGGCATCCACCTTTGTGCCATAGTTAAGATACGATAACACCCGATGGATTTTAACTTTCTGGTTGACAACTTGGTCGTATTTATTGAACAAGCTATCCATCATGCGAAGGTCGTTTAGCAGTATGTGGTAATCCGTGTTTTCCATGTATTCATATAAACCGTCGACGATTCCCGGTGTAGAGAATGACATGACATCTTCCACCATCACACCAATGGTGTTTGTTTTTTTTGTGCGCAGGTTTTTGGCCACAATGTTTGGCTGATAACCTGTTTGCTTGATGACATCAAGGACGCGCTGGCGCTTTTCAGGCATGACAGGTCTGGTTCCATTTATCACATACGAAACAGTGGCAGTGGATACCTTTGCGGCTTTTGCTATGTCCTTAATAGTTATTGTAATCACCTCGTCGCTACAGAAAATCTAAACGATTAGATTTCCTTTATTATACACGCGTTATTTTTGATGTCAAGACTTTTTTATGTAACATGACAAAAAAGCCCCTGCATCTTTGAATGTAATTATTCAAAGCTACAGGGGGTATGTTGACAACAATATCGCGTTAAAATAGTGAATCGCTTTTTGTACTAAAAACACTTCTGACCGAATGCGCATTTTCGCCTGTGTCGCCATGAATCATGTAAACAGTATCCAAAACGGCCTCGCTTTCAAAAACTTGGCGAACGCGATACCTGTAAATGATGGTCTGTTGCTCTTGTCGGGTGCGGTTAAAAGAAATATACAAGTTTTGCAGTTCATGCCGTGTTCTGAAATGGACATGATTTCCGCTTGAAATTTGATACATTCTATCAAAATCGTAAAGTCGAGTATTGGAGGGTATCCAACCGCTGATGTCATACTGACCAAGCGGTGCATTCCTATCAAGTGAAATGTTAATAGTCACTTCAAAGGTATAATCACCTATTGGCTGTATGGTTTTGTCTATTGTCATATTGTCCGACGGTTCAAGTCCAATTTCCGATGGCTCACCAATGTAATATACAGTTGCACGTACATTATCGGGGATATCAGTGAACTCAAGGCTTTCCAAATCACTTCTTGATAATACAAGCGTATGCATAAACCTGCTTTGACGCCGCTCGATTGCCATTGCGCCAAGCTGGACAATATATTCTTGCCCACCCACGGTATAAATCAAGGTTGATGGCTCTATAATCCTGTCAAAATGTCTGACATAAATCATGCATTCATACAATGTGTTTATGCGCCACGGCATTCTTCCAAAATAGAGTGCGATTTCATCGGCATCGCTATGACCAAGCAACGTCGCCGCAATCCAAACAGCAGCAGTAGTGCGTTCATTGCGCGTCCCTGCCATATAGGGTGCGCAGTATCGGTTGTAAAGTGCTAACGCCGTTTCGATATCTCCAAGAACGGCTATTGCTGCTATATAATGCGCCTTGATTGCCAAATCCGACGTTCTTTGAAGCTCTGCCGTTAGAAACTCTACGGTAATCGCTTCATCGCCTATGAACGCCAACCCTAAATTGCAAAGCGCGGCAACCATTGGTGTAACGCCGCCTGGTTGCCCAAGAACACCTCTGAAATATTCTGCCATTGCGCGAAGGTCAAATTGACCATCTGTGCTTGCAAGCAGAACATAAGTGGTAATCATTGGGTCAGAGGGACTGCCGACATCACTGCCTATGCCGCCGTCCGCATTTTGCATATCGGCGATGTTTTCACTAGTTTCGGCAATATATGATGGTACAGTTGCGCCAGGCATAGAATCGCGCAACGCTTGTTTTGCCACAATTCGGCTCATGCGCTGGTTGGTTTGCATACAGAAATGCCCCAGCAGTGAGTTTAAGCTAGTGATAAAAGGCTGGGCACTGTAATCGAAAAATGTAAGGGTTACTGGAAAGCGCGTGGCCTCAATATCTAAATTTTGGTCAAAATCAACCGCTCTGCTGATAACCAGTTCCAGATTGTTTCTTATGACCGAAATGGGTAGCACAATCGTATCGGTGTGTCTACCATAACTTGCTTGGAAGGTTAATGTATAGCTGCCCGACGGCAACTTGCCAAAGTTCAGTTCATGTGATACATAAGCTAAACCACTAAAGGCGACCGTTTCGTTGACGTCATCACCAGTGATGTTTACTACAAAGCTGACGTCACTGTTGGCATTTAACACAATGCCGTGACCTTGAACAAGCATGGCAATGTCGTCACCTTCGATATATTTTGTATTCACAACAGGTCTTACAAAAAACGGCAATGTGGAGATAAAGTTGTTTCTACCCTGACCTGTCATCAAGTTGTTTCCTATCGCCACTGTTGTAATACGCCATGACGTGTTGTTGTCGGGTAGCTGGAAAGTGAGATGCGCATACCCAAATCTATTGGTTGTCGCAGATAAAAACGCCGCAGTATCCCTGAAATTGGATCGGAAGTTGTCGTGAAAAACCAAGTTTGCATTGCCGTCCTTGCCATTGTCGTCGCCGTCGCGGTAAGGTTCGGAGGGGGGCGCGCCACGCCAAATGGTAAAATACTGCCAAACCTCGTTGTTTGTAAAACGTATGTCACTGTAAAAGTCGTGCCACAGAAATATGTGCTGTTCGCTTACAGCAAATACAGCCTCATCCACCACTGCCAGGCCGATATTTGCGGGGATGCCATTTCCGTCTCTGTCGGTTGTTCGGACGGTAAGATTAACAGTGTCTCCCGGGGCGTAAAAATCTCTGTCAGTTGTAACATCTACATTAAACTGCATACTAAGGGGGTTTGCACTAATGCGGGTTTGGCTAATGGGGCGAATGTTATGCCCGTCAAAATAGACAACAACAAGGTTTATATTCGGGCCGTAATCCAGTATATATTGAAGATAAAAGCTGTTACCTGTCACCATGCGGTATCTAATTACCCCATCTTGAATTAAGGCATACAGTATCCTGCCTTCATGCCCGATAGGTTCGCTGTCATACATCAGATTAAAATGTAAGGTATCTCCGATATCCACTTGAATGAAATTGAATTGCCCTGCTTGGGCAGGTATATCGTTGTCGCTGTTTAGGTTGTTTATCGTCATAGAATAGCCTTCGATAATGATAGGCAGTGCTTCGCTGCCCCAATCTTCTTGATAATCCAAAAAGTTGGGATAAAAACCTCGTCCAGTTCGAGTGTTATTTAGCGAATCATTGAAACGGATGGTTGCTTGAGAAAATGCGGGTCTATCCCAATCAACATACGATTCACCCAAGTAAAGAATATCGTCTATAATAAGCGAGCCGTCTACCGTGTCGCCCGCCAGCATTCTTTCGCCAGTGGACTGGTCTACTACCGTCCAGATAGGCACATCTGGGTTTCTATCAACGATGTATCTAAAATTATAGTTAGGAGCAAATAGCATCCTGCGCGATCGAACAGTTTTTTCGTCTTCGGCAAAATAATGTATCCACCTGTGAAAGTTATGCCGTTGCTGTTCGTCATTTTGGTCAAAAAAATTCCAAGAAAGGCTTATTTGAAGGTTGCTTACGTCAACCGGTTCGCCTTTGGCGATTTGAAGCAGGCGGTTATTGTCCAGCCAGCGGTTAGTACCTTCTAATTCAGCTTTCAGCTCTTCGGATTCCTTATCAAGCATAAAAGTTTGAATCAAAAGTGAAATATTTTCGTTATCTTCTTGGCGTTGCATACGCGCATCAATCAAAATGTCAGATGGGAACACATAATAACTTCCTGTGTGGATGATATTCTCCCCATCGCTTGCAATACGAATTCTGTAGCTGTTTCTTGTAAGTCCACCCGTTACATGTCCGCCGGTAGCCCATGCAGGGAATGAGAATACAGCATTGCCGTTGGTGTCGGTTTCTACATCATCCAATTCGACCCATATACGCGCACCAAAATCGAAATATGACACTTCTACCATGGCATTGGGCGACGGTGTACCATCGAAGAACGCAATCGTTGCGGTGACGGTAACATCATCCCCCGAAAAATAAAAGTTTCTGTCCACTGTAGATTCGATTGTGAAAGCGGGTTTTTGAAAGTCTCTGACTGAAACATGCTTTCTGTCCAAGACAATATGGGTGCCGCCATTAGGCTCGCCGCCCTCCGACGGAAAGTACAGCGATGCTTGTATACTGTACTGCGCACTTCTAATACGCTCCAGTTCTATTGTTCCGTTAAATACGCCGTCTGGGTTAAGCGGTAGTTCCTGTACAAGGTTAAGTCCGTTGGCATCGAAAGTAATCCATACAGTGTCTGGCATATCGCGTTCATTGTTGCGGAAGGGCTGCACAATGCCCCAAAAATTGATGGTATCTTCAGGACGGTAAATTGTTCGATCCAAGAAAAGATAGGAATAGAACCGCTCACGTACGCCACGCGCAGATTGCGATACACCGTTGTCGAAATAGACCAGTTCGCCTGTTTGATTGTATATACGGAAGCGCATGGCGTTATTCAGGGCGGAGGCATAGTTATCATATTCTGTATTTTCCTCTTCATCACTCACTGGAATGTTGCCAAAAAACGCCATGCCATCGTGGTTGGTTATCGCTGTTGGTTCGGTATCGTCTCCAAAATAAATTCTAAGGCCCTGCATCACGTCGTTTGGCTGGCTTGAAGTAATCCATGCCAATGTATCGCGGTTTGATGCCTGCAAATACACAGACAGCGGCGTTATGATATAACTTGAGCGATGATGATTCACTGCTTCGGTAAATGGGTCGGTGTAAGTCACCGCGATAATATACGCACCATCACCCTGATGCGAGAGTGTAAAATAGCTGTTGCCATTGTCAAGCAAAAAGACGTTGGTATCGGTTCGTTCAAGCAAGTGAAGCGACACATCATGATCCCGATATATATGCCACTGCTGTTCAAGCCTTGCGATATTCGGCAGGCGATAGGTTTCGACAATTACAGGAATTGTTGCCTCTAAATTATGCGCGGCAAAAACGAGTGTAATATTGTCATTGTTGTTTAATATATAATTGCCAGTGCTTCCTAAATAACGCACGGTTGGAACATCTTCTTCTTCCACTTCTTCTACATATTCTTCCTTGTCCTCTTCCAATGTAACCGAAGATTCGTATGGTCTGCTGTCAACAAGGAAGCTTAGTATTTGGGGGGTGTTGAACGAATGACCATTCACGCTGACATATCCAGTTCCGATGATGATGTGGGTATGAGATTGCTCTTCATTCCAAGCCCGCTCGGGTCGTATATTGACGCTATAATCACCATCTTGGACAATAACGTAAGGAACATAGGGGACGAAGAAAATGTTTTCTTTAAATGACTCCATGTCAATAGGTTCGGAGAATATAAGATTCACTGGCAATCCTGGGGCACTGTTTTCGTCAGCGATTAAATTTACTGTCATTTCCGTTGCCATTTCAGGCTCGAAGACCATAACCTCTTGCACTGGCTGTGTGTTACCACTGGCTAAAAAAAATAAAATAAAAATTAAAACTCCTGCACACGCACACTCGATCCAAACACGATACTTTTTAAAAATTTCTTTTTTAAACATTGACTCGTCCCTCTACTTTCTTTTATGACAGTCCTTTTATGACAGGATAAAATACTAAAATTTGAGCTGAATCGTTATACCTGCACGAAACGCGGTCTAAGTTGGCGACAATAAAGTGGGCGTTTTCGTCCAATGTCCTTGCATGAATCATTTGAAGTATGTCAAACAAATGTCGTATAAACAAGTCTTTCCATATCGCGTACACCTCTGGGCTGTCGGATACTCTTAGTTCCAAAAAGACAGGTTGCGCTGTTGTTGGCAACGATTGTTTGTTTAAAATCTGTCGATAAAAAATATCCGCCATTATTTCCACTGCATTGTAGGGTGCGTCTCCGGATACAGCGTAACCCATCCGCTCAAAGAAATCCCTAAAACCGTCACACGGCTCGGGCATTATGGGATATTGGTTTTCATCCCAATATCGCCCTATCCGCAGCGTGTTTGTATCTATTAAAAAATTGGCGTGTTGAACTTCACCAAACTGGCCTCTGGGTCTGTTCCATGTGACATCAACAAAATGCCATGAGCCATCTAAGCGCACTGCGTTCCAAGCATGAGAGATGCCGCGATTGCTCTCGCCTGCAATAAATACACTTTCAAGTCCTGCAAGCTCTGTCAAATATAGAAATGCCGAAGCGTATCCGCCGCAAATCGCGGCTCTTTGCACCAATGTACCGTAAAGATTGTCACGACCTGACCGTGATTCGTCAGTACAATAGGGAATAATGGCCAGCGCATCGTGAATCGCCAGTGCCATTTCAAAAGGTGATGCGCTTCTAATGGGCTCTAGTATTTCAGCGGCACGGGCTTCAATAGCCCGCCGCTGTCTTTTAATTTCATTCGGCGGAATACTGTATGTAACCAATATATATCTTCCGCGAACGGAAAAATTCGCCCAATAATAAATGGGGTTTTCACGGCGGAAAATAGTGAGGGTGTGTGCGATTTCGTTATCGGTTAGTATATCACCCGCTGGGATAATGTTATCGTCAGCGATGGGCAGTGACAAAAAAGCCCAAATCCTGTCGTAAAGCGCAGCCATCTCACCTTCCATTAAGCTGCGGCCATAACGGAATGATTCCATATAATCCGAATCATAAGCGGTAGAGGCATATTCACCGTCAGCGGCATCAATGGCAAGTGTGAAGGTTTCAAGCTCCAAAATAATATGATGCTGTGCGCAGCCACAAAAAATGATTAATGCGCAAAGGGTAAGCGTGGTGAGTCGATACATAACCAATGCATCCTCCTTGACGGAATGATTAATTTGACCTGTGGATTATGCAGTAACTGGGCATTAGCGAGCTGTTATACCAACCCAATAAAGTGGAGGTACATGCGAAGCCGGCAATACCGCCTGACTCGGTACAATATAACAGGGGGACAGCGTTTGGGCTTTCCGCAAATGGCTTAGGCGCAAGCCCTCTTTCCCTGTGCAGTGGCTCTATGATGTTGCGCCACAACAACGCTGGCGGATAATGCGGCTCTTCCCATGTTATTGTTTGCGGAATGTCAAAGCCAAGCCATACACCAGACACAAAATAGGGCGTGATTCCTATAAACCATTGGTCTATGCCACGCTGTGTAGTGCCTGTTTTCCCCGCCACTGGCATATGCCCCATAAATGCACATGTACCAGTGCCTAGAGGCGACGCCGTCGTGCGCTGCAAAAGCATGTTCATAATTGTTGCCGTTTCAAAATCTATAACCCTGGTAGGGGTGGTGTTCACTTGAAGAACAACATCACCTGCGGCATTCTCCAGCCTTGTATACGCATAAGGCTTGGTAAACCATCCTCCGTTTGCGAATATCTGGTATGCGCCGGTTAATTCAAGAGGTGACACACCTCTGCGCATTCCCCCAAGTGCCATGGGTGCTAAATTTATATCATAAGGCTCAACAAGCGCACTAAACCCTAAAGTATCCCTTAAAAAGTTAAAAGCTCTGGATGGGTTTATATCTTGGATGAGTTTTACCGGTACTGTATTGGTTGAACGAATCATGGCCGTTTCAATCGTTATATTTCCCATGTAATAATGGTAATGGTTGGCCGGAAATTGATAAACACCCCTGTATTGTATAGGCGAATCATCTACCATAGAAGACCAATGTATAAGACCCATCTGAAAAGCGTGTAGATATGCAGTGACTGGTTTTATTGCAGAACCTGGCTGGCGTCTGGCATCGGTGGCGCGATTAAAAATGCGGTCGCCAGTTTTTTCACGATTGCCGCCAGCTAAGGCTAGTATCTTGCCGTTATGGTCAAGTATAACAAATGCCCCCTGTGGATATGCATTGTTGCTAAATGGTGGGAACACAGCGTTATCAACAAGAAATGTCGTTTCAAGATATTGCTGCATCTCAATATCGACAGTGGTAAATATCCTGTAGCCGCCCTTGAAAATCCTTGCCTCTGCTTGAGCAAATGTTATGCCGTCCTGTGCCATAAGATCCCTTATTACACTGTCGATAACATAGTCGATAAACCAGCTGTTTGAGGTATTCAGTTTTCTCATTCCTTCTGTACGTGAAAAAACAAGCGCTTCGTTAATCGCTTCTTGATGTTGCTGTTCGTTGATTAACCCTTGCTCCAGCATCAAGTGAATGGCAATGTTACGTCTTCTTTGGTTTTCTTCGGGGTTTGCAAAAGGTTCTAAACGTGACGGGCGTTGTGTTATTGAAATTATCGCGGCAGCTTCCGCTATGGTCAGCTCGTTCGCGCTTTTATTAAAATAAAGGTTTGCGGCAGCTTCAACGCCATGGGTATTATTGCCAAAGGCAATAGTATTCAGGTAGGCTTCAATTATTTCATCTCTTGAAAAATTTCTTGAAAGTTCAAGTGCGGTGAAGATTTCCCTCATCTTGCGGTCAACGCTTACAGCGTTATCGCCCGTAAGGTTTCTAACCAGTTGCTGGGCTATCGTAGAGCCGCCGCCAGGTGTTGTGCCTTCAGGTGCAAAGCCAAGCATACCAAAAAATGCGCCGATGGTACGCCTCCAGTCAACGCCCCGATGCTCGTTAAACCGCCTGTCTTCCAGTGCAATTGCGGCGTTTATCAAATGCGGCGAAATCTGATCAATATCTACCCAAATACGGTTTTCCCTGCCGTGTATGCGTTGCAACTCGACATACTCACCCGACTCCCTGTCCTGTGCGTATATTATGGAGGTATAATTAAGAGATATTGCACCTAAATCAATGTCGTGTATGTTGTTGATTATTCCGCGGATATATATTACTAAAACTAACGCAACAATGCACCCTATTGTAATAACAATACGCAATCGCATTGGCATGGTGCCATCTCTCCTTTTGACTATATGTATCTTGTCTGCATTGTCAAATATCTATTTTAGTCATCCAGTCATTCTAGCACAAGACAGCCTTTTTTACATAGGAATTATTGTATCACCAATTGAATAGGCTTTATAGTAAGCAATTCAAATAAACTATTTTTAATATATCGGCGCAATTGTTCTGACAGAAAGGGCGTTTCAACATGAATTGGATTCTATTTATATCAGATATGATAGTCCCCATGACCTTTGCGGGGATTCTTATGTACGCAATAAGCAAGCGCGTTGCCATTTATGATAACTTTATCGTTGGGGCGAAGGATGGTTTTCACACGGTTTTTTCTATCGCACCAACGATAGTTGGGCTAATGGTGGCCGTTGCTAATGTCAATATAGGATAGACAAGAATTCTCATCATCATTTTCATTTTAAGATAGACATTCTTTAATATTCTACAGGCATCGGGAAATCGGAAACATTGGAAAATTTTCATTCCATTCTGCTATTGACCATATTCTAAAATTGGAAATGAGAGGATTCACGACATCTAAATTTTTTTGCAGCTCAAATGGAAGTCTTGCAATAATTGACGCTTCCGCGCGTCGTCTTAAAAATGTATCCTCTATTAACTTAGACTCAAGGATAGCTATAAAATGTACTGGCTTATTTTTATCACATGCAAGCAAATAAAACATGCCCCCATAGTATTTACGTACTAGGTTATCATATAATTTGCCATTTTTTATCTTTTCTTCAAACGCTTTTGGGTTTGAGACATTTTCAACTTCTGGGTTTTTATATTCAATTAAGAATATGCTATCCTCTGTTTCAGCAATAAAGTCTACATCAGGCAATACATTTCCAATTTCTTTATAAATATCACGTAAATTTCCAACAGACCAAGTAGCTAACTGCAAGTCGATTTGATATAGTCCGTTTTCTTCTGTATAAATCCCACTCATTTTTAGTCCCCCATATTTCTATTAATTACTTCATCCATCAATACATCGAATGCCGTGATAATTGGATTATTCTTCAAATTTCTAAAATTGACATTGTTTTCAGCGTTTACATTGGATTCTGATTTGTACAACGAATGGAAAAGAATATTATCATCAATATGTTGACGCACCTCAAAATACTTTGATATAACATAATCGTGGGTAGCCAAGAAAATTTGAACTCCATTTCTTGAAAGTTCTAATAAAATATCAACGACAATAGGAATTAATTTAGGGTTAAGATTAGTTTCTGGTTCGTCCCAAATAAGAACACTACCTTGACTAATATAACCTGTTTCAATTAGCCTATATATAAGACCTAGTTTTTTGTATCCTTCTGCTTCGATTGCAAACTCAACGGAACCAACTGTTTCTCGATTGATATAATATTTGTCGTTGCTATATACAATTTTTCCACCGATAGTTGACGCAATTTTATCTAAAATTGATTGCAGTCCGTTATCAAGATTCTTCTTAGTGGAAACACCTGCTTTATTTAGGATATCAATTAATGTTGTGTCAAATGGCAAGTTTCTGTCAATATAATCTTTTTCCAATCCTCCATGGGTAAGCATATCTTTTGCTGGAATATAAATGGACGGTAGGGGTTGCTTAGAATTTTTGTTTATGATAAATCCATCTTCTTTTTCGCCAACATATAGTTCTCTGGGAGAACTTATAGACCAATGAAAGGGGTATATATTACTATCAATAGCGAAAATTGCCGTGGTTGCTACATCTTTATGAAACATCGTAATTTCATATTCTGGTTTCAGAGCATCAAGTGCCTTGGCAATAGCATTATAAGACTCTTTGTCTTTATCATCAAAAGGTATAAATGGCATAGATGAGGATTTCACATGAACATTTCGTAATTGTTCCAATTCAACACCAAAGCATTCACCTATTACTCTATTAAGACTACTAGTTTCTCGCACTCCATCTGCGTCTATGTCGGCTTTACAAAAGGAATAGACGGCCTTCAACAAATGTGTTTTGCCTGTACCATTCTCACCAATGAAAATATTTATACCAGAAGAAAAAGAAATATTAATATTTTCAAATACTGTAAAGTTTCTAAGTTCTATTGATTTAATAGCCATTAAACATACTCCTTTTAGCAATTGAAGTTTGACTAATGAATAGTATCATAAAAATCACTTGAAAGGAAATGCATTTATGAACTGGATTCTATTTCTATCCGACATGATAGTCCCCATGACCTTTGCCGGGATACTTATGTATGCAATCAGCAAACGAGTTGCTATTTATGATAACTTTATCGTAGGTGCGAAAGATGGATTTCAAACTGTATTCTCTATAGCTCCTACCATCATCGGGCTTATGGTAGCCGTAGGAATGCTCCGCGCCTCAGGTGCATTGGACATATTAAGCGGCCTCATTTCACCACTAACCAATTACATAGGATACCCCACAGAAACCGTACCACTCACATTAATGCGGCTGGTATCGTCGTCGGCTTCTGTGGGGCTATTGACCGATATTTATGACAATTATGGGCCAGACTCGTTTATTGGGCAATTTACATCCATCATGATGTCCAGCACCGAAACGGTGTTTTACACCATGAGCATATATTTTATGGCAATAAAAGTCACTAAAACCCGTTTTACTTTAGCGGGTGCGCTCATTGCAAACTTCTCTGGGGTCATGTTATCCCTTTGGATTACCAGATATCTCTATCCATAAATTCGCTTGGTGGCGGCGGTTCTTTCTTTTTCTTTTCTAGGTACTCGATATACGAATCTAAAACGTCTTTTAACAATGCCACAATGGGAATGGCCACCAGCATCCCCAAAATGCCGCCATATGCCATACCAACTGTTACGCTAATAATAATAAGCAGCGGACTAAGGGAAAACGAGCCGCCCATCAATTTAGGCTGAATAAAGTTGCCGTCAAGTTGTTGAATACCAAACATGATAATGGCGGCAACTAAAGCAGTTGGTACGCCTTGGGTTAAAGCAATAATCAGCACCGCAATAGCCGTGCCAAAAATTGAGCCAAAGTAAGGGATGTAATTTAAAATACCCAAAATCAAAGCTAAAATGAGCGCGAAGTCCGAGCGGAAGCCAAAGAACAATACCGCAAACATAAGAGTACCAAGAATCACACCATCAATAGTTTGTACATAAATATATCTGTGGAAATTAAAATCTAGTTTGCGGGAATATTTTAAAATAGTCTCGTTAGTAGACTCCGATGTTGCTGCTTTAATCAGACGCATGACAAAGGCTTTGAGCTTATCTTTTTCAATCAGCAAATATATTGAAGAAACCACGGCTAGAAACGCAGAAAATATAGCAGAAAAAAATCCGCCAAACCCAGCAATAATATTATCCATAAAGCTGCCAAGCTCAAATGATGCAATTAAATCATTGATAACGGCAAAGATACCATCCTCAGAAATATAAAAATCGGGAATAATGTCCGGCAAATCCCATTCGTTTACAGCTTGCAGCCAGCTTATAAGGGCTTCCTGATAATACGGGAAACCTTCAACAAACAGAACGACACTGCTTGCAACGGCTGGAATTACCCAGTTGAGAATAAGCGTGATTAAAATAACAACAATGATGACTAAAATAAGCACGCTTAAACCGCGGCTTCTTTTTATTGCAAAGGGATTGCCTGTTTTTTCAAGCAATCTTTGAATGCCCGTACAGGGCAAGTTCATGATATATGCCATCACTGCACCTGTTACAAATGGTGCGACAACGGCCCAAAAATGTCCAAAGGCCTCTGTAAAGAAACTGAATTCTGTTGTGAGTCTAAATGCCAGAATAACGGCTAAAGCTAAAATAAAATACGGAACCATAGACCGTATCATGCGCGATTTAAAGAACTTATTCACGTTACAATCACATCCTTTGCAACAATCCTATCATTGTTGCAAAGTTTACACAAGTACTTTAACAACTTCTGCCATATTACAAATGCTTGCGCAATCCTAAAATTTCATCACGTAAAGCAGCGGCCTGTTCAAACTGCAATTCTGCCGCGGCGGCTTTCATTTCTTTTTCCAGCTTTTTAATTTCTGCAATAATCTCTTCACGGTTCATAGATTCGGGGTCTTTTGCCAGGGTTTGCGATTTTGTTTCTACGGATTTTGTTAGCTGAATGCGTTCGTGAATTTTTTTGACGATAGAGCGCGGGGTAATATTATTTCGTTCGTTGTATTCTTCTTGAATGGCGCGGCGGCGTGCGGTTTCACTGATTGCGTTTTGCATGGAGTCTGTTATTCCATCGGCGTACATGACCACTCTACCGTCAACGTTTCGGGCGGCGCGGCCTATGGTTTGTATTAAAGAAGTCGTCGAACGCAGGAAACCTTCTTTGTCAGCGTCTAATATTGCTACCAATGCGCATTCTGGAATGTCTAACCCTTCACGCAATAAATTAATACCTACCAGCACATCAAAAACATTCAGCCGCAATTCGCGGATGATTTCAAGCCGTTCCAGCGTGTGAATGTCAGAGTGTAAATATTTGACGCGTATGCCTGCTTCTTCTAAATATTTTGTTAAATCTTCAGCCATGCGCTTTGTTAAAGTCGTGACCAATACTTTTTTACCTTTTTCGGCAAGTGTATTGCATTCGCTGATTAAATCGTCGACTTGCCCTTTAACTGGGCGAATGATTATTTCGGGGTCAAGCAGCCCTGTTGGACGAATAATTTGCTCGACTTCCATTTCAGAATGTGCGTGTTCGTATTTTGATGGGGTTGCCGAAACAAACATCATTTGCGGAATTTTCGATTCAAACTCTTCAAATTTTAAAGGGCGGTTGTCCATGGCGGAGGGAAGACGGAAACCATACTCTACTAATGTTTCTTTTCGCGAACGGTCGCCTTTGTACATGCCGCCAACTTGAGGAATCGTGACATGAGATTCGTCGGCGATAATTAAAAAATCTTCTGGAAAATAGTCTAGTAGAGTATGTGGGGTCGATCCTGTTTCCCGCTGGGAAAGATGCAACGAGTAATTTTCGATGCCGCTGCAAAAGCCTATTTCTTGCAGCATTTCAACATCATATCTGGTGCGCTGCAGTAACCGTTGGGCTTCCAGTATCCTATCTTGGGATTTTAAATGTGCTACCTGCATTTCAAGTTCTGCTTCAATGCTTTTGATTGCCAGCTTCATGCGTTCTTGGCTGGTGACATAGTGGGATGCTGGGAAAATGACAATATGCTCGCGCGTGGAAGCTGTTTCGCCTGTGAGTGCGTTAAATTCAGAAATACGCTCGATTTCATCCCCGAAAAACTCTATCCGCACCGCAATTTCCGATGCCGTTGAAAGAAAAATTTCTAACACATCGCCTCTGGCACGAAATGTGCCGCGGGTAAAATTTGATTGGTTGCGGTTGTATTGGATATTAACCAGCTTACGCATAATATCATCACGGTCGCGTATCATGCCTATACGCAGCGAAAGCATCATATCATGATATTCTCCAGGGTCGCCCAGTCCATAAATACATGATACCGACGCAATAATGATTACATCCCGCCGTTCAAGCAATGCCGATGTGGCCGAATGCCTGAGTCTGTCAATTTCTTCATTAATGGACGCATCTTTTTCAATAAAAGCGTCCTTGGAAGGTACATATGCTTCGGGTTGATAATAGTCATAATAGCTCACAAAATATTCCACGGCGTTGTTGGGGAAGAATTCTTTGAATTCGCTGTAAAGCTGCGCCGCCAACGTTTTGTTGTGTGCCATAACCAACGTAGGCTTTTGCAATGCTTGAATCACATTGGCCATTGTAAAAGTCTTGCCCGAGCCCGTAACGCCAAGCAGTGTTTGAAAACGCTTACCATTTTTAAAACCATTGGCTAGTGCGGCAATCGCTTCTGGCTGGTCGCCTGTCGGTTCAAATTCTGAAACTACTTCGAACATTTTTGCATCCATATGACAAACTCCTTAGATATAGTCTTTGAATTATTCATAGACCCATGATACAATAATGTTAGCAATATGTCGAATATTCTTTCGTTGTGTTTTGCGCACAAATGCGATCTAACATTCTGCGCGCAAGTGCGCAGAACGCCGCACGGACGCGGCGGAGCAGAGGCGGGCTATGCCCGTCGTAGCGAGGGAGGTTGAGGGCGTAGCCCTCATTGAATTATGAAACGATATAGAAAAATAACATGGGGTTTTACTCAACGGCTGGTTTTGGGCATGTTGATTATATCTACGCTTGGTCTTGGTGCAATGTATATGGTTATAACTACATTGGTACGTGACACAATTTACGACAGTGTTGTAGGTGTCGCTCAACGTGATATGATCATTTCCGGCGAACGTATAGACAATTGGTTTGTTTCGGCGGGGTTAACAGTAGATAGTCTTGCCACGGTGCTAAGCACGCTAAATTCGCAATATTATTTTGAAAGTATTGCACTAAATTATGTGGCACAACACGAATTTATAGAAAATGTTTTCATTGGTTTTTCTGATGGAAGTGTAATTAATGGTATTGGATGGACACCACCAGCGGGGTGGTATTCACATGAACGCCCTTGGTATATTGCCGCCGTTGAAGCAGGGGCGGGCAATGTGGGCGCTACCGTGCCATATGTATCGCATTCTACTGGCAACATTACTGTTGGGATAGGAACATATTTGCCTCACCTTTGTGATGTAGGCGCAGTTGTAGGCCTTTCGCTAAGCCTAGATTTTGTTATGGATAAAATTGCAGAACATCCTATTATGGTAGACGATGGCTACCTTATACTGATAGGTGCAAATGGAGAAATAATATATCATCCAAACCCAGCATATGTGCCAAATCTGGCAGATGACACAAGTGGGACATTATTTAATATTCGCGAGATACCAAACGGCGAAACCATTTTAGACTTGGCAAAATCAGGCCTTGATTTTGTTGAATTTGACGACGTGCGGCTTGGGTCTTCATATATGATAGCCATGCCAATAGGAGTAGTTGATTGGACGCTCATTACAGTCATACCCAGCGATGCAACAGGTATACCTCTTCGCCAATACTTGACAACGATTGTGGCCTCTCTTACAGGTGTTTTGGTCGCGCTTTTTGCGTTTACAATCATTTTTGTATCAACCCTGGTTAAGCATATGGAAAAGGGACGTTTAACTGAAGAAAAATTGCAGGCGATTATAGACTCTGTTCCGGTACTGATTGAAATTTGGGATGAAGATTGCAATGTGGTAGACTGTAACAAGCAAACGCTTGATATATTTGGTCTTTCAAGTGTTGATGAATTCATTAAAAGATATAATGAATTTAATCCTGAACTTCAACCCTGTGGAAAAGCATCGGACGAACTCAATCGCTATTATGCCGATATGACATTAAAACATGGGCAGATTCAACATGAGTGGATACACCTACTGCCAACAGGAGAGCCTTTGCCCACGAATATAACCTGTGTGCGCACTGAACTTGACGGCAAAACGATGATATTAGGTTACACATTAGATATGCGGGACGCAAAACGTCGAGAGCAAGCGGAGGAAGAAAGCCGCGCTAAAACACGTTTTTTAGCCAGAATGAGCCATGAAATTCGTACGCCGATGAATGCCGTTTTAGGTATTGCAGAAATTCAATTGCAAAGAGACGACATTAGCAAGGAAACAGAAATAGCGTTTACGCGCATACACAATTCATCGACGTTGCTGCTGAGTATCATCAATGACATTCTTGACTTGTCTAAAGTCGAAGCGGGTAAGATGGAAATTGTTGCTGAGGAATATGATGTAGCCAGCATGATAGTAGACACCGTTCAACTTAATGTGATCCATTTAGGAAGCAAAGCCATTGAGTTTTCATTAAAAGTTGATGAAAATATTCCAGCACATTTGATTGGTGACGAATTTAGAATTAAACAGATAATGAATAATATTTTGTCAAATGCATTTAAATACACTCATCAGGGCAGTGTATCATTAGTATTTGGCAAAGAAAAAATTATTGGTGATGCAACAACGCTGATTATTACCATCAGCGATACAGGTCAAGGCATGACAAAAGAGCAAACTCAAGAGGTATTTGAAATTGAATTTACCCGCTTAAACAAGGAAATAAACCGTGGCGTAGAAGGCAGCGGCTTAGGAATGCGTATTGCCAAAAATTTGGTGGACATGATGGACGGCAGTATTGAGGTGGTTAGCGAACCAGACAAGGGCAGTACGTTTATCATTCGTATCCCACAAAAGGTGAATAACGATATTGTGCTGGGTTATAAATCTGTAAAAAAATTGCAGAACTTAGACGCGCTAAAAAATTCACTAAGAAAAGTAGACAAAATAAAACGTGAGTTAATGCCCTATGGTAAAGTGCTGGTGGTAGACGATGTTGAATCAAATTTGTATGTAATGAAGGGGTTGCTAAGACAATACAAACTGGCAGTAGACACTGCCGATAGCGGAATGGAAGCCATAGACAAGGTCGCTAGCGGCGCAACGTACGATATTATTTTTATGGATCATATGATGCCTGAAGTAGACGGCTTAGAAGCGGCAAAAATAATCCGAGGAATGGGCTACAACAAGCCAATCGTAGCCCTCACTGCCAACACCGTCGGCGGTATAAAAGAGATGTTTTTAAACAGTGATTTTCAGGATTTTATAGCCAAGCCAGTGGATGTAGAGCATTTGGATGATATTTTGATGGAGTATGTGCGGAGACGGTAATTCAATCCATGCCGCCTTCGGCGGCGGCAGAAATCGGTTGGTGCGAAAAATCTAAAAGCGGATTTTTCACACTTATTGTGACATCACTAGTTTGTAGTAGTCTCCTTTAAGTTTCATTAATGCATCATGGGTGCCAGATTCTGCAATATTGCCTTTGTCCACCACGATAATCATATCCGCGTGTTGAATCGTGGATAGCCTGTGCGCAATAATAAACGATGTGCGTCCCATCAGTAGCCGATTTAAGCCCTCTTGCAGGGCTTTTTCTGTGCGGGTGTCGATGTTGGATGTAGCTTCATCTAAAATGAGAATACGCGGGTCTGCTAGCAGTGCGCGGGCGAATGAAATCAGTTGACGTTGCCCAACGCTTAGGCGGCTGCCGCGTTCGTTTACTTCGGTTTTGTAGCCATTTTCTGTTTCCATGATGAAATCATGGGCGCATACGGCCTTTGCGGCGTTGATGACTTCGTCGTCGGTGGCACCCAGGCGGCTGTAGCGGATGTTGTCCATGATTGTGCCAGAGAAAAGGAAGCTGTCTTGCAGCATGATTCCCATTTGGCTGCGCAGTGACGCAAGCGTTGCTTTGCTTATGTCAAAACCATCAATAAGCACTTTACCGCTGTCTAATTCATAGAAACGGCTGATTAAGTTGACTACCGTGGTTTTGCCTGCGCCTGTTGGCCCTACTAGCGCGACTGTATCACCTGCATTGCATGTGAAATTGACGCCAGAAAGTATTTTTGCGTCTGCTTCATATGAAAAGTGAACATCTTGAAATTCCACTTTGCCATGTATTTGGGGCATGGCTTTTGCCCCTGGGCGGTCTTTTACCAGCACGGGTTCGTCTAGGGTTTCAAATATGAGTTCTAGGTAGCTCATGTTGGTCACTAGCTGGTTATAAAACATGGCGGTATTGTTAATGGGCATCCAAAATCGCCAGATATACCCTACAAATGCCATGAGTACACCCACGGTTAATATCTCATTGGCAATCATTCCCACGCTGACTACATATAAAAACGCAACCCCAAGTGATGAAATATTTTCTACACTGGGCCACATTAAAAATTGAATGGCAATGCCGCGCATCCAAGCATTTTTTACATCATTTGAAACATCTGCAAAGATTTCTTTGTTTTTTTCTTCGCGTGTGAAGGATTGGGTGATGCGTACGCCTGCAATGGATTCGTGGGCATAGGCATTGAGGTTGGATTGCTTTGCGCTAAAAATTTGCCACGCACGACGGTTTTTTATACGAATGAAAAATACGGCAGCAAATAAAAGCGGAATGCCTGCCATCGCGTATATGGTCAGTCGCACATCAATGATAAGCATCATGCCGATGATAATGCCCAGGGAAAATAAGTCGGTAATCACAGTCATTAATCCGCCAGAAAGCATTTCACTGAGCGAATTGATGTAATTGACCAAACGCACCAGAATTTTCCCATGTGGACGGCTGTCAAAATAGCTAAATGGCAGTCGTTGAAGATGTTCGAATAAATCATGCCGCAAATCTTTGATGATTCCCTGCCCAACCTTTGCCATTGCATCCATGCGATACCGCATAAAGTAAATGTTTATTAGAATAGTAAACAGCATAAATGCTGAAATAATGAGTACCTGAGGCACATCATGATTGGGAATAGAGTAGTCAATGACAATCATGGTCAAGTAAGGCGCAAGCAGCCCAAGAGTACTTGAAAGTATTGAAAATACAAAGGTGATAATAAACGCACGTTTATGAATTTTTACATATTTGCTAAGCCTGCGGAATCGACTGAGGTTAAACTCATTTTTTTGGTCAAGCACTTCGTCCTGACGGAAAGTGTTACGCGCCATGACCTGCACCCCCTAATTCATGCCGCCTTTGGCGGCGGAAAAATGCTGTTGGCGCGAAGAATTCGCGCATTGCTCAGTGAACATGTTTGCATAATATCCATGCTTTGCAATCAATTCATCATGCGTACCGCGCTCGATAATTTCCCCATGCTGCATGACTAAAATCAAATCGGCATCTTTAACAGAAGTTAAACGATGTGCCACAATAAATGTTGTACGTTTCGCGCCGCTTTTGATAATCTTTTCAGCCAAAGCATGTTGAATACGATGCTCTGTTTCCATATCCACAGCGGAAGTGACATCATCTAAAATTAAAACAGAAGGATTGGTGGCAATGGCCCGCGCCAAAGAAATGCGTTGCTTCTGCCCGCCAGAAAGCCCAACGCCGCGCTCACCAACAATGGTGTCATATCCTTCCTGCATATTGGAAATAAAATCGTGGGCATCGGCGATGTCTGCCGCGTCGTAAATATCGCTCATTTCTGCACTGGGTACGCCAAAGGCAATATTGCCCTCTACTGTGTCGGAATATAAAAATACATCTTGCATCGCATAGGATGTACCGCGCCTGAGGTGGGGTAGGGAATAGTCTTTTACATTGATGCCATCCACTAGTACCTCGCCGCTGGTGGCATCATAAAATCGGCTAATCAGGCTGGTGAGTGTTGTCTTGCCCGATCCTGTGTCGCCAACAATGCCAATGGTTTGCCCTGCCTCTGCACGGAAGCTGATATGGCTTAACGTACGCGCACCAGACTCGTATAGGTTGTATTTGAAATGTACATTGCGGAATTCTACCGTACCTTCTACTCGTTCTTTTTTTACAGGGTTTACAGGGGTTTTAATGAATACTTCCTGACGCATCATTTCAAAAACTTTGTCTAGGGAAGTGGCAGCGTTTTGTAAGTCATTTGCGCCAATGGCGAACATGCGCGTGGGGTGGTTAAGCATCCATAAGTAGCCGTTGATGGTGATTAATTCCCACAATTCTAAATTCCCCCAAATGACCAAAAGCCCGCCAACAAGCAGCAGTACCCAAGGCAAAAGCGCGGCGCAGCTTTCCATTATCGGAAAATATTTTACACGGATTTTTGCCGCATCCATATTGCTGTCATAAAATGCCTGGTTGACTGCTTCAAATTTTTCAATTTCATGGGCTTCTTTGGTAAATGCCTTTACCACGCGATTCCCACCAATGTTTTCGCCGCAAACAGAATTTAAATTTGAAAACTGCTCGCGTACATTGCGGAACGCGGGGCGCATTTCATTGAACTGCTTAAATGCCGCGTAAATAATAATAGGTGTAGTTAGCACCAGCGCGATGGTGATGGGCAAATTGATAAAACACATGACAATGATGGCTGAAATGTACAAAATGATATTTTCGGGAAAAGTGTAAAGCGTAAACGCTGTAAAGTGGCGAATCGCATCAAGATCGCCTGTCATACGCGCCATGATGTCGCCCGCGCGGTTTTTATCAAACCATGCAAAGTTTTGATTATGTAGCTTGTTGTAAATATCGCGCCTCAGTTCAAAAAGCACCTTTTGCGAGGTACTTTCAAAAATGATTTGCGCACCGTACCGCGATACACTGCGGTATAGGGTGATTGCAATCATCAAACCCAAATAACCAGGCAATAGCTCATGCTGCCCGCCTTGGATAACATTTGCCACGATTAACCCCGCAACAAAAGGATTGATTAAACCCAGCAAAATATTGACAAAAATAATGAACAGCGAAAAAATAAGCCGCCATTTGTATTGCATAATGTAGGGTAGCCCCCAACGCAGTGCGCGCATAAGTATCTGTCCTTAGATTTTGTCGGTGAAGCTATTTTAATATGATTGGTGAGAGATATCAATAGTTATATTATTTGTTGGCTTTTGTGGGTGGATATTTTTCGCAGACAAATTTGTAGGATAATGTCATAAAGCCAAAAGCGTGGTAATGGTGTAGACTGTGACTAAGTCAAAAGGCACACACTTCACTACACTAGCATCACAACCACACACGTCAAACTTTCGCTAAGTCCCTGCGTATTCCGGTTTGTTTTCCTACTGTTCTGTTGGTTGTCCCTGGAGACTTGCCCTTTGTCTTCTTTTGAAGGCAAAACGGATGGATATGTAAAATTGCTGTTAAGACTAGGCTTGTGCCGTATGAAACATGCGCGCAATGGTACTTGTCGGTTTGCTGTTTTCAGTAGTTGGTCATGGTCTATCCAAACCAGGGGGGCTGCTTTACCTAAACATTCATGATATGGGGAACCCATGGCGGACACGCCACCTGTACAGACATAGTTGTGAATGGCGGAAATCAGATGTAAGATGATGGATGCGAGTGGTAGGGTCGTCAATCTGGAGTTTCATCCAATCTTGTTTATGTTAGTTCTTTAAGTTTATTTAGGTAGGATACACCTTATATGGGATTTTATTGATTCTGTGTGGGGTGTTTTTTTGTTTTGATACATATTTGATAAATAGTTGATGCGAGTGTAGTTTGGTAGCCGCTCTTACAATTAAAATGCGCAACGCGCAACAATTTTTCTAGGAGGCGGTACACATGGATGTACGTTTAACTGGTTATGTAAGATGCAGCACCCGCGAACAATGCCCGGACAGGCAAATTATCGCGCTTAAAGAATTCGGCGTTCCCGAAAACGCTATTGTTATTGAAATGAAATCGGGCAAGGATTTTGACCGCCCGGCGTATCAGCGAATGATAAAAAAGCTGATGCCGGGCGATATTCTTGTGGTTGATTCACTGGACAGGCTTGGCCGTGACCGATACGGCGTAGTTGAAGAGTGGCGACGCATCACGAAAGAAAAATCCGCTGACATCGTTGTGCTGGATATGCTTCCGCTGTTGGATACCCGCCGCAAAGAACAGGACATCACCCAATCATTCGTTGCGGACTTGGTTTTACAGGTTTTGTGCTATGTATGTGAAAAAGAACGACTCTTGAATCGTGAACGCACAGCAGCCGGAATTGCTGCAGCGAAAGAACGCGGTGTGATTTTTGGTCGCCGCCCAATGTCTATCCACCCGAATTTTCCAGAGATAAGGGCAATGTGGGAATGCGGTGAAATTTCCGAGAACAAAGCGTCCAAACGGCTTGGAATCAGCCGTCAGACCTTTCAGCGGTGGGTGAGAATAAACGCAAAGCCATAATTTGGTTGTAGTTAAAGCAGGGGATTACTGCGAGGCATTTACACTCAAATTTTACGCAATATGGAAAATGATACCAATCTACAGAAATGTGCAAGAACCGCGAATTCAGCGTTTTTTTTACTTTTCGTAGAGTAACACAAGTTTACCAAAATTGCAAAGAGAAATTAAGATGCCCTCGCAGTAATCCCTGATTTTCCTCGAAGGCAAATACGCGAAAAATGAAATGAATACGCGTGTCTGTGGAGGGATTTGCGTGTACTTAAAACAACAGAATATCCCCTTGGTAAGCGTGATTATGCCCGCTTACAATGCCGCCGTCACGTTGCAAGAGAGCGTAGATTCTGTCGTGGCGCAAACATTTCACAATTGGGAACTCATTATCATCAACGATGCATCTATCGACAACACAGAAGAAATAGCAAAACACTATTCTGGCCGCGACAGAAGAATACGTTTGACAACAAACGAAATCAATCAGGGCGTTGCCGTTTCTCGCAATGAAGGCATAAAGCAAGCCATGGGCGAATATCTCGCCTTCTTGGACAGCGATGACCTTTGGGGAAAAGAAAAATTGCAGAAACAAATGCACTTCATGAAGCAAAACAACGCCATTATCTCATTCACGGGAACTGCCTATATGAACGCTGCCGGGCAAATTTCTGCGTACACCCTGCCTGCTGAAAACGGCTTAGGTTATAAAGATTTATTGCGGCGAAACATCATGTCCTGTTCATCTGTCATTGTGCGGCGTGACAAGATGATTTCTTTTCCAAGTGGTTATATGCACGAAGATTATGCCAGTTGGCTAAAGGTCGTTAAAACAGCGGGACAAGCATATGGGCTTAATGAACCGCTTTTGGTTTATCGAATGGGAGCGCACACAAAATCGGCAGGGCGCATTAGTTCGGCGATCATGACACGAAATGCCTACAAAGAAGTAGGGTTTGGATGGTTGATTTCAACGATTCTCATGTTTCGTTATTCGATTCACAGCACAGCAAAGCGCAGGTCAATTCAACAAGGAAACAAAACATAGTCGATGCATCAAATACTTCCGCTTGAACGCTTTGGGGTGGGGCTTAATATGACAGGGATTGTGATTACTTTTGTTGTACCGGCATATAACAGTGCGGCAACGTTGGCGAATTGCCTTGATTCATTTATTGATGAGTCCTTGCTTCCGCATATGGAAGTCCTTGTAATCAACGATGGCTCAAGCGATTCCACGGCAGAAATTGCGTCTGATTATGTCAATCAATATTCATCTTTTAAGCTTGTCAACAAAGAAAACGGCGGTCATGGATCGGTTATAAATCATGCAGCCAAAATAGCAACAGGGAAATATTTCAAGGTTGTAGATTCAGATGACAAAGTGCAAACAAATAATTTGCGCAGTTTCATGGAAAGTTTAAGCGGAACGGATGCGGATGTTGTTTTTACTAATTTCCGAACAATTGATTCGCGCAATGGCAATATCAGAGAATACGCAATGTCAGATATCCCATTCGAGAAAAAAATGTCTTTTGATGAATTTTGGAGTTTTAGCAATGTGGTTCGGAGTGTGTGTAATTTTCACGGGATAACATACAAAACTTTGCTTTATAAAGGGTGTGGGCTTCTTCTTAGTGAACAAATTTCATATGAAGACCAAGAATATTCTACTTTCCCGATAATTCATGTCTCTACCGTTATGCCGTTAAATTTATTTTTGTATGAATACAGCTTAGGAGATGCTGGGCAAAGTGTTTCAGACGTGAACCAAGTAAAGAAATTTGACCAAATGCTTCATGTTTTTTGGAGATTAGTAAGAGAAACGCCCCAAAACTTAACGGATTCTGCAAAGTCCTATTTTTCCTTTAAAAAGAGAGAAAAATTGCTAAGTTGCTATGTGGCGGCATTAGTAAAGAATCCAAACAAAAAAGATGGACGTAAGCAAATAAAAAATTTGCGGAACGAACTCAAAGCCAAAGATTTAACATTATATACCAGGACAGAAAAGCAATATCTCGTTTGCCTATTTCTTTCTTTTATAGGGTTTACAGGCGAAACATTAACAAACTTGCAAAAAAATCGCTTTTATCGCTTTTTTGTGAAAAAAATGCACTAGTAAGCAGAAGGAGATACGGGCAATGCTGGCGTTTTTCGGATGGACGGATTTGTTATTAATAAATCATGTGAATGTGAAGACATCCTATTATCCATCTGAGAAAGCAGACTTGTATGTTTTGAAAATACCTAGAGTTTCAATGAGATTGGTTGATGAAATAAAAAAAAGTTCTATTTTTGAAGCAGTATACGAAATTGAATTGCTTGACTGGTTTGACGGCAAAACAAAATTGCAGAAAGTTATGGGTTTGCTTCGAAGAGAATATGTTTTTCAGCATTATAACAAGCAAATCAATGCAGCTTGTGGATTCAAAAAATATCAACATTTTTTCACGGGTGCATTTTGGGCAGAATCCTTGCATTTATTTAGAAGTTTTTTTCAAAACAATAGAAATTTACAAATAAGTTTGGTTGAGGAGGGTTCTGTTAGCTTTTGTGAGCCGAAAGGATTAACGCGATGCACTGCTCAAAGAGGCTACAGAGAAAAAATAATTAAATATTTTCATTATTTTCCATGGTTTGTTTTTGCAGAAAAGCGAATTGAATATCTTTATTTGTATTGTCCAGAAATTATGACAGAAGATATAAAGCAAAACATAAGGCGGATGCCACAAATATGTAAAAGCAGTGTAGTTGGCGGTATTCTTAAAAATATAGTTAGCCCTATCGAACTCATGGATTATCAAAAAGCAGACTATATTTTTCTTGTTCCGTTTTCTGCCAATGATGAAAATGGCGAAAGTATTTCGCTATTAAGGGAAATTGTTGACGGCGTAGGTTCAAAATCACAAGTAATGGTTCGGCTTCATCCTAATATTAAGCACATCAAAGTTTGTTTATATAATACGGTAGGCAAGACCGTGGCTACTGAAACAGCATCAAGCAACATTGAAGGCATACTTTTCATGCTTGATATAGAGAACAAGGTATTTATTGCAAAAAATTCTTCGCTGCTGGCAATCCCCCGAACAATGTATGGAAAAACGCCGTGGATTGTAATGACTCACAATTTGTATAAAAAACAACAGTCATATGGAGTTGCGGATACAGATCTTTTTGAACAGCTTTCTTTGTTGTATGGCGATAGTGAAAAACTGTACGCCCCCAAAAACAAAGAAGAAATGATAAATGTACTCCAAGGGATAGCCCAACTATCATCTGCACCATGAACTTAGGAGAGTGTAGTTTTATGACAATTTTGGCAGTGATTCCTGCTCGTGGAAATTCTAAAGGCATTCCACGAAAAAATATGCGGCTGATGAACGGAAAGCCGCTGATTTACTACAGTATCCAAACCGCAAAAATGTGTAACGCAATAACGCACATCGTAGTTTCTTCTGATAATGCAGAAATTCTTGATTACGCACAAGAATTAGACGTTTTTGCATTAAAAAGAGATGATTCGCTTTCTGGGGATGACATAACCTTAGACCCAGTAATTTGTGATGCTGTTGAAAAAATGGAATCCAAAGTGTCACATCGTTTTGATTATGTTATTACAATGCAGCCAACCTCGCCAAATTTAATCGCTTCAACACTCAATATCGCTGTTGAAAAAGCAATTGAAACTAAGGTTGACACGATGATTAGTGCAATAAATAAACCGAGTTTATCGTGGCGGAAAAAGGGAGATTCTTTTACCCCCAACTACACAGAACGATTGAACCGCCAATTACTACCTTCAAATTTTGTTGAAGCTGGCGCATTTGTTATTAGCAAGCGCGCTGTAGTTACACGAAAAAGCCGCATCGGTAGCTCGGTCAGTGTATTTGAACTTTCTGAACATGAAGGAATTGATATTGACACGATAGAAGAGTGGGTATTGTCGGACGCATTGATGCGCCGAAAAAAAATCGCATTCAGAACAGATGGTAATAGGCATTTAGGAATGGGACATATTTATCGGTGCCTTACACTGGCGTATGCCTTAACCGAACACGAAATAATTTTCATATCACATAAGAATTTTGCAGTTGGTGTTAAAAAAATAGAGGAGAGTTTTTTCACCTGCCACCAAGTAGAAGATATCAGCGATTTTCATGCAATACTCAAGCAAGAAAAACCGGACATCTTGGTGATGGATGTATTGGACACTGAAGAAGACGAAATGTTTATGTTAAAAAAATTTGTCAACAGACTAATCACATTTGAAGATATGGGCACGGGAACAAATGTTGCAGATGCCGTTATAAATTCATTATTTACAAACAAAGACAACAGACCGCACGTTTACACAGGATATAAATTTGCAGACCTGCGTGATGAATTTTTATTAAAAGAGCCTAAGGACTTTTCTTCTCATGTGAACAATATTTTTGTGATGTTTGGCGGGGCTGACCCTGCCAACCTAACAAAAAAGGTGTACAACGTGGTTTGTGAAAACATCGCGATTTTTAGGGGCATTACGTTTAACTTTGTAATAGGCCTTGCCTTCGACTCTACAGAAAATAAAATTATAGAGCGTCCAAACGATGGAATTTTTGTATACAACAACACGAATAAAGTAAGCTGGTTTATGCAACAAGCAGATTTAGCCATAACATCGCAGGGAAGAAGTACGTTTGAGCTGGCTTCATTGGCTGTGCCATCCGTTGTAATGGCTCAAAATGAGCGAGAAAAAACCCATAGTTTTGCCGCATTGGAAAGCGGTTTTTTAAATCTTGGATTTGGGCTTGATGTTACAGAGGAAACTTTGTTCAATACATTGGTTTGGCTTGTCGGAACACCGCAAGTCCGCAAAGAAATGCGTGAAATTATGCTTCATTTAGATTTAAGGAAAGGCATTAACCGTGTTAAGCGAATAATTCTTGACGAAGTAGTATAAGAAAAGAAAGGTCGGTAAAAATGCTAAACACAATAATCAACCGTGCGCAAAAAGGTTTGTTTACTTTGATTGCGGAAATTGGTGTTAATTATTACGACATTGCTGATCAAAGAAATATATCCCCTATGGATGCGGCAATTCTAATGATTGACGAAGCAAGAGCAAGCGGTGTTCATGCTGTTAAATTTCAGACATACAAGGCTGGAAGTTTAGCGGCACGAAATTCACCGTCTTATTGGGATTTGTCTGCAGAACCAACAACGTCACAGTATGAGTTATTCCAAAAATTTGACTCTTTTGGGGAAGCGGAATATGCAAAGTTATCACAGCACTGTAACGACAGTGGGATAGAATTTTTGTCGACAGCTTTTGACTTCAACAGCGCGGATTATCTCAATCAATATATGGGTGTGTATAAAATCTCATCGTCGGACTTGAGCAATATTCCATTTATCGTGCATCAAGCAAACAAGGGTAAACCTATTTTGCTGTCTACGGGGGCTTCTAATGCTGACGAAATAGATATGGCTGTTGCCGAAATTCGCAAAGTTAATCAACAGCCGTTGGTGTTGTTACATTGTGTTTTAGAGTATCCGACACATTCAGCGCACGCAAATTTAAGGAAAATATCATCACTTAAAGCACGTTATCCCGATTTAATTATTGGCTATTCTGACCACACAATGCCGGATAAAACCAAAGAAATCATCAAAACGGCATATTTACTTGGCGCAGTTGTGATTGAAAAGCATTTTACCTTAGACAAAACATTGAAAGGTAACGACCATTATCATGCTATGGATGCCGCAGATGCAAAAGACATTGTAAACAGAGTTAATCAAGTGGATGTGCTGTGCGGCAGCGGAGATTTATCGGCACTGGAAACAGAGTCTTCTGCCCGGCTAAATGCACGCCGTTCCATTGTTAGTGCGGGAATCATAAAATCGGGTGAAGCTGTTACAGGTGAACTGCTGACTTTCAAGCGTCCGGGCAGTGGAATTTCTCCAACAGACATATCAAAGCTAGTTGGTATGCATTCGAAGTTTAACATAGCAGATGACACAATTTTGCAATGGGATATGTTTGAATAGAATTTTGGAGGTGTTGATTTTGGAAGAAAAAAGACGTTATGGAAAATCAATAGCAGATGTGCTTCATGTGAAAAAGTCTTTTTTTCATGAAAATGAAAAACTCTTACAAGAATCACAAAAAGTAAGTGCGTTGTATAGAAGTCAAGCAAAAAGAGTGTACTGCAAGGTTTGCGAGCAACGTATGCCCGAAGATAGATATTTTGAATGCCATGAAACCGATTATTATTTGTGCTTAAATTGTGGGCATATAAATGGTGGTTTTGATGATGGCACAGAATTTGCAAATGAGTTATACGCATCAGAACTCTATGGAGGGCAGTACAAAGAAGCGAGTGCCACAGAGTTTCTTGCGAGAATGGACTCTATCTATGTTCCCAAAGTAAAATTTATGACAGATTCACTTGAATGCGCAAGCCAATTTTCTTTTCTTGATGTTGGTGCAGGTTCAGGGTATATGACTTCTGCTATGGATAGAATCGGTCTTGATGTTTCAGGAATTGAAGTGTCACGAATGCAAGTTGACTATGGCAACACAATGATAGGAAAGCCTCTTTTGCGGACAGTTTCAATTGATGAAATTAATAGTGAAATATCGAATACAGAGAAAGATGTTTTAGTTTTCATGGGCGTCTTAGAACACGTAACTAACTTAACAGAAATTCTTGAGAGTATCTCGAAAAATTCAAGGGTTAAGTATATCTATTTTTCTGTACCAATGTTATCACTTTCGTGTATTTTTGAAATTATTTTTACGGATGTTTTTGCAAGAGTAATAGGTGGCGGCGGCGGACATACTCATCTTTTTACCGAAGAGTCAATAAAATGGATTTTTGATAAGTATAGTTTCAAGTGGGTTTCTTCATGGAGATTTGGAGGAGATATACTGGATTTATATAGGTCTATTGTAGTGACATTGGAAAAAAAGAATTGTCATTCTGATCTGATTAAAAAAGTCACTACGCTGTTTCATGAAGAAGCTGATGCAATGCAGTTACTTGTCGATAAGGCTGGATTTGCTTCGGAAATACACATTTTGGCAAAAGTTCATTAAATTGCATTGATTTCAGATACTAGAAAGCGAAGTGGTTTTCGTGATTAGAAGAGTTGTACAACTTTTGAAAAAACTGCCTCGATATTGCATAAAACATCTTGTTTTGCTGGTAAGGGGCAACATAAGTTTTCATGAAGCTTTTAAATATTTGCTTCTTTTTCTCCGTATTTGTAGGTCAATTGACTCGGTTCTTTTGGATATCACGCATCAAAAATTCCCAAACGAAGAGCCTTTATGTGTGTCTGATTTTACTAAAATTTATGCCTTTAAGTTTATGAATAAGAAAGAATTGTCCTGTACCATACTCATATGTGACGCAATCAATGCTAAACTTTCAAGCGATGAATATGACGATGTTGTTAGAAAAGCACAAGATGCTATTGTAAGCAATTTAGGTGAACTATCTCACAAGTGGATGCTGGATGTAGAAACACTTGCAATGTGCGGAGGATTGTATGTTTTTGCGAATGAAATTAGAAAATTGTCGATTGGGAAACTTGTAGGAAAGTATGAACAATATAAGAATGTACACATTTTTTCTGACGTTCAAAGGTTATTTTCCGTGCATTTAGCGAACGGAGATTTTAGTCGTGCCATGAGCACCCTCCAGCGTGGTGGTAAACGATGGAAACGTTTTAATCCCTACTTGCACGATATATTTACTGCATCGAATAGGAATAGAGTGTTTGACGCTATTCCAAGAAGAGGCATTCAGAACACAGAGCGCAAATTTTCAAATCTTATCAAAGATAAGCGCGTAGCTGTGCTTGGCCCATCTTCGGGAGCGTTTAAATCAGATGAAATTTTGAATGAATTTGATGTTGTAATACGCATCAACTATAGGGGAGCAGACAGATTAAGTGATGAGTCCCGTAAATGCACTACGGATATTTCATACTACAATACAGGAGCCTCAGAGTCAATTTCAACATACAATGATTTGACATTTTTCAGCGACTTAAAAATGACTGTCTTTAAAAAATCCACATATAGATATCAAAAAGACTTAGTACTTGATGGCAAGGCGCGTCATCTAATTTCATCAACCTCCCCGTATATGTATCAAGGTTTTGGGACTATGATTCAAGAGGTGCTATTGGATTTGTTTTATTTTTCACCCAAACGGATAAAAGTATTTAACATTAATCTTTTTTTAGCACGTTCGGCTGTTGAGCGGCATCAAAAGGGCTACTATTTTGAAGAATACAAACAAGGAATGAATGAGTGGATGATATGGTCATACGCTATCCATAATATCATAAGCAATTATGAATTGACTAAACTGTGGTTCGATTTAGGATGTTTTGAGGCAGACGAGGAACTGACAGATGTGTTAGCTCTTGGAAAGACAGAATATCTGAAAAGAATGGAAGCTATTGCATACTCGAAGCCCCAGAAGATTGAAGATTCGGATGTTGATTCTTTCAATAATGTTGATAAAAATCCGTTTTTTCGCAAGCTATATAATGAATTATGTGACTTGTCGAATTGATTTTATTTATGGGGTGCATGATGGAAAATTTACTGTTTTGTTTAATAAAAGACAAAATATCTCACAAATTGGCAAATGCTATCATAAATCGCTATGAACCGAAAAAAGTTTTTTTAATGATAGACCGTACATTTGCATCAGACGCATCCATTTGCGGAGCAACCATTTCACAAAAATATATTTATCAAGAATGCCAAAATCTTAAATATTGGAAATATAAGTATTCTGACTCCTCTCCGCCACCTGACAATAAACTGCTTACGAAACTACTTGTTCATGAACCGATTATTTTTAAGATGTTTGACCGTTATCCAAACGAAACTTCAAAAAGCACAAAGAAAACATTGATGACATACGATGAACGTGTACGCGCATATCATACGCATTTGCAATATTGGAGTTATATGTTAGACAGGGCAAAAATATCTACGGTGGTCTTTGCTAATGCTCCGCACACGATTGTTGATTATATTATTTACTGCCTTTGCCTTTTGAAAGGCATAGATGTTGTAATGTCTTCAAATGCCTTTAATCCAAGTTTTGTGGCTTTTCACAGTGTGCTTACAGAGCCTTGTCCACGAGTCGCTTATCGGTATGAAAAACTTTTAATAAAGTACAAAGATACACATATTGATAATATTGAACTGGATTCAGACTTTCTTAACGTATTCAACAATTTAAGCAGCCAAGATGAAAACAAAACGCCATGGTTTATGAATCCAGAATTAGCCATACTCAAAAAAAGAGAAGGATATATTCCGCCTTTGATTGTGGCGTATAATGCAAAAGCCGTGAATCCTGATTTTTCAAAGCGGTATATTTATTTCCCGCTGCATTTCCAACCAGAGCTTACAACGTGTCCTCTTGGTGGTTATTTTGTACACCAAACACTGGCAATAAAAATGATTTCTCATTGTCTTCCAAGAGATATGTTCCTATATGTAAAAGAGCATCCCAATCAAGATGCCAAGTATTGGGGACGCAATCTTTCAGACTACTCGGATATCGGCAAACTGCAGAACGTATCTATGGTTAAGCAAGATGTTGATACTTTTGAGCTGATTAAAAATTGCATAGCAGTTGCAACCATTACTGGAACGGCGGGCTTTGAAGGTTTGTTTATGAGCAAACCGTTTTTAATGTTCGGAAATCATACCTATAAATATGCGTCTGGTGTGTACAATATTCGCACAAACAAGGAGTGCAGAGAAGCCATAACCATTATAGCTACAAATGGAGCGGAACATACTCTCAAGGATTTGAAAATTTGGCTCAAGGCAGTCAGCAAGGATGTCTCGTTTTGTACGGTTCACTTTCCTCAACTAATGGAACGAGGAATTCTGCCAATCAGCGAAGTCGAAAATATGAACCGCGTTACATCCGGTTATTTTAGAGTTCTTGACGAGTTTGAAATAAAGAATAACGTCCGGACGCCATCTGTTCCAAACAAGAATCGCCGCGGGAAAATTAGAAATTTTTTAAAGCGATTATTGCGGAGGAGTAAACATTAGATGTCGTTATTCACTAAAGCGAGACATATATTCCCGAGAGCCGTTAAAATGCGTATGGTTTTACTTTTGGTTGGAATTATAATTGGTGCGCAAATTGAAACGCTGACACTCTCCGTTATTCAGCCTTTTATATTAATTCTCACAGACCCAGAAATTATATATACAAACTATCTTTTAAACCGAATTTACGTTTCTTTGGGGTTTAGCAGTTCTGTGTTTTTTCTCGCATTTTTAGCTATTGTAATCGCTTTGACATACACGTTTCGAGGTTTTTATGTTTATTTTCTTGCCCGTGTACAAAATAAATTCCTCACAATAAATACGGCAATAATGTCTAACCGACTTTTGGTAAAGACATTAAAGCAGCCCTATCTGTATCATTCAAATAACAATGCTGTGAAATTGCAACAAAACGTAATGAACAGTTCTTTGCGATTGTTTGCATTGGTCAACAGCATATTTTCACTACTGATTGATGGTTTCATGTCGTTGTTTATTCTGATCTTTTTGATGATAACGTCTTTTTCAATGACAATGGTGGTGTTATTTTTTGCTTTAATTTGTGTGGTTGCTTATTTCAGAATTTTTAAAAATCGCATTCAGCAATCAGGTGACGAAGAAGCAGAGGGCTTGGTTCAAGTGAACAAGGCATTGCTACAGGCATTATATGGAATAAAGGAAATAAAAATATCGTGCCGTGAGGGTTATTTTACAAACAAATTTCAGACAGTCCGTTTTAAGACAGCAAAAAAGAGTGAGCGCATACAGGCGTTACGTCAATTGCCAAAGCTGTTTATTGAATCACTGTGTTTCAGTGGTGCATTTATTGTAGTTGCAGGCATTATTTTACTTGGGGCTGATTTGCAAGCTTTGATTCCGCAGTTGGGTGTTTTCATGATTGCGGCGTTCAAATTGCTACCCGCTATCTCTCGCTTAACGAACAACATGACGTTAATTTTACGGCAAAAATCTTCTGCTGTACACGTTTACAAAGGTTTGTTTGAGCAAGACGAACTTTTGAAATATCACTTGCCGATTCCGAAAATTACAACAGTTTCGCGTGACATTGTAGTGTCAGATGTAACATTTAAGTACCCGGCAGCACGAAGGCCAATTTTAAATAAAGTATCACTCACAATTCCTCACAAGAGTTCTGTTGCTATAGTTGGCCTGTCAGGAGCAGGTAAATCTACTCTTGTAGATATAATCTTGGGAATATTACCCCCTCAAGAAGGAAGTGTAATTTTCAATGGATATTCGATTCATCACAACTTTGGTGCATGGGCAAACAAAATCGGTTATATTCCACAGGATATATATATTTTAGATGGGACACTGCTTGAAAATGTGGCTTTCGGAATAGAAAAAGAAAAAATTAATGAAGCCCAAGTATGGAATGCTTTAGCGCAAGCCCAATTAAAAGCGTTTGTCGAAACCCTGCCCAAAGGATTAGATACAAATGTGGGAGATAGAGGTGCTAAACTTTCAGGCGGTCAACGGCAACGGATAGGTATTGCACGTGCTTTATACGGAAATCCGGACATTTTAGTGCTGGACGAAGCAACCTCTGCTCTTGACAATGAAACGGAAAAAGCAGTTATGTCTGCAATTCAAGAATTACGCAAAAACAAGACAATGATTATCGTTGCTCATAGGCTCTCAACAATCGAACATTGCGACATCGTTTATGAGGTGAAAAAGCGTAAGGTTGTAAAGCTGAAATAATGCTTCGGGGGTTGGTATGAAATATGATTTTTTGATAGTCGGTGCCGGATTATTCGGCGCGGCATTTGCGAATACTGCGGTTTCTTATGGAAAATCATGTCTCGTAATAGACAAGCGGGCGCACATCGCAGGAAACGCTTATACTGAAAATATTGACGGAATACAAGTTCACAAATACGGCGCACATATTTTTCATACGAACGATAAATTCGTATGGGATTATGTAAATCAATTTGCAGAATTTAATCACTACAGAAACTCGCCATTAGCTAACTTTGAAGGGAAATTGTACAATTTACCGTTTAATATGAATACTTTTTATCAATTATGGGGAGTTGAAACCCCTTCTGATGCCTTGGCTGTGATGGAGAAACAGAGACACAAAATTTCTTCTCCGCGAAACTTGGAGGAGCAGGCTCTTGCCTTAGCAGGAAACGACATTTATGAAAAGTTGATAAAGGGCTATACAGAGAAGCAATGGGGACGCAAGTGTTGTGAGTTGCCGCCAGGTATTATTACAAGGCTACCGTTTCGTTTCACTTTTGACAATAACTATTTCAACGATAAATACCAAGGCATCCCGATTGGTGGCTACACGAAAATGGTGCAAAGAATGCTGTCAAGTTGCGAAGTCTGCCTGGATTGTGAATATTTTAAGTTTATCAGGAACAATCCGAAGACGGCAGTGCAAATCGTGTTTACAGGGGCAATTGACCAATTCTTTAATTACGAACTGGGGGTGCTTGGCTACCGCTCTTTGCGGTTTGAAACAAGAAAACGAAGTGAACCAAATTTTCAAGGAAACGCTGTTATAAACTACACGTCAAGTGAAATTCCATACACTCGTATTATTGAGCATAAGCATTTTGAATTTGGTGCGTCGCCCACTACTATTTTGACATATGAATACCCCGCTGAATGGAAACCCGGTTTAGAGCCGTACTATCCAATCAATGATGAAAAAAACACAACACTTTACCAAAAATATATGAATATAGCATCAAAAAGAGATGATGTCATTTTCGGGGGAAGGCTTGGAATGTACGAATATATGGACATGGATAAAATTATCATTGCTGCAATAAAATTAGCCAAACACCATATAAATGGGGGCAGAAAATGACTATCTCTCCATCCACAATAGAGGCATACAAAAACTACCTCGTTTCTAAAAACAGGGCAAGTGCCGCAATAACAGAACACCTGCGCTATGCAAATCGTTTTGCAGCGTTTATTGGGTGCGAAAAGCTGTGTGTAGAGTTATTGTTGGAGTATCGCAGATATATTGATGAGAAATACACAACATATAACAGTAAAAATGCCTGTATTTCATACGCCAATTCGTTTTTAAGATTTCTTAATGAAACAGAATTGTTACTCGCTTATTTTGAAAGGAAAAGAGGTTCGGCAAAAATAAAAACACCTGCCTTAACCGAAGAAGATATAACGAAACTCTTGCATTATGAGGAAATTACGCCCGTAATATCAGCGTGGCACAAAGGGAGGCGGCTTAAAAAACTGACAGACGATTACAGAAAAACAAGCCTTGTTATCCGATTGATAATTGCGACCGGGATACGAACAAGCGAACTGCCTGACGTAACAGTAAAGGCTGTAAGCCAAGGCTACATCGAAGTGAAGTATAGAGCCAATATGCGCAAAGTAGTCTTGTCAGATGGGATACGCAACCGACTTTTATTATTCGCAAAAGATCAAGGTATTACAAGCGGCTCACTATTTCTCACTTCCAACGGTCTGCCATGTGAACGAAATGCCGTATTTCGTGCTTTCGGCAGGCTTGCAACTTTGGTGGACATTGCGCCGAAACGCCTCACAAGTGATGCACTAAGGAAGTATTACAACGATAAACGCCTTAAAGAAAACATTTCAACTGTGCAGACTTCTCTTGGCTACAAAACCATCAACTATTTTGTTGAGTATGATCCGCCGAAGACTGAAATATTAGCAAAAAATTTAGATGCGTTGCTCGCATTGTAACGCAAAACTTTATGATTGAGGAATAAAAATGTTCATTTCATCCAGCCTTTTAACAGAGTATGTTCACAAATGCCGCGCAGACGGGCAAGGGGAAGAAACTGCTAAGGTTACATATAGAAATCTTCGCATATTTGTTGACTTTTGTGCCAACAAAGAATTAAATGCAAACCTTCTGTCAGACTGGCGCAGATATCTGGCTGAAAGATATACGAGTCCCTACACGCGCAACGCAATGGTTAGCAAAACAAATACATTCCTTGATTATCTTGGGCTTTTCGAGCTTAGGGTGAAGTCTTTTGCGGTTGAATACCATAAATTGCATTCAAAATCAAAGTACGGCGTAACACTTGATGAATTGAAAAAAATGCTGAAATATACAGAAGAAACAAAAAATTTTCGGGTAAATTTGTTATTGCGGGTTTTAGCGATTACCGGAATACGTTCTGGTGAGATTCAATATATAACCGTCGAAGCCGTCAATGCCGGATTTTCCGGGTTTATCCATTACAAAAAGCCGCGCAATGTGTTGCTGCCCAACAGTCTGTGCAAACACTTGACGGATTACGCCAAATCGCAAGGCATAACAACAGGCCCGATTTTTATCACTAAACAGGGCAATCCGATGCATCAGCGCAATATAGGCACAGACCTTAAAAGAATCGCTGTGAAGGTAGATATTCCGAAAGACAAAATCAATCCTACAGCGTTTCGGATACTGTTTGCAAACACGTATTACGAAAAATACGGTGATTTATCGGGGCTTACAGATTTGCTAGGTGTCAAAGATTTAAACATGACCGTCCTTTATGTGAAAAAAGAATGCTAATGCAAAAAGGCTGTGAAATGGCGATAATACGCGGTTTCGTAGTTGAAAACTCCGAAAATCGGGCAAAAATTGAAAATTCCTCTTTTTAAGTTGTGTCCAAACGTGCTATAATTGGCCATGTACATGAACTCTGTTTTGGTTGATTATATCGCTTTGTTATGTGCACTGTGTAGGGTTTTGGAAATTCTGCATGGGGCTTTTTTTGTTATTTCGTAACTTTTTCGTTTCTATGTTGAACCGGGCAGAAGGTTCTGTTACAGTCCTATATTGGGATAGGTGCATACTTTCTGTGTTGTAGCCGTGTTTGAGGACGTAATCACCATCATTGAACGCGCCTGTGAAAATGCCTTCCGCGCCGTCAACCGTGAATTAATCACGATGTATTGGGAGATTGGCAATTACATCAGCGAAAAAATCCTTAACGATGTATGGGGAAAATCCATCGTTAAGGATTTTTCGCAGTTTGTTCAATCTCATTACGAAGGCATAAAGGGATTTTGCCACAGAATATATGGCGAACGAAGCAGTTTTACGAGACTTATGTCAGAAACGAAAAACTCTCACCACTGGTGAGAGAAATTAATTGGACGAATAATGTCTTGATTATACTCAGTTGCCTCTTTTTCTCCACAAAAATAGAGCTGCCTCGCTTTTCTTAGCAAGGCAGCCCCTCTAGGCTCATATTCAAATGACTTTAGCAATCAATTGGATTGTATTAAAATACTTTCCGTTTTCTGCTGATTTCATATCCAATGTCCATTTGTCGTCTCCCCAGTTGTCCCCACCACTTGGGTCAAGGCTTGCAATGTATTCGTCCCAAGCGATATCGTGGCAAGCCTGTTCGCTGATGTTTATAATTTCTATGCCCTCTGCCTTGCTAAACAATTCTTTCCACCACTCAATGCCTCGGACATACCTCGCAACTTCTGGAACATCCCAGAATGGTTGCATTTCTTGTGGAACATTGTCGCCAAAATCATATTTCAATCCGGGAAATGCCACTGCAATATAGCCGCCTTTTTTTACATATGGAATAATATTTGGTAATACTTCCGCGTTATCGCCAAACATATTGTATGCGCCTACAGAAAAAATCACATCGAAATAATTCTTTGCAAACGGCAACGGCTGTGCTGCGTCAAGTATCATCGGAACGATTTTATCCGCGATGCCAAGTGATTGGAAATTTTCGTGATTTTCGGTCGGGTTGGCATATAAATCGGTAGCAAAAACCTCTGTGCCGTACGCTTGCACCAGATACACCGCCGACAAGCCCATTCCTGAGCCCAAGTCAAGGATTTTCATATCCTTTGTGATTGTAAAGTGTGAAGCCAATTCCTCGGCTTGCCGTATTCCATTCGGCCCCCACATGGTGGCTTTCAAAAATGCTAGGTTCTTTTCGTCTGACATAAATTGGTTTGTAAATGTGTTGTTCATCATTTCATCTCCTAAAAGTTAGTTTGATAACTTATGAGGAGGTTTATACACAAGATTATTTTATGCAAACCTCCCAGTTTACTGCCAGTTCTTGTGTATTGTCCATTGTCCAGTTCTCCTTTATTGTTTAAAATATAAATTCACTAATTACTATATCACAAAGGGATAACACTTGCATCACTCCGCACAAAAAATCATGAGTCAAATGAATGTTTCACCTATAATTGAGTATAACGGAGGGCAAAGATGGATTGGATTACAGGAATACAGCGGGCGATTAACTATGTAGAAGCGAATATTTCAAAGCCTATTGACTATGAAACGGTTGCGAAACAGGCTTTTTCTTCAAGTTTCCATTTTCAACGCGTTTTTGGCATTTTGTGCGGATTTACGCTTGGTGAGTATATTCGTATGCGAAGGCTTACGCTTGCTGGCAATGCGCTGTCTTCGTCTGATATTCGAGTGATTGATGTGGCACTCAAGTACGGTTATGACACATCAGAAAGTTTTAGCCGTGCATTTACTCGGTTTCATGGGGTAACGCCTACGCAAGCCAAACAGGGCGGCGTTGCACTCAAATCATTCTCTCGACTTTTCGTTAAATTGATTTTAGATGGAGGCAGTATGATCAATTACAGAGTAGAAACAAAAGGGGCATTTCAATTGATATGCAAGAAACTAAAAGCCCCTCATCACGCAGAAATGGCAACAGAGCAGATTATCAGTGATTTTTGGCAAAAATGTATTGCCGATGGTACAACTACTGTACTGCCTAAATATATTTGCACAAACGATATTTTTGGGTATTGCATTGTTGGGGCCAGCTTTGGCAACAATGCAAGCGATACCGCGTTCCCTTATGGCATTGGTGTACACTACAATGGCGAGCCTATTGTCGATGCTGGGTTTGTTGTAGAAGAAATCCCAGCCCAAACTTATCTGGTATTTACATGTACAGGAACAATGCCAGAAGCGTTTATAAAACTGTATCAACGGATATGCAGTGAGTTTTTTCCAACTAGCGAATATCAGCCCAGTGGCGGTACAAATTTTGAGGCATATCCGTCAGCAGATGTTTCAAATCCCAATTATACTTGTGAAATTTGGATTGCGGTAGAAAAGACAAAGGGGTATTCAAATGGAAATTGAAGCAATTGAAAGAATAATAAACAACGACCACAGCAATATTGCAGGTATGGTTGTTTTGAAAAATGGTCATATACAGTACGAAAGATATTTCAACCATTGCAATGAATATAGCCGAATCCATGTCTATTCCATATCAAAAAGTATTATATCTATTTTGATAGGCATTGCGATAGACAAGGGGCATATCAAAAGTATCCATCAAAAAATATTGGACTTTTTTCCAGATTACACTCCCAAAAGGAATGAAAAGACGCTACAAAATGTTACGCTTAAAGATATGCTTACCATGTCCGTTCCTTACAAATATAAATTTCCGCCCTACACACATATCAGATACTTTATGAGCAATGATTGGATAAATTTTACGCTTGACTTAATCGGAGGCAAGAAACCGATTGGCGAATTTAGATACACGCCACTGATAGGGCCAGATATTTTTTCGGGTATTATTGTCAACGCCACTGGACAATCCGTGCTTGATTTTGCAACCGAAAACTTATTTTCGCCACTAGGCATTACTGTTGACGGTAATATCATTTTCCGTACTGCAAAAGAACAGTTTGCGTTTAATAAAGCGACCAATGTAAGCGGATGGGTTTCCGACCAAATGGGCATAAATGCGGGTGGTTGGGGGCTTACCTTATCGCCTATGGATATGGCAAAGATAGGACAGTTATATTTAAATGATGGGGTATGGGGCGAAAAGCAGATTATCTCCGCAGATTGGATAGGCGAGAGTACGAAAGAACATAGCCGATGGAAGGAAATCAATTTAGCTTATGGATATTTGTGGTGGATCATTGATAATAATGAGCAAAAAATATTTGCCGCCATTGGTGATGGCGGCAATATGATTTATGTGCATACGAAGAAAAATATTGTAGTTTCTATGGCTTCTCTTTTTGACTCGAAGGTCAAGGATCGGGTCGGGCTTGTGCAAAATAGGATTGCGTTTATTCAGAAATATATAGAGCCAATGTTTTAAAACCATTACTTCCCTAAGCATCTTGGTTCGGAAAATTGATCATCATCTTCGCATAAAAATCTTCCATAGTGAGCCGTGTGTTGATTTGCTTATACACTCGTATTTTACGGTTGGCGGTGGTATGTTCATAAGTCAAGTCGTCATAATTGATATGGGGCGCATGGACTTCATCAAAAATATCTGTCTTTTCTGTTTCTTCCATTAAAACGGAAATGGTGGGCGAATCGCCTAAACCCCAAATTTCTCCATGGGGCCAGTGGGTAATATGTGCCGTCATGTTATTAAATTCTACCATTTGCTCAAACAAATATTTGCCGATTCTGCCATAGGGTTTGACGCGCACTTGCAGTTCTGCAAGCGAAACAGCCATCTGTTTGTACACGCTTTTGGTGACTTGCCATAGCGGCATGGCCGACTTCATTAGCACATTGGCTGCCCAGGCATCGTTGCGGCAGTTAAACTCCATGCCGCCACTGGGGTAGTCACCGCCGCCAATCCAAATGGCAGTCATGCGTTCGCAGATTTTAGGCTCAAGCAAAATGGCTGATGCTAAATCCGTCACCGCACCCAGCATGGAAATGTACAGTGGTTTGTCGTCATCCTTCATGGCTTCTGCAATAATAAAATCTGCCGCTGCCGAACGTATGGGTGTATGTTCATCTGCCATTGCCTGCGGCGCACCTTCATGCACAGGATACGCGCCTGTCAATCCCATTAAATCCAGCACTTTGTTGACTTCGTCAACACTTGCCTTTGCCGTGTTGCCATCGCCGTATTGGCGTGGGTTGATGTTAAAATGCCCGCCCAAGATGCCCTTGACTATAAACTTGGGCGTCATCACATGATGCGCCAGCGCAAATTGGTCATCTGCTTCATTTTTGCAGTCGGTATGCACAATCATGCGCACCTTTTTTTGTTTGGGTACATCAAAATCATAGTTCCATTTTTTTGTCATTGTTATCAACCTTTCACTGCGCCAGCCATGCCTTCTACAAAATGTCTTTGCAGTAGTACATATACCAGCATAATTGGAATCACATTCAACAAAACGCCTGCGGACAGCAATCCGAAATCTGTGCCGTACTGCCCGACAAAATTCATCAGCCCAGCCGTAACCAATTGCAGCGACCTGTCCCGAACCAGCACACTGGCGAGAATATACTCATTCCAAGTGGCTAAAAAGTCCAAGATAAACAGCGACGCAACCGCAGGTTTTGCCAGCGGCAGAATAATGTTTAAAAACAGCCGTAACCGCCCGCAACCATCAATATAAGCTGCTTCGTCCAGCTCTTTTGGTATGGATGCAAAAAAGCCGCGCAAAACCAAAATAGCAAAAGGCAAACCAAATGCAATATATACATAGGTAATGCCCAAAAACGAATCAATCAGCCCATGCCGCACAAAAAACGCGTTCAGCGGCACCAATGCCACATGGAAAGGCACCATCATGCCAATTAAAAAATAAATAAAAATCGCACGGGGTGCTTTCACTTCCAGCCGTGTGATGGCAAATGCCGCCAGTGCGGCAACAAAAATGCCGATGGGTACTTTCCAAATAGAAATCACCAGCGAATTGCGCATATATAATAGAAGATTGGCTTCAAACAACGCCATTGAAAAATTTGCCCAATAAATCGTTTCTGGCCAGTCAAACAGCCCTAATCCGCTAAAAAAATCCGCACGGCTTTTGACCGATGTAAAAATAACAGAAATGGCAGGGATAATCCAAACGACAGATAAAATAAGCAGCACCGCATACCGCTGAATAGGTACAAGACTTTTCTGCATATCATCAACGCTCCTTTGTCGAAAACAGGATGTACGGGATAATGACAATCATCATCAAAACCAGCATGATGGAAGAAATGGCAGCACCCATGCCCATGTTTGCAAATTGAAATGTTTGCTGAACCATATAGGACGCCAACACCTGCGTAGAATTGCCCGGCCCGCCGCCTGTGGTAGAAATAATGATATCAAAAACCCCCATAGAGCCAATAATCTGCGTCGCCAAAACAATAATAAATGTTTCCTTCAACAGCGGAATTTTAATTGAAAAAAATGTCCGCAATTTGCCTGCCCCGTCAATGTCAGCCGATTCCAACACGTCGGCAGGAATTGTTTGTAAACCAGCCAAAAACAAAATCATTGGTGCGCCAACACCTCGCCAAAGTGCGGCAATAAACACATAGAACAATGCGCCGTCAGGGTTTCCAAGCCAAACATGCCGAAACTGTTCCAGCCCAATCAATGATAAAAATTCATTGAAAAATCCGAAATTGGCGTTATACATCCAACGCCAAATAATGCCGACCAAAATCCCCGAAAGCACAAATGGGAAATAAAACAACCCTCTAAAAAATGTCCGTCCACGAAACTGTGCATTCAATAAAAGTGCGAACCCCAGCGAGACCGACACCATAAAAATCAGCGTCAACCCCATCCAGGCAATATTGTTCCGAAACGCCGTCCAAAAAACATGGTCTACTGTAAGCAAATGCATATAGTTGGCAAGTCCAATAAACTCCATGCTTCCCATACCGCTCCAGCGATGCAGGCTAATCCAAATGGAATTTAACGCAGGGTATACAATCACCGACGTAAAAATAATAAATGCCGGCAAAATAAACAGATACGGCACGATTTTACTTTTAGCCACAGTCTCACGCCTTTCGTTTAAGGTCTTAACTATTACTCTGCCTGATGTCTTTCAATTGCCCGTTGCATACGGGATGCCGCTTCTTCTGGTGTAACTGTTCCCAGCGAAACGTAGTCCATTGTTGTAAACAGTTCATCTACAACGATGGGCGGTAGAGCCTGGTCGTTGATGGTGAACGCACCGTTTGCACTGGCTGTTGACAGGATACTTGGTGCATTCAGTAAATGTGCGGGCATCGTATCTGTTGCGCCAATTAAAGGAAGCGGTGAACCATACATGCCGGGGAACTGCTCTACATGATGTGCTTGATGGAAATGGTCTAGGAATGCCATTGCCATACGGAATTCTTCGTCTGTGAGGTTGTCGTTAAATTGGAAGCCTTCTCCGAATGCCGACACGCGGTTTGTGCCGCCGTTTGGCAATGCAAAATAACCGAAACGGCTCAGGTCTTGGCCGTCATTGATGATGTTGTTGTCCATCCATTGTCCTTCAATGACCATCGCCGCTTGCCCGGGATAAAACAAAATGGTGAGGTCGGCGGCTTCCATGGATATAAACCCCGGCGGGAAGAATCCGCTTAATGCATAGCGTTGAAGGGTGGCAAAAGAATTGATGACGGCTTGGTTGCCTTCCCATGGCACCGCAAAAATTTGCAGTTGGTCATGTTGTGCTGCCCCTGCATAATGCTCTAAAAACTGTTCCCACATGCGCATAATATGCCAGCCGGGGACAGATGCTGTGTTCATGGGGATGATTCCGGCAGCATGGATTGTTTCTACTACATGATGAAATTCTGCCATAGTGGTTGGTACAGAAAGCCCAAGGTCGGCGAAGATATCTTGGTTGTAGTACACCACCAGCGCATTCATTACACGGGGGTAGAATGCGAGTTGGCCATGCAGGGTCATCAATTCAAGGGATGCCGCCGTAAAACGTTGATCCCAGTTATTTTCCTGTGCAAACTGTGTCAGGTCACGGGTGACGCCATACTCGACATAACGCCCGCCCAGCGCACCGCCCCATTGAAACCACATGCTTGGCAAGGTGTCATTCATTGCGGAAATTTGCAAATTTTGGTGAAGTGTTTCGTTAGAATGCCCCGCGACAGTCACTGTTACATGGGGGTATGTTTCCTGAAAGCTGGCAATAATTTGGTCCATACCTGCCGTGTCGATATGGTCATTCAGTTTCCACCATGTTAGATTGATGGTGTCGGCATCTGCGCCGCCGTCGTTTCCGCAACCCATAAACATAAATGCTGCCAACATCGCGGATAACACTAAAAATACTACTTTTTTCATGCAATACACTCCCTTTGCTAAATCTAGTTGATATGCGCCGCTTAATTTAAATGGTTAAGCGACGTTGTAAGTAGATTATAGTAGTAGTTAAGGTTAATTGCAATAAAAAATTAAGTATTATTTGCTTAATTTTCTGCTTAATTTAAATTTAACTTTTTTATGTGCAAATTAAAGTAAGTCGAAATCCAAAGGTGGCTATATATGAAAACGTGTTGTTGATGTGATTATACTGTGATAATATAATCGAAAGTGAAAGGATGGTGCGGCATATGGTAGCAGCCAGTGCAAATATTAATATTCGCGTAGACAGCGATGTCAAAGCAAAAGCCCAAGAGGTGTTTTCGGCGTTGGGGTTAGATATGACAACGGCAATCAATCTTTTTTTAAGGCAGGCCATTAAAAAAAACGGCATACCATTTCAGTTGATAGCCGAGCAACCCCAAAAAACACCTAAATTCGGATGTCTGAAAGACAAGGTATGGGAAGCCGAAGATCATGATTGGTTTGAATCTTTGGAAGATTTCAAGGAGTATATGTAATGGATATATTATTAGATACCCATGCTGTCATATGGTTTCTAAAAGGCAACGAGAAAATGCCCAAATCAACGAGGGGTATTGTGTGTAGTCCTGAAAATAGAAAATATGTCAGCATTGCTTCCATGTGGGAAGTAGCCATAAAATTAAGTAGCGGAAAACTGAAACTTGATAATGATATCAATGGATTCATTGAAACCATTGAAGATAACGGCTTTTTGCTATTAGATATCTCCCCTGACCATGTCAAAACGATTGCGGAATTGCCGTTCATACACCGCGACCCCTTTGACCGTATGCTGGTAGCCCAGGCTATAGCAGAAGATATGATGATCATGACTGTCGATGAAAATATTGCAAAATACGATATCAATGTCATTTGGTAGCATTAGAAACTAACAGGTCAACCGCTTCTTCAACTTAGTAGAAATTTCAATCTTAACGGGATAATGCACCCCGCCATTACCAATAATCTCTGCCAACCGCCGCACTGCCACCTGCCCAATATACTTCTTAGGCACATGCACCGTCGTCAACGCCGGCGCAATATACGAAGCCATTGGCACATTATCAAACCCAATCACAGCCACATCTTCGGGTATGCGCAAGCCTTTTTTCTGAAATGCCTTCATTGCGCCAATGGCAATCCAGTCGTTGTCTGCAAAATAGCATGGTGCAAGTTCGTTGCCTTGCTCTATTATTTCAATCATATCGGCAAAAGCCCCGTCAATGGAGGGTGTCAACCGATGGACAATGGATTTTGAAGTAGACATGCCATGCCGCCTAATCGCTTTATAAAAACCGTCAGCACGTTCGTCAAAGTTTCCTATCGTATATGACGAGCGTAAATAACCTGGCTGTTTTTTTGTGCGGTTAATCAGATAATCTGTTGCCATTTGCGCACCCTGCATATTATTTATCAACACACAGTCATAGTTGATGCAGTCTAAATATAAATCCACCACCACCACGGGTATGCGAAGGTTTGCAAACGGCACAAAATCTTCGGGTTGCATTTCTGTGCCAAGCAGGATGATTCCTGCGCAATCATAGGACACAATTTCTTCCACCTTTGCTTGTACATCATCGCTTTTGTGGATGTAGGTCACATGCAGTTTATAGTGGTTTTCTGTGCAGGCGGTTTCAATGCCTTCGCTTAGTTCGGAAAAGAACGGCGTTTCGCCCACCACCGCCCCCTGCCGTTTATAGATGGCAAATGTGATATGCTGGGAACTGGTGCCGGGCTTTGATACTTTAGAAAAATCATAGCCATGTTTTTCTGCCATTTCCATGACTTTGCGGCGGGTTTCGGAACTCACGCCCTGTTTGTTGCGCAATGCCATTGACACCGCCGCAGTGGATAAATTCATCATTTTTGCCAATTCTTTTGCAGTTATGCTCATCATTTAATTCATGCCTCCTACGCTGGCAAATCTACATATAAATCTTCGTGCTTTATTATACCACAGTCCGTGATGGCCAATGTGGTGAAGCAAAATTGTGATACGTTGCTTGTTGTAAACAGGACCCGTCTTTTTTAAATTAATTAAATTAAAGTAAATATTTAGTTGACATTAACTTAACATTAACTCATAATAAATGCAAGGGAGGTGTGGCGTGAATATAAAAAAAATAGCATTTGAACGCCGTTTGGATGTGCTGGACATGGTATTTTCATCAAAATCGGGGCATATTGGCGGCAGCATGAGCTGTATGGATATGTTGTGCGCACTGTACTACCGCATAATGGACACAAAAAAAATTGCATTAAAAGCACCTGACAGAGACCGCTTTATTTTAAGCAAAGGCCACTGTGCCGAGGCTTTGTATGCCGTGCTTGCCGACAAAGGATTTTTTCCAAAAGAAGATTTAAAAACTTTTGGCGCATTTGACACGGCGTTGGCAGAGCACCCGACACGAAAAGTCAATGGCATAGAAGTGGCAACGGGTGCGCTGGGGCATGGATTATCCATTGGGGTGGGGATGGGCATTGGGCTTGCAGAAACGTCCGCCAATATTTATGTATTAATGGGTGACGGCGAAATGGCAGAGGGTACTGTTTGGGAAGCCGCAATGGCAGCAAGCAAGTATCAATTAAAAAATTTGAAAGCCATTGTTGACCGAAACAAACTGCAAATTAGTGGCAGTACAGAAGATGTAATGCCGCTTGAAAATTTGGATGAAAAATTTAGCAGTTTTGGCTGGGAAGTGCGCATATGTGATGGGCATAACCCCGATGCAGTGATTGCGGCATTGACCGCATCGCATGAAAAGCCGTTGGTGTTCATTGCCGAAACGATAAAAGGATACGGTTCGCCGCTTATGGAAAATGATGCGGACTGGCATCACCTGATTCCAAATGCAGAGCAGTACAAGCAAATAAAAGCAGATTTGCTGCAAAGGAGGGATTCATGTGGCTGATAAAGTATCTTGCCGTAAAGCATTCACATCGACATTAGAATCCCTGGCCGTGCACAACGAATCAATCACAATGATTTGCACAGATTCACGCGGAAGCGTAACCGCTGGCGGCTTTGCAGAAAAATTCCCAGCCCGTTTTATTGAAGCGGGCATTGCCGAGCAGAATGCGGTGGGCATCGCCGCTGGGCTTGCAGAAGCGGGCAAAAATGTTTTTGTTGCAGGCCCTGCATGTTTTTTGGCGGCACGAAGTTATGAACAGATTAAAATTGATGCCGCATACAATCAATCGAATGTAAAAATCATTGGAGTCTCCGCGGGTGTCAGTTATGGGCCGCTTGGCGGTACACATACTGCGCTTCACGATTTTGCGGGGATGCGTGCATTGCCAAATATCGAAGTATTTGTACCCAGTGATAGTGTGATGACGGCATTCATCACAAAATATCTGGCAAACAGTAAATGCCCTGCATATATGCGTACAGGGCGCGGCGATGTTGACGCGGTGTACAATCAAGATGAGCATTTTGAAATGCACAAGGCAAAGCTGGTTCAAAACGGCAGTGATGTAACCATTATTGCCTGTGGGGAAATGGTGTATCCCGCAAAAAAGGCGGCAGAGATTTTAACAGCGCAGGGCATTTCTACACGTATATTAGATATGTTTTGCCTAAAACCTGTTGACGCGGAAGCCATTGTCAACGCCGCACAAGAAACAAAAGCCATTGTCACTGTGGAGGAACATAGCATTTACGGCGGTTTAGGCGAACTGGTTTGCGGGATAGTTTCGCAAAGCTACCCAGTGCCTGTGAAAATAATGGGCTTCCCCGATACAGAATACAAAATCGGCAATAGCACGGAATTGTTTAATCATTACGGATTCACCCCCGATGGCATCGCAAATGCAGTAAAAAAGTTGGTGAACGCCAAATGATTCTTTCAATCGACCAAAGCACTTCCGCAACCAAAGGGTTTGTTTGGGATTTAAACGGAAATTTGCTGGCGCGAGCTGATGTTCCCCATAAACAAATCACCAATGGTCAAGGCTGGGTCGAACATGACCCGATGGAAATTTTAGAAAATACGTACACAGCAGCAAAAAAAGCGATAATTGCCGCCAATACCGCACCCAAAAACATCAAGGCCATAGGCATCTCCAACCAGCGCGAAACAGCAGTTTGCTGGGATAAATCTACAGGAAAACCGCTATACAACGCCATTGTATGGCAATGCGCCCGTGCCGCTGATATCACCGAAGCCGTAAAATCTACCGGAATGGAAGCAATCATACGCGAACGCACAGGGCTGACCTTATCGCCATATTTTAGCGCGGCAAAATTTAGCTGGATAGTAAAGCATGTTGCAGAAGCGGCAAAAAATAAAAATCTATGCTGCGGTACGATGGACAGTTGGCTTGTTTTTAAACTCACAGGCGAATTTAAAACCGATTACTCCAATGCCAGCCGCACACAGTTATTTGACCTGCATGATTTAAAATGGAATGCCGATATTGCAAACGCGTTTGGCCTTTCAGTAGACTGCTTGCCCGCCGTTTGCATGAGCGACAGCCATTTTGGCATGACAGATTTAAACGGGTTGCTTCCTAATCCGATACCCATCCACGGTGTGCTGGGTGACAGCCATGGCGCATTGTTTGGCAATCAATGCTTCGAGACGTTTACTGCAAAGGCAACTTACGGCACAGGCTCGTCGGTCATGATGAATGCGGGGTACGCGCCGCCGGAACCCACCGATGGTGTCGTTGCAAGTTTAGCATGGGGAATGAATCATACCGTGGAATATGTATTAGAAGGAAATATCAACTACACAGGTGCAGTCATTCAGTGGCTAGTGGATGATATTGAAATACTTGACAGCACGAAAAGCGCAGGGGATATTGCACAGTCCGTCCCTGACACGGGCGGAGTCTATTTAGTCCCCGCATTTTCAGGCTTAGGCGCGCCGCATTTCGACAGCAATGCCCGTGCCGCATGGCTTGGAATGAACCGCACCACGCAAAAAGCACATTTGGTACGCGCCGCAGAAGAATGCATTGCCTATCAAGTGCGCGATGTCGTCGAAGCCATTAACAGCTGTGCGCAACAGCCCCTATCGGTTTTGCGTGTCGATGGCGGGCCAACGCGTGACGATTTTCTAATGAAATTTCAGTCAGATATTTTGGATATTCCTGTGGAAATTAGCCAAACAGATGCGTTGTCAGGCATGGGTGCGGCATTCTGTGCCGCCATTGGTGCGGGGCTTACCACCCGCGATGCCATTTTTGCAAAACAATCCCGCCGAAAAGTAACACCAAATATGAATCATTCCACTCGCAAACAGTTGTACAACGGCTGGAAAAATGCCATAGATACAATGAAAAGGAGGCCGTCATGAGCAAGCAAACCTTTGGAGTCATCATAACCACCCGCAGTTTTTTTCCATCCCATTTAGTACAAACTGCAAGGGAGGATATGACATCACTACTGAAAAAACTAGGTCACGACTACGTCATGGTAAGCGAAAATGAAACAAACCTAGGTGCGGTTCTCACCCTGGACGAAGCAAAAACCACTGCCGCGCTGTTCAACAAAAACCGCGAAAAAATTTCAGGCATTATTGTAATCCTGCCAAACTTTGGTGAGGAATTGGGTGTGGTAGAAGCCATAGACCGCGTCGCGCTAAATGTACCCATTCTCATTCAGGCCTGTGATGACGACTTCGACAAATTAGATATGAAAAACCGCCGCGACGCATTTTGCGGCAAAATTTCACTCTGCAATAATTTGCGTCAACGCGGCATACTATTTACCCAAACCACGTTGCATACATGCGCGGTAAACAGCCCCGCATTTGAAGCCGATGTCAAACAATTCGCGCAAATTTGCAATGTCGTCACAGGCTTACGCGGGAGCCGCATAGCCATGCTGGGCGCAAGACCATTGGCGTTCAATACCGTACGCTTTTCAGAAAAAATTTTGCAAAAACATGGCATTAGTGTACAAACGGTAGACCTAAGCGAAGTCATCGCCGCTGCCGCCTGTGAAAAAACCTTCGATACCGCCGCCATTTCCGCAAAAGAAGAAGAAATCCGCGCATATGGACATATCCCAAGCAGCATAGACGCTTCCAAAATAACAAAACAAGCCAAGCTGTGCCTGTCCATGGAAAAATTCGTATCAGACCTAGACTGCCAAGCAAGCACAGTCCAATGCTGGGACAGCCTAGAAAACAACTATGGCTGCGCCGCTTGCCTAGGCATGAGCATGATGGGCGAAAAAGGCAAACCCAGTGCCTGTGAAAGCGATGTCACAGGCGCAGTCAGCATGTTGGCGGCACAATTGGCAGCAGATTCTCCGCCCGCGCTGATGGATTGGAACAATAACATCCGCGATGACCGCGATGCATGTATTTCGCTCCACTGCGCAAACTTCCCCAAAAGTTTCTTCCAAAGCCCAGAGCTAGAAATCGGTTGCCTGGACGTACTGGGAAGCGTACTGGGGCAAGAGCGTACATTTGGCGCATGTAAAGCCCAAGTCGCAGAAGGCGCAATGACCTTCATCAGAGTCACCACCGACGATGCCCACGGCAAAATGAAAATGTATGTAGGCGAAGGCACATTTGAAAACGAGAAAATCCAAACCAAGGGCGGTGTAGCATTTTGCCGTGTACTAAACCTGCAAAACCTGATGCGGTTCATATGCGACAACGGCTATGAACATCATGTATGCTTCGTACGCGGTCATGTTGCAGATATCTTATCCGAAGCCATGGGCAAATACATGGGCGTGGAAGTGCATTATCATAACAAATAATTTTCCCAAGATTTTGCTTGCTAACATTTGCTGAAATGGATATAATAACTTTTACAGAGCCTGGGATGCTCGATACCCTATTGTTTTGAACCTACAGACGCAAAACGGGAGTCTTATTATTGCGCAGCCTATGCCATGCCGCCTTGCGCGGATAGCAGAAGCTGTGTTGCGGACACCCACCTAGCCTTAGGCTAGGTGTCAAAACATAGGACCGGCATTCTGGGTTTTTTTATGTACTTCACGAAAGGTAATTAATACCATGCAAGCAATGAATACGAAAAAGGATGCGAAAAACACCGATGAAACACTACTTGCACTAGCCAAACAAGAAATTCCCAAAGGGCGGCAAAATGCCTTTGAGCAAATTCTACTTAAATACGAAAAACTCATATACTATGTAGCGCGGCGTTATTTTAATAACCCTGAAGATGCCAAAGATGCAAGCCAGGACGCAGCAGTAAAAATTTACAATGGCCTAGCGCGTGTAATTCTTCCCGAAGGTGGCAACCTAAAGGCATGGATTTGCACAATAACCGCACGCACATGCCTAGATTCCCTGCGTAAACGCCGCCCACAAACTACAGAGTATACCGAGGAAATCGTTAAAAGCACGTTACCATCAGCCGAAGACATGGCTTCTGCCAACGAGCGTGTCCAAGAAATACTGGCGGCAATAAAAAAACTGCCGGAAGACCAACGCATGGTGCTTATTCTAAGGGACATGCAGGGGCTAAGTTATGACGAATTGGCTGACGCACTGCAAATTAATGTAGGCACAGTAAAATCGCGTTTGTCTCGGGCAAGAGCAGGGCTTAAAAAAATACTGGATAAAGAGGTATGACAAATGGAGCAGAAAAACTTACTTAAACATGTAGACCACACATTACTTAATGTAACAGGCACCGAGGCAGAATACTTTGCCCTGTGCGACGAAGGCATGAAATATGAAGTAGCCAGCGTATGCATACCACCGTCAAGGGTAGAATCCTGTGCCAAATATGTAAAGGGCAAACTAGTCATTTGCACCGTGGTAGGCTTTCCCAATGGCTATGCTGACTCAAGTGCCAAGGCAAGCGAAGCAAAAATAGCAATAGCACAAGGCGCGGCAGAAATTGATATGGTAGTAGACATAGGCAAAGTGAAGGACGGCAACTTCGACGCAGTACTTTCTGATATAAAACAAGTACGCACCGCCACAGAAGGCTATATCCTCAAAGTAATCATTGAAGCAACGCTGCTAACCCAAGAGGAAAAAATAAAACTATGCCAAATCATAGGCGATTCCGGCGCAGACTACATTAAAACATCCACAGGTTTCGCTGGCGGCGGCGCAACCTTTGACGACGTGGCACTGCTGCGTAAACACTCACCATCACATGTAAAAGTAAAAGCCGCAGGTGGCATAAGCAGCTTAGAAGACGCCGAACGCTTTATTGCACTTGGTGCAGACCGCTTGGGCACGAGCCGCATCGTAAAAATTATCAAAGGAATGAACGCAGATGGTTACTAAAAACATGGATGACGCAAAACATTTAGGACAGTTTATACCACTGCACTATCATTTTAATATGCTGCTAGACCAAGCAAGAATGACAGGCTTCCGCAATGCTGTAGACATTCTGGTGGGGCCAAACGATAATGTGCTGGAACTGGGCAGCGGAACAGGCCCGCTATCATTCTTTGCGGCACAACGCGCAAAAAAGGTATACTCTGTAGAATTCAACCCAGAACTCGTTGAAGTCTCACGCAAACTAGTGAGTCTAAACCCGAATGGCAACCGCATAGAAATAACACATGGGGACGCCACAGAATACCTACCGCCAGAACCTGTACAAGTAGTCATCTGTGAAATGCTGCACGTCGCACTATTAAGAGAAAAACAATTAGAAGTCATCGCCGCATTCAAAAAAAACTACCAAGAACGTTTTGGTCAACTACCCGTATTCATACCGGGCGCAACCATTCAAGCCGTACAACCCATCCAACACAACTTCATATTTGAAGGCTATTACGCCCCTGTCATCCAATTTCAAGACCCCTACAGAAACAACGACGCACAAACCATATCCCTTGGCGACCCAGCAGTATACCACCAAGTAGTATACGACCAACCATACAACCATCAATGCGAATTTGACGGCACAATCCCAATAACCACAGATGGCAAACTAAACGCACTAAGATTCATCACCAAAAGTATACTGGCAGTAAATCCAAACACCCAGTCAATTGTTGACTGGCACAACTTATATATGATTCTCCCATTAGAAGAAGAAATAAAGGTACACCCAGGGCAAAATCTAAGCATAAAATTCCAATACCCCACAGGCGCATCCTTAAACGAACTCAAACCAATCGTATCACTGGTATAAATCCAACGTTAAAGTTTTTTGCTTCTTTTTTTCAAAAAAGAAGTGGGTGTGGGCAAAGCCCACGGTTTTACATCCTGCCCTTTGAAAACAAAATAATTCTCGCCTTCGGCTTTAAAAAAATCGGAGGTTTTTATGCAGTATTTGACTAATTATAAAGATGAAACATTTGATAAAATAAGAACGACTGTTTTTGTGGACTACGAAGCTTGGTTTTATGGTTGTAAAAATCAATATAAAACTGAGCCAGATGTGATTGATTGGTTTAATCATGTAAAGGACAAAGGACAAATTGATGACGTGCTGTTTTTTGCAGACTTTTCTCATGACACAATAAAAGACCATATTTTGAAATTGCGCAATATTTCTAATAGTATTATTGATTGTTCAAAAGGTGAAAAAGCGAAGGAATATACTGACTTCATCATGCTAGACCATATTTATCAAAGACTTTTTAGGCAACAAGATATCCAGCACTTTATTTTGTTCACAGGGGACAGCCACTTCCAAAGTATTGTGGCATTCTTGCGCAACTTTAACGATAAAAAAGTAGGCATATATTCTGTAGATGGCGCACTAAGCCCGTTGCTTGCAGAAGCAGCAAACTGGTATGTAAAAATAGTGCCCAGCAACGGACGACGCGAAGCCATAGAACGCAGTATCATAAAAAATTTATCATGGGTAAAAGAAAAAAGTGAAGTCGTTCCTACATTTTCAAAAACAGTGCAAGTCGTGGCAAAAAACAGCCGCGAATTTTGCGAACAAGATATTTCAAGCACCCTAAGCGCAATGATAGCAATCGGGACAATACGTCAGGAAGAAGCTCAATTACCATTTGGCGGGCATGTGGTTAAAAGGTTAGTATTAAAGGATTAAAGCTGTAAGGAGGTGGAAAAATGCCAACTAAAGCAGACTGGGAAAAAATCGCATTTCCAATCAACCAAAGAGTTGAAGCCATCGAAAAGCATTTGAAAGAAGATAATAAAATGATGTTGGAGTATGAGCTGGCACAACTTAAAAGCCATCTTGCAAACATGATGGAAAAAGACAGTTAATTAATTTGTAATAAATTGCTAGGGCGAGAATTCTTACAAATCCGTTGCACTTATTGTGCAACGGATTTTTTTATATTATTATAGAATTGTGACAAAGTCCTACAGAATATTTAATAAAATGTTAAAATTTTATTTGGAGGTTCGGATGAAACGACTCATTTTTGCAATCTTTGCAGCTTTTGTACTTATGCTTATTCCGGTCAACGCGGCTTATGGGGGTTCTGTACGGCTGATTATTGATGATAACGAGCTGAGCGGCTTGTCTTCACCGCCCATTATCGTGAGTGACAGTGTACTCGTTCCCGCACGTGCTGTTTTTGAGCAAATGGGCGGTATGGTTGGCTGGCATTCGGGCAATCGTCAAATTACGGTATATCATGGCGACGATGTGCTGGTGATGACCATTGACGACAGAACCGCCAACTTAAATGGCGCACCAATTAATATGCCAATTCCACCCATGATTATTAATGACAGTACAATGATTCCGTTGCGTCTGCCGGCAGAAGCCTTTGGTTTCGGCGTAGATTGGTATCCGCCAGGACGTGTAGCCATTATTAATTCACAATACAATGGACATACTGAAACACAACCTGTAGTGGAAGCACCCCCCCCAACAGATACCATCTACACTGCACCAGGCAGTGATTTACCTATTATCGACCATCCACAAGAAATGCCAGCACCGCCCATTTCGACTGAGCCGCCAATGAGCGAACCTGTTGAAGCACCCCCAGAAATGCCAATAGAACATCCTCCAATAGAACATCCTCCGATGGAACACCCCCACGAAGAAGGCGAAGAAATTAAAGGTGGCAATAACATACCGCTTCCGGGCGTTGTGGTTGCACCACCAACAGGCATAAATTTAGCGCGTGATGTTTCCACTTCAATTATCCAAACTGTAAACCACCCCGAAACAAGAATTACAAGTTTGCGTACCCCGCGTGAAACAGGTGCGCCGGCCTATGTCATTGTTGCGTCATCGCCCATTTCGGCAGTCACACACTTTCTTTTAGACGATAATCGTCTGGTGGTGGATATCCACAACGCCGTGTCCGATATCAACGGCGATTTGTATGTAGACCCTACCGTGCCCGTGAGCGCGGTAAGAGCATCACAATTTTCCAACGAGCCGCGTGTTGCGCGTGTTGTATTTCACTTAATTGATGCGGCAGAATTTAGCATCAGCCTTTCGGCAGATAGGCATCTACTGACCGTATCATTCTCATCTAATGTCATTAATCGCATTTCCGCAAACTCAGATGTGTTTTCAGATACACTATTTATCCAAGGTGATGTATTACCTTCCGTAAATATATCAACCGAAGGTTTCCCCAATTTCCTCACCATCAATATCGAAAACGCAACCGTTACCCCTCAAATAGAAAACTTTGTTGCCGGGGTGTTTGCCAGCCATTTTGTAGCTGGGCAGCGTCCGGACGGCACAGCATTTATTCAAGTGCATATGTTGAACACATGGCCCGCGTTTTCATTGGCACAGTCACATAACTCTGTAGCCTTAACGCTGCATCATGGCATCACAGGTGTACGTTACGACTCTATTTCAAGAGAACTGAGAATTTCCCGTGAAAATGGATTTACAATGGATGTAAACCAAATACAACGGACGAATGAATATCTAAGGTATCGTTATACGATGATTCTTCCACCTTCGGCGCATGTGTTAGGGCAGGGCGAGCTTAGCGTATTTGACGGGTTTATAAATACGGTAAACCTGGAGCGCGATGTATGGGGCAATACCCAATTAATTTTTAACAACGCAAGGGTGCTGGAGTTTACAATCATTGAAATGCCAGACGAATACATCATTCGCGCTCAGTTTCCAACAGAACGCCATCCGTTTATTGTAGTCATTGACCCAGGCCATGGCGGTGGCGACCCAGGTACAAGACACAATGGTGTTGTGGAAAAAGACACAGTGCTCGCCATTTCACACATGGTCATGCAACTAATAAACAATAATCCATCCATTCAAGGCTATATGACCAGAGTAGATGACACTGGTGTACTCAACCTGCATCGTGCAGAATTTGCCAATAGACTTGGTGCAGACTTGTTCGTATCCGTCCACTTAAATGCGGCTGAAATCAGGCGTGGTGTGGTTAACCCCGCCATTCATGGCATTGAAACATGGTATACCATTGGCGAATTAGAGCAATCGCAAAATCACCGCATAAACAGCCAGCAGGTATCACAAATTTTCCAAAGAAATCTACTACAAGTCACTGGCGCACATGACAGAGGTTTAAGAGTTGGCAATGATTTAGTCGTTTTGCGCGAATCAAACATGCCTTCAGCACTTTTAGAACTTGGGTTTATAACCAACCTCGAAGAGGCACGGCGTGTGGCAGACACCCAGCATCAATGGGTACTGGCTCAAGCGATTTATACCAGCATCGTTGAGATTGCCAGCCAGCACCACAGGTTTTAAAAATTAAGCGATAATATTAGGATAATCTGATGATTGCATCCCCACAGGCGTACCATCTGCATAATAAGGGCAATCTGTCTTATTATTCACCGACTGCTGGGTAAAGGTAGGTAGTTCTTTCAAGTTGCACTTACCATTTTGCTGATAAAAGCATGAATGCGTACAATTGATATCCATAAAAATCACCCTCCATAAAATCATAAATAAATCCATGCCGCCTTCGGCGGCGGCAGAAATTGGTTGGTGCGAAAAATCAAAAGCAAATTTTTCACACTTAAAAGCGCAGCCATATGAATGACTGCGCTTTTATTATGCGCTTTATATTGTTTAATTATGCTTATTGCAGTGTAACGTTTGCAAAGTGTGGGCGGTTGTTGAAGTCCAGTGCAAAACCATTCAGGCCGTTTGTTCCCCATTGTTGAATGGGGTGACGAAGCCATATCCATGGTGCGTCTTCAATAAGCAATTCGGTCAGTTCGTGATAGAGTGCGGCACGTGCGGTAGAATCGGTTTCCATACGGCCTTGTACTAATATTTCGTCAACACGTGGGTTAGAGTAGAATGTTCTATTGCCAGGGTCGCCGTGGAAATCTGAATGGAACAATGAGAATGTACCGTAGTCTGGGTCACCGGTGATTGTTGTCCAGCCAAGCATGAATAGGTCGTGTTCACCGGCGGCTGTCATATCAAGGTATACGCCCCATTCAATCGTTTCAACATTGATGGTTACGCCAATTTGTGACCAGTAGTGTTGTGCGATTTCAGCAGTGGCAAGACGGCCGGCGTTACCATGGTTAGTCCAGAAGTTGAGTTCAAGATTATCAACAAAACCAGCTTCCGCAAGCAATTCGCGTGCAAGCTCGGGGTTAAATTCTGGGCGGGTACCAATCAATGCGTCATGTGGGCTATGCAGTACGTTTGGTCCGATTGGGCCAACAGCAGGGATACCAATACCTTCATATGCACCGTCAATGACGCTTTGTGCGTTCAAGCCATGTGTCAGTGCGCGACGTACACGTTGGTCAGCCAAAGGTCCACGTTCAAAGTTGAAACCAATGTAGTCAATGCCTGTACCGGCAATCACATGATGCATGACTTGTGGATGCAGTGGAAGTTGTACAACGTCACCCATTGCCAATTCCATAGAGTTGCCATCACCGGTTTGAACCATAGCAAAACGGGTAATCGGGTCTGGAATGACAAGGAAAACAAGTTCATCAATTTGAGGTCTTGCTCTCCAGTGGTTATCATTTGCAAGCAGCAAAGTGTGGTCGCCGCTTGCACGTCCGCCATACATAAACGGACCTGTGCCTACTGGGCGGTGTGTGACCATAATGGGGTCTGGCGTAATGCCGGCCGCTTCACCAAAGGCGATGACTTCTTCTTGCCATGGAGAAAGCTCATATCCTGCACCTTCGCTGTTTATACGGTAATGTACTTCATTAAACATTGCAATTGGGCTTACTGCATATCCTGTTTGGTGTGTTAAATGCCCAAGAAGCGGTACAAAAGGAAACTCAGTGACAACATGCACTGTGTAAGTGTCCACAGTAATGACGTCTTCAATCATTTCTAAAACGAATAAAGCGGGTGCTGCTTCACGTGGATCTATCAGTCTTTCGATAGACCATCTCCATACGTCGGCGTTGAAATCGGCACCATCATGGAACTGTACACCTTGACGCAGGTTAAATTCCCATGTGGTTGGGTTTATTTGTGTCCAGCTTGTCGCAAGCAAAGGTACGATTTCATTGTAAGGATATGGTGTGAACTGAACCAAACCTTCATACATTTGCAGGTTAATGTCTGCGGTTGCAGAGTCGTTTTGACGGATTGGATCCATATGTGGCGACTCTGACATGTGTACGTGGGTCACTCTTCTTACACCTTCTGCTGGAGCCGCTGGAGCCGCAGGTGTGTCAGCCGGAGCTGTTGCTGCCTCGCCACCAGTGGCTGGTGCTGGGGGTGTTGTTGCTGTGGGTTCGTTTGTAGCCCCGCCGCCACATGCAGCCAGTGCTGCCATCGCTACTAATAAAAGAGCGGCTACTAAAAAAGTTTTCAATTTCATTTTTTCTCCTCCTTCTTCCTCATAAAGATTTTTTGACTTTACTACATGCACATTTTATTGTCAAATTCAAGGGTAAATTCAAACATGTAATCAAAATGTAAATAATTGTTCAATATAGAAAAAAATCATGTAATTATTCATTTTATTTGGAATTTATCACAATCAAAAATTATCTATCTGATAAATATACATATTATAAATAGCAAATTTGGATATTTTATTATGAAAATATCCAAAAAGTCGAAAAAATGCGATGTTTCGCATAGTATGCGTAGTGTGCACATTTTTGAAATTTGAGACAGTTTTAGATTGAAATATTATTGACATATTCTTGGGATAGACATATTATGAGGGTTATTCACTTAAAATAATGTGTTACTAAAAAAATAGAGATGGTGATATTTGTGGAAGGCCGACAACCAGACAATGAATTGATTCTTCAAATAAAAAATTTGCACACCTCATTTAGGCTGGATGGAAAATATTATGACGCGGTAGACGGTATCAATTTAGAAATACATAAAAACGAAGTGTTTGCAATTGTAGGTGAGTCAGGTTCGGGCAAGAGTGCGACGGCATTGTCGATAACGAAACTGCACAATACAAACTACACGCGTATTGCTGGCGAAGTCATTTATGACGGCGAAAATTTAACAGAAATGAATGAAGCGGGGCTGAATAAAATCCGTGGAAAACACATCAGTATGATTTTTCAAGACCCGCTCACCGCATTAAATCCGCTGATGAAGGTGGGTGCGCAAATTGAAGAGCCGCTGACCTATCACACCAATTACACGGTTACGCAAAAAAAGGAACGTGCGTTAGAATTGCTTGAGGCCGTGGGCATCGTAAATCCCGCCCTCACTTACAGGCAGCTTCCGCACGAGCTTTCTGGCGGAATGCGTCAGCGCGCAATGATAGCCGTTGCACTGTCCTGTAATCCGGAATTGGTCATTGCCGACGAACCAACTACGGCACTTGATGTAACCATTCAGGCGCAAATATTAGACCTTTTGCGCAAATTGCAAAAAGATATGAAGTCTTCAATTATTTTAATCACGCACGACTTGGGTGTTGTGGCTGAAATGGCTGATAGAGTGGCCGTCATGTATGCGGGTCAAATTGTAGAAATTGCCACGGCAAAGCAAATTTTCAAAAATCCATGTCACCCGTATACACGTTCATTGCTTGCGTCTATTCCCAATGTGGGTGAAAATCTGAGTCGATTAAACGCGATAAAAGGTGTGGTGCCTACATTAAAAGAAATGCCGCGTACAGGCTGTCGTTTTTCGCATCGTACACCTTGGATTGGTGCCTCGTGCCATGAAGCAAACCCAACCTATCATGAAGTCGAACCAGGGCATCAGGTTTTATGTACTTGCTATCAATCATTTTATTTTGAAAAAGACGTCAGAAGCAACGACTCATTTAAAAAGGGCGGTGCATAATGGATATTCTTGAAGTAAAAGATTTAAAAGTGTATTTCCCGATACGCGGTGGAATCATGGGGCGCGTGGTCAATTATGTACGTGCTGTGGATGGCGTCAGCTTTACTGTGCGCGAAGGACAAACGCTTGGTTTAATTGGTGAAAGCGGCAGCGGAAAAAGCACGATAGGCAAAGCCATTTTAGGACTGGTGCCCCTCGCCGGTGGTTCAATTTATTTTAAAGGCGAAGACATAACCAAATATATAGGAAAGAATCGGTCGGCATATCGCAAAAGTGTGCAAATGATTTTCCAAGATGTGCATTCGTCGCTGAACGCAAAAAAACGGGTGCTGGATATCATAGCCGAACCCATTAGAAATTTTGAAAAATTATCAAAAGACGAAGAACGTAAACGCATTGATGAACTGCTTGCCATTGTGGGGATGTCGCCAAATGATGCGTTAAAATATCCGCATGAATTTTCGGGCGGACAGCGTCAGCGTATTGGGGTTGCCCGTGCCATTGCGTTAAAGCCTAAACTGATTGTGGCCGACGAGCCTGTGTCTGCGCTGGATTTATCCATTCAAGCGCAGGTGCTGAATTATATGAAAGATGTCCAGGAAGAATTAAACCTTTCTTTCATATTTATAAGCCATGACTTGGGTGTTGTAAAACACATGTGTGAATACTTAACCATTATGCATCATTCACGGTTTGTAGAAGTTGGCCCACGGGACAGCATCTATGAAAACCCGAATCATATTTATACAAGGCGGCTCATTGCTTCCATTCCCAACACCGACCCAGATATGAAAGAAATCAACGAGGCCCGTCGTAATGCGATCAACGAAGAGTATACGCAAAAACATGACGATTATTATAAGCCAGACGGTACAGTGTACGATTTGCGTCCTGTGCCCGATAGTAAATCACATTTTGTGGCAATGCCATAGGGAGGGGTTAATATGTGGAGAATGATAGTTCGGCGATTTTTAATATTAATTCCTCAACTTTTTGCGATTAGTTTGTTTGTTTTTTTACTGGGTGTGTTAATGCCCGGTGATGCACTTTCTGGCTTAGTTGACCCGTCCATCAGTGTTGAGGCCATGGCACATCAGCGTTATCTGTTGGGGCTGGATGACCCGATGCCTGTGCGTTATATCAACTGGATGCGTGGGATTTTGCTTGAGGGTGACTTTGGCCAAAGTTTTGCCCACCGCCGCTCTGTGACTGATTTAATTGCAGAACGTGTAGTCACTACTTTTTGGCTGGCACTTTCCATACTTATTTTGACGTATGTCATTGCCATCCCGCTGGGTGTTCTGGCAGGGCGGTACAAGGGTAAATTTATAGATAAGGCAATAATGGTGTATATTATGACTGCTTTATCTATACCGACATTAGTCTTGGCGGTACTTTTGATTATGCAGTTTGCTTTTGGTTTTGGATGGTTTCCTGCCAGTGGTTCGGTCAATGCCATTGTGCTTGCTGGCGGCAATATGGGTGAAATTTTATTAAACAGATTGCATCACATTGTGTTGCCTACCGTAACAGGTGCAATCGTTGGCGGTGTAACCGTTGTGTTCATGCTTCGCGCAAATATTATTGACAGAACGTATTCCGAGTATGTGACACTTGCAAGGTCTAAAGGTGTGCCCACCAACGTGATATTCAACAGGCATATTTTGCGCAACTCATTGATTCCGGTCGCTGCTGGTTTTGGCCCTATGATGGTTGCTTTATTAACGGGCACTCTGTTTATTGAACGCATTTTTATGTATCCTGGTATGGGCGATTTATTCTTTTCATCCATTCTTTCAAGAGATTTTGCAGTGGTCAATGCGTTAATCATTATATTCTCTATTTTGATTGCATTGGGTATGCTTATTTCAGATATTTTATTAACCATTATTGACCCAAGAATACGTGTGGAGTAGGTGATAGTCATGGAAAAATCAAAAAGGCCTCCGTCAATTTTTACTTTGTTTTTGCGTGAACTAAAGCATGATTATTTTGCTTTAGTGAGTTTAATTATACTGGCTATCCTGTTGCTGGCTATTTTTATTGGTGCGCCAATTATTAATAGCATGTACGATGTGCTTTGGGTTTCGCCGCAAATGATGCCTGTTTCGCCGTCAGAATCGGGTACGTTGCTGGGTTTAGACCGTTTGGGACGCAATCAATTTCATTTATTATTTTTAGCGGCGCGTAACACGATGTATCTTGCGTTTGGAATCACTTTTTTCTCATTTTTAATTGGAATATCCGTTGGCGTTATTTCCGGATTTTATGGCGGCAGAGTAGACAATATTATCATGCGTTTGACTGATACATGGTCAATGATTCCGTTTCTTATGGTTACTATTGTTTTGCTTAGTATTTACGGACGGACTGTACCAAACTTTATATTCTTTTTGACTATATTTTCATGGGTAGGACGTGCCAGGCTTTTAAGGGCCGCGGCGCTTAGCCAACGTCAATTAGATTATGTTAGTGCGTCTAAAACCTTGGGTACCCCCAATATTGTGATTATAGTCAGAGAAATACTGCCCAATTTGGTGGATGTAACCGTTGCCAATTTTGTATTAACGCTGGCTGCAAGTGTTGGCATTGAAGTGGGACTGTCATTGCTTGGCTTTGGGCTTGGATGGGATTTTCCTTCATTGGGGTTAATGATGCAAGCGGCTACAAACCCGATGTATTTGCAACATTTCCCTTGGGTGTGGGCTCCTGCTTTAGTACTTATGCTTGTAATGATGATGTGTATTAACTTTGTTGGAAGTGCGCTGCAAAGGGTAGCAGACCCAAAACAGCGATTTTCATAGAAAACTTTATAAAGAAGAAGAGGAGAAAAGCTTTATGAACAGAAAAATTTTACTAGTCTTTGCACTGATGCTGACTGCTATGCTTGTGATGGCAGCCTGTGGAAATGGCGGCAATGATGCGCCTATTGTGAATGAGACACCACCACCGGCAGGTGAAGCCGCTACCACACCACCAGCCGACCCCGCTGTTGTGGCTGAAGTGATTGCACCAACCATTGAGGGCAGTGCAGACATTAATGTTCACCCTGCGTTATTGCCTGCGCTTGCAAACTTCCCTGTTTACACCACAAATGATGCGCCGCTGCTGCCAAGAGGTTCTGGTACAGATAATATCCTGCGCTTTGCAATCGGCTCTAATTCACCAATGGGCGGTCTTTTCTTATGGTCACATAACGAAGATTCGCATGACCAAACATTAAACCTGATGCAAAACAGTTGGATGGTTTCTTGGGACGAAAACAATATGTGGTCTAACAACGGTATTGCTACATTTGAGTATGACAGAGTAAATAACGTGGCTATTTTAGAAATGCAGCACAATGTCTATTGGCATGACGGTGTGCCTCTCACATTGGATGACCTTGTATTTGCTTATGAAGTCATCGCTCACCCAGAATACACAGGTGTGCGTTTTGAAGCGTCTAACTTTATACCCAATGTTGTGGGTATAGATGAATATCGTGACGGTACGGCCGATTATATTTCTGGTCTCGTGCTTTCAAACAACAACCGCACTTTGCGTATTTATTATGTAGAGCCGCTACCACCTGCTGCTCTATTCGCTGGCGGCATTTGGATGAACCCAATACCACGCCACCATATCACACCGGTGATTGAAGAGGTTGGCCACGAAGGTATTGCTGGCCATGCGCGCGCCCGTGACGAATTGCTAGGTTTTGGCCCATGGCGTATTGAAACATTTGTACCCGGCGAATCTGTATTCTTTGTTGCAAATGATAACTATTTCAGAGGCGCGCCGCTTACAGATGGTGTTTTAGTTGAGTTTATGGCATTTGATTTAATTCCCGCAGCCATGCGCGCAGGCAATTTCGACATAGCACAATACCAAGCTGCTAATTTGGCTGAATTTAATTTGATGAATCCAACAAACTATCAACTGTATGGCTGGCCTGCACAATCCACAACATTCCTCAACTTTAGATTGGGCGGAATGGGCGAAGATGCAGACGGCAACCCGCATGTCGTGTTGCGTGATGACGACCATCCTATTACCAATGTCGCCATTCGCCGTGCGCTGGCTCATGCAATGGATAGGCAAACTGTGGCTAACGTTGTGGGTCAAGGCTTATGGGTACCTGCTGCTTCAATTTTGAATCCATTCAACGCCAGTAGTTTTATTGACCAGTCACTTGCTGGCTTTACATTTGACTTGGCACTGGCCAATCAAATTTTAGATGACGCTGGGTTTACAGAACGTGGTGCAGATGGTTATCGGCTAAACCTAAACGGCGAACCGATGACATTTATTTACGGACAGCATTCTAACCCAACGCATGACGTGCTTGTACCTTTAAACATTCAAAACTGGAGTCAAATTGGTTTGCATGTTGAAATGTACGAAGGCGATTTCACTGACTGGGGTTTGTTTACAGACATCGTTATTGGCAGCGACATTGGCTCAATTGATATTTTTGCAATGGGTTGGAGTCTTGGATGGAATCCTGCACCACATACACTTTGGGCACCCAATGCACTCTTTAATATGCCACGCTATATAAGCCCAACGTTCCAACAAATTCTTGATGATATTGCTTCACAAGAGGCATGGGATCCAGATTTCTTGGCCAATGCGTACAGCAGATGGGAAACCGCATTCTTTGACGAAGTACCTGCTGCACCATTCACATGGAACTTGGATGTTGTTGCGGTAAACAACAGAGTACGCAACTACAGCCGTTTGCGTGTAGACAATGGTGCCAATATACCTGGCAACATGGCTACAGCCAACTGGCATAATACGCATCTGCTTGGACTCACTGCCTCTGCGCCTTATGCTAACTAATATTTAAAAAAGTCACGTACAAAAAACAACCCTTCTATGCTTGTTGGGTTGTTTTTTTGTCTAAACGCATTCACTTACACTTCTGCATTCAACTTCTTGCAAAATGCAAGAAGTTGAATGCAAAACAATTTTTCTACATAATCATGCTTGCGTATATTCACCACTATATGTTATTATTCGAGGAATAGTGTAATAAACTTGTCACATCGAAAAATGTAAAGGGGTTTTCTTCATGACTCGCACTAAGATTTTAAGAAACCTTCAAATGTATGTAGGTCTTGGTATTGTGCTGTTTTTTGTTTTAGTGGGTATTTTTGCACCAGTTATTGCAACGCATGACCCGCTAGACGTGGTGATTCCACGAAGGTTGCAAGCCCCTTCAAGTGAACATTTCTTAGGTACCGATGACCTTGGGCGTGACATGTTTAGCCGCATTGTTTTTGGTGCGCGTGTGAGTCTTGTGATTGGTGTCAGTGCAGTCAGTATGGGTGCTTCTGTTGGTATAACCCTGGGTATCTTAGCTGGTTATTTTGGGGGTAAAGTCGATACATTGATTATGCGGTTGGTTGATGTGCTGCTCGCTTTTCCAGGTATTTTGCTTGGGCTTGTTGTGGTGACAATCATGGGGGCATCTATGACGGGTGTGATCATAACAGTTGCCATCATGAATATTTCCACTTTTGCGCGAATCACGCGTGGCTCTACCCTGGGTGTTAAAAAATTGGAATACATAGACGCCATACGCGCTGTTGGCGCAGGGGATTTTAGAATCATTTTTGTGCATATTTTACCTAATATTTTGTCGCCGCTGATTGTTCAAGCTACTTTAAATGTGGGTACAGCTATTGTTGCGGCGGCTATATTATCATTTTTAGGTGTGGGTATTCCCGCGCCTACGCCAGAATGGGGTGCAATGGTAGACCGTGGGCGCGCGCATTTGATTTTGCATCCGCATCTTATCTATTACCCAGGTCTTGCAATTTTTATGTTTGTAGTGGGTGTGAATATGTTTGGCGATGGACTCAGAGATTATCTTGAGCCAAAGAAACATAGATAGGGGATATTGTATATGTTTGTGTTTATAGTCAGAAGATTTTTACAATGCATACCCGTAATGATTGGTGTCACATTGGTTGTATTTTTGATGATGCACTTGATTCCCGGTGACCCTGCACGTATCATGGCCGGTGAGGCGGCATCTCCTGCCCAACTAGAGCAAATGCGTGAAAATCTGGGGCTAAACGACCCGCTTCCTACGCAATATTTTCGCTATATCAGCAATGCTTTAAGAGGGGACTTGGGTACATCCATCCGCAACGGGATGCCGGTGGTCGATGAAATTTTTGACATCCGCTTTGCAACAACGGTTCAACTCGCCATTTTGTCCACATCTTTTTCAATGGTGTTTGGACTTATTGTTGGTATCGTTTCGGTGGTATGGCGGCGGTCATTATTAGACATTTTGTTGACATTAATTGCATTGTTTGGACTATCAATGCCTACATTTTTCTTGGGTATTTTGTTAATCATTTTCTTTTCACTTAACTTAGGCTTACTGCCCATTGCAGGGTGGGGGACTTGGCAGCAAATGATTATGCCCGTCATCATGCTTGGTGTCGGTGGTTCGGCGGTGATTGCCCGCATGACACGTGCAAGTATGATGGATATATTTAATTCAGATTATATTCGTACAGCATACGCAAAAGGCGCGTCGGAACGTATCGTCATTTTCCGTCATGCATTGCGCAACGCGCTGATTCCTGTTATTACTGTGGTTGGTTTACAGTTTGGCGGTTTGCTGTCTGGCGCGATGGTTACTGAAAGCATTTTTGCAATCAATGGAATGGGGCGTTTAATCATTGGCTCTATTACCGCAAGAGACTTTCCTATTGCGCAAGGGACAATTTTGGTGAGTGCGACGTTGTTTGTCATTGTAAATATGATAGTAGATATCGCATACAGGTTTGTTAATAAACGTATTGACGTGAGTTGAGGGTGCAGATATGATAGGAAAAGAGAAAAATCTCGTATTAAAAGTAGAAGATTTGCATACCGTATTCAACACCGACGCAGGTTCTGTTGAGGCGGTAAACGGCATTGATTTTGCGATAGAAAAAGGAAAGACATTAGGCATTGTGGGCGAAAGTGGCTCGGGCAAGAGTGTCGCGTCACTGACTATTTTGCGTCTTTTAGAAGGCACCACCGCAAAAATCACGCAAGGGAAAATTCTATTTAAAACCACCCATTCCGAAGACGGAAATGTCAGCTGGGACGAAGATAATCACGAGGACGAAGAAGCCATCGACCTTTTGAAGTTATCAAAATCTGAAATGCGTAAAATTCGCGGGAATAAAATTGCAATGATTTTCCAAGAACCCATGACATCACTTAATCCAACGATGACCATTGGCTTTCAAATCGCCGAGCCGGTCATGTTCCACCAAGGCAAAAGCAAAGCAGACGCATGGAAAGTGGCTGTCAAAATGCTAGAGTTGGTAGGTATGCCAGAGCCAGAAAAACGTGCCAAACAGTTTCCTTTTGAACTATCAGGCGGTATGCGTCAACGTGTAATGATAGCCATTGCCCTTGCTTGCAGGCCAGAGGTGCTGATATGTGACGAACCAACCACCGCGCTGGACGTCACGGTGCAGGCACAAATTCTAACATTAATCAAAAAACTGCAACGGGAACTGGGTACTTCAATCATCATGATAACCCACGACTTGGGTGTTATTGCAGAAACATGCGATAATGTAGCCGTCATGTACTGCGGAAAAATTGTAGAATATACAGATGCCTATGCGCTATTTACCGACCCAAAGCATCCATATACGAAAGGTTTGCTTGAATCCATTCCAAGCCATGAAGTCGATTCAGAAGAAGACCTAAAAACCATTGAAGGCACAGTGCCAAGCCCATACGACTTGCCGCCGGGGTGCATGTTTGCGCCCCGTTGCCCCTATGCAAAAGATGTCTGCAACGAAAAATTGCCGGAATTGACGGCAAAAGACGGACGCGCTGTGCGCTGTCTCATTCATCAAACTGATTTGTGGGAGGGCGAAACATTATGGTAGGTGGAAAGAAACTGCTTGAAGTTAAAAATCTAAAACAATATTTTCCAATAAAAGGTGGATTTTTAGGCAGAACAGTAGCCCATGTCAAAGCCGTAGACGATATTTCATTTGTTGTGCATGAAGGCGAAACAGTAAGCATCGTAGGCGAAAGCGGATGTGGAAAATCCACTGCCGGGCGCGCCATCTTGCGTTTAGAAAAACCCAACGGCGGGCAAGTGGTTTTCGATGGTGCAGACTTAGTGCCCATGTCAAACAAACAGTTACGTCAAAAACGCAAGGATATTCAAATTATTTTTCAAGACCCCTATGCGTCGTTAAATCCACGCCGCACCGTGTATCAAACCCTTTGCGAAGCCATGGATATTCAAAATGTAGGCAACAAAGCAGAGCGTCGCAAAGATATTTTGCACACGCTTGAAATCGTTGGACTGGGCGAACATCAAGCGGATTTATACCCCCACCAATTTAGTGGCGGTCAACGTCAGCGTATTGGTATCGCCCGTGCGTTAAGTGTGCGCCCTAAGTTGATTGTTTGCGATGAGGCTGTTAGCGCGCTTGACGTGTCTATTCAGGCGCAGGTGTTAAATTTGCTGAAACGCTTGCAACATAAATATGGGCTGACGTATCTGTTTATTTCCCACGACCTAGGTGTCGTTCGTCATATTTCTGACCGTATCATTGTGATGTATTTGGGCAAGATAATGGAAATTTCAGACAAGAAATCTTTGTTCGAAAACCCTGGGCATCCTTACACTTACGCGTTGCTTTCGTCCATTCCAAGCACGAATATGGACGAGAAAAAAGAACGCATTATACTTCAAGGCGATGTACCATCCCCCATTAACCCGCCAAAGGGTTGCCCCTTCCATACAAGATGCCCCTATGCCATAGACATTTGCAGCAAAGAACAGCCGCCATTTTACCAATTAAGCGAAGGGCATCAATCTGCATGTCATTTGGTCAAAGACGGTTTAGTAGATTTTTCAACATTATAAAAGGAGCGTGCCACATGATTCCAACCCCACATATCACTGCAAAAGCAGATGATTTCGCAAAAACAGTTTTAATGCCAGGCGACCCTCTTCGTGCAAAATTTATTGCAGAAAATTTTCTTGAAACGCCAAGGCTTGTCAACGATGTACGCGGAATGCTAGGTTACACAGGTACTTACAATGGACAGCCCGTATCCGTCATGGGCAGTGGAATGGGTTGCCCATCTATGGGGATTTATTCCTATGAATTATTTAATTTTTACAAGGTAGACAACATCATCAGAGTTGGTTCGGCTGGGGCAATTTCAATGGAACTTGAACTAGGGGATATCATTATGGGCGTTGGTGCCTGTACCGAGTCTAACTATCCGAATGTTTTTGCGCGTTGTCCAGGTACATTTGCGCCTATTGGTTCTTTTGAATTAATGAAAAAAGCAGGAAACGCTGCTGACGCACTGGGTGTAAAACTTCATGCAGGAAACGTACTCAGCAGCGATGTATTTTACGGTGATGATTCGGTGGGTATGAATGCATGGCTACGCATGGGTATTTTGGCAGTTGAAATGGAAGCCGCCGCGCTTTATTCAAACGCCGCCCGTGCAGGCAAAAACGCGCTATGTATCTGCACCATTTCAGACAAAGTGTTTTCAAGAAATGAATCCATGACAGCCAAAGAACGTGAGACTTCCTTCACACAAATGATGGAAATTGCTTTGGCGATGTTATAAAGGACGTTTGGTTAATGTTGCAAGTTAAAAATTTAAATAAGTCGTACAAATCAAATCAGGGCGTATTTTACGCCCTGAAAGACGTTAGTGTCACTGTAAATAAGGGCGAAATTTTTGGATTTATGGGGCTAAGCGGTGCGGGCAAAACATCGCTTGCCAGGTGTATTTCAGCACTTGAAGCGGTAGACAGCGGCGAAATTCTTTTAGGTGATGTGGATATTACCAAGCTAAAAGGACGTAAGCTGCGGGAAACGCGTAAGCGCATGGGGCTTGTTTTTCAGCATTTTAATTTATTGATGAACGCCACTGTGTATGAAAATATTGCGTTTCCACTGCGTATTGCAAAAAAGTCAGAGCGCAAGTCGAAGGAATGCATTCATAATCGTGTGATAGAGCTTTTAGAAACGGTTGGCCTTACAGAAAAGGAAAAAGCCTATCCTGCAACACTATCCGGTGGGCAAAAACAACGTGTAGGCATCGCCCGCGCTTTAGCTGCCGAGCCAGAACTTATTATTTGCGACGAGGCAACATCTGCCCTTGACCCTGATACCACGCGCTCGATTTTGGCACTGTTGAAAAAAATAGGCAAAGAAACAGGGGTTACATTTTTGGTCATTACCCATGAAATGGATGTGATTAAAGACCTTTGTACTCATGTTGCCGTCATGGAAAATGGCGAAATTATCGAATGCGGCACCGTTTTAGATGTTTTGACAAAGCCAAAAACAGATATGGCAAAGCGTTTCTTTTCTAAGGAATATGTATGCGCTGAATGGTTGGAAGCGACCACGCCCAAAGGGCGAAGCAGTAAAATTTGCCGTGCGGTGTTTATTGGCTCGGCGGCACGGCACTCATTTGTTACCGATGTTGTGCGTAAGTATGATATTGAAATGTCCATTTTATCAGGAAATATTGAAAATGTTGGTGGACACATGGTTGGGTCGCTGATTTTAGAAATCATAGGCAAGGACGAAGCCATTGAGAATACCATGCAATACTTTGCTGAAACTGGCGTGGAAATAGAGGTAATCGACCATGTTTAATGGTGTTTCAGATGACTTTCTCAATCGTATGACCTATAGAATATCAGGTGGAAACGCCAACTATTTTGAGTCTTATGTTCAACAGATGCAGCGTATTTTAGTGCCTGGTACTGTTGATACGATTTATATGGTTTCCTTTGCGTCATTATTTGCCATCATTATTGGGCTGATGTTAGGGTTGTTGTTGTATTTGACTCAACCTGGTGGTGTGCATTCTATGCCGCGATTCAATAGAGTTTTAGGTATTCTTGTTAATGTTGGGCGAAGTATTCCATTTGTTGTACTTATTATGCTGGTGTTTCCGTTGTCACGGCATATTGTTGGCACGTCCATTGGACGCACGGCGGCTATTGTGCCATTAACTATTGCAGCTATTCCATTTATGTCGCGTGTGGTTGAGGCGGCACTCAATGAACTGGGTCATGGTATTATTGAAGCGGCAATTTCTGCAGGGGCGACGACTAAACAGTTGATTTTTCGTGTGATTTTGCCAGAAAGCGCGCCTGGTTTAGTTGCTGGGTTTACGTTATTAATCATTAATTTAATCACATTTTCTGCCATGGCAGGAATGGTGGGCGGCGGCGGTTTAGGCCATGTAGCCAACAGTTTTGGAATGCAGCGTCACAGAAATGATATTTTAGTATACACAGTCATCATATTAGTCATACTCGTCCAAATTATTCAGGCAATAGGCGAGTTTATCGCGCGTAAATTGGATAAGAGGCATTCTTAAAAATAGAAGCAAAAAAATTTTACATTGGAATTGATTCATATGAATAAGATTGAATTTCTTAGGCATAGATTTATTGAACAATATAATGCGCGTGAGTTCGAATCTGCCATTAAAACGGGCGAGGTTCTTGTTCGCGAACATTGGCATAATTACAATTTGTGGACTTTGGGATATGCGAATGACTTGTACAACTTAGGTTGTATTTATGACGAGGTTGGTAAATATGACCGTGCGGCAGAGTTGTATTCCGATTCTGCGCGTCAAATTTCTTCAATAGAAGGTGAGTCGCGTGGACTTGCTAAACGTTTGACTCGTCTGGCCATCGTACTGGGTCGTTTAGGTGTTACCGAGCCTGCTTTTTTTATGCATTCTCAAGTACTTAGTATTTATAAAAAACGCGTGATTCGATATAGTGCTATTTACGCGAACAGCCTATACAATTTGGCGAACGCGGCGTATGAATCCAGCCGTAGGCGGGAGGCATTGCGTTATCATTTGGATGCGCTAAAAATTCGCGAAAAACTTGCCGAGCGGACTGGCGATGTTTCCGATGTGGTTGACAGCTATCATAGTATTGCGTTTATGTATGAATCCGATGATAATTGCAAAAAAGCGGCGGCTTATGCAGAGGCGGCCATGATTGTCGCAGAGGGCGAAGATGATTTGTATACGAGTGCGTGCTATTATCTTGCAGACTTGTACGAACGCACGGAAAAACATAGCGATGCGCTTGAAATTTACGATAAATTACAAGATGCTATTGCAAGGCAGGCAAGCCGCGAACACAGTGTGTATTTAAATATTGCCAACCGTCGCGCTAATCTTTTTGCACAAATGAATCGTCCTAAAGATGCTTTGTTATGTTATCAAGAAATTTGTGAAATTTTTCAATCGACCATGGGTACGCATCATATTTTTTACGCCAATTGTTTGCGCAACAGAGGTATTATTCATATTGTGCTGGACGAAGATATCAAGGCCGAGCCGCTTATGCTTGAATCAATGAAAATCCGCCGTGACATGGATGAAATCACGACGGAAATATTTTTTCTTCTGAACATGTATATGCGTAACAAAGACCACGAAAAAGCACTAGAGCTTCTTGTTTACGCGTTAATGCGTTCCGATGAAAACAGTTTGGATTTTTCTAAATTGATAGATAATTTAACTCAGGCTTTTTCAAGTACGATTACTAATACTTCTGCCGAAGAAATGATTCCACTGATAAAAGCCTTAAACAACAAGGAAAAATTGATACCTATTATTTCCAAATGGAATGTTTGGGAGATAAGCTAATTTATTGCTTCTTTTAAAGCCTTTGTTAATTGGTCTGGGCAAGATGTAAGCCTATGGTTGCATGTAATGCCGCCTAGGCTTTTTATTATTTCTTCAGCATTTCTTCCTATACATAGTGTAGATAGCCCCTGCAAATTACCATTGCAGCCTCTATCAAATTTTAGTGCTTTAATGATGCCGTTTTCTACTTCTAGGTGTATTTCCTGGCAGCATACATCTTTTGCTTTGTATATCATTGATAAAACCTCCACTTTTTAGGTATTATAACACAATATTAATGTTTTTATCATTTTAAATTCGACAAAAATTTTATATAATACCGTATTGTCATAATTGCTTATTTAGACTATACTCTTTAACAATATCGTGACGCCATAAGAAAATTGAAAAAAATGCGTATATAAATGGCTAAAATGCGAATAAAAATAATATGTATTTCTTTGCTTCTAACGTTGACAAAGACGTACACGTTTTGTTATCATATCCGAATGTCATCAAGGATCCTAAGGGGGAGATTATGCTTAGTCAGTCTATACATCATCAAAACGCTATCCTAGGAGCGGCACTGCAAGGCACTGCCGCCCGTCAAGATGCCATTATGAACAATATAGCCAATGCGGATACACCAGGTTTTACTACACGCACAGTGCAGTTTGAAACCGCGCTTCAATATGCCATCAATGATTGGCAGTCTACAGGAAACTTGGATTTATCAAGGGCGCGTCCGTCGGTACAATTCCAAGAAGCAAATACCAATTTCCGTATGGATAGAAATAATGTGGATATGGAACGGGAAATGGTGGCATTATATATTAATTCTGTCCGTTATGACGTGTTAGTAAACTCTGTGATGCATCAATCACGGATGTTAAACGCCGTTTTACAGGGGAGGTAATAAGTTATGGGCTTTTTTAATTCAATGAATATTGCCGCAAGTGGTCTGACAGCCAATCGCTTGCGTATGGATATTATTTCTGAAAATATTGCCAATGTAAATACAACGCGTACCGCAGATGGCGGCCCCTACCGCCGTAAAACGGTTTTGTTTGAAACCATGACAGACAATGACCCGTTCAATCTTGTGTTCAACAATGTGTTTGGCACATGGGGCGGCTTACAGCCTGCGCCGCAAGGTATGGGCGTTAGAGTGAGTCAAATCGTTGAAGATGATACGCCGGGCATGTTGCAATTTGACCCTTCTCACCCCGACGCGGACGAAGAAGGTTATGTTCGTATGCCAAATATAAATATCGTGGAAGAAATGGTGAATATGATTTCTGCCACGCGTTCTTATGAAGCAAACATTACAGCAATGCAAAACTTCCGCACACTTACACAAAGAACCTTAGAGATAGGTCAAGGGAGGTAGTAATATATGAGCGCGATTACAGCTCTTATTGATACAAATTTGATGGCTGCACCCGTTTTACCGTTTGCACAGCCGCATGATTTAGGCACTTTAGTACCCGCCCAAGCATCTGAAGACAATCCATTTTCAATGTTTTTTGATGCGGCACTCAATGTTGTAAATGATACAAACCGTTTTCAGCAAAATGCGAACCAAATGCAATTAGACTTTGCCACAGGCCGATTAGACGATATTCTTGCCGTACAAATGGCAATGAGCCGTGCGTCTGACTCGCTGACGTTCACTACCCAAGTAACCAATCGGGTTATCGAGGCTTACAGGGAAATCATGAGGATGCAAATTTAGTTTATTAAGCATTATATGACTTTCGTTTGTAAAATCCGAGCCGCAATGCGGCACGAAGCCGAGGTGAGATATGCCGGAACAGCTTAAAAGATATACAGACCCTATAGCGGCACGGTGGGGCGCACTTACACGGCCTCAGCAATATAAGCTGGTAGGTATAGTTCTTGCTGTTTTAGTTGCTTTATTATTAACATTATTTCTTGCATTAAGGACAAATTACGTCGTTTTAGTTGCCAATCGTGACGTCATGGAAATTATACCTATGGCTTATGCATTGACCGATGAAGGTATTAGAAATCGCCAAATTCAAGGTGGCCGTGGGCTTGAAGTGGACTCGCGCCGCGTAAATGATGCGCGTTCAATCATCATTGTCAATGACCTAAGGCCGCAAGATGAGCAATTTACTTGGGCGGATGCATTTGATGCAACAGGACTTGCAACTACTGAAACTACACGCCGCCAAATGAGCATTTTGGCACTCGAATCGGATATTGAAAACCAGTTGCTTAGAATAAACGGTATTCAAACGGCTAATGTTGTGCTGAATGTGCCGGAACCCACGCGTGTTTTTCGTCGCGATGTTCCACAGGCATCTGCTTCGGCTTCAATTTTTACAACCAGAGATATCCCTCCCCATGAAGGACGAAATCTTGCGTTGATGATAACAAATAGTGTAATTGGTCTTGAACTCGAAAACGTTGTAATCATTGACCAGCACGCACGTACAGTCTATTCATATGAAATGAATATGAGTTCAGACCCCATTGGCACAGCCAGACAAGCCCAACAGCAACATGAAAATACGGCAATGCTTGCGCTGTCGCGCATGTTTTTAACCATATTCGATGAAGTTGAAGCCATTATTCGTTTCAGCTTTGATGATACGCTTTTTACAGAGGAACTGGTCACTGAATTTACTACGCCGGTTGGGCAAGACGGGGGCATTCCATCCCACCGTATAGATCGTCGCGCCGAAATGGAAGGTGCGGCGGGGGGTATTGCGCCAGGGTTAGACCCCAACATGCAAGCCACCATGGGCTATGCCATGCCTGGTGGTGACGGTATGTCTGCCTCTCAACGCGACCAAGAAACGCAATATCTTGTAAACACAATTGAAAGAAGAACGCAACAAGGTCCAGGCTGGGTAAACCATGAAGATTCGTCTGTTGCGCTTACCGCTGTTTTAATAAGAGATGTGCGCCAAGACTTATGGATGGCAGAAGACGAATACCGCACAGTATTAGATTGGGAAAGGCATAAACTTGACAATTCTCGCGCGGTTCTTTTAGAAAGCGGAGAGGGAATTTTAAGCCTTGAGTATTTACACGGCCTTATCGAGTCTGCAACAGGGGTACCACGTGACAGAAACATGATAACGATATTCGAGTTCCAAAATTTTATTGATGAAGTACCAAGCGTCATCGACATACCGCTATTTGTAATGCTTGGCGTGATGGCACTGCTTATTCTCATGCTTGCATATGGTTTACTGCGCCGCCAACGTGCTGTCGACGAGGAGCAAGAAGACATGGAACCCGAACTTTCTGTAGAAGACCTGTTGGTATCCACTCAGCTTGAAGAAGCGAAAGAGGAAGCCGTTGAACAACTTGAAGAAATTGACTATTTCAAAGAAAACGAAGTCAAGCGAAATATCGAGAAATTTGTCAACGAAAAGCCAGAAGCTGTTGCTGCACTCCTGCGCAATTGGCTAAATCTTGAGGAGTGGTAAGTCATGGCAATTACCGCCAATTCAACCATTGCAAATTTAACTGGGCGCGAAAAGGCCGCAGTGTTGCTGATAGCCTTGGGTCCCGAAAGGTCTGCTCAAATCTTCAAGCATTTAAAAGAAGAGGAAATAGAATCTTTAACCCTTGAGATAGCCAATACGCAAACCGTCTTGCCCGAAGTGCGTGATGCCGTATTAGATGAATTTTATCAAATATGTTTGGCGCAGCAATACATCACCGAAGGTGGTATTGCCTATGCCAAAAACATTTTGGAAAAAGCCCTTGGCGAAAACAAAGCCTTCGAAGTGCTTAGTAAGCTTACTGTTTCATTACAGGTGCGTCCTTTCGACTTCATTCGCAAAACCGATGCGGCACAAATTATCAATTTCCTGCAAGGGGAACATCCTCAAACGATTGCACTTATTCTATCGTATCTTAAACCCAAGCAAGCTGCAGAAGTTATCGGCAGTTTGGCACCAGACAGACAGTCAGAAGTGGCGCGCCGTATAGCCGTAATGGAAGGCACATCACCTGAAGTGATAAAAGAAGTAGAAAAAGTATTTGAGAAGAAACTGAGTGCGTTAATGACAGAAGACTTCACCCAAGCGGGCGGTATTGACGCAGTGGTAGAAATTCTAAATGCGGTAGACCGCACAACAGAAAAGCATATTATCGAAACATTAGAAGTAGAAGATGTAGAATTGGCAGAAGAAATCCGTCGCCGCATGTTTGTTTTCGAAGATATTTTAGCACTCTCCAACAGGGATGTTCAGCAAGTCATAAAAGAAGTAGAGCAAAAAGAGCTTGCTATTGCGTTGAAAGGTTGTTCTGAAGAGCTTAAAAACCATATTCTAGGCAACTTATCAAAGCGTCTTGCTTCAATGATACAGGAAGACATGGACTATATGGGGCCAATCCGCCGTTCTGACATGGAAGAATCCCAGCAAAAAATAGTAAACATTGTACGCAGGTTACAAGAATCTGGCGAAATTATTGTCGCACGTGGTGGTGGGGATGACATTGTTCTCTAATCGTGTATTAAAATCTGGCAACGTGTTCATAGACACCGAGAATAAAGTAATTATAGAAGTCGCGCAATCACCGGAAGTGAATGTGAACACGCCAGCCATAAGCGAAGCTGAGCGCGAAAACAACGATACAAGCCAGTTTGAGGCAAAGGCAAGAACGATAATGCAGCAAGCGAGATATCAAGCAGACCAAATTGTGTCCGACGCAAGAATGTCTGCCGCTACCGAACAAGCAAACATTATACGCCAAGCTGAATCCGAAGCTGAAAGGATAAAGTCCGAAGCCAGAGACAATGCATATCAAGAAGGTATGGCACAAGCCAGCAGGGAAGGGGAGGCAATAAAAGCCGAAGCCAACCAAGTGTTGGAAAACGCTAAAGCTGAACGGTTTGCGATGCAAGAAAGCTTAGAGCCTGAAATTTTGCAGCTAATCATAGATATCATGGAAAAATTGTTAGTAAATTCGGTACAATTCCATCCGCAAATTATAATAAACCTAATAAAACAGGGGCTAAGTACTTCGACAATTACAGGCGACATTACAGTGTATGTGTCAGCCAGCGATTTTGACAACGCCGTTGCAGAAAAAGATGAAATACTGTCAATGACAGATGGTTCAGTCAAACTGGATATTGTAAAAGATTTAAGCTTAAACCCAATGGATTGTGTGATAGAAACGCCTTTTGGCAGCATAGATGCAAGTCTAGGGCAGCAATATGAAGCCCTCCGCGAAAATTTAACTTATATATTGCAAACAAATTTGGCAAAATAAAGCGGTGAATCTTAGGTGGAAGCAATAAACCTTAAAAAATACAATGCTGTACTAGAAAAAAACTATATTCGTAAATTAGGACGTGTTTCTCAAGTTGTGGGGCTAACCATTGAGTCCATTGGCCCCGATGTAAATATTGGGCAGACATGCTTAATCAAATCAGGTAAATATGGAGAGTCCGTTTTAGCAGAAGTAGTCGGTTTCAAAAATAACAATATCTTACTCATGCCATTAGGTAATATGTCGGGCGTTGGTCCAGGCAATATCGTGGAAGCGCAAGACCGCCCAATCACTGTAAGTGTAGCCGAATCCTTACTTGGCCGTGTGCTGGATGGTTTGGGCAAACCCATGGATCATTTGCCGGAAATAGACGATGGCGTTCAGTTTAACGTAACAAATCCAGCCCCTGACCCTTTATCAAGAAACCGCATCGAAAACCCATTAACCATGGGCGTAAAAGCAATTGATGGGCTGCTAACCATAGGCAAAGGCCAGCGGGTAGGTATATTTGCAGGTAGTGGTGTAGGCAAGAGTACCTTAATGGGAATGATTGCCCGAAACACAAAAGCTGATATAAACGTTATTGCATTGGTAGGCGAGCGCGGACGTGAAGTGCGTGAATTTATAGAAAAAGACTTAGGTGAAGAAGGGCTGCGTCGGTCAGTTTTAGTCATAGCAACATCTGATACCCCCGCATTAGTACGCTTAAAAGCCGCGGAAGTCGCCACCAGCATTGCCGAATACTTCCGTGAAAAAGGTAAAGACGTCATGTTATTAATGGACTCACTCACGCGTTATGCAATGGCACAGCGTGAAGTTGGTCTTGCCATAGGCGAACCTCCCGTTTCACGAGGTTATACGCCATCCGTGTTTTCGATGATTCCGCGTCTGCTAGAGCGGGCGGGAAATTCAGATAAAGGTTCAATCACGGGTTTATATACAGTGTTGGTAGATGGTGATGACTTAACCGAACCTGTTACAGATACCGCACGAAGCGTATTGGATGGTCATATTGTACTGTCGCGCAAAATAGCAAACAGGAATCATTATCCCGCAATAGACGTGTTAGCAAGCGTTTCCCGTTGCATGAGCGATATCGTAGACAGCAATCACAAAAAAGCCGCCAACGAGTTCAAAAAATCCATGGCAGTTTATGCAAACTCTGAAGATTTGATAAATATTGGCGCATATGTAAACGGGTCTAGCCCAGAAATTGATGATGCAATTGCAAAGCACGCCGCAGTAAACGATTTTCTAACCCAAAGTACAGATGAAAAATTTGAATACGATGATTCGGTCAATATCATTAGTGAAATCACGGGCGTGAGTAGGGGATAGTGATAATAAATGGCACGATTCCAATTCCGCTTACAGCAATACTTAGGCGTGAAAGAGCAAATTGAAGAACAAAAAGAACTTGAATATGCCCATGCCCTTCGTAGGGTAGAAGAAGAAAAAGCACTTTTGATAGAAATGCATCAACAAAGGCAAAATGCTGTAACAAGTATGCAAACCGCATTACAAAGAATGATTTCTCCAATAGAAATTCGGCGATATAACAATACAATTGAACGCCTAAAGCATCGTATACTCGTGCAAGAAGAGCGCGTACGCGCTGCCCAAGCATATGCGGATGAAAAACGCGAAGAACTTGTTCAAGCCATGAAAGACCGTAAAGCACTGGAAATAGTGCGCGAAAAAGCCCTCGAAGAATTTATGCTTGAACAAAACCTAGAAGAGCAAAAACAAGTTGACGAATTGGTCAGCTTTAAATATACCGATAGAATAAAAACGAGTAAGTTGGAATCTAACACTTAATTAAGGAGGGGAACGAATGGCTGCGAAAACAGTAGATGAAAACGACATCATGTCCGATTCCCCAGATGGTGATATAGAAACCCTACCCAAAAAAGCAAATATAAAAGCTGAAAAAGCAGCAAAAAAGAAAGCGAATAACGGTGGTAGGGGTAAGGGTGGCATCATTGTCCTCATTATCATTGTGCTACTCATCGGTGGTGCAGCGGCTATTGTCGCCCTAGATTTATTTGGCCTTCGTGAACAGCATATTATGCCAATTGTGCGTGGTATTCCATTTGTAGGCAGTTTCTTTCCAGCCGAAGAAAGTGGTGCTATCGTTGATACGCGCACTCCCGAGCAATTGCGCATGTTATACAACTCTTTAGAGCTTCAAAACAGCACATTAGAATACCAAAATGCAACATTGCAACGGCAACTTGAAGATGCTAACATGGCTATAGCCAATTTACGTCGTTTTGAGGAATATTTCCATGCATATCGCCAAGCCACAGCAGAATGGAATCGAATGATTGCCCACGGTGACCCAATAAACTTTGTAGAACATTTTCGATATATCGTAGACGAACATGTGACTCAGCTTTGGGATGAAGCAATGCAAATCAATGCTTTCGAAGATGGCATAATGGAACAAGTACGCACATTTAATAATATGGACGCCGATCACACAGGTGCGATTTTAGAAAGAAATTTGCTGTTAGCACCTGATTTATTAGTAGAATGGCTATTGCGTATGAGTGCGTCTCGTCGTGGAGAAATTTTCGATACAATAGACGAGAACATTGTGGCAACAATGATGTTGCTGATGACGCCAACAGAGCCAGTTTTTGGCCCAATGACTGCACCATACCTACCCCTACCACCACCAGTTGCTGGGGTAATACCCGATATTGATGATGAATACGAAGAAGAATCTATAATAGAAGAAGAATCTACAATAGAAGAAGAATTTGCAACCGAGGAAGAATACAGCACCGAAATAGACGAAGAAATAGAAGAATCAGAAGTTGAAGTAGTAGCAGAAGAGGAAGCTGCTGACGAGTAAAAAGGTATATCCGCATAAACATGCGTGTATATAATTAGGAAGAAACACAAAAACTAGAAAGGAGGAATAGCTAATGCGATTGCAAGACCCATTATCTTTATTTTCAAATGTACCAGCAGGAAATACAGATAACACATCAAAGCAAGTACAAACAGGGTTTGAGACATTACTTGCAGAAGCTGAGCGTCGTAATCAAACGCAAGTACCAGAAACATCAACAAGAACCCGCGATGACAGTAGGCAGAGGTCAACCACAAACGAAACCCGTGCAAACCGCTCAGGGCAACGGGAGGAACGCGAAACGCGGAGTAACTCTAACTCTACAGAAACGAATGATGTATCCGCCAATAGGCCAGCCGAGTCAATCAACACAGACAACAAAGAAGAAATCGACGAAACCCAAGCTGTTGCAATGATTGCAGCAATTCTACAAGTTCCAGAGGAATATGTACTGGAATGGTTAGAAGAATTAAATCTAACCGTTCAAGATTTAACTGACCCGCAAGTGGTGACAAAAGTTTTACAAATGGCGCTAGATGCGGAAACAACAGCACAGTTACTGACTAATGCAGAATTCCCTGAAATCTTCAAGGCAATCAATGAAGCGATGGCAGAATTAGTGCAAGAAGCTGAAATCCAAGCAACTGTAACTGCTGGAACAGCAGATGTTAAAACACAAGCTGCAACGCTGCTTGAAGCGGAAACAGAAGGATTACAACTGATTAATGAAGACGGCGAACTCATCGTTATGGAAGAAGCGACTACTGAATTTGCATCAAATGAAAACACATCACAGAATTCATCAGCAAATTCAGATGCGACGCAAAATTATACAGCCGATACATCTCAAAACACAATATTGGATATACTACAGGACGAAGCACAAGAGATTTTACATGACCAACCTCAAATTTCCCCGTCGTCAATTAGCATGACCACCGCTAAAGCAAAAGTAGATGCGGCAATCCAGCAATCTACACCAACAAGCAACAATGTAAATGCTGCTGATGTCATTGAGCAAATTATGGATCAGGTGCGTGTCACATCATCAGGTGGCAATTTTACAGAAATGCGCCTAACACTTCGCCCGGAATCACTAGGTGACATCATGCTTCGTGTAATCACACAAAACGGTATAGTCACAGCCATGTTTGAAGCAGAAAGCCAACGTGTAAAAGAAGTGTTGGAATCAAGCTTCAACCAGTTGCGTGATGCACTAGAAGAACAAGGCATCCAATTCTCGGAATTATCCGTATCAGTACGCCAAGAGGGTAATGAACGTATGAATCAATTCGAATATGCCCGTCAAATGGCTCGTCGCCGTATGGATCGTATGATGAGAACAGGCGAAGTTGAAGAAGAAGCACCACAACCGATAGCCCCACGTCACAATGGTGTAATAGATGTGACGGCGTAAAGGAGGTAAGAACAAATGGCAACAAATCCACAAGGTCCATGGGGAAATGTCACAAACATTCCGCAGTCTGACCTAAACTGGGCTACAACAACACGTCAGCCAAGCGGTGATCTTGACAGGGATGCGTTTCTCCGACTATTAATTACCCAGTTGCAACACCAAGACCCATTAAATCCAATGGATGACAGGGACTTCATTGCGCAAATGGCGCAGTTTTCGGCACTAGAGCAAATGACTCAATTGAATCAAACTTTCGAGCGTACCCAAGCATTCGGTATGATTGGTAAAACCGTAGAATTTAGTATGCAGCATCCAATTACAGGGGAATGGATCGACGATTATGGGCTGGTCACTGCCGTGACACGCCAAGGTAATCAAGTTTTCCTGACAGTAAACGACATAGATGTTCCATTTGATGCCGTTCGTGAAGTACGTGAAGATTTTATTACTGCACATCAGTTAGACGCAATTTTCCAACATGTAACAGGTCAACGTGCGCAAGATTTAGTTGGTCGCTACGTTCAAGCTATTGTGTTTGCTGGAGAAGATCAGCCTCCCGTGTTTGTGGAAGGCAGAGTAGACTCTGTAAGATTTTCAAGCAATGGTCAGGCAATTTTAAGTGTAGGAACACGCGAAGTATTCTTCCCGCAAGACGTTGCCGCTGTATCTGATAGAAGACAGTTGGTTAATGCGACAGGCCCAGATGGTAATCTTCTTGTTGGTTTATTTACCCATGGTAATGTAGTCACTGGTGTAGACTTGCAACATACAGTCGTAAGCGGTGAAAGAACCACAGTTGCTTACTTGGTTTTTGATGGTGGTACCGCGGCTGGGTCAAGGGTTAGAATTAACAATATTAACCTAGCGACAGATGCCGTTAATTTTATAGGCAGACCTATTAGTCACGCAAATGTATCAGGAACAGTTAAAGATATTACCATAAGAGGTGGTATACCTTTCCTAAATGTATACAATGCCGAAGGTGAAAGAGCAGGTCAAATTGATTTTGCCGACTTCTTAGCTGTTCGTGCAGGTGGGTCTTCCAACAGTAATAACAATAATAATAACAGTGGTGATAGCGATGAATCGGCTTGATGTGCATTTAACGTCGCAAGTTAGCAACATCAATCGTATTAGTACAGAGTCTGTAACCCAGAGTAAAAATGCCGCAGCAAGTAATGCAACAAATTTCCGCGACATACTGGGCAGCCAAATGGGAAATCAAATACCCGTCCAATTTTCAAAACATGCCGCACTGCGCTTAGATGACCGCAATATCAGCCTAACCAATGACCAAATGGAGCGTGTGGCCGATGGTATAGGTAAGGCAAATGACAAAGGCATAAGAGATTCGCTGGTGTTAGTGGATGATGTGGCTTTATTAGTAAACATCAAAAGCCGCACAGTAATAACCGCTATGAGCCAGGCAACCGACAATGTTTTCAGCAATATTGACGGTGCAGTCATTGTGTAAGCAAAAAAATAGCCGGACCCCAACGGGAGGCTATAAGTTCCCGAACGACAGACGGAACTCAAGTCAAAAAAATCAAACTCTTTAGGGGGTAATTCATTATGATGCGTTCCATGTTTAGTGGTGTCTCTTCATTAAGAGTACACCAAACCAGAATGGACGTTATTGCTAACAATATAGCCAATGTAAATACAGTAGGTTTTAAAGGTGCCCGTGCGACCTTTGCAGATTCTTTTTATCAAAATTTGCAAGGCGCATCAGGGCCGGATCCGATGACAGGGCGTGCAGGTACAAATCCATTGCAAATTGGTTTAGGCGTTGGTCTTGGATCAATTGATAACCTTATGCATCAAGGTGTATCACAACGTACTGACAATGCGATGGACGTTATGCTTACAGGTCCTGGTTTCTTTATTGTAAACAGCGCGGAAGGTAATTTTTTTACCCGTGCAGGAAATATAAACGAAGATAGATTAGGCAATTTGCATATTAACGGTATGCAATTGATGGGCTGGAGTACGCACGCAAATCCAGATACGGGTGTGCATGAAGTAGACCGCAGCTCTTTAGTACCATTGTCACTATCAGGTGATAAGCGCAATATGCCAGCCGAACCTACTTCAATCGTTGGATTAGCAGGAAATCTAGGCGAAAGAGATCTTGATGACAACGACCAAGTCATACGTACCATGCGCATTTATGACAGCTTAGGTAACAGCTATTCAGTTGATGTACAGTTTACTTTGCACAGAAACACAAGTATGGCAAGTGCTGGTGGTGATATTCTCACACCAAACACTTATTGGACTTTTGCGTTTATGACCCGAGATGGCAGCACGACCAGACCAGCGTTGCAAGGTGAACAAGTGGCGGCGTGGTCAGGTAATGATCGTACAGGTGAACCTGCAATGCTTGGTTTACATGCCATATGGGCGACTCAAGAAGGCGCACTTGCAGGAAGTGGCGGTGTAGATCCGGACAATTTCATTCCTTTTGGTACAATTGCGTTTAACTCGCGCGGAGAATTAATTGGTAAGGGTTCAGCCACTGTGTGGCCAGCACCTCCTGCTGCTGCGCCAACAGGCTCCAATATGCCATTAACTTCTGGCGTAGATCGCCCTGCTAATGGACTATGGCCAAACCTTATGATACCAGGTGTCACTCAACGTCCACCAGGTGTCTCAGGCACTGCTGTTCATACTTGGTCATCAAGCAATTTTGAAATGTTGGTTTTTCCTCGTAGCGGAGTAGACCCGAGAGCGACTTTTGGTGATACTAATCGCCGAGTAATGAGTTATTCGCCACCTGGACCAGGTACAGGTGCTACAGTTGCTGCAACAACGCCTGTTGGAACAATCAGCGTTGATGCATCTGAATTATTCCAACGTAACGGAAATACAACAATGATAGTCGAAGCGCGCGACGGAAATCCCCCTGGTGTGCTAAGCGAAATTTCTATTGGCGGTGATGGCACAATAACGGGTCGCTTCACAAACGGACGCTTACGGACTTTGGGTCAAATTCCTATTGCAAATTTCCGCAACCCACCAGGGTTACAACGCGTGGGCAACAACCTTTGGGTACCCACCGCAAACTCCGGTCCTTTCGACGGTATTGGTCAAATAGGCACGATGCAGGGTGGTGCATTAGAAATGTCCAATGTTGACCTTGCAAATGAATTTACAGAAATGATAACTACCCAGCGTGGTTTCCAAGCTGCATCTCGCACGATAACAGTCTCTGATGAAATGTTACAAGAGCTAGTCAATTTGAGACGTTAATAGTTAATCTTTAGTGCTAACGCGAGTTGGCATAAAAAAATATGTCAACTCGTGATTTTTTTGAAATAAAAAGTAAAATACGTAAAAAAACGTTGTAACAAAAACGGCACTGTGATATGCTAACGCGTGAAATATTCTAAGGGTAATTTCATAGGAGGTATTTAATGATATCTTTAACAAAAATCAATGACCGTGATGTTGTAATAAACTGCGATTTAATTGAGCTAATCGAATCTACGCCAGATACCACCTTGACAATGACTACAGGTAAGAAAATTATTGTATTAGATACGGTAGATGAAGTTTTAGATAAAGTAGTCGCTTATAAAGGCCGTATTAATAGAGTAAAAACAGAGTAGCTTTCAAATGGAAATTAATCAATCAATTCAATTATACAAGCTAGACAAATAACCCGAGAGGGGCTGTACATTTTGGAGTTAGGTACACTTTTAGGATTAGTTTTTGGTGGAATATTTATAGTATTGTCTATTTTGATAACTGGTGACTTTCAAATTGCTGCGATTGCAGCTTTTGGTGATGCGCCATCTGTCATGATTGTTATTGGTGGAACTTTTGCCGCTGGTATGATTTCAACAAAAATGAAAAATTTTGTGTCAGGACTTAAGGCGATGGGTGTTACGCTAAAGCCACCCGCGCTTGATGCAGCAGCTGCAATTGATACTGTAGTCCAATTGGCAAACACTGCACGTAAAGAAGGTGTACTTGCCCTTGAAGAATCGGCAGCAAATATGACAGACCAATTTTTAAAAAAAGGTATCATGTTGATAGTTGACGGAACTGACCCCGAACTTGTAAAAGGCATAATGGAAACAGAGCTTGCCTACATAGAGGAGCGACATGCAGGTAATGCTACTCTCTATGAAAATTTGGCGGCATATGCACCATCATGGGGTATGATGGGTACGATGATTGGTCTGGTGCTAATGCTTGGACAGCTAGATGACCCTGATACTCTTGGGCCAATGATGTCAATTGCGCTTATTACTACATTCTATGGTTGTATCTTAGCTAACTATATATTTAATCCAATGTCGTTTAAATTGAAAAATCTAAGTGCGGAGGAAATATTATATAAAACTGTACTTGTCGAAGGTATGTTATCTATTCAAGCAGGCGAAAACCCACGTATCATTGAGGAAAAGCTGAAATCATTCCTTGCACCAGCCCTTCGTGGCAACGTAGGTGGTGGCACTGGGGAGGCCGCTGAATAATGAAGAAAAAGAAGCCGCGTCCAGGCGCGAAAGGCTTAGCTGGATGGTATGCTAGTTATGCTGATATGGTTACAGTATTGATGGTATTTTTTATACTAATGTTTAGTATGTCTGTCATTGACCAAGAGCTGTTTGAGCGGTTTATGGATTCATTTAATCCAAATAGGCAGGATATTTCATTGATGCAAGGCGGCGAGGCTGGAATACCGCTTGTAGATCTTGGCGGTGGTGAAGGCATTTTGCCTGATTCTCCTCCCCCACCTCCTCCAGCTCCTCCTGGTGAAGATGATGGTGGAGGCTATGCTGGTGTTGAAGATGGCTTAGATGGTGATATTGTAGCCGATATGTATAATACATTCCGCACATATATGGCTGATATTGACCCTGGTGGCTATTGGGATGGTCAAATTCAGCTTGGCGAAGAAGAAACTTTTTTACGTATAACTTTGCCTGCACAAGATGGTATGCTATTTAATTCAGGGCAGGCGTCACTGTTACCCCCAGCAATAGAAGCGCTTGATACATTAGGTCCACTTTTGGCTGGATTTATTGCAGAGGGTCATGCCGTAGTTGTGGAGGGTCACACAGACAACATTCCTATGCAGTCTGCGGTATTTCCTAGCAATAGGCACCTTTCTTCTGCACGTGCAGCAACAGTTGTAGAGCATTTGGTTGACGCGTGGGATATTCCACCACTTTCAATTGTGCCTACAGGTTTGGGTGAGTATGACCCAATTGCAACAAATGATACGGTCGAGGGGCGTGCCGCAAACAGACGCGTAGAGATTAAAGTGTTCTATGTAGGTGGCACAGATGGCGGTGCAGTGGGTGGTTGGACAATACCCATGAATTAACAGTTGCATCAATGGGAGGCTGTAATGGATAAAAGTAAGTTAATGATGATTATAATAATTGTATTACTTGTATTATTAATTGGTACTGTAGTTGGCGTGGCTTTTTTCTTAATTAATATGGGTGGAAATGGTGAAGAGGTTGTTGTTGAAGATCTGAGACCCGTACCGTCTGCACAAGTAAGTTTGCCGGAGCTTGAGCCTCTAGTGTTGGGTGATGAAATGATATTAACTCACTTAGAGCATAGTGCTGATGGTAGACCTGGTACGGTTCGTACAAGTATTGTAATTGGTATTGACGTGTCTGATGAAGATGGTGAAGGTGAAGCATTTATAGCAATGATTACACCACGCATCGAACAAGCACGCAGCATAGCGATTGGTGTGTTAAACGGTTTAACATACGACCAAGTGAGAACACCTGAAGGACGAGATGCCGCCGGAGAAATGATTATGCGTCGATTACAGGAAAGTTTTGAGACTAATCTGATAGTATCTGTACACTTTAGCGACTGGTTGGTCGCACAAGGCAGGTGACATAGATGGGTGACATTTTATCCCAATCAGAAATAGATGCTTTATTATCGTCAATGGTTTCAGGTGGTGGTGAGATAACTGACGTACCGCCGCCTATGGTGCGTGGTGCGAAGGAAGCAAAAGCGTATGATTTTACAAATCCCACCAAATTTAACAAAGAGCAACTGCGTACCCTAGAAAATATTTTTGACAATTTTGCACGAAGTGTTTCGTCTTTTTTGACTGGATACTTGCGTACAGCTACGCAATTAGAAGTAACAAGTTCCGAAGAAATTATGTACCGAGATTTTAACGTGGCACTTGCCAACCCGGTCATACTGTCATTGGTTGAATTGGCTCCACTAAAAGATACAATCATTGTTGATTTATCTAGCAATGTTGGTTATGCTATCATAGATAGAATTCTTGGTGGACCAGGTTTTGGTTTGACTAGATTAAGGGATTTTTCTGAAATTGAAAAGATTTTGCTTGAACGTGTAGTTTTACAAATAATCAATTTTTTGCCCGAGCCATGGGAAGGCGTTTTGCCAATTAGGCCAAAGCTTGAAAAAATAGAAACAAACTCACAGTTTGCGCAAATTATCGCACCTACAGACAAGGTTGCATTGGTTGTTCTTTCAATCAAAATTGGCAGTTCGGAAGGAAATATATCGTTCTGCTTGCCACATAGAGTGCTAGAGCCTATAATGGAAAGGCTATATTCAAGGTTCTCTTACACCCAGCGTGAAGACGAAGATAAAGATATCTATCGTGAAAAGCTGGAACAAGAACTTGAACGCGCCAAAGTACCAGTATCGGTGCAGATGGGTAAGACAAAGATTATGGTTAATGATTTTGTAAATCTACAAGTTGGGGATATTATTCCTTTAGACTCATATGTAAGTAATGATTTAAATGTAATGATAGGTAATATGCACAAATTCCAGGCAAAGCCGGGAACAAGCCGTGGCAAGTATGCGGTTCAAATCACGGATTTGGTCGAGAGGGAGGCAATAGGCAATGGGTGACATGCTTTCTCAAGCTGAACTAGATGCTTTGCTAGGCAATTTAATAGAAGATGACAATGCGTCTGACGCAGGGGCTGGTTCTTCGCCTGCGGCAAATGTCAATATTATTTCGGAGGAAGACCAAGACGTTCTTGGTGAAATAGGAAATATCAATATGGGGACAGCGGCAACTACGTTGTTTACCTTATTACAACAAAAAGTTTTAATTACTACACCAAAAGTAAGTGTGCTTCCTTGGAAAGATCTTTGTGATAGTTATGATAGGCCTGCGGTTGGTGTTCGTGTTGGCTATAGAGAAGGGCTTAGAGGCTCAAATGTATTGATTTTGCGTGACCGTGATGTTAAAATCATTGCAGACTTGATGATGGGCGGTTCGGGTGAAGTTTCAGAACCTTTTGAATTGAACGAATTGGATATGAGTGCCATTGGCGAGGCCATGAATCAGATGGTTGGCTCGGCTTCGACCTCCTTGTCGTCAATGATAATGAAAAAGGTAGATATTGAAACACCTTATCCGTTTATGCTTGATTTTTCGGATGATGAGGCTTTTGCATCTGCTGGGTTTGAACCTGATGAATTAATTGTAAGTGTGCTATTCCGTATGGAAATTGGGAATTTGATAGACAGTGAAATTATGCAAATATTCCCGATGGATTTTGCACAAGAGTTAGTTGTTACGTTAAAAGACTTTATGCTTGGTGGCGGTACAGAAGTTGCCGCGCCTGAACCTGCGCCAGCTCCTCCTGTTGCACCACCTCCCGCACCAATGCCACAGGCGGCGCCTGCACCAATGCCACAAGCTGTTGCACCACCTCCAATGGCATATCCGCCGCCACCTCCAGTAGGATATCCTCCTGCGCCTGCTTACGCCGCACCTGCGCCATTGCCACAAAATGTGCAGGCGGCACAGTTCCAATCGTTTGATGTGGGTGAGGTTTATCAGCAGAAGGAAAACATGGGCATTATCATGGATGTGCCTTTGGATATTACTGTTGAACTTGGACGCACAGCGAAGAAAATTTCAGAGATTTTGGAATTTTCGCCTGGAATGGTTATTGAATTGGATAAACTTGCAGGTGAGCCGATTGACATTTTGGTCAATGGTAAGTTTGTTGCCAAAGGCGAAGTGGTTGTTATTGATGAAAATTTTGGTATTCGCATTACTGATATTATCAGTGTTGAAAAAAGGATTTAAACGGCTTCGCCGATTATATAATACTTTGTAATAATAAAAGTTGAGGAGTGGAATTTATGGCTGACAAAACAATTCTTTTGGTTGATGATGCGGCATTTATGCGTATGATGTTAAAGGATATTTTAACTAAAAATGGCTACACCGTTATTGGAGAAGCTGAAAATGGCGCAAAGGCTGTTGAAAAATTTAAGGAATTAAAACCAGATCTGTGTATTCTTGATATTACGATGCCTGAGATGGATGGTATTCAGGCAGCTAAGAATATAAAGGCAGCGGATAGTTCCGCGCTTATTATTATGTGTTCTGCTATGGGGCAGCAGGCTATGGTTATTGAGTCTATTCAGGCTGGTGCTAGGGACTTTATTGTTAAACCATTCCAAGCAGACCGTGTTATTGAGGCCGTTAAAAAAGTAATAGGCTAGATTTTATGTGGGATTTTGTGAATATTCATAGCCTAAACGGGCCTGGTTTTGATTTTATAGGCTCGTTTTTTCATACATCATATTTGTTTAATACGGCTTTGCCTATTGCTAGTTCCGCCGGCGATTTGATTTGGCGGTTTTTGCAGATTATTTTGGCGACAATATTTGTCGTTTTACTTTCATATTATTCTATAAAAATGTTTGCTATTGCGCGTGGGCAACGTGGGCGGCAAGGCAGCAACTTGTCTGTGATTGAGTCTATTGCTGTTGGGCAGCAGTCGATGGTTCAGTTGGTTAGGGCAGGGGATAAATATTTAGTTATTGGCGTGACCAAGGAGAAAGTGACATTGCTTTCTGAAGTGGACAAAGCGATAGTTATTGAGCCTGAACCTATGAGTTTTAGTTCTGCTGATGTGCCTTTTGGCAATGTGCTTAGCCGATTTTTGCCCCCGAAAGATGATTTAGATGAAAATCGTCAGGATGGCTGGCGGTCTAACGATTCAGCTTCGCAAGTTGAGGCTGATAGAGAGCAGGATGAGCAGAGATGAAAAACGGAGTGCGTGGGCTATTTCATAGACATAATATGATTAGTGCTATCCTGTTTGTCTCTCTTTTTTTGGGCCTTTTTTTAAGCCAAGCCCAAGTGGTTTATGCTGGGGCGGTCATTCCTGATTTTACATTTACAATTGGAGGAACTGACGACCCCGCTGGGGTTGTGCCTACATTGCAGGTGCTGTTTTTAGTTAGCATTATTGCCCTTGCGCCGTCGCTTTTGATTTTGTTGACAGGATTTTTGCGGATTGTGATTGTGCTTTCGTTTTTACGGCAAGCTATGGCTACCCAACAAATGCCTCCTTCACAGATAATCGTAGGCATTGCTCTGTTTTTAACCATTTTCTTGATGGCACCTGTATTTAATGAGATTAACGAGAATGCGCTCATTCCATTGGGTGAAGGAGCCATTTCTACCGAGCAGGCTTTTGAGGCAGGTATGGAGCCTTTGAGGGAATTTATGCTGCGCCAGACAAACCCAAATGATTTGCTGTTATTTATGGATTTATCTGGGACAATTTACGAAAACGCATACGAAGTGCCAAACCATGTGCTTATTCCAGCATTTATATTGAGTGAACTGACAACGGCTTTTATCATGGGTTTTTTCATTTATCTGCCATTCATCGTCATCGACATGGCTGTGGCCAGTGTACTGATGGCGATGGGTATGATGATGTTGCCGCCAGCGATGATTTCCCTACCTTTCAAGATAATGACCTTCTTACTGGCTGGTGGCTGGAGCTGGATTGTTGAAGGTATCATGCTGACGTTTGAATAAGGCCGTACAGGGTACGGCGTAAAAAATGTTAAAGTTTTCTTAAACAAAGAGGCGGTTGCATAATGACACAAGATTTGGTACTGGATATTATTCGTGAGGGGCTGTTTACTGTTATTTTGGTTGCTGCACCGCCGCTTACCATTGGGCTTGTGGCAGGCCTTGTTATGGCTATTTTTCAAACAGTCACGAGTATTCAAGAGCCTACACTTGCGTTTATTCCTAAAATTTTGGCTGTGCTTTTGTCTATTTTGGCATTTGGGCCATTTATGCTGGCAAGGCTGACTGAGTATTTTCAATTTTTGGTTACGCTTATGCCAGAAGCTATTATTCCTAGGTATTAGCCTATGGAATCTATACCCTATTTAATCGCACTTTTTAATCAAATTGATGTGTTGCTGTTGATTTTTGTTAGGGTATTAGCGTTTTTTATTTTTATGCCTGTTGTTTCGGCGGGGTCGTTTCCTATGCAGGGACGGCTTCTTTTTGCGTTCTTTTTGTCGGCGGCCATCTTTTATTCTGGGTTAGTGACCAGTGCGACATATCATGATTCTGCTGCGGGGTTTTTTGTGCTTATTTTGCAGGAATTTATGACGGGTGCTTGGCTGGGATTTATGTTGTTTTTTGTTTTTAATGTACTTATGTTTGCTGGGCAGTTTATAGACTTTAGTATGGGTTTTGCAATGGTTAATGTGCTTGACCCTATTCAGCAGATTCAAGTGCCTATTTGGGGTAATGTTCTGTTTATGGCGGTTAACGTGCTTTTTGTTGTAACGGGTGGTTTGCAGCATGTGATTTGGGTTTTTGCCGCGAGTTATGAAATTTTGCCCATGGGTACTGCTTATATTGTTGGTAATGCTGGACTGGCCAATTTTATGGTTGGTACGTTAATGGCATTTCTTGTGCTGGCGTTGCGTATAGCCATTCCACTTGTAGGGACGATGCTGATTATTGATATTTGTTTGGGTATTATCGTGAAATCGGTACCGCAAATGAATGTTTTTGTTGTGGGTATGCCACTGAAAGTGTTGGTTGGTACTATTTTGATGTTTTCGGTCATTATTCCGTCGCTTGGCGGAATTTATGATATGGTTTTTGGTGCTGCGTTGGATGCTTTTATTGATATGATTTGGGGGATGTCGCCATATGAAGAATGAATATAATAAAAGATTATATATCCCGCTCAATTTACAGTTTTTTAAAGGGGATAGCGGGGGCGAAAAAACTGAAAAGGCAACGCCTAAAAAGAGAAAGAAAGCCAGGGAAGAAGGTCAGGTTGCCAAGAGCCAAGAGGTTTCTACAGCGGTGATGCTTATTGTTGGTTTTGCTGGGCTTGCGCTTTTGGGGCAGGGGATTTTGAATGGAATTTTGAACTTATTTGCATTTCATCATATAGATATTCTGCCCAGTGCGGAAATGCGATTTGAACAGGTGGATGTGGCAAGGCATTTAGGCTGGCTGTTTGGCCAGGTTTTGCTTATTGCTGCGCCAATGTTTTTTATATCTTTTGTTGTTGGTATTATTATGAACCTGCTTCAAGTGGGTTGGGCACCTACTTCTAAACCGATGAAGCCTAAATTTTCTAAACTAAATCCATTGAAGGGGTTTAAGAAGATTGTTTCTTTGCAGAGTTTGGTTAATTTTGTAAAGTCTATGCTTAAAATGGGTGCAATCGGTATTGTTGTTTTTATGATTTTACGTAGTGAAATGGACATTATCCCAAATTTGATTGGTATGGAATTTGTTGTAGTTGTTTCATATATTGGAGGATTGGTTTCGCGCATTGGCATTACAATTGGAGTCATTTATGTTTTTATTGCGTTGATGGACTATGCATATACGCGTTGGAAGCATGAAAAAGATTTGCGCATGAGTAAATATGAAGTAAAGGAAGAATGGAAACAAGCAGAAGGTAATCCACAGATTAAAAGTAAAATTAGACAGAAAATGCGTGAGGTTTCCATGCGGCGTATGATGCAGGATGTGCCTCAGGCAGATGTGATTATTACAAACCCTACACATTATGCCATTGCGTTAAAGTATGACATGATGGGTGCCATTGGCGGTGCGCCTAAGTTGGTGGCTAAAGGTGTGGATTTTATGGCGAAGCGGATTAGGGAAAAAGGGCAGGAGTTTGATGTGCCTATTATTGAGAACCCGCCGCTGGCGCGTACGATTTATGCTGATGTTGAAATTGGTGAAGAGATTCCCGAGGAATTGTATGTGGCTGTGGCGGAGATTATGGCCTATGTGTTTAGATTGAGGAATCCACAAGCGAGTTGAGTTTTAAAAAGGAGCTAATAAAAATGGTGATTGTTTTAAAACATGATGTTGCGCAGGAAAAAATAGCGCACCTTGTCAAGTGGCTGGAAGATAAGAATCTTGTGGTTCGTACTTTTTGCGGACAAGAACAGTGCGTACTGGGTTTAATTGGCGATGTCACTGCCATTGATATGGAAATGTTGCAAAGTTTAGATATTGTAGAGTCGGTTGCGAATATGACAGAGCCGTTTAAGGCAAGCAATCGCAAAATGCATCCCGATGATACAGTGATTTATTCCCCCTTTTCGCCATCGGATGGAAAGCCGTTGATTGGTAGTGGGCATTTTGCGTTGATTGCGGGTCCTTGTTCGGTGGAGTCTCGTGAGCAAATTGTTTTGATTGCCGAACAGGTGAAGGCGGCTGGTGCAACCATGTTGCGGGGTGGGGCGTTTAAACCGCGTACTTCGCCCTATGACTTTCAAGGACTGGGCGCGAACGGGTTGGATTTGTTATTAGAAGCCAAAAAGACAACAGGCTTGCCTATTGTGACGGAACTCATGGATTTGCGTGATATTCATTTGTTTGAAGCCGTTGACGTGATTCAAATTGGTGCGCGAAACACGCAGAATTATGACCTGTTGAAAGAAATTGGCAAGTTGCCGAACACGATTTTGCTTAAACGCGGGCTTGCAGGCACGATTAACGAACTTTTAATGAGTGCGGAATATATTATGGCCAGTGGCAATGAAAATGTTATTTTATGTGAGCGTGGCATACGCACATACGAATACGCACATACGCGCAATACGCTGGATTTGTCGGCAGTGCCTATACTTAAAAAATTGACACATTTGCCTGTGGTGGTTGACCCCAGTCATGGAACAGGGCGGGTTGACCTTGTGCCTTCTATGTCTTTGGCGGCGGTTGCCGCTGGGGCAGACGGTATTATGATAGAAGTGCATAACGACCCTGCAAAAGCACTTTGCGATGGTGCGCAGTCGCTGACACCCGCGCAGTTTAATGAGACAGCGCGGAAGATTTTTAAGGTGAGAGAAGCGGTGGTTTAATGATAATGAATACAATTTCAGTGGATGTTAGTGTGAAATATAATGTCCACGTCGGCTTGAGGATTTTAGAGCAGCTTGGCGAAGAAATAAGGACAACCTTGCCGAACGCAAAAAAAATTGGCATCATTACCGACAGCAACGTGGAACCACTTTATTTGAAAACGGTAGCTGATTTATTGATTGCGGCTGGTTTTCAGGTGATTTCATATACATTCCCTGCGGGGGAGGATTCTAAAAATGGACAACAGTATTTGACTATTCTTTCTTGGCTTGCTGAAAATAGGTTGACCCGTTCCGACGCTTTGGTTGCGCTGGGCGGCGGTGTGGTTGGCGATTTAACAGGATTTGTAGCGGCTACGTATTTGCGTGGGGTACAGTTTGTGCAAATTCCAACTACGCTGCTTGCCATGGTGGATTCTTCGGTAGGGGGTAAAACAGGTATTGATTTGCCCGAGGGAAAAAACTTGGCAGGGGCATTTTATCAGCCTGCATTGGTCGTTTGCGATATCAATACGTTAAACACTTTGCCAGAAAATGTGTGGCGGGACGGCATGGCAGAAGTGATTAAATATGGAATGCTGGGCAATGCAGAGCTTTTGCGTATGTTGCAAGGTCTTTTTTTTGATGATTTGCATGGGCTTGTCTCTGTTATTACGGTTTGCATATCCATGAAACGGGATATTGTAGAACAGGATGAATTTGATACCGGCGAACGGATGCTTTTAAATTTGGGGCATACCATTGGTCATGCCGTAGAGCAGTTGAGCCGTTTGAAAATCTCTCATGGAAATGCCGTTGCCATAGGCATGGCGATGATAACCCGTGCGGCAGTAGCAAAAAATGTTTGCCCCCCCGCATGTTTGCACGGTTTAGAAACTTTACTTACGCAATATGATTTGCCAATGAAAACACATTACACCGCAAAAGATATTTTTGAAGCCACTTTGCAAGATAAAAAGCGAAAAGACAACCAAATAACAGAAGTGATTCCCGTTTCAGTTGGCCAATGTGAATTGAGAAAAATGCCTGTTGAAGAAATGCTGGAATGGATAGAAATGGGGCTGAGATGAGTTTTTCTATATTCCCTAGCAGTTTGCGCGGACATCTTGCCGCTATCCCATCAAAATCACATTTGCATCGTTTACTAATTTGCGCCGCGCTGGCAGACGGTGAAACTATTTTGCGTTCATGCCAAACCAATGCAGAAGATATCACCGCAACAATCAGCTGTTTGACGGCTTTGGGCGCGAAAATAACACGCCGCGCATCAGAAATGTATGTTCAGCCCATTGATTTTAAAAAATTGCCTGAAAGTTGTGTACTTCCATGTTTCGAAAGTGGTTCGACGCTTAGATTTATGCTACCCATCGTATGTGCTTTGGGTGTAAACGGAACATTTCAAATGGCTGGGCGATTGCCTGAAAGACCGCTTGCGCCGTTAGATTCAGAACTCACCAAACATGGCATAACACTGTCACGCCCCGCAAAAAATGTACTATGCACAAAAGGGCGGTTAATATCTGGTGATTATCAGTTGCCAGGGAATGTGTCTTCCCAATATATTACTGGTTTGCTTTTTGCACTGCCTCTTGTGGATGGAAGCAGTACGCTGGTTGTAACCGAACCTATTGAATCGGAAGACTATATTACGTTGACACTGCAAGTTCTTGCGGAGTTTGGGCAGGAACATAATGCATCGCCATATATTTTCAGTGAAAATAAAAAATTCAAAAGCCCTGGAATGATAGAAACAGAGGGCGACTGGTCAAATGCCGCATTTTGGCTATGTGCAGGTGCGATGCCAGGCGGAAACATCAGTTTAAGTGGATTGAACCCAAACAGTACCCAAGGTGACAAAGCCATTTGCGATATTTTGAAACAAATGGGTGCACAAATAGAATGGCTGCCTGACGGCACACTTTGTGTAAAAGAAGGAAAACGGCGTGGTGTGGAAATTGATGCGCGTGCTATTCCAGATTTAGTACCCGTGCTTGCAGCGGTAGCGGCAGTCGGCGATGGTGTCACTGTTTTTAAAAATGCGGCGCGTTTACGCATCAAAGAATCTGACCGATTAATGGCTACTGCCGAAACATTAAACAGATTGGGTGCAAAAGTGGCCGAAGAGGACGACGGGCTAACAGTCGAAGGTGTCGCACAACTTTGGGGCGGTACGTGCGACTCTTTTGGCGACCACCGCATAGCGATGATGGCAGCCATCGCGTCTACGGCGTGTGAAAATCCCGTGAACATTACAGGTGCAGATGCGGTGAATAAATCTTATCCTAAATTTTGGGAGGATTTTTCCAAGCTAGGTAAAGAGGTAAAATCATGAGCAGTATTTGGAAAAATAATATATCCTTATCCATTTTTGGGCAATCCCATGGCGCGGCTATTGGAATGACATTGGATGGTATCCCCGCTGGTGAATCCATTGATATGGAAGTATTGCAACAATTTTTAAGCCGACGCGCCCCAGGTGGTGATGAAAATTCCCCATGGGCAACCCCGCGAAAAGAAAGCGACATTCCAGAATTTTTGTCAGGCATTGTAGACGGAAAAACATGCGGCGCACCAATCACCGCAATCATCCGCAATGAAAACACACGTGCTGTCGATTATGCCGAATTGAGAGATGTCCCACGCCCAGGCCACGCCGATTTCACTGCCCATATAAAATATAACGGTTTTCAAGATTCCGCTGGTGGGGGACATTTTTCTGGGCGGCTCACTGCGGCGTTGTGTATTGCTGGCGGGATTTGTTTGCAAATATTGGCACGGCATGGTGTGCATATTGGTGCGCATATTCTATCCATTGGGGATATTGAGGGTAGGGGATTTGACCCAGTGGCGATTGATGTTGCAACGCTTACAAAGTTAGACGGCATGAAATTTTCTGTGAGCGACCCGCCCATTGCCGCAAAAATGATAGACCGCATCGCCGAGGTAAAAAGCAATAATGATTCCATAGGCGGTGTAATCGAATGTGCTATCATCGGATTGCCCCCAGGTCTAGGCAACCCCATGTTTAATGGAATGGAAAATAGACTATCGCAATTGGTTTTTGCTATTCCCGCAGTAAAGGGGATGGCATTTGGCGCAGGGTTTGAGGCTACAAAAATGCTGGGAAGTGTTCACAATGACCCATTTTGCTTTGGCGAAAGCGGCGGCATCAAAACAAAGACCAACAACCATGGCGGCATACTAGGCGGTATCACCACAGGAATGCCATTGATATTCCGCACCGCAATAAAGCCCACGCCATCTATAGGCATTGAGCAAGACAGCATTAGCCTAGGTAAAAAAGAACCCACAAAACTAAAAATAAAAGGCCGCCACGACCCATGTATTGTGCCAAGGGCAGTGCCATGTGTGATAGCAGCGGCGGCAATAGGTGTTTTGGACGCGATGGAAGGACGTTGAATATGAAATATTACAAAAAAATAATCGGTGAGCGTATATACCTTTCACCGATAAACAAAGATGATGCAGAAATTTATACAAAATGGTTGAACGACCCCGAAGTCACCAAAAATTTGACACTTCATAATAGTGTCATCACATTAAGCAAGGAAAAAGAAATGTTGGAAAAATTATCTGAAGGGTATATTTTTGCCATTGTTAAAAATGATGATACATTAATAGGAAATATTGGAATGCACGATATTGATAATATTTGCCGAAAAGCAACATTAGGGCTATTTATCGGCGATGCAGAAAATCGTGGCAAAGGCTATGGTTCAGAAGCATTGCGGCTGATACTCGAATACGGATTTAACACATTAAACATGCACAACATCATGCTATTAGTACATTCCGACAACAACCAAGGCATCGCCTGCTATAAAAAAGTAGGTTTCAAAGAATTTGGACGAAGACGCGAATGTGTGTTTAAAAATGGACAGTACTTTGATGAGATTTATATGGAAATGCTGGCAAGTGAGTTTACAAATTGATGTATTTTGGTGTGCGCAAGCGCACACCACGCCGCACGGACGCGACGGAGTGTAGCGCGGCTTGCCGTGCGGAATGAGGGGGATTGGGGGCAGAGCCCCCATTAGAAGGAGGAAAAAATGACACTAGAAACCCTAAGAGAAAAAATAGACCAAATAGACAATGACCTCATACGTCTGTTTGAAGAACGCATGAATGTCGTCACAGAAATTGCCGCATTCAAAAAATCAAACAGTCTGCCCGTATTAGACAACAAGCGTGAAGCGGCAAAACTACAAGCGGTATCCGAAAAAGTGCCGCAAGAATTGGAAGCATACGCCCATGTACTCTTCGAGACTCTATTTGAACTGAGCCGAAGCCATCAGCAAAGCCTAAAACAAGAGCCCACCGCACAATACAAAGCAATTCAAACCGCCATTTCAAACACAACAAACCTCTTTCCCCAACATGCCACAGTGGCTTGCCAAGGTGTAGAAGGTGCATACTCTCAACAGGCTTGTCAGAAGTTGTTCAAACGCCCCAATATTCAGTATTTCAAAACATTCGACAGCGTATTTTCAGCCATCGAAAATGGATTTTGCGACTATGGTGTCCTTCCATTGGAAAACAGCACTGCTGGTTCAGTCACCAAAATTTACAACTTAATGCAAAGCCGCAATTTTAAAATTGTGCGTAGCGTTCGCCTAAAAGTTGACCATATATTTGCCGCGCCAAAAGGCGTAGCCAAAGAGGATATCAAAGAAATTTTTTCACACGAGCAGGCCATTTCACAATGTGCGGGATTTTTAGAGCAGTTTGGCACGGACATAAAAATTACCCGTTGCGAAAACACTGCCGTCGCTGCGGAAGCCGTAGCCACCAGTGGCAGAAAAGATGCGGCGGCCATTTGTTCATACAGTTGCGTTAAGCTATACGATTTAAATTGCCTTGCGCGGGATATTCAAGACCGCAGTAATAATTACACCAGATTTATTTGCATATCTAAAAATTTGGAAATTTACCCCGGCGCAGATAGAACCAGTATCATGTTAGTATTGCCGCATATTCCCGGTGCGCTTTATAAAATATTGGCGCGGTTTTATGCGCTGGGTATTAACTTAAATAAACTGGAAAGCCGCCCATTGCCCGATAGGGATTTTGAATTTATGTTTTATTTCGACCTAGAAACTTCGATTTATTCCGAAGAATTTGCAAAATTGCTAGACAGCTTACAGGAATTTTGTGATGAATTTAAATATTTGGGCAGCTATGTAGAGGTTATGTAATCATGGTAAAAACCTGTGGTTTGCTTGGGCGAAAGCTGGCACACAGTTTTTCGCCAATGATTCATCAAGCGTTTGATATGGGCTATCGTTATAATCTGTTTGAAATTGAGCCGAATGCACTAGCCAATTTTTTAACACAGTCTTCTTTTCATGGGCTTAATGTGACTATTCCATACAAAAAAGATGTGATACCGTTCTGTACAGAAATTTCTCCCATTGCAAAAGAAATTGGCAGTGTAAATACTCTTTTGCGCTTGCCTGACGGTGGCTTGTTTGGTGACAACACCGATGGGCAAGGTTTTTTGGCAATGCTTTCGCAAAGTGGCATTGTCGTGAAAGATAAAAAGGTTTTAGTGCTTGGCAGCGGCGGCAGTAGTCTTACTGTTTGTTACATGTTAAAGCAATTAAATGCACGTGAAATTGTAGTAGTTTCCCGAAGCGGTGAAAACAACTATACAAACCTAGAAAAGCATTGTGATTCACAAGTGCTGGTTAATACAACCCCAGTAGGCATGTACCCAAACACAGGGGAATCACCTGTAAATCTCAAACTTTTCCCAAAACTTGAGGGTGTACTTGACCTCATTTACAACCCAGCCAAAACCGAATTAATCATGGCGGCAGAAGCTCTTGGGCTGTCATTTATAAATGGGTTTACCATGCTTATTGGGCAAGCGGCGGCGGCTTCGCGTGTTTTTTCTGATTTAGAAAAGGATATAGATATAAAAAAAATTACTAATATTTTGCGCAAGCAAATGGAAAACATCATTTTAATAGGAATGCCAGGCAGTGGCAAAACAACAATAGGGCAGTTGCTTGCTAAAAAACTGGGTCGAAAATGCATAGATATAGACACAGAAATAGAAAAATCCACTAACCTTACCATCCCAGACATTTTCCAAGCAGAGGGCGAAGTAGGTTTTCGTAGGCGCGAGACGGCTATTTTACAAAAATACGGCAAGGCGTCCGCGCTTGTTATTTCTACAGGGGGCGGTTGTGTTACGCAAGAGGAAAATTATTTCCACTTACACCAAAACGGTATCATTATTTTTATCGAAAGAGAGTTATCAACATTGAGCAGGGAGGGCAGACCGCTATCTTTATCAGGCAATTTGCAGGATATGTACAGTGCTAGAATTTCACAATATAAACGTTTTGCAGATGCGACTGTCCAAAACGTTGCCCAACCAGAGGCAGTAGCCGAAAAAATAGCGGAGGCATTTCATGAAATTATTGGTGATTAACGGCCCAAACATAAACCTATTGGGCATTCGCGAGCCAGGCCTATATGGTAAAGCGACGTACAACGCGCTGGAAAAATTAGTACGTGATACTTGCCGTGACGAAAATATAGATGTGGATCTCTTCCAATCTAATCACGAAGGTGCAATAGTAGATGTCATCCAAGAGGCAATGGGCGTGTACAACGGCATCATCATAAACCCCGCCGCATACACCCACACCAGCATTGCCATTTTGGATGCACTAAAAGCAGTGGCAATCCCTGCTGTGGAGGTGCATATTTCCAATGTCAAACAGCGGGAAGATTTTCGGCAAATTTCTTATGCGGGTATGGCCTGTGTGAAAACATTTATGGGACTGGGTATTGATGGATATCGTCAGGCTGTTTTGTTTATGAAAAGGTATTTGCAAGCTGAAAAAAAGAATGTAAAGGATTTGGAGGTTAGATAATGAAAGAGATAGAATCAAACAAACACGCATGGGGACAACTATCTGAAGACCACTATTCATATTTCAAAAAGACATTGACTGAAGGAAGTCATAAGCTAAATAAGTATATACAAAACGAACTTGGTGATTTGAGCGGTAAAAATATAATTCACCTTCAATGCAATACAGGTGCGGATACTATCTTGTTAGCAAAGATGGGAGCAAGTGCTGTTGGCGTTGATTTAGTTCCTGATAATATTGTATATGCTCAAAAACTTGCTGATGATTTAAGCATCTCCAATGTGAGTTTCATCGAATCCGACATGATGGAGTTTATGGAAAAGCATAATGAAAAATATGATGTCGTGTTCGTTTCAGAAGGGGCAATAGGTTGGCTTCCCGATTTGAACAAATGGGGCAAAACAGTAAGGCACTTGTTGAAAGATGATGGATTTTTCTATATCTTTGAAAGCCACCCATTTTTTATGATGTTTGGCACAGAGCAACTTTCAAAAAATATCACGCGAATACAGTATCCTTATTTCAGCAACAAACCCGATGTTGATGAACATATTGGGGGATATGCTTCTGAATCTATAGACGGTGTTGAAGCATATTTTTGGATGCGCAAGGTTTCCGATATCATTAACGCACTTGCATCTGCTGGCTTGCATATTGAATATTTTAATGAGTTCCGTGAAAATTTCTTTGACGCAGGCGAATGTAAAAGTGTTGGAAATGGTTTGTATAACTATGACTTCAATGAAAATTTATTTCCAATGTCATTCAGCTTGAAAGCAAGTGTTTATTGTAAATAGAGCGTCATGTATTTGGAATTGCTTTGGCTTACCAAAGTAGCAAGGCAACTTTCCGCAACTGCCAGTTGGCAAAGCGTCGGCATGTGCAGTCGCGGAAGTTGTTATGGCTATAAATGCGAAGACAAATAGTGCTGATGGAGGTTGCATAAATGATTGGTAAAGTGGTCACTGTTACAGTTGATAGAAGATTAGGAACATATCATCCGAAACATGAAGACATTTATTATCCAATAAACTATGGTTTTGTTTCAAACATTATGGCAGCAGATGGTGAAGAGCAGGATGCATATGTATTGGGTGTAGATAGCCCTTTGGATACATTTACAGGCAAGATTATTGCTATTATCCACAGAAAAGATGATATAGAAGATAAATGGGTAGTTGCACCTGACGGTATGGCTTTCACAAAAGAAGAAATAGAGAAACAGACACATTTTCAGGAGAAGTATTTTGATATCACGATATACACGGCATAAGCATACCAAGCGGTTCGCTGAAATGTTCAAACAGCTTTTCACAAACGTCAGTTGGCAAGCTTGCAATGTAGGTTGCATCGCCTTTATAGACAATTTTATGCATAAAAAACATATGCCGCCAACCGAATAAACTGACGAATAACAGCATCATCATGCATGACCATCGGCGGCGTGTGCGGGAAAAACAAAATCATACGCACCACAAAAACAATCATATAACCAATGCCAACACCAATTAAAATTTTCGTTTCAATAGACCGCATCGGTTTACGCCGCAAAAACACTTTGCGTATCACAAGATACGGCAAAAGAACCAGTGAAACAATAATCAGCGGATGCCAAAAAAATGCTTCGGCAAAGTGACCTTGAAACAGTGCCAGCGCGGCACGTGTAGAGCCACAACCAGGGCAAGGCAAACCAATAGTTGCTTGAAACCAGCAAATCGTGCCGGTCACAAATGACAACCCAATCCAAAGCATAAAACCGCCGACTAAAGTGACGGCGGTTTTTACTTGTTTCTTATTCCTCATGATAGACTAAGGCAACATGGGTGTAACGCCTTGGCGTTTGTCCCAAATATCGTTTAGCCCTTTGCTTGCTTGAAAATATGCGACAATGACACCAACGCCGCAGAATATCGTCAGCAAAAGCCACAAGATAAAATTGTCGGTATAATGTGTGCCATGCTGTTGCGACAATTGTTGAAGGTTTTTGTCAATTTTGTAAAGTGCAACCCACATAACTGGTGCGCAGAAAATACTGCCAATAAGCAAAAGTGTACTATCTATGCGCTGTTCGCCAGCCGCTTTGTTAATATCCTCCATGGTTACATACAACCAATAGAACGAATAAATTCCGCAAGTAATAATGGAAAGCAGCAAAATAATCCATCCCTCACGCCGTTCGCCTACATAGCTATTTTGAAATGATTCACGGTCGCCACCAGCTGAAAACATAGGCGCTGGTCTTTTGTTGTGCGTTGCACCGCAAGTTTCACAAGTGTTGCCGTCTGAAAAAATTTGATTGCCACACTTTTCGCAGAACAATGTATATCCCTCCCTACGCCCTTCCTACAGAACCAAACAATTCAAATTTTTCTTTCACCGCTTTTTTGATGGCTTCCGCGCCTGGTGCCAGCAATTTTCTTGGGTCAAAACCCTTGCCTTCTTTGTCTTTACCAGCCTCTACATAGGCACGGGTTGCAGCGGCAAATGCAAGCTGGCATTCGGTGTTTACATTAATTTTTGCAACACCAAGGGAAATAGCACGTTGAATCATGTCCTTAGGAATACCTGTGCCGCCATGAAGCACCAACGGGATACCACCAGTGACCTGAGACACTTTTTCAAGCACATCAAAGTCCAACCCTGTCCAATTGTCTGGGTAAGCCCCATGGATATTGCCAATGCCAGCGGCCAAGAAATCTACACCAAGCTCCGCAATTTTACGGCATTCTTCTGGGTCTGCAATATCGCCAGAACCTACAACGCCATCCTCTTCGCCGCCAATCGCGCCCACTTCGGCTTCAATGGTCATATTGTTTTTGCAGGCAAGCGCAACCATTTCAGTAGTCTTTTGAACATTTTCATCAAACGGCAAATGACTACCGTCAAACATAATACTGGTAAAGCCAGCTTCAATACATTGCAAACACTCATCATAGCTACCATGGTCAAGATGTGTAGCCACAGGAACAGTAATACCAAGATCCTTATCCATCGCCTTAACCATAGCCATAACCACATTAAAACTGCCCATATACCTAGCCGCGCCACCAGTAACGCCCAAAATAATGGGACTTTTTTGTTCCTGTGCAGTAAGCAAAGCAGACTTAGTCCATTCAAGATTATTAATATTTATTTGCGCAACAGCATACTTATCCCTCACTGCCGTTTCCAACATCGTTTTAGCATTAACCAACATCGCATATCTCTCCCATTCCAAAGTTAAAGTTTTTGTCAACTTTCGACCTATTACCCAGGTCGAAGTTGCAGGGGTGGACGGGGACAGAGTCCCCGTCGGTCTTATCTTTTTACCCCAAAATCATCTTCGTATCCCGTGCAATCATCAATTCCTCATTCGTTGGTATCACAAGCACGCGGGTCTTTGCGGCAGGTTTAGAAATATCTAATGCTTGACCGCGCTTGCTGTTTAAAGCAAAATCAATGTCTGCGCCCAGCCATTCAAGATATGCACAAACTTTTTCGCGTATGCCTGTGTCATTTTCGCCGATACCTGCTGTGAATACGACTGCATCTACACCATTCATGCCTGCAGCATAACGTCCTACATAACCTGCTACGCGGTATGCAAATACATCTAACGCGTCGGCAGCCAATGGATTGCCTTCTTTTGCGGCTGAATCAAGGTCGCGGAAATCGCTGGATACACCGCTTAGCCCAAGCATTCCAGACTTTTTGTTAAGCATATCCAATACTTGCTGGGCTGTTAAACCTTCTTTTTCCATTAAAAATGGAATGACGGCAGGGTCTAAATCGCCGCTGCGGGTGCCCATGGCCAAACCTTCCAGCGGTGTTAATCCCATGGATGTATCAACCGATTTGCCGCCATCCACCGCACACACACTGGCACCATTGCCAAGATGGCATGTGATAATTTTTAGACTTTCAAGGGGCTTGTTTAGTAAAGCCGCCGCTTGTTGGGATACATATTTATGGCTTGTGCCATGAAAACCATATTTACGGATTTTGTACTTGTCATAAAGCGCGCTGTCTATCGCATATAAATATGCTTTTGCAGGCATGGTCTGATGAAACGCGGTATCAAAAACAGCCACTTGAGGCACCGTTGGCATATGCTGCTTACAAGCACGGATGCCTGTAAGGTTTGGCGGATTGTGCAGTGGCGCAAGGTCGCTACATGCTTCAATGGCGGCTTCAATTTCATCGGTGATTAATGCACTGGCAGTAAATGTTTCGCCACCATGCACCACCCTGTGACCAATGGCATTAATTTCATCTTTGGACTCAAGTACACCATGATTTGCGTCCAGCAGTGTTTCAATAACAATGGCCATTGCGGCGGCGTGGTCGGGCATGGCATGGTCTGCAATATGTTTGCCCTTTTCGGTTTCATGTACCAACTTGCCGTCTATACCAATACGTTCGCAAAGGCCTTTGGCTAACACGGACTCGTCTGTCATGTTTAGCAATTGGTATTTTAATGATGATGAACCTGCGTTGATGACTAATACTTTCATGTGTAAAATTCTCCTTTATTTTATACTTGCGCCTGAACGGCAGTGATAGCAACAACACCCACAATATCCTCAGCAGAACACCCGCGAGAAAGATCATTCACTGGCTTGGCAATACCCTGTGTAACGGGCCCATAAGCCTGGGCTTTTGCCAAACGCTCTACCAATTTGTATGCGATATTTCCAGCGTCCAAATCGGGGAAAACTAATACATTGGCCTTTCCAGCCACATCATTGCCTGGTGCTTTCGCCGCGCCGATGGATGGCACAATGGCGGCATCCAACTGGAATTCACCGTCGGCTTTGATGTGTGGTGCTTTTTCTTTCAAAATTTTTGTAGCTTCAACTACTTTATCCACATCGGCGTGTTTCGCGCTTCCCTTTGTTGAATGAGACAGTAACGCCACAACAGCCTCTTCACCCAAAAGTGCTTCATATGATTTTGCAGAACTTTCCGCAATTACCGCAAGCTGTGCCGCATCTGGATTCTGCACCAGTCCGCAGTCTGAAAAAATGAATACGCCATCATTGCCGTATGCGCAATTTGGCACCACCATGACAAAAAAAGACGACACAAGGCTAACACCAGGCGCGGTTTTAATAATTTGCATCGCTGGGCGCAAAACGTCGGCGGTGTTGCTTACTGCCCCAGCAACCATGCCATCTGCCTGTCCATCTTTGACTAGCATACACCCAAGAAACAATGTGTTTTCTTTAAGCAGTTTTGCAGCGTCATCCTGTGTCATGCCTTTTGATTTACGCAATGCGTACAACTTATCTACCAATGCATCAAATCCGCTGTAAGACGCAGGGTCAACAATGGTTGCACCAGAAATATCTGCGGCGTTTTCTTTGGCGGCATTTTCAATCGCAACCTGATTGCCTACCAGTATAATTTTAGCCAACCCTTCAGCCAAAATTTGCTGAGTCGCCTTTAAAGTGCGTGGGTCAAGTGCTTCTGGTAATACAATCGTTTTCATTTGGCTTTTTGCCCGTTGTTTCACTTTGTCTAAAAAACTCATGTTCTAGCCCCTTCTCGTATCAAATCTTTTAAAACATCAGCGCGTTCTTTTAACGCACCGGGAATACCTTTGGCTACAAGCACCTGACCTACCCAACGCATGGCTTCGCCCATTTCGCCTAAACGGCGCGCTAAGTCGGCAATTAAATATTTTATTGTGGCTTCATCCATTGCGCCAATAGGAAACCGCTCTGTACTAAACGCTTCTTTTAATCCATCATAGGCGTCTTTTATAAATTTTATTTCATGATTATGACGCCCTGCACCACGCAGTATCCATGCCAGTTTGAGGCTAATAAATGCTTTTTGGCTGGGCTTTGCGTTTATTGTGTCGGCGCATAAAAGTGCCTGCTGGTACCGTTCAATGGCACTTTCAGACGTGAGTGGTATCACAAACTCAACAGGTGCATGATAAACCGACACTTTTTCTCTAATCATTTGTTTTTGTCGTTCGATTATTTTATCAAAATGGGTATGCAGTGCAGCATAGCCGCAATGGGTGCAAAAAAGTATTTCATAAAAATTAGGGTCAATATCTTTATAAATGGTGCGGAAATCGGTTTCCACTTTAAGTGTGCGTAGCTTGGATTTTTTTAGCACAAAATCCACAAACTTTTTTTCGCAGATAGGACATTCAAATTCTTTGGTAAACATGTATGCCAAAAGTTCGTCTTCAGTTGGCGGTGTTGTTTGAGAGTTTTGAGTCATATGTCACACTCCTTAGATTTTGTCCTTAGAAGAGTAACATAATTTTAGTAAACCTTCAAATTTTATTGCATATTGTGCATTTGCAGAAAACTTGACAATAATTGGACATAATCTTAGAATTGTGACACAGGAGGGATGAAGGGATGCAAAAAATTTTAAGATATTTCTTTACAGTGTTAGTGATGGTAGTTATTCTATTTACATCTGTTGCGGTGCAAGCGTATGAAGAAATGAATATGTTGTCTATAGAGCAATCTGCACAAGTGATTAACGAGGCTATTGCAACCGCAGGGGGTGGTGTACCCACGGCAAATTTTGTATTAAGCGGTGACTATATGGGGTTAGAAATAGCAGTTGCATCTTTGCGCATTTTAGCCAATGCCAGCGGTACGATGGACGTAACCAATGGCAGGTTTACAGCTTCAATCACCCATGAAGAAATAAACCACTGGGCGTTTGAAGGGAATGCAGTCATAGAAATTTTATTTACCACATTTTCAAACGAGGTTCATCAATTTGAAATCACGGCGCGCAGTGGAATGCTTAGAACACCTGTCAACTTTAGCGATTCACCAATATTTATTACCGCAAACTTTGCCGAGGCAAACTTCACCGACGAACAGCGTGAAACATTTGCGGTGATGTTTCACGCCGCCGAGGACGAACAGCTTCAATCGGGTAGTTTACTACTTGGCACATTTTCTTCAGATGGCAATATTTTCACTTTTTTGCTTTTTGAAAATGGCACATTCCATACGTTTTTCGGGCAAACACCGCCGCTTTCACCATCAATGCCGACGGAATTACCACAACCGACAAGCATTTCTATGCGGTTTTATATTGGCTTAGATAGGGCTATTGTCAATGGTGTACCCGTCATTCATGATGCCGTCCCGTTCATTGACCCTGTTTACGGCAGAACCATGGTGCCGTTGCGCATCGTTTCCGATGCTTTTGGCGCACAGCAAATCGAATGGATTGAGGAATCACGTACTGTGGTCATTGTCATTGGTGGTGCGGTGATTGTATTGCCAATAGACCAGCCACTGCCCGACAACATGGGTGTCCCTGTCATCATAGATGGCAGGACATATGTACCGCTCAGGTTTGTCGCAGAGTTTTTAGGTGCAACCGTTGAATTTGATGATGATTATTTTGCAGTAAATATTTGGATGTAGAAAGGGATAATATCAATGACCAGAGAAGAAATCATAGCTGAAGTATCAAAATGCGTAAGCCGCGAACGCAATGCGTCTTATGGCGAACCAGCGGACAATTTCCGTGCCATCGCTGATTTTTGGAATGTGTATTTAACATCGCGGGGTATGCCGCTTGAAAATCAGTTGAACGCCGCAGACATTGCCACAATGATGGGGCTGGTAAAGATTGCCCGCATCGCAACGGGTCGCGGTGAAATAGACAATTTTGTAGATCTTGCAGGTTATGCCGTGTGTGGTGGGGAAGTGAGTGTGACTTAAAATGCGATTCAATACGTTTTAAGGAAGGTGCAAGGAAATGACAAAGATAAATAAAATCTGGAGTGAAGAAGCCTACATGAAATACCCCAAACAATGGATTGTATTTGTAGAAATGGAATGCGACCCGATAACCCATAAACATATGGGCATTGTGCATTTGGTAACAAACAGCAAAGATGAGGCTTATGAAACCGAAAAAGCATTAGGGCGAAGCAGAGGCAATTCTGTGGTTATGGAGGGCTTTAACGATACCCCACAAATAGGGGGCTTGTCATTATGGGGTTGATAATTATTCCGTTTGAATTTAACAGCCTTGGGAGAGTAGATTTTAATGCCAATGTCATGACCAGTGATTTCAAGTCTTTTAAAGGCGTTCGTTTTAAGTTGGACTCTGGCTCGGATTTTACAACCATAGATAGCAAGGATTTGTACAATCTTGGTTACACGCGCGAATTTTTAGAGAACTGCCCCTTTCACCATTTAAGCGCAACAACAGCTTCGAGCAATATACGCTTGCAGTACATCAAAAATATTTCAATAAAGTTTAGTGAGCGTGAAATTCAAAACTGCCGCATTTTCTTTGCGCTCGATTCACAGCTTCGCAGTCTGTTTGGTAGCGACATTTTGAAATATTTTAATTGGGGTGTGAATTACGATAAAAGGGTTCTTCAACTAGACAAAGCCGAAAACATGCCAGCATTGTCTGAAGGAGAAGAACCCTTGCAGATTTACACTGTTGAAGGTGCGTAAAGATAATAATTACCTTATACGCGATTTAAACCCAATACCTTCAACACGGTATCTTTCATACTTCCAATATCCACCACTGTTTTATGACGCACATCCCGCTCTCGCAAATTTGCAATTTGCGGCGGGATGTTTTCATTTTTCTGTGCCGCCATCTGCTCAATTAAATCAATTTCATCCACATCAGCAAACTGTTTATCAAGGCTTGTCATGACTGTTTTTGCAAATTTATAAGGGCTTGCGGTGGATACAATCACGCGCTTTTCTTTACCATCATATTTTTCATTTGCTACATATGCCACGGCGGTATGTGGGTCAATTAAATATCCATGCTTGTTGTACGCGCTTTTAATCGCTTGGCTGACTTCTATTTCAGACGCATCATATCCTACAAAACCAGGGATATGATTATTTTCATAACGCCCGTCTTTTGCCATTTTTACAACGGCGTCTTCATTTTGGTGCAAATCAAAAACCAATCGCTCAAAATTGCTGGGCAATAAAATATCCATGGACGGCGAACTGGTCAAAACAAGCTCACGGTTAGAATCAAGTACGCCCGTATTAAAAAATTCATACAACACATTGTTTTCATTAGAAGCGCAAATGAGCCGATGAACAGGCAACCCCATTTTCTTGGCATAATATCCAGCCAAAATATTGCCAAAATTGCCTGTGGGTACAACAAAACTCACCGCTTCACCCTGGGGCATACCGCCAGCAACCAACTGCGCGTACGCATAAAAGTAATACGCAACCTGTGGAATAAGACGCCCAATATTAATGGAATTGGCCGAAGAAAATACATGATTATGCGCGTCCAGTTTCGCTCGCATTTCTGCATCTAAAAAGATGCGCTTCACTTCACTTTGGGCGTCGTCAAAATTGCCTCTTACGCCAATGGCTACTGTATTTTTGCCGTCGTGGGTGGTCATCTGCATTTTTTGTGCAAAACTTACCCCGTTTTCTGGGTAGAAAACAATCACTGTCATGCCATCAATATTTTTAAAACCTTCCATTGTGGCAATGCCTGTGTCACCAGAAGTGGCCGTTAAAATGACTTGCTTCTTAGGGTTTTGCGTTTTTTTAAGTGCGGTGGAAATCAGATGCGGAAGCAATGACAGTGCCATATCTTTAAACGCTAAGGTACGTCCGTGGAAAAGCTCGAGAAATGAAACGTCGGCAAATGTTTTTACAGGACAGATTGCTGGCGTGTCAAAATTGCTTGTGTTGTAGGCATTTTCCACACATTCGCGGAGTTCGTCAGCCGTAAAATCTGTAAAATACTGTTGCAGTACCCAAAGTGCATGGTCAACATAACTCATTTTTGACATGTCAGAAATTTTTGACAATGGTATTTCTTGTGGAACAAACAAACCGCCATTGGTGGCCAATCCTTGCAAAATGGCCTGTGATGCTTGCAAACTTTCTTTTCTGTTGCGTGTGTTTATAAAGTCCATCGTAGCCTCCTACAGAATAATTTCTGTGCCGTTAAAATTAGGGTGCATCGGTTGTGCACACCATTTATCATTCAATGTTTCTAAGTACTGCACTATGTTGGTCAAAAATGTTTGCATGTGTGACTTTAATACAATAGCCATAACAGTTGGCCCTGCACCGCTTAAATAGACACCCAACGCGCCCAATTCCATGGATTGTTTAAAGATATTTTCCATGTTTGGCACAAGGGGATTTCTGTATGGCTGGTGGATTCTATCACCCAAAGCCGTGGAAATATTTTGCCACTTTCCGCTCATGATAGAAGCAACAAACAAAGCCGCCCGCGACACATTAAACACAACATCTTCACGCGCATAGCAGTTAGGCAAAACTCCTCTGGCCTTTTTGGTAGACAGTACGAAATCAGGCACAATCGAAATAAACGCCAATGCATCAGGCGGGTCAATTTTTACATAGCTTACCTTGTCCAATTCAGCAACCGCTACCACCAAACCGCCAAGCAATGCTGGCGCGACATTATCTGGATGCCCATCCATTTGGCAAGCCATTTGCAAAAGTGCATCTTGGTCAACTAAATTACCCTCCAGCGCGTTTGCCGCAACAATGCCGCCAACAACACATGCCGCGCTGCTGCCAAGCCCACGGGTAAAAGGAATTCTATCCGTTTGAGTGATACGCAAATGCGGAACGGGTCTGCCTATTTGTGTATAAAAATGCAAAATGGATTTATAAATCAAATTATCTTTGGTTTTAGGCACGGGCGAATCAGAAATAATAGAAAAACGGTCAGATGCTTCGACAACGATTTCATTAAACAAATCAAAAGCCATACCAAAGGAATCAAAACCAGCCCCCATGTTTGCCGTAGTCGCTGGAATTTTCACACGAACCACAGGACACCTCCATTTAAATGGGGACTTCGTCCCCAAGCCCCTTCGCTACAGCAGGCAGAGCCTGCTTCCGCTCCGCCGCGTCCATGCGGCGTCGCGCATTTCATGCGCAAATCATAAGAATATATCATCAAAGTATCATAAATATGAAATGGTGGCAACACTTGCCCATAAAAACTAAGTATAGTAGAATAACAACAAATTAAATACGCAATTCCCGATTCCTTATATCCTAAAGCGATACCCATCGCCATGGATTTTGGAGCGGGGTATAGCTGGAAACGGCTATGCCTTCCAGTGTGTAAAGGGAGTGCATGATAAACAATGTTTTGTTTTTATGCCCTTTACGCCGTTTATGGCGTATTTTTTTGTTACGCGTTTACTGCGTAATCAAATAGAAAGAGGGAATAGAGATGACGAAAAAAGTAACAATTCTTTTAACAATGGTGGTTTTAATGCTGATGCTAACCGCCTGCAATGACCAAAGCCAACAAGGCACAATCACATTGGCAACCACCACCAGTACAGAAGACTCGGGTTTACTGGACTTTATCCTACCAGCCTTCACACAGGAAACAGGCTGGGATATTCGTGTGATTTCCGTAGGTACAGGCGCGGCATTACAACTGGGGCGTGACGGCGAAGCAGATGTTCTTCTAGTACACGCCCGTGCGGAAGAAGACCGTTTCGTAGCAGAAGGCTATGCCGAACGCCGACATGATGTAATGTACAACGACTTTGTAATCGTAGGCCCGGCAGACGGGGCAATTTCTCATAATTCCAATGTAGAGCAAACATTCTTGGACATATTAAATCAAAACTTACCGTTTATATCCCGAGGGGATAATTCTGGAACCCACATGCGTGAACTGCAAATTTGGCAAAGCATGGGCGTAGACCCAGAACATAATGCAAACTATCTGAGTGTAGGGCAGGGTATGGGCGCGACTTTGGGCATGGCAGTAGAACTTGACGCGTTCACTTTGTCTGATAGGGCAACGTGGTTGGCATTTCCAAACGTAGGCAATTTGGTGATTGTTTGCGAAGGCAGTGAAAATCTGCTAAACCCATATGGGGTAATGGTCGTGTCCACCACAGAATATCCCGTTGGCGCACAGGCGTTTATCGACTGGATAACCAGCCCATCTACCCAGCAACTCATTTCTACATTTGGTGTGGATGCATTTGGGCAGTCTCTATTCTTCCCTGATGCGGATTGATATTTTAGATGCAGAAATTTTAGGCGTCATCGCATTAACATTGCGTATGACGCTTTTGTCAACCTTCATTTCAACCATTTTGGGTGTACCGTTAGGGCTTTGGCTAGACCGCGCCAATTTTTTTGGCAAAGGTATAGTTGTTATAATCAATCGCACATTAATGGCTTCACCGCCTGTGGTGGTGGGGCTTGTTGTGTTTATGATTTTGATGCGCAATGGGCCGCTGGGGTTTATGGGGCTGTTGTTTACATTTGAAGCGATGGTCATTGCCCAAGTGCTTTTGCTTACGCCCATCATTTGCGGCATTGTGTACACTGCAAGCCAACGCAATGCCCAGCATATTCGGGCATTTGCCAAAACGATGGGTGCGACAAAATGGCAAATGGAGATACTAGTCATTAAAGAATTAAGCAATGACATTTTTTTTGCAATCATAGCGGGTTTTGGGCGCGCCATGAGTGAAGTGGGGGCAATTATGATTGTCGGCGGCAATATCCGCCATCATACACGCACGATGACCACTTCAATTTCATTGCTGCGCAATCGCGGCGAGTTAGAGCAAGCGATTTTGTTGGGTGCATTGTTGATGCTTATTGCGTTTGTTGTACAAATGGCAGCAGATTTTTTACGCAAAAAAGAAAGGCGCACAGATGAAAATTTCTAATGTGAAGAAACAAATCGGCGACTTTCTGCTGGATATAAAAGAAATGGATATTCCACTGGGAAGTATGTACGGCATCGTAGGGGACAACGGCTGCGGCAAGACTACCGCTATGAAAATTATTGCAAAAATAATAGAAGCAGACAGCGGATACATTGATTATGAGGGTTTAACAGCACGGGATATTACAATGGTTTTTAGAAATTCATATATGATGCGTGATACTGTGTTGAAAAATGTGCTTTATCCGCTTGTATTGCGTAAAATAAAGCCCGATATGCAAAAAGTCGAGTATTTTTTAGAAATAGCAGACCTGCAAAATAGCCGTGAAAAATATGCGCCAGGGTTATCGGGTGGGCAACAGCAAAAATTGGCATTGATTAGAGCCATGATTTTTTCGCCCAAATTGGTTTTGATAGATGAGGCATTTTCTAATCTTGATAGGGAAAGTGTGGATGTATTCACGCAGCTTATTTTAGAAAGACACCGCTTGGAATCTACGACGTTTATCATTTGCAGCCACCAGCCATCACAAATTGAAAGACTATGCAGTCATGTATTTACCATGGAAAATGGACGGACACGTCTGTAATGACCGCTTTGATTTGTTTATTCAGCTTCCATTTGAATAAAGTCAAATTTTACTACGTCAAATAGCCCTTTATCAGTCAGCTTAATCTCTGGTATGACTGGCAGGGCCATAAAGCACAAGGTCATGATAGGCTCTACATCCCCACTGATGCCTAAAGCTTTCTGGGCAATCAGATGAATGGATTTCAATTTTTGATCTACCCACTCGCCGCTCTGGTCGCTCATGACCCCACCCACAGGCAAAGGCATGGCCTCTAGTACCTTGCCTTCTTTTGCTATAACAATGCCACCGCCCTGGATAATTAATTTTTCCACCGCAAAGGCCATATCCTCATTGGTAACACCTGTTACGATAATGTTGTGTGAGTCGTGGGCTATGGATAAGGCAACTGCCCCAGCTCTAATGCCATATCCTTCTAAAAGCGCAACGGCAACATTTCCAGTATGCTTATGACGTTCAACGACAGCAATCTTTGCGATATCTGCGTTTTTGTCCCATTTAAAGTCTCCGTCGGCATCAAGGTTTACTTGAGCGATATTTTTTTTCGTTACAATGCCTCCATGCTGAAGCTTTATTGTATAAACCTTGTTATGTTTAAGCTTAAGCTTTAACTTGTCAGCCGAAAAGCCTCTTACATTAAAACTGCTTAACATGGGGGTGATATCCCTGCGGATAACAGGAGGTAAATACTCGCCTTTATCCGCCGTAAGCTTTCCATCAATAAATACCTGTCTGGCTTTAAATGCAGTTAAATCTTCAAACAGCACAATATCTGCCCTTCTGCCTGGTGAAATAGCACCGCGTTCGTCCATTGAAAAACATTCCGCAGCGTTAATGGTTGCCATACGTATGGCTGTTATTGGGTCAATGCCATTTTTGACACATATACGCAACATATCATCTATGTGGCCTTTTTCAAAAATAGTTTTTGGCTGCCTGTCATCAGAACATAAAAGGCAGCGGCGGCTGTTTTCCTCTGTAAGCCCCCTAATCAGGTTTTCCAAATCATGACAAGCCGAACCTTGGCGCATCAGTATATACATACCGCAAGCAATTTTTTGCCGCATTTCCTCTGGGGTTGTACATTCATGGTCGGTTAATATGCCGGCCGAAACATAGGCATTTAAATGTTTGCCGCTGATATGCGGGCAGTGACCGTCAATGGGTACGCCAGCTTCATGGGCAGCCAACAGTCGGTCAAGGGCAAAATCACTTGCGCTAATGACCCCAGGGTAGTCCATAAACTCCCCAAGACCAATAATCCGCTTGTCCTTTAAAGTACGCTTTATTTCTTCTTCCCCAATAAAACTTCCGGAATTTTCATAAGGGGTAGCAGGGACACATGATGGCAGCATGTACTTAATTTCGATGGCGGTTTCTTCTGCCGCCTCTAGCATATAGGTCATCCCGTCCATACCTTTAATATTAACAATTTCATGAGGGTCTGCAACAATGGTGGTGGTTCCGCAAGGCACCAACAGCCTGCCTATCTCTTCTGGGGTAACGCAGGAGGATTCTATATGTATATGGCTGTCGATTAAACCTGGAGAAGCATAACAACCTGCTGCGTCATATATAACCTTTCCTTCGTATTGTCCAACGCCGGCAATCAACCCATCAGAAAAGGCGATATCGCCGTCTATTATCGTTCCGCCAAAAACATCAATGACCTTTGCGTTTTTAATAACCGCATCCGCGTCCCTGCGCCCAGCAGCAATGTCAATCAACTTTTTTAGTTTTATCTTTGTCATAAAACGCACCTCCGGAAGCATTTATAAACTTCACATCTAGCACTTGCAAAAAAGATAACAAAATGCTAGATGTGAAATAAATCATACCATCACTTTTTTATATCTTGTTCACTTCCAAAAAGTCCTTGAGTAAATGCATACATACATCTTTACGGTATGCAATACCCACACGACCCCGTATGGGTACAATGGCTTCATCCATTGCTTTAATATAGTCGCCCTTGATTTCCTTGGCAGCTTGAATGCTTTTGCCAACGAGCATTCCGTCAATTTCATCAAACCGAAGAATCACATCACTGACTGCGCCAAATGCCGTTGCACAATGTGTAATTACCCCGTCCTGTATATCCATGAGTCCTGCAAATGACACACGGGATATTGCAAGAGAACCTCTTGCGCCCACTTTCTTATGATAGTAATTGTCCAGTCTGCCCTTGGGCATTAGCACTTCTACAATCAGCTCGTCTGTGGCCAAGTTCAGCTTTTTGCGTCCTTGATAAAAGTCCTTTATCGGGATAATCCGCTCGGTTTCGGCATTGGCCAGCCGCAATTTAGAATGCGTTGCCATAAATATCAACGCGCTGTCTGCTTTGGCAGAGCCGTTGCCGATATTGCCGCCGATACTTCCTGCGTTTTGTATGGCCGGGGCACCGATTTGCGCACAAGCATCTTTTAAAATTTGAGGGGATAATGGGTGTTTTATAACCTCGGTAAAGGTACAAGCCGCGCCAAAGCGGATATATTCATCGTCTTCTACAATTTGCTTCATTTCTGGTACTTTGTGCAAATGGAGGTATTTTGCGTTTTCCTTAGGCCACACCATAATATCCGTACCGCCAATATAGGGGATAAGGCTTTGGTCTTTTCTGGCTTCTAGTGCTTCTTGAAGTGAATAAACTACCATAAGCCATCACCTTCCTTTGCGGCTGTATCAATGGCCTTCACAATGGCATTATACCCCGTGCAGCGGCATAAATTGCCAGAGATTCCAATACGTATTTCTGCTTCCGAAGGGTGGGGGTTGGCAATGAGTATGGCTTCCGATGCCATAATCATGCCAGGGGTACAAAATCCGCATTGTACGGCGGCGGTATCGCTGTAGGCCTTATCCAGCGCGGCAAAACGCTTAGTTTCACTATATCCTTCAATGGTTAGTACGGTAGAACCATCCAGACTTCCCATGGCCACTAAACAGGAGTTTAATAGTTTTCCGTCTATGATAACCGAACATGCACCACACTCCCCCTCTTTGCAGCCGCTTTTAGTGCCAGTTAATTGATACTCGTCACGAAGTATGTCAAGCAAGCGAGCGGCAGGGTCTTTTTGATAGGTGATTTCCTTGCCATTAAGCGTAAATTTAACCATTCCTCAACACCTCCATTACGTCTTCTGCCAAAAATGGTACGCGGTTTAACTTGATATCCAAGGCATTTTGTATTGCGTCAATCACTGCCGGTGCGCCGCCTACATGGGGCAACTCACCTGCGCCTTTTGCACCATAGGGGCCGGCTGTATATTCCTCTACATGTAGTTTTACCTGCATATTTGGAACATCTACAGAAGTAGGGATAATGTAATCGCTAAAAGTGTTGTTGCGTATGCGGCCTTTTTCTGCCGTTATTTTTTCCATCATGCCATAACCCAGACTCTGTAATAGACCACCTTCCATTTGGCCGATTAAGATGTTTTCATCAATGGGAGTCCCCGCGTCAAAAGAGCCCCATGCGCCAACTATTTTTATATACCCTGTAAATGTGTCAATTTCCACTTCCACTGCATTGACTGTCCAAGAATAAGTGGGGTAGGCATCTCCTTGAAATGTAGCGATGTCAAATGGAATCATAAATTCAGGATGTTTGTAGCGTTCTTCAATGAGCTGGTCTTCGCCGTCTTTCCACTCGGCTCTTAATCTGATTGCCGCCCTACGCAAAAGCTCACCCACCACCATCAGAGAACGGGAAGCCACGGTAGGGCCAGAATTGGGCACTCTTGCCGTATCAGGATAACGCACCATAATTTGTTCCTGCGGAAGTCCCAACTCTTCCGCCACAATTTTGGCAAAGGTGGTAAACACACCCTGACCCATATCGGTGATAGAGGTAAGGATTTCCACCTTTCCGTCGCGGTCTTTACGCAAATGGGCAATGGCCTTTATAATGTCGCGTTCGCCGTTGCCTGTAAACCCTGCGCCATGATATACCATTGCCAAGCCAATACCTTTGCGGTAGCGGCCATGCTGGTTTTTATAAGCGGCTCTCTTTTTGTAATAATCACTGAGTTTAAGTACATCCTGTGTCATCGCTGGGATAGGAACGGGAAAATGGAACTTGCCGTTGGTGGAGGTGCTGTCCCCGCCATTGGCAACATGTTGCAGTTTAAAATCAACAGGTTCTATGTTTAATGCTTTGGCAATGTGGGTCATCATCATTTCCACTGCAAAAAATGTCTGTGGACCACCAAAACCTCTAAAGGCACCGTTAGGCACCGTATTGGTTTTGCGCGCCTGACCACGTACTTTCAAATGAGGTACAAAATATACCCCACTGGCACCAATAATGCCGCGTTGCAGCACCACCATGCTCATGGTGGTATATGCGCCGCCGTCGTATAATACATCAATGTCCATGCCCGTTATGCGGCCGTCTTTCACCGCCACCTTATAATTACAAAAAGAAGGGTGACGCTTGCTGGTGAACTCCACATCTTCTCGGCGGTCAAACACAATACGTACGGGCTTGCCCGTTTTTTGGGCAGCTACAGCCGCTTGACAAGCAATAATAGAAGGATAGTCTTCTTTGCCGCCGAATCCACCGCCGATGGCATCCTGGGCGATGCTTACTTTGTCCCCGTCCACACCCAGTGCATCCACCACGGCATTATGCACATAGTAGGGGCATTGTATTGAACCATGAACAAACATCTTGCCATCTTTGGGTTCGGCAATCACCCCGTTGGTTTCAATATACATATGCTCTTGAAGTCCAGTGGTAAAATCTTCTTCGTAGATTTTATCCGCTTCGGCAAAGGCTTTGCTGATGTCACCCTTTTCGTAGGTGTAGTCAAAAAATACGGTATCCGATTTGCGCGCATCAAAAATGGGTTCAAGTTCTTCATATTCTACTGTGATTTGATGAAGCAATTTTTCTGTCAGTGCCTCATTCGGCCCAACAATCAAGCCAATGGGGTCGCCAATATGCTCTACCGTTTCGTCCGCAAAAACGGGGGTGTCATCCAAAATCATATGCACCTGATTTTTGCCGGGAATGTCGTTTTTATCGACATAGTAATAACCCTCGGGCAAAGCGGGCAGCTTTACATGCAACACTCTGGCTCTGGGCACGGTGGAACGCAGCAGACGACCAAATAATAGACCGTCCGTAGGATGGTCACATACATACATCGCTTTGCCACTGATTTTAGCAGAGTGGTCACGCTTTGGAATTGATTTACTTATCGCTCCCATACTTTTTCACCTCTTACATATTTATCAGATACGCAACAGTCGTCTGATAGATAAATTATTCTTGCAAGGCGGTCTTCCAAGCTTAACTTTGAACGAGGGTCGGATATAGCTGTGTCGTTTATGACAACGGCATCAAACTCGTAACCTTCATCGAAACTGCCTACCTTACCAAAAAAACTTCCGCCGCCTAAGGTAGCCAGATAAAAAGCCTCCTTTTCTGTAAGGGGTGCATCATCTTGATTCACTAATCGCCAATGTAACTTTGAAACCTGTACCGCATCACTCATGGCACGGAAAATGGAAAGATGACATCCCCCAGCCACATCGCTTCCTAGTCCAACACGGATTCCTTGGTTTAAAAACCGCCGAATGGGCGCAATGCCAGAAGCCAAGTTCATATTCGATTGAGGGCAATGGGCTACATACACGCCATTAGCCAAAACCAATGCTTCTTCTTCTTTTTCGGTCCATACGCAGTGGGCCATAATCGTAGGCGCGTCACCGCCAAAAAGACCGAACTTATCATAAGCCGCTCCATACGAACGCGCATCCGGATGCAATGCCTTAACCCATTCAATTTCTTTGCGGTTTTCGGAAAGATGGGACTGCACAGGGATATTATATTTTTTTTGCAGTTTCCCTAATCCGTCCATCAATGCGTCACTGCAAGTCGGAATAAAACGTGGCGTGATAATCGGATAGGTGTTCTTAAATGTTGACTTCTTCAACCATTCGGATGTGGCTGTTAGCGAAGCCACCGCACTTTCCTCGCAAAGAATGTCCGGACTGTTTCGATCCATATTGACCTTGCCCACAAATGTGACCAAGCCGGATTTTTCTAGCTTTTCCATCAAAAGCAGTGTAGCTGGGACATGCATTGTCGCAAAAATGCAAGCCCTGGTTGTGGCACTGCTTTGCAGACTACCTACAAAATCATCATAACGTGTGTGGGCATAGGAGGAGTCTGCATACTTGGACTCCTCTGGAAATGTGTGGGCATTTAACCAGCCAATTAATTCTAAATCCATACCCAATCCCCTAAAAGTATATTGGGGGGCATGAACATGTAAATCACAAAGGCCAGGGATAATTAGGCTGTCGCCATAATCGGTTATGGGAAAGCGCGAATACTTTTCTGGTACTGTAGGAAAAGCCCCTTTCGAGACACCTTCCTCACATACAAGATAGCCGTTTTCGATTGTCTCCAGTTGTGTAGGGATGCGGCTATAACATATGTTGCCTTTCAGTATAAAATTCATCGTTCAATCCATTCCTTTCAGTTGGGCAAAGCTCTCTTTTGCAAAGGGCTAATCGCTCTTAATCTTTACAATATAAACTGAAGCAGGAATAGCACGGCAACGACAACCGAGACTAAAGTGATTTCGTTAAACTTTCCTGTCATCGCTTTCATAAGGATGTGTGTAATCAGTGCCAAACATATGCCTATTCCAATATTAAACGTAAATACTACAAAAATAAGTGCGACGAAGGCTGGCAAATATTCTGTCATATCGCTAAAGTCTAAATCCTTTAATCCAGACAGCATTAAACAGCCTACAAATATCAACGCCGGTGCAATGGCTACATTAGGAATAAGGCGGATAAATGGGCCGACAAACAGCAACAAACCAGTTAAAACGGCTACAACCAATGCTGTCAAGCCGGTTCTTCCTCCTGCACCTACACCTGTAGAGCCAGAAACAACGGTTGTATTTGGTGCGCCACCCAGTACAGCACCTATTACGCTAGAAAGTGCGTCGGCGGTTACACCTTTATTTACGTATTTTCTTCCTTCAATATCATCATCGTCTTTTACCAGACCTGCATTTTTAGCGATACCAAAGGTAGTCGCAATCGCGTCCAGGGCATTGGTTAATACTAATGCCAGCACAATACTAAGAATAACCCCAATAACAGTGCCTACAGAACCAAATGTCCAAATAGTTGCCGCGTCAAACCCAAAGAAACCTACCTCCAGCCAATCACTAAATTGCTCACTAATGGTAGAAAGGTTAGGGGGTAACTGGTATGCACCTGTAACATACGCTAAAACTGTAGTTGCAATGATAGCGATAACAAAGGAGGCTTTCACTTGTTTATAGTGCAAAAATCCTAAAAATATCAGCCCAACAAAAGTGACAATCGCACCCATGGCGGAGGCTCTTAAATCGGGATTACCCAAATTTCTAGGGTTAAAAAAAGTGACAAATGTAGATGGCGTACCCACAACTAACCCACCCAGCCGTACACCCAGCAGGGTAATAAAAAGACCAATGGCCGGAACGGTTGCGATTTTAATGTTCTTTGGAATACCATTTAAAATCTTGTCTGTAAGCCCCGTAATGGAAAGAACCGAGAAGATAATACCCGAAATTAAAATCAAGAACATACCAACCTGATATTGCACTACTCTACTTAAATTATCATTTCCAGAAAGCACAACAAGCATTGGCAATGCCGTAAATGCAAAATAGCTGGAAGTTCCCATGGCAGGGTACACAACCAGCGGCATTTTGGCGATAAAAGCCATAAACAAACAGCCGATAATAGAGGCAAGAATGACCGCCACAAGTACTGCATTAAAAACATTTGTTTCGCTGCCGCCAACCATTCCCGGGACAGATAAAATGGTAAAAATAGAGGCAAAAAAACTAGTTACACCAGCTAACACCTCTGTCCTTACATTTGTTTCCACTTTCACGTGCTTTGGTGATAAAAATACTAACAACTTGTTCATAAAAAAATCCTCCTTTTATATAAAATTTTTTTGCATACAAGGGGTTGAATATATAAAAAACAAGGAAAACAAAAAGCTGCAACACAACAAGGAAATACCAATCCTTTGTGTAGCAGCTTGTAGACAACTATTTACGGCAGTCTGTAGAAACGCCCCGACCTTATCTCGGGGCATATACAAGCATTTAAGTTGACAATAACTTTATATATGTATTATACCTATGATAAAATTCGTGTCAATAGTAAATTTGCACAAAATTGAATAATTTTTATTGTGTTAGATGTTTATTTCAACGATGTTTATTTGACCACTGAGCTGTTTGCGCGTTTTAAAGTTGGAACGTCCATATTTTAATCTCGCCATAAATATCGTAAAAAGCCTCTTTCATACGCCCTGTTTCCTTTACCTGCAAATCATGGATAATGCTGCCGTTTTTAATCATCAGCAATCGGTCGGCGTAAGCCAGAGCTAGGTTTGGGTCATGCAGTGTCATTATTCCTGCTTTGGCTTCGGTTTTAATTAAATGAATAGTGTCTTTAAGCATTTTATGTTTGTTCAAATAATCAAGAGAACTGTCTGGTTCGTCCATAAGCAGAACCAGAGCGTTCTGCATTAAAATTCGGCTTAAAATCACCATTTGCTTCTGACCTTCGCTTATTTCCGAAAAATCATCTTCAGCCAAATTGCTTAAATCAGCCTTTGCTAAGATATCCTGAGCCAGTGCTTTATGGCAGGCATTGGGACGCATAAACATACCCAGTTGTGGGTTTATGCCCATTAAAACCACATCAAGTACGGATATTCCCTTTAATTCACTATGACGTTGGGGGATGTACGACAAATATCTTGCGCGTTCCCGTTCTTTCATGGCGAGTATATCCTGCTCATGCACCATCACACGCCCGCTTATTGGTTTAATTAGCCCACACATTGCTTTAAGCAATGTGGTTTTGCCTGAGCCATTTAGCCCCAAAAGCACAGTAAACTCACCAGCTTGAATGGTAAAACTAACATCTTTTACAACCACTTTACTGCCATAACCGACAGTCAGCCTATCTACAGAAAACAATGCTCTCACCTTTTTTTCACGCGATTAGCCCTATACATAAACCAAACAAGAAAAGGCACCCCCACGATGGTGGTTAATATACTAATGGGTATTTCCGACGTATGCATGGTTCGTGCCGCCATATCGGATACAAGCATAATAAACGCCCCAAACAACGCCGACAGCAAAAACCATGTATAGTTTACCCGCTTATATGCCAGTTTGGCAATGTGCGGGGCAATTAGCCCAATAAAACTAATTAACCCCGTAACACTTACAATAGAAGCAACAGTTAATGCAACAAGCCCTAAAACCACCATGCGTATAAATCCAACAGACACGCCCAAAGCACGCCCTTCGTCTTCGTTCATGTTCAGCATCATGACCTGCCGCCACAGCAGCGACAACCCTACAGCCCCTACAATAAATCCGGGTAGGATGGACATGACCTTGGAAGCAGTAATGGAAGCAAGGCTTCCCATTGCCCAAAATTCAATGGATGCTAATTGCCCCATGGGGTCGGCGTAAAATTTAAAAATCATAATAAATGCTTCTGATACCGCCCGCATAATAATACCAGCCAAAACATACACCACAGTGTCGTGCTGACCTGCCATGCGCGCAATTATAATCACCATTGCCACCACCGCCATTCCGCCTAAAAAGGCAGAAGGCATAACAAAAGCGGCTTGGTACCCAAAGAGTACTATAGCCGCTGATGCGCCCAAATTTGCGCCGCTAGAAACGCCAATAATCCCTGGCGAAGCCAGCGGATTTTTGAATATCAATTGCAACACACAGCCTGCCATACCAAGCCCTGCACCGGCAATCAGCCCCATAATTACTCTAGGAAGCCTAAGGTTTATAAACACCGCCCGGCTAATACTGCTGACTTCCCCGCCAGTGATGATTGCAGTGATATCCCCAACAGATAAAGGAAACCGTCCGATAAACAGTGAAAAAATAAATGTGAACAAAACGATGGCAAAGGCTGTCAAAATCAAAGGCTTTTCTCTCATACGGCTTTCTCCACCTTTTATGGTGTGATTAAAGTTATATCAATTTCGATGCCGTAAAATTCCCTGTAAAAAGCGGCGGCATCTGTCTGCAATTCTTCTAAGGAATATAAATCCGGATGAAGCACATGAAGCATCCAGCTAAGCCCAAGAATCCCGGAAGGAACCGGCGCATCCCATGCTTCAAAAGCATCAGGCATTGCGTATACTCTTCCGTTTGCTACCGCATCTATATAGGCAAGTATCGGGTTTTCTAAAATATCATAACGGCTATAGGCGGCTTCGGACGGAATAACAATAATCTCGGGGTTTAAAGCAATGAATTCCTCATACGATATATCTGTCCAAAAACGCCCTTCGATACCATGCGCAGCATTTATACCGCCGGCAGCTTGTATTAAACTCGCCTGATACATATCTCTTGGTGCGGTGGTAAGGTATGAACTATTACCGCCCATATACACTACAGGCAAATTGGTTACATCTCGTAGCTTATTTGTTATGTTTTCTCTCTGCGTTTCGTAATGGTCAAGCAACTGTCTGGCGCGTTCCTCTGTGCCGGTCGCTTTGGCAATGAGTTCAATCATTTCAACCAGTTCTTCATGACTTTCTGGATGTACTAAAATAACTGGAATACCAAGTGCTGTTAAAATTTCAGCTTCGTCTGTCAGTCGCAGGGGTAAAATGGCAAGGTCTGGTTCGACGGCAGCCGCCGCTTCTAGGCTAAAATCCCTTGCTGTGCCTGTGCTAGGCAGCTCTAAAAGTTCTGGGGCAGACATAACAAAAAGCGGACGGTCTTCTACTCGGCTTTCTACCGAAACCAGGCGGTCTGTAAGGTCAAGTGCAATAATTGCGGATGTTGATATAAAAAATCCGCTGGCCAGTCTTTCTACAGGGCTATTAATATAAACTTCTCTGCCAGCCTGGTCTGTTACAATAAAACCTCCAACTGGAGTTTCTTCTATTATAGCAGGAACTTCCGAATCGGATTCGGCTATATTCTCTTCCGCGTTGATTTGTGGCTCTTGCGTTGCGTCCTCTGTTTGGGTTGCTTGCGCTGTGTCTACGGCTGGTGTCACATTACCCGTTTGTCCAGCACATGCGGTTAGCAATAAAATTGTAACAACAAAATAAAAAACAAATGACAGATTACGAATTGATTTACTCATTTTATTATCTCCTTAATCTTATGCCGCTTGCGGCTAGTGAATTGGTAAAACAGGAATATTCATACTTTTCTGATGTGTTCATCTAACCGATGATAAACCGCTTGTTTATTGTTTTCGGTTACAGTGATGAGTTCCCCACTGTTTTGAATTTCATGTTTCAGTTGTTGATGTAATGATAAATATTCATTTCCCAGTTTTAAGTGATGCCGCATACGGTTCATATTTTCCGTTGATTTTAGCACTCCAACACAACTGGTTTTTCCTGATAAAATTAAGCGTAAATGTAACATAAACTCATCGTTTACAAGTTCTATCCCACCGATTTCATCCAAAATAATACATTGATACGAATGCGCAGAAGTTTCTTTTACTAGCTGCACCAACGGTTGCATATCCCATTGCCTTTGATACATAAAAATACCGCTAAGGTCTTTAGAGAAATCCCGCACCAGTGGGGGATAGTCCTCTTTGAAGTCAACAGCCCTAAAGCCTACTGTTTCACCATTTTTCTGTAACCGCTGAACACAAAAACCACCGATTGCAGACATGTCAGGCTTATTATATAAGAAGGCTTTGCGCAACATAGAGGACTTTCCCATCCCAGAACTTCCCTGTAAAAATAGGTGCGCCATTAAATTTTAAGCTTGTCACATGCCAGTGCCGCTTGTATTAACCTATTGGCTTGTTCTACAGCAATTTCTGTGACTTTACCGTCCATTCTTAAACGAATATTGCCGTCATCCAGCGGCAGGAATCCACTATTTGTGCTGTCCTCAAAATCTTCTGCATGGGAGAAATAGGTCAGTTTATCTTTGTAAGGCGCACTGGCATAAGGACAAAAGACTTCGCAATTACCGCATTCGTTACACATAGATTCCATGTGAATAACCTGCCTGCGGCCTTCGGATACCACTACAACATTCGCTCTGTTTGGGCATACATCAACACAGCATTCACAAACCGTCGAACATTCTAAGCACCTATCTGAATCACAGGTGGCGTTAATGTCTGTGCAAAGCTTTCCTTTTTTATCAATAGCAGGTTGGATTTGTGGATTTACATTTAAATGTGCATATTGGTTAAATTGGTTGCCAGTTAATGTTTCGGCACAAGCAAGGGCATCTGCAATGGCTTCCACCACGGTAGCGGGGCCTTTTTTTGCATCCCCAATGACATAATCTGCTTTTATATCGCCGTATACAGAATCCCCGATGGCGGCAATCACGGTATCCGCATCCACGTGAACCATATTACCTGTTGAAACAGGGCTGCGCCTTCCGGATGCATCTGCCGCGCCTAGCTGCATTTGTTCGCAAACCAGTTTGCCGTCTTTTACTGCCATCGGAGCCAAAAGCTCGCAAAACTCTACGCCGTCTTCCATTGCCAGTTGCAATTCTTCCTCATCCGCAGGCATATAGTTTTTGGTGCGGCGGTATACAATCGACACTTTTTTTACGCCCTTTGCACGTTTGGCGGCGCGGGCTGTATCCATTGCCGTATTACCTCCGCCAATGACAACCACATTTTCACCCAGTTTTACATCTTCGGGTTGCTTTTTCATGGTTTCCAGCAATTCTAAGGCATTGAATGCCTCTCCGGATTCTAATTTTAACATCCCGGGTTTCCATGCGCCGATGGCGGATATAACCGTGTCAAAACCTTCCGAACGCAGTGCAGAAATATCTTTTATGTCTGCATTGAGTCTAACCTCTACGCCCATTTTAAGAATTAGTGCTATATCTTTGTCAATGGCGGCACTGCTTATACGAAATTCTGGTATAACATGCCGCACAACGCCGCCAAGGCTGTCTCTTTTTTCAAAGATGGTCACGGATTTGCCAGCCCTTGCTAAAAAATATGCCGCTGCAAGCCCTGCTGGGCCGCCGCCAATAATCGCCACCTTACCGCTTGATTGGATGGGTGGTTTTATTTCTTTCATTAATTCATCATAAGCCGCTTCTGTAGCCTGTAGTTTTGCACCACGTATATCCACAGGTTTTTCATAAAAACTTCTTGTGCATCCGTCGGTGCAATGATGGGGACAAATAGTGCCTGTAATACTTGGCAAGGGATTGCGTTCAGTAATGACCTTTAAGGCTTCTAAATGCTTGCCTTCTCCAACCAATCGCAAGTAAGCAGGAATATCTTGTTTTATTGGGCATCCCAGCTCTTGACAGGGGGCGATATAGCAGTCCAGCATGGATGGTTTATCCTTTAATTTCTTGATAGGCAAAGGTTTAATAGGCTTATTATATAGTCCACTTGACGGAATCTCATCAATGATGGTTTGCAACTTTTTCAAATCAACCCCGTCAAATGGTTTGTATGCGCATGTTGATAAAAGTGCTGCCATTTGTCCAAAACGCTGATACCCACCAGGTTTAAGCAAGGTTGTAGCCACGGTAATCGGATAAATACCTGCTTCAAACAGTTGTTTTACATTGTTAATATCTGCCCCGCCTGAAAAACTAATGCGTAATTTTCCTTCAAATGCTTGTGATAAACGACTGGCCAAAGCCAAGCTGAGTGGGAATAAACTGCGCCCAGACATATACATTTCCTCACCGGGAAGTTCTCCCGCCGCAATTTTTACAGGGAAAGTATTGGTTAGTTTAACGCCAAAAGCAAGCGCGCTTTTTTCTGCAAGTTCTCCGAGTCTGCGAAGCATAGGCACGGCATCATCAAACTGCAAATCCGCCTTAAAATGATGGTCGTCAAAAACCATGTAATCAAAGCCAAGGCTATCCAGCGTTTTTCTTGCATATTCATAACCCAATAATGTGGGGTTGCATTTGATAAATGTATTCAGTTTCTTTTCGGTCATTAAGTAGACGGCAATCTTTTCAATTTCTTCCGGCGGGCAGCCGTGCAATGTAGATAATGTAATGGAGTTGCAAATTTTAGGGGTGATACTATCCACATATGCCTCGTCTATATTTTTAAACCGTGAAATATTTTCTTTTGCCCATTGTTTACATGTTTTCCATGCTTCTGTATTTTCGGCATTTTTAAGACCCTCGATAAAATCATCAATTTTTTTGCTTTGAATGCCTTCGAGGTCATACCCCACACTCATATTAAAAATGTAACCGTCTTGTTCCCCAAGTCCCAGTTCTTTGCTTAACAAGCCCAAAGCAAACCAGCCTTTAATATATTCGTCCAAAGCTTGCGGTATATACAATTCAGTAGACCATTCTACATTGTAGGCTTCGTCTTTGGCTAAAATACAGGGCTTTGAAACAGGCAAATCTTCGCCATCAAGTGTTTGCACTGTTTTAAGTTCAAAAAAACGCCCGCCTGCGACATAGGAAGCAATAATATTTTGAGCCAGCTGCGTATGAGGGCCAGCGGCTGGGCCTAGTGGCACTTCTAATTTTTCTTTAAACAAATCTAATTTGCTTTTAGGGGCTTTAAAATGCCTTTGAACCCCAAATGTTTCTTCCAATGCCCAATGCATCAACCTATCAAAAGGGATTTGTCTCATTCTTTCACTCATGCATTTATCCTCCTCGCCATATCTGCCGCATGTTCTCGGCATTTTGCCATAATGGCCGCGCTATCAATGCCTATGAATTCTCTGTCTTTCATTTTAACAACACCGTTAATCATCGTTGTAACTACAGATTTACCGCTCATTCCAAACAGAACATGGCCATCGCAGTTGTCAATAGACATAGGGGTCGGCGGGTCATAATCTACTACAATGATATCTGCCGCCGCACCTGGCTCTAGTGCGCCAATTGGCGTTTTAAAACTGCGTGCCGACATTTTTGCATTGTTGGCAAAAAGCATTTGCGGTACTTCTCCCCATGCCACGGTAGGGTCGCATAGTACATGTTTATGGATGACATTGGCTACTTTTTCAGATTCAAACATGTCTTGTGTATAGCCGTCTGTACCCAGCCCAAGTAATATGTCTTTTTTCATCATTTCCATACAGGGCGGAATCCCCACGGCATTTCCCATATTAGATTCCGGATTATGAACCACCATCGTGTTGGTTTCTTTAATGATATCCATTTCCATTCCATTCACATGAATACAATGGCCTGTAATCGTGTGTTCTCCCAAAATATCTTGGTCATGCAAGCGGTTAATTACACGTTTGCCATATTTTTTTAAACTGTCGTAAACATCATCCATGCCTTCTGCCACATGAATATGAAAACCAATGCCCTTTGGGGTATGTTCTCGGCAAAGTGCTAAAGTATTATCCGACAACGTAAATGATGCGTGCATACCCATCATGCCTTTGATCATGTCGTCATCTTCTTTTAATGTAAATTGTATAAATTCGGCGTTTTCTTGAACGGCTTCCTTCATTTTATCAAAGCCATCTCGGTCAGATACTTCATAGCATAGCGATGTGCGCACACCCAGTTCTTTTGCTGCATCACGAATGGCAAAGAGACTACCTGTAATGCCTCCATAGCTGGCATGATGGTCAAAGACAGTGGTGCAGCCATTCTTAATGCAATCTAAATAGGTCGCCATCGCACTCCAGTACGTGTCTTTAAGTTGGAGATTGCGGTCTATAGTCCACCACAGTTTGTTCAATATCTCTAAAAAATTGGTTGGACTACTTCCTTTAATAGATAATCCTCTGGCGAATGCGCTATAGATATGATTATGTGCATTGATGAGACCAGGCATAATTACCCCGTTTTTGGCGTCAATAAAATCTGCATTTGCAAATTTTTCTTTCAGTGTTTTTGTATCTCCAACTTCCTTAATTAAACAACCGTCGATGACAACACAGCCATTTCCTATCAGACGGTTTTCCTTGCCTCTGGTTAGCACTTTTCCATTGCCTACTAGCACCATACTGATTCCTCCTAAGCTCTTGCCGCCTAATGTGACAAAGCGCATTGGCGAGATAAAGAATAATATATGCAAAATTACCATCTAAATTATTTTTAGTATAGCAAAAAATTCTTGCAATGTCTACAGTTATATCGTATAATGCCCACGGAAAGGGGGAACGGCATTTGACCATAGAAGGAATCACGCCATTTCTCGAACAGTTGGCTAAGGGTTTAGCAAAACAATTTGGTTCAAAATGTGAAGTGGTCGTGCACGATTTAACCAGCGGGCTTGAAAGTACCATTTTGCTGATAGAAAACGGACATGTAACAGGGCGTAAAATAGGAGATGATGCAAGCAATATTGCTGCACGTGCCATTCAAAACCCTGAGGCCGCAAAAGATAATTTGGGCTATCTTACCCGCACCCAAGACGGCCGCCTTTTAAAATCCTCTTCCATTCACATCAAAGATGATAACGGTCAGCCTATCGCGCTGTTGAGTATTAACTATGATTTTACGGAGATTAGCCACGTAAACACATTGCTAGAGCAGTTTATGAGCGTACAAGAGGAAAAACCTGTTGAAAAAAGTATAGATGCGATATCCTCAAATGTTGAAGATTTGCTTGATAAGCTGGTTGAAGATAGCGTTGTATATGTAGGCAAGCCGGTTGCCTTGATGAATAAAGAAGACAAGGTGAAAGCAATCAAATTTTTGGATGACAAAGGTGCGTTTTTGATTATGAAAAGCGGTGACAAAATCTCACAGTTTTTCGATATTTCTAAATACACCTTATACAATTATTTAGGCGAAAAAAATGGAAAGGCGGCAGACCAATGAATCAGTCTTCCCAATCTGATGCAGTACGCATCATAAAAAATGAATGCCCTAAAACAGATTGTACCCATGAGTTAGCACTCATGAGCCAATCTGAAATGGAAAAGGCACTAGCCTTTCACAAGGGTTTTCCGCAATATGTTAAAACCCCGTTGGTGAAGTTGGATGCACTGGCAGAGCGGCTTGGAGTCAAAGGTATCTATGTGAAAGATGAATCTTACCGCTTTGGACTAAACGCATTCAAAGTGCTTGGTGGCTCTTATGCTATGGCAAAATACATAGCAAAGCTCACTGGGCGGGATGCTTCCGCCATGACTTATGAATTTTTAACATCTCAAGCGTTAAAAGATGAAATCGGTCAGGTTACATTTTTTACGGCAACAGACGGCAACCACGGCAGAGGCGTGGCGTGGGCTGCCAATAAATTGGGTCAAAAGTCTGTTGTATATATGCCGGCAGGTTCATCCTCTGCCAGACTCAATAACATTTTGGCAGAAGGCGCAGACGCTTCTATTATAGATGGTAACTATGACGACGCCGTACGATTGGCGGCGTCAAATTCTGCAAAAATACCGGGCAGTGTGGTGGTTCAAGATACTGCATGGGAAGGTTACGAAGAAATCCCCGGTTGGATTATGCAGGGTTATGGCACAATGGTTTCTGAGGCGGATGCACAAATGCAATCTTACGGAGTAAATCCTACCCATGTTTTTGTGCAAGCGGGGGTTGGCTCTTTAGCTGGCGCAGTGGCAGGTTATTTTGCCGCAAAAAGTGAAAATCACCCAATTATCACAGTTGTAGAGCCCCATGTTGCCAATTGTCTTTTCGAGTCTGCTTTGGCAAAAGCCTATCGTACCGTCGGCGGAGAAATGCAAACCATTATGGCTGGGCTTGCCTGTGGGGAACCAAACACCATTTCTTGGGAAATACTCAAAAACCATACAGACTTTTTTGTATCCGCACCCGAATGGGTGGCGGCGTCAGGCATGAGAATATTGTCAAGCCCATTGGCAGACGACCAGCGTGTGCGTTCAGGAGAGTCTGGCGCGGTGGGTGCTGGGTTGCTTGCCGCACTCATGAAGGACACGCACAAAGCAGCACGTGAGATGATGGGCATCAACAAAGATTCGGAAATTATGTTGTTTAGTACAGAAGGATATACAGATTTTGAAAAAAGCCTTGATATTATTTGGGGCGGCGAATATGAGTCTCTATAAATTAAATATAAACCTGCTAATAAAAGTCAAGCCTCAAAATGAAAATTGATTGCAGGGGGATTCAAGAGGGTGAATGGGTAGTTTTTAACAACACAAAAAAGCCTAGTTATATTAGGCAATTTTTCCGCACTACCGTGCGGGAGTTTATCGCATCAAGTCGCATCCCGACTTAAACAAAAAAGAAAAGACTGCGAACAGGCTGATATCAAAGCCAAACGGCGTATCAGAATATACGAACGGCAGTCCCTTCAAATTCATTATAGCC